>Ga0302193_10001621_pt1 | contig 19141 bp, 18 predicted proteins | sample II_Bog_E3_3_FD_200228 | JGI IMG/M metagenome (GOLD analysis project Ga0302193, IMG submission 200228) | Peat permafrost microbial communities from Stordalen Mire near Abisko, Sweden - II_Bog_E3_3 | ecosystem: Environmental > Terrestrial > Soil > Wetlands > Peat | place: Sweden: Abisko...
CTGAACATGTTGTGGGGTAGCTTCTTTTGAGTTGGCGCTCAGGGTAATAACCCGGGAAGTCTTACCCCGCAACCCTTTCTGCACCACCCACAAAAATTATCCCGGACAGTAGTGCGCGTTCGCGGGGATGACGGAGTTTCCACTAGGGTTTGGCTAATTTTTTTGTGGCTCGGTTAATTGCTCATTTGGTCGGCTGAGCACAGAAGGGAACTCCCCCCCGTAGAGGGCGCCAAGGAACGGAGAAAAATACGGAATAGCCCGCAGGGTGAGCGGCAGGGATGCCGCTCATTTTTGAGACTGGACAGGGGTGGAGGCCGATAAAGGCAAAGCGCGGCTTTGACCGGCCGGAGGGGTGCGCGCGACCCACAGGGATGTGGGAAGTGCAGAATGGCGCCGGGAGCGCCATCTGCCAGCACCCATTGGACGCCTGTCCGGCGTGAGGACGCCCAAGTCTGGCTTTAATCGGAGGCTCGCCCGCCCCAGCGGCAACGGGGCAACGGGGCAACGGGCAATACACAAACAAGAAGCTCCACCAGCGCCAGACTCCCCTCCCCCTAGCCCTCTCCCGAAGGGAGAGGGGACTAACAATACACACCAAACCATCCGGTTACTTCACCGGATTCTCCCCTCCAACATCAACCCACAACTTCCCGTCCAGCACCAGATAAGCCTTGATACTGTCCTGCGTAAAATACAGCCCCTCGGGCCGCACATGCTCCAGATCGGCCCGCACCACCACCCCGCTGTCCAGCTGCTGCCGATAATTGCGGAAGTCCTTGAGCGCATCCTTGAGGTCATCGTCAAAGCGGATATGGGCCTTCTGCTCGATGGACTGGCGCAGGCTGCCGTGCAGCATCCAGTCGGCACTACGGGCCATCAGGCTGCTGCTGGCCAGCGTAAAATCGACATCCTGGAAGTGCAGCTCGTTCTTTTCAATATCAAAGACCGGCTTGGCCAGGGCAAAGATTTCCCCCTGTATGGGCTCGGACAGGGTCAGGCCCAGCACCGCCTTGTCGCCCGAGCCATAGAGCCGGATCTTGTCGATCACCACGGTGTGGCTGCCTGCCGTCAGCGGCTTGCCGGCCAGCTTCTGGTTGAGCAGCTCATTGGCCTTGTCGAGGCCGATATCGCCCCAGAGCGCAATATGGAAACCCTCACCGGTCGGCAAATGCTCAGGCGCTGGCACCGGTGGAATAACGACCTGCGGCTTGGGACCGCTGACGACTTGCGGGTGCGCCCGCACCACGACGCCGCTACTAACCATGCGGCCACTGCCGACAATATCGCCAAAACTGATCTTTTCCGGCCCCAAGAGCAGCCAGACGCCATCCTGTATCTCGCGTGGCTCGTTAAGCAGGGGCCAGACCTGATTGAGGGCGGTGCGCAGGCCCACGTTATGCAGGTTGCCGGTGATGGCCCCGTCGATGGCGCGGCCTACCTTGTCGCGCACGCCGGGCAGGTCGAGCAGGGTTTCCACATTGAACTGGAAGGCGGTGATATTGCAGGGCCGCAGCCAGCGCATGCTCCAGTTGCCGGGCACGATTTGCAGGTCGCCCGCCGGGGTCCAATTGACGGTGCCGGGCAGGGTGAACTCTATCTTCGGCATGGCTTCGTTGATGCCACAGCTGGCAATGCCAAACTGGGTCAGGCTGGACTTGACCCGCGCCGCCACCGAAAACTCGATCTGCGCCGTGACCGTGAAGGCATTGCCCTGCATGTTCATTTGCAGGCCACGCAAATACGCCGAATAGTCAATCTGGCTTTGCACCGGCGCGGTATAGTCGATGTTGATATGCCCGAGCGAGGAACTGGCGCGGTCGGCCAGACAGGTCAGCGAAGTGACCGAACAGGCCGGCTCGCCATTGGCGGCCGCCGCCTCGTCAGGATTGATATTGATGCGCAAGTCGCGCACCACACTGCCCTGCACCAGCGGGCTGGGCAGACGCTTGACGACTTCGGCACCCAGCAGGTCGAGATCAACCGTGACGGGAATACTGATCGTGGATGGCTCCACCGCCGGCAACAGAACCGGGTCAGGCTGGTTGGGCGGCGCCGGTATCTGGTTGCTGGCGCAACCCGCCAGCCCCAGTGCAAGCAACAGGCATGAAACTACTCGAAAATACATGAATTACCCCGAAGGCCAGATCAGGCCCTTAGGGCTGCACTATACCGACCGGGGCGGGTTCCAGACAACGATTTGTGCGCGGGGGCGCAGGCGCCGCACCAGGCCATGAATGGCCAGCACGGGCCGTCGCAGGGGCCGGGCGGCCCGGATACCGGGCAGTGGCGGCAGCGGCAGGCGCATGACCAGCAGGGAAGTGAAAGGAATCCAGCCCCTGAGCAGGCGGTAGTAACGGGTTTCCAGCAGGACAAAGCCGAGGCGCTCATAGAGCTGGCGGGCACGGGGATTGGTGTCCACCACGCCCAGGCGCAGGCCGGCAAGACCGCGTAGCTGGGCCAGATGGGCGAGGCGCTCGATCAGCAGGCTGCCAAGCCCCCGCCCCCGCCAGTCGTCGGCGACCACGATGCCGTCGATCAGCAACTCCCGCCGGGGCAGGCGCTTGCGCTGGCAGACATGCAGGAAAAACCGCCAGAGACCGGGCAGCAGGCCAAACTCCCGGATCAGTACGGCCACACCCAGGGTGAGAAAGTGGGCATTGTGCCGGTTATAGCCCGCCAGCCCCACCAGCCGGCCCTGATGCAGGGCGGCAAAGGACTGGCTCAGGCAAAGGCTGGCGGCGATGATGCGCTCGGCACGCGGGCCGCTGCCGATCAGGGTCCGGTATTTGACGGCAAAAACCCCGGCATAGAGCCGGGCCGCTTCGGCCCGCATGCCCTCGGGTATGCCTTGCCGGATGTCGATATCGGCCATGATTTGCGGTGACGGGGTTTGCATGGTCATGATCTGCATGGTTATACCCCTTATGTAACCGCGCGTAGGCAACCATTCCGTGACAGACCCGCGACAAAGCCATGAAAACTGCCACCCGCCTTTCCCGCCCGCCGGGGCTGGGTTAAGGTAGGGCATCAAAACCGATTGCCGGTGTCTCTGTGTCCCTGCTTGGAAATATGGTCATCATTGCCGTGCTGGTGCTGTGCAGCGCCTTCCTGGCCATGGCGGAAATCGCCCTGGCGGCGGCGCGCAAGACCCGGCTGAAAACCCTGCAAGGTGAGGGTGATGACCGCGCCGCCCTGGTGCTGGCCACGCAGGAGCAGCCCGCCAGCTTTTTTGCCGTGGTGCAGATCGGGCTCAATGCCGTGGCCATTCTGGGCGGCATATTTGGCCAGTCGGCGCTGTCACCGGCCATCGCGTCCTTTCTCCGGCTGGTCTACGCGGGGCCGGAGCTGGGCGACATCAGCTTTGTGCTGTCCTTTCTCGCTGTCACCTTCCTCTTCATCATTTTTGCCGACCTCATGCCCAAACGTCTGGCCATGCTGGCACCGGAAAAGGTAGCCATGGCCGTGGTCAGGCCCATGCAGTTCTGGATTTATGTGCTGCAGCCCTTCGTGCGCGTGATCAACGGGGCGGTCAATGGCATCTTCCGTTTCTTCAAGGTGCCGGTGGCACGCATCGACGAGGTAACCGCCGACGACATACTGGCCATGATGGAGGCCGGCGCGCAGGCTGGCGTACTGCAGCAAAAGGAGCACGCCCTGATCGAAAATGTGTTCGAGCTGGAATCGCGCACTGCCACCTCCTGCATGACCACGCGTGAAAGCGTGGTGTATTTCAGCCTGCAGGAGAACGAAGCCAGCATCCGCACCAAGATTGCCGAGCAGCCGCACTCCAAGTTTCTCGTTTGCGACAAGAATATCGACGCCATCGTTGGTTATGTAGACGCCAAGGACATCCTCAAGCGCGTGCTCAGCGGCCAGTCCATTTCCCTGCTCAATGAGTCCTTTATCTGCACCGTGCTCATCATTCCCGACAGCCTGACCCTGTCGGAACTGCTTGACCGTTTCAAGGCTGCACGCGAGGACTTTGCCGTTATCCTCAATGAATACGCGCTGGTGGTGGGCGTGGTCACGCTCAACGATGTGATGGGCACGCTGATGGGCGATATGGTGAGCCAGCTGGACGAGGAGCAGATCGTCCGGCGCGACGCCGACTCCTGGCTGGTGGATGGCGTAACGCCGGTGGAAGACGTGAAACGTGCGCTCGACATAGCGGCCATGCCCGATGAAGAAAATTATGAAACGGTCGGTGGTTTCATGATGTACATGCTGCGCAAAATCCCCAAGCGCACCGATGCCGTGGAATATGCCGGCTTCAAGTTCGAAGTGGTGGACATCGACAACTACAAGATTGACCAGTTGCTGGTTACGCGAATAAAAACCACCACAGATGCCAGCGCGTAATGCGCCAGCGGGGATGACAAAGCGGCGTCCGCCTGCAATGATAACAAGGGCCTGCACGATTGCGGAAACAAGAGACCTGCCAATGAACGAACGTTTCCGGGTGATTTTCAACGGTGAATATGCACCGGGCGCCGACCCTATCGAGGTGGTCGTGCGCATTGAAAACGCCTTCAACATGACCCGGCTGCGTGTGCTGGCCATGATTGGCCGTCCCCCGGCCATCATCCATCAAGGCCTGGACCTGATGGCCGCTACCCAGGAAATGCAGGCGCTGGCCGGCCTGGGCCTGCTCACCGAAATCGAACCGGAAAGTACCGTGGAGCCCTGGGACGGTGGTGAGCGCCGCCTTGGTGAGCGCCGCGCCACTTATGATCGCCGCGAAGGCGCCAGAATGCAGATCAGCGACCTGCGCCGCAAGCGCCGGGGCCGGCGCGACGAAGATGCCAACGCAACGGCAACTGGGCCGGACGAAACGCCGGTCCCCTCCACGACGCCCCGTACTCCCGAATAAGCCAGCCCTGCGGGATCAGCCCCAGCGCCCACCCACAAAGGGATTGCTCGCCTTTTCCACGCCCATGCTCGACATGGGTCCGTGGCCGGGGATGAAGCGCACCTCATCACCCAGACTGAAGAGCTCGCGGCGGATGGAGGCCAGCAAGGTCGGGTGGTCGCCACCGGGAAAGTCGGTACGGCCGATGGAGCCGGCAAAGAGCACATCGCCCACCAGTGCCAGCTGCGCTTCGGGCGCAAAGAAAATGACATGGCCGGGCGTATGGCCGGGGCAGTGCCGCACCTCCAGCGTCTGTTTGCCAACCTGTACGGTATCGCCCTGCTGCAACCAGCGCGTGGGGGTAAAGGGTTCGGCCGGCTTGAAGCGGAACATGGCCGCCTGCTGTGGCAGGGCATCGAGCCAGAACTGGTCGTCGGGATGGGGGCCGATGACGGGCACGCCCAGCCGGGCGGCCAGCGCGCCGGTGGCGCCGACATGGTCAAGATGACCATGGGTCAGCAGGATCTGGCTGACGGTGACGCCGGCACTGTCGATGGCTGCCAGGATACGGTCGATATCGCCACCCGGATCCACCACGGCCGCATCAAGGCTCTCGTCGCACCAGATCAGCGAGCAATTTTGCTGGAAGGCGGTCACCGGAATGATGCGGAACTGAAGCTGGCTCATGGGCCCCTCGTCGAGTAGTGCTGTTTCTGGTCTTCGCGGCGGAGGGTAAGCGGGCCACCCCTACCGTGCAAGCCCCGCTTGCTACCGCCCGGCGCTGTGACCCTTTGCAGGTATGGAGCTGTCCGCCGTTGGTCGGTAGACTACGCGACGCAAGGCATGCGCCCCTTTGGGGCCTGTTAACACTATTTAACCACCAAAGAACAACAGAGTATTATGACCCCCTGGTTTCGCAACCGCGCTGATGTGCCCGCCGTGCTGACGGTGCTAGTCGTTTTTGCCCTCCAGCTCTGGGCTTTTTTCAGCATCCACAATCCCTGGTATTTGCTGGGCGCCGAGTTCCTGCTGATGTTTGCCCAGGTGTCTTCGGGTGCCGTCTGCCATAACCACCATCATGTGAACATCTTCACCCGCGCAGCGCCCAACCGCCTGCTCGAAGTCATCATGTACCTGCAAACCGGCACCAGCCCGTATTCGTGGACCATACACCACAATATCGGCCACCACGGCGAGTACCTGGACCAGAGCCGCGACCCCTCGCGCTGGCAGGAGCCCGATGGCCGCACCATGAACCGGCTCAAGTACGACTTTTACAACTCTTTCATGATCTACCCGGAAATCTGGAAGCTGGGCCGGCGCTTTCCCGTGCTGTTTGGCCGTTTCAAGCGCTGGCTGCTCATCGGCAACCTCGTGTTGCTGGCCTTCTTCCTCTACAACCCGCTCAACACCCTGATCATCTTCATCATTCCCATGGTGGCCATGCTGGTGATCCTGCTCGACAACACCTACCAGCAGCACTCCGGGCTGAACACGGGCAGCCATTTCCTGGCCTCGCGCAACGTCGAGCACCCTATCTACAACCTGACCTCCTGGAACCTCGGCTACCACACCGCCCACCACATGCTGCCGGGCGCGCACTGGACCGAGCTGCCGGCCCTGCACGCGAAAATACGCCACCGCATTCCCGACGTGCTGGTGAGCAAGAACATCATCCCCGATCTCAACCACGAGATTCCCGAGGCAGAGGTGACCGCAACGGCCAATGCGGTGTAGCATTCGCCATCGCTTTTTCTGTCTTTGAATTGAGGTCAAGCCATGCCGTCCATGGACGTTGTCTCCGAACTGGAGATTTTTGAAGTCGTCAACGCCGTCAGCAATACCACCAAGGAGATCGCCACCCGCTTCGACTTCCGGGGCTCCAAGGTGGAGGTGAAGCTGAACGAAAAGGACAAGACCATCAAGCTGATAGCCGAGTCCGACTTCCAGCTGGAGCAGGTGCTGGCCATGGTGGAGTCCAACTTCGTCAAGCGCAAGCTCGACATCCAGTGCCTGGACACGCAGAAGATGGAAGCCTCCGGCAAGGAAGTGCACCAGCTCATCAAGCTCAAGGACGGGCTCGACTCCGACACCGCCAAGAAGATTGCCAAGCTGATCAAGGAATCCGGCCTGAAGGCGCAGGCTGCCATCCAGGGCGACAAGGTGCGCGTCACCGACAAGAAGCGCGACGTGCTGCAACAGGTCATGGCCATGCTGCGCGAAGAAAAGCTGGGTGTGCCGCTGCAGTTCAACAATTTCAAGGATTAAGCGCCAGTGCCGCTGCAAGCTTGTGGCGGCACCCTCCAGGGAAACTCCTATGCGGCGCCTGTGGCTCCTCTTGCTCCTCCCCCTCGTTTCCCTGCTGACCGGCTGCGCCAACGGCCTGTTTTACTTCCCCTCGCACAAGCTCGCGCCCGACCCGCTGCTGGACAGCCTGCACGTTGAAGATGTCTATTTCAAAAGCGGCGACGGCACCCTGCTGCACGGCGAGTTCCTGCACGCCACCGGGCTAGCCAGGGCGACCATCGTGCACTTTCACGGCAATGCCGAGAACCTGAGCACCCATGTGCGCTACGTGGACTGGCTGCCGGCACAGGGCTATAACGTGCTGGAATTTGACTACCGGGGCTATGGCCTGTCGGCGGGCTCGCCCTCGCGCGAAGGGGTGTACCAGGATTCGCTGGCCGCCGTGCGCTATGCCGAGTCGCGGTCCGATGTGGACAGGCACGCGCTGTTCCTGCTCGGCCAGAGCCTGGGGGCGGCGCAGGCCATTACCGTGGCGGGCTCCGGGCAATTCCCTGAGCTTAAAGGCGTGATCGCGGAATCGGGTTTTTCGTCCTATACCCGTATTGCGCGGGAAAAGGTACTGGGCATTCCGGTGCTGGGCTGGCTGATCTGGCCCTTTACGCCGCTACTGGTCAGCGATGGTCATGCGCCGGAAGACGTGGTGGGCAAGATTGCCCCCATCCCCTTGCTGCTGATCCACGGCCGGCTTGACCCCGTTGTGCCCTACAGCCACGCCGACCGGCTCTATGACGCCGCCAGCAGCCCCAAGCTGCTCTGGACCATCGAAGAGGGGGGGCACACCGAGGCCTTTGGCCGCTTTCGTCCGACGGCCGGGCCGCGCCTGCTGAAGTTCCTGGACTATGCCCTGACCGGCAATGTGAATGCGCTTGACCCCGCCGACCGCAGCGCCGCCGGGCTCCTGCCGCGCTGATATGGTATAGTGCGCACCGCTTTCCCGCCTGCGAGCCCAGGGTCTGTTGACGTTTCATTGGTCGTGGCATTGCCGGTCAGGATCGCGCCATGCTTTACGTGAAGAGCATGGCACGAACGACGCTGAGTGGTGACTCCGTCGGCAGCGCTCCCGGCGCTGCCCAGCCTACCCCCCATCCATGGGGGGCAACATGAGGAGGGAGAAACGCGGTATGGCGCGATCCTGACCGGCAACCCTCCGGGACGGGACTGTAAAGCCCATCGCCGCGTCTTTCGTCGCTCATGTACGATATGTACACTTCACTCCACATTCCTTGCGCTGCGTAAGTCCCCTTTGGGGGAGGGCTTTACAGTCTCCGGCGCCACGATCAATGAAACATCAACAGACCCTTGCCATGACCGAGCTTAAAAACGACCGTTTCCTGCGTGCCCTGCTGAAGCAGCCGGTGGACAGAACCCCGGTCTGGATGATGCGCCAGGCCGGCCGCTACCTGCCCGAGTACCGCGCCAGCCGCGGCCGCGCCGGTGACTTCATGGCCCTGTGCACGAACCCGGAGCTGGCCTGCGAAGTGACCTTGCAACCGCTCGACCGCTTTCCGCTCGATGCCGCCATCCTGTTCTCGGACATCCTCACCATTCCCGATGCCATGGGCCTTGGCCTCTATTTCGAGGCGGGCGAAGGGCCGCGCTTCCGCAAGACGGTACGCACGGCGGCCGATGTAGAAGCCCTGCCCCTTCCCGATGTAAACAGCGAGCTGGGCTATGTCATGACTGCGGTCAGCACCATACGCCGCGAGCTGAATGGCCGTGTGCCCCTGATCGGCTTTTCCGGCAGCCCCTGGACTCTGGCCACTTATATGGTCGAAGGTGGCTCCTCGCGCGACTTCCGCACCATCAAGACCATGCTCTATGACCAGCCCGCCGTCCTGCATGGCCTGCTCGACAAGCTGGCGCAGACGGTAACGGCCTACCTGAACGCGCAGATTCTTGCCGGCGCGCAGGCCGTGCAGATTTTTGATACCTGGGGCGGTTCGCTCTCCACGCCGGCCTACCAGGAGTTCTCGCTGGCCTATATGCAGCGCATTGTCGATGGCCTGATCCGCGAGCACCAAGGCAGGCGCGTGCCGGTGATTTTATTCACCAAAAATGGTGGGCTGTGGCTGGAATCCATCGCCGCGACGGGTTGCGATGCCGTGGGACTGGACTGGAGCGTGGACATCGCCAATGCCCGCCAGCGCATTGGCAGCAAAGTGGCCTTGCAGGGCAATATGGACCCCAGCGTGCTGTTTTCCTCGCCGGCGCGCATTCGTGCCGAGGTGGCGCATATCCTGCAACGCTTTGGCAAAGGCAATGGCCATGTGTTCAATCTGGGCCATGGCATTGACCAGCACGTAAACCCGGACCATGCCGCTGCGTTTATTGAGGCCGTGCATGAGCTGTCGGTGCCTTATCATCAGGAATGATGAGCAGTAGCCGCACTTGCAACAACCAGGGAGATGGTAAAGCAACATGAATATTTTCAGCGGCGCCCGTGAATTTACCCGCCTGCGCGAACTCATCGGCATTCTGCTGAAATACGGCTTTGACGATCTGGTGCGTTGGCTGGGCGTGGAAAAGCGCGCAGGCTGGCTGGGGCGCTGGCTGAGCAAGGAGTTGCCGCCGGAAATACGGCGCCAGCCCACCGAGGAGCGGCTGCGCCTCGCGCTTGAAGAAATGGGGCCCACCTTCGTCAAGCTGGGCCAGATTCTGGCCACCCGCGTTGACCTGCTGCCGCCGGAATGGATTGCCCAGCTCGAAGAACTGCAGGATCAGGCCGCCGCCCTGCCCTTCTCACAACTCAGGGGCCAGCTGGAAAAAAGCCTCGGCGCCAAGATCAGCGACTGCTTTCGCGAGGTGGACGAAAAACCCGTGGGCGTGGCCTCCATGGCGCAGGTGCACCGCGCCATCACCCACAATGGTGATGAGGTGGTGCTGAAAATCCGCAAGCCGGGCATTGAGCTGAAGATTGAAGATGACCTGCGCCTGATGCTGCAACTGGCGGAAATTGCCGAGGCGCAGTCACCGGAAATGCGCAAATACCGGCCCGTGGAAATCATGCAGGAATTCGAACGCTCGCTGACGCGCGAGCTGGATTTCAGCATCGAGGCACGCAACGCCGACCGCATACGCGACAATCTGCGCGGCATCGACTACGTGAAAGTGCCGCGCATTTACTGGGACTGGACCTGCAACGACCTGAACGTGCAGGAATACATTCGCGGCATTCCCGCCAAGAAGATCAACGAGCTTGATCGTGCCGGCCTTGACCGCAAGCAGATTGCCCGGCGCGGCGCCCGCATCGTCTGGAAAATGATGCTGGAAGACGGCTTTTTTCACGCCGACCCCCACCCCGGCAACTTCATCATCCTGCCTGGCAACCGTATCGGCATGCTCGACTTCGGCATGGTGGGGCGGCTGACACCGACCCGGCGTGACCAGCTGATACGCCTCATCCGCTGCGTCATCATGCAGGAGCCCGAGGCCGCGACCATGGTGCTGGTGGAGTGGGCCAGTGGCCGCTACGTGAACCGCGAGGCGCTGAATTCGGAAGTGGCCAATCTGCTGGAGCGCTTTGAAGGCGTGGAGCTGGCCGACCTTGATGTGACTGCCCTGCTCAACGATGTGGCCGCCATTCTGCGCGCTCATTCGGTACGCCTGCCCACCGACATTACCCTGCTGGTGAAGGCCTGCATCACCCTCGAAGGCTTCGGGCGCATGATAGACCCGGAGTTCCAGCTGATGGAAGAGGCCACGCCCCTGCTGCGCAAGACCCTGGTCAACCGCTACAGCCCCCGGGTTTTCGCCAAGGCCATGCGCACCCGCGCCCTCGACGTGGTGGAAAAAATCTACAATCCCTCGCCCGGCCTGCTCGGCGCCCATGTGGAAGGCAGCGGCGGCAGCAATGTCCCCTACTTCGACCCGGACGACCTTGAAAAGCTGGTCAACCGCATGGAAAAGGCCAGCCACCGGCAGACCCGCGCCATTTTGCTGGCCAGCCTGTTCGTGGTCAGCGGCCTGATGATACAGGCCGAAGGCGTGACACGTGCGGTCGGCATACTCAGCCTGCTGAGTTGCACCACGTACTGGCTGTGGATGCTGGCGAGTATCTGGTGGACGGAGCGCGGGCACCGGTCCTGAGCAGGGGCTACAGGAGCTAGTCCTTGTCCTCAAGATGGTTGGCGCTGATCATCAGCTCCAGGTCTTCCACTTGCAGGTTGCCCACCGAGGAGCGGCCAGTCAGGCTGGGGGCCAGCGTCGGGCCGCCGGGCTCGACGCCACGGGCCCGCAGGTCGGCGCGCTGGCGGCGAAATTCCGTGTAGGCGGGGTCGGTATTGAGCTGGTGCATATAGTCGCTGATGGCGATTTCGGTGCCAAAAAAAGAGCTGTCTGCGCCGCCGGCCATGGCAGACGTCTGGCTACGATTGACGCAAAACTGTTGATGACAGATGCGCGTGTGAAAGGACACGGTATCAACCGTGTCGCCTGGCCCCGGCCAGCCCGAGGCGACGGCCACATGGGCCAGCACCAGCGATGCCGGCACCACGTCAACGCGGGCCAGCAAGTCGTCAAAGAAATGGTGGTCGCTGCGGCTTTGTGGCTCCAGCTCGTATTCCTCGGCAAGATCCTTTACCCAGTTGAAATCATCCTCGCCGATGCTGGTCTTGACCAGATAGCGCGCGGCAATCTGTTGCAGACGATGGCGCTTGGCCTCGATCTCGAAATCTTCGCGCTGCACCAGCGGCTGCAGGGCATCAAGAAAGGCCCGCTGGTCGGCATTGAGATGCTGGGCGTCACTCAGGGTGGCAAGGCGGATGGCGCTGATGCCGGAGGTATCAGCAGCCGGCAGGGCTTCCAGCGGCGGCGGAGCCTTGTGGCAGGCCTGCAGCAGGCCGGCGCACACACATGCCAGCAAGAGCCTGCTCCAGTTCGGGCGATAGAGTATTATCAAGCGGATTTGCTCTGAAATGGCCGGGCACAGGCGCCGGTTTGGGGCGCCCCCACATCCATGTCAGGCCCCGCTCAATCAAGCCGCGATTATAACGCCTGAACCGTCGCTGCGGGAAATACCATGCTGAAATCCGTGATCTTGAACGCCGCCAGCACCCGCCCCCGGGCCAGATCGGGGAAGTAGCGGGAGTCAAACTCCCAGCTGAGCACCGAGGCCCACTTCATGTGGCCCGTAATCTGCGGCAAGAAGGTGAACTCCTGACCATCAAGCTGCTGCGACAGCGTGCGCAGCCGGGCCGGCAGCCAATGGCCGAGCATGGGCAGCTTGAAGAATTTGTGCTGTAGCTGGATGTCGGCAAAGACGGTGCCGTCTTCTGCCCGCAAGTGGATGTGGTCAATACGGTCGGCACCGTAGCTGGTGAAGAAATCGCAGCGCTCTTTGGGAATACCCCAGTTTTCGCGACCGTTCACGACTGAGTCCTGGGTAGATACATAGATTTTGGTGATGGACGAGCGGCGGCCATCGCTGAACTGGAAGCTGCCCGGAATATACAGCAGCTCGTGGTACGGACCAGCCGGGCACTCGGAATAGTCAGCAAACACGACATAGGCCACATGGCCACGGCGGCTGCCAGCCAGACTCCCGGGCAGGAAACTTTGCTCGCTGAGCAGCTGCTCGGGCATATGCACGGCAAACATATATCCCTGCCCCTTGAGGTTCCAGGGTGCCGGCGCCCGCACAAGGGCGGGCTGTTCTTGCAACAGGGTCATATCCACTCCTGCATCCTTGAGGCGGCCAGCCAGGCGGCTGGTGGAACTACCCGGCCGTGGCGGCTCTATTATTTTGCATGAATTCCGCCACCACGCCATCGCAGGCGGCGGCCATGCGGAAATCATTTTCATGCAGGCCATGCAGTACGTGGGTCCACCACTGCACGCCCAGACGCCCCCAGGCCACGGTCAGCACCGGATGGTGGTTGACGCTCTCGGCGAGTGCAGCCAGACGGGTGGCCAGACTCATGGCCATCATGAAGTTGGCGGTGGGATAGTCCTTGCACAGGCGCGGCACGCCATCCACCTCGCGCAAGGACCAGCCGGGCTGCAGGGCCGCCAGTTGCTCCACCTGGGCGGCAGCTGACAGGCAACGGCTGGCCGGCGTGAGCGGGCTCAGTTGCATCGGGCCACGGTGCTGTCGGGCTTGCCCGTTGACTTGGCAAAGATGTGGCTGCGGAGGAAATAGCCCCACAGGCCGGTGGCCTGCACCAGGCTGTCATCTTCGGTGTCGGGGTCTACACGCGGGTTGCCGGGGATTTTCATGTTGGCGGCAACGGCAACCAGCAGGTCTTTCAGACGGTCAGGCTGGAAGGTGTCGGAGCGGTTCTGAACGATATAGGCAAAGTCGCCACGCTGGAAAATGAGAAAGGAATAATAGTAGCTGGTGTCGGACACGCCCTTGGGCAGCACGCGATCCGTCACGGTCATGTTGAGCACGCTGAACAGGGCATTGCCGCCCTTGGTGGCCACGAAATCCTTGAGCAGGATTTCCGAACGCGCCACGCCCTTGGCCCTCGGCATGACGCGATCCATATAGCCGGCCAGCACCAGGTCGGTAATGGTGCGCTCGGTAGCGAAGGGCGGCACCTGGGCAAGCGGGCTCTTGTTGATCTTGAGATAGTCGATACGGAAGAAGCGGTTTTCACCATCCCATATATTGACGGTGCCACCGCCGGAATCGCATTGCTCGTAGAGGGTGACACCCTCGCGGAAGGCGGGGCTGTCCATATCGAGGGTATAAGCCTGCGCTGGCGCGTCGTAAAAGCCGGAGCTGTAACTCTTGGGGGCGCTGGCACAGCCAGTCAGCAAGCAGCCGAGAAGCGCAAGACCGCCGAGCAGTCGAAGCATGACACATCTCCAATGGGCGCCTGTCACAGGCGGCGCCAGATCATTTCTTGTTTTCCGGGGTGGCATATGCCGGCCGCAGCCACCCCCATCAACACGTTAACTTGTTGATTTGACTTACGCAATCACCAAGGCGGCAAAACCACCCCAAGGCGACGCACATGCATGCCACGATCATACCCCCGCCGGGGTGCTTTCTGAACCGCTTGCACGCAAGCTTTGCATGTGTTTACCGTTGCCGCCGCCCATTGTCCAGAGGCGTTTTGTGCCGCTCAGCCCTGCGGGGGACCGAGCCATGACCCGTTCAGTCCTGCAAGGCCTCCCACTTCTCCATCAATACCAGCAACTCGTCGTCGATACTGGCAATGCGGATACTGGCCTCTGCAGCGGCCTGCGCCTGTTTGGCGACCTGCTGCGGGTCGGCCAGCAGGGCCTGCAAGCCGGCCTGCTCGGCCTCAAGGGCAGCGATCTGTTGCGGCAGCGCCTCAAGCTCACGCTGTTCTTTATAGCTCAGTTTGCGTTTGCTTTTGGCGGGCGCCGCCGCAACCGGCGCCGGTTTGCTGTCCACTTTGGCCTTGGCCGCCGGAGCCACCACACCGGGGCGCTGGCGTAGCCAGTCGTCGTAGCCACCCACGTATTCGCTGATCTGGCCCTGCCCTTCAAACACCCAGCTGCCGGTGACCACGTTATTCAGGAAGGCGCGGTCATGGCTGATGATGAGCAGGGTGCCGGGCCAGCCCACGAGCAACTCTTCCAGCAGCTCCAGGGTTTCCACGTCAAGGTCGTTGGTGGGTTCGTCCATGACCAGGAAATTGGCCGGGCGCGAAAACAGCTTGGCCAGCAGCAGGCGGTTGCGCTCGCCGCCGGACAGCGCCTTCACCGGAGTGCGGGCACGCTGGGGCGAAAACAGGAAGTCTTGCAGATAGGCCAGGGCGTGCTTGCGCTGGCCGTTGATCTCGATGAAGTCGGAGCCCTCGACAACATTGTCCATGACGCTCTTTTCAGGGTCGAGCCTGGCGCGCAGCTGGTCGAAATAGGCCACTTCCAGCTTGGTGCCTTCACGCACCTCGCCCTTGTCGGCCTGTATCTGCGCGAGCAGGATGCGCACCAGCGTGGTCTTGCCGACGCCGTTGTCGCCGATCAGGCCGATCTTGTCGCCACGCATGAGCACCACGGAGAAATCGTCGATCAGGGTCTGGCCACCGTAGGCGTGGGTGATATGGCTGGCTTCCAGCACCAGCTTGCCGGAGCGCTCGGCTTCGCTGGCAGCCAGATTGGCCTTGCCCACGCGCTCGCGGCGCTCGGCGCGCTCTTCGCGCAGGGCCTTGAGGGCGCGCACACGGCCTTCGTTACGGACACGGCGGGCCTTGATGCCCTGGCGTATCCACACTTCCTCCTGCGCCAGCTTCTTGTCGAAGAGGTTATTGGCCTGGGCCTCGGCGTCCAGCACCTGCTGCTTGCGCTCCTGAAACTCGTCGTAGGTGCAGGGGAAGTCGCGCAGGATGCCGCGATCGATCTCGACGATGCGGGTGGCGACAGCCTGCAAGAAACTGCGGTCATGGGTGATGAAAAGCAGGGCCGCCGGGTAGTCCTTGAGGAAGCCTTCGAGCCAGGTGATGGCGCCGATGTCGAGATGGTTGGTAGGCTCGTCCAGCAGCAGCAGGTCCGGCTGGTTGACCAGCGCACGGGCCAGCAGCACGCGCCGCTTGCGCCCGCCGGAGAGGCTGGCAAAGTCCTGGTTGCCGTCGATCTGCATGCGCGACAGCACCTGCTCGACCTGGGTATTGAGCTGCCAGCCGCCGGTGGCGTCCAGCTGCTCCTGCAAGTGGCCCATTTCGTCCTGCAGGTCATATTCGCCGTGGCCGTAGCGCTCCGCCACATCGTGGTAGCGGGCCAGCAGGTTGGCGGCATCGCCCACGCCGCTGGCGACGACGGCAAACACGCTGCCGACCAGATCAGCCGGTACTTCCTGCGGCAGGCTGGCAATTTTCAGGCCCTGCTGGCGCACCATCTCGCCGCCGTCGGCGGTGACCAGGCCCTCTATAACCTTGAGCAGGGTGGACTTGCCTTCGCCGTTGCGGCCCACCACGCACACGCGCTCGCCCCGCTCCATGCTCAGGTTGATCTTGTTGAGCAGGGCGGGTCCGCCAAAGCTTACGGAGATATCGCGCAGGGACAGCAGGGGCATGGAAACACCGGAGGCAAAACGAGGGAGGCGCATATTAGCACAAGCGGGCTACAGTCCCGAGTCCGTCACCGTGCTAGAGTTTTGAATACCGCTTTCTCCGAGGATGCCATCATGGAATCACGCCTGACCAATCTGGAAGTCAAGCTGGCCTTCCAGGACGACCTGCTGGAGTCCCTTAACCGCACGGTGGCGGCGCAGCAATTGCAGCTGGATCTGATGCAGGAAGAGCTGCGCATGCTGTACCAGCAACTGAAGGCGCTGGCGCCCTCACATATCGCCACCCACGAAGAAGAAGCCCCTCCCCCGCATTACTGAGAACCCTTGCTCAGCCCTTCTTCTTCGGCACCCAGGCCCAGAGCATGGTGCACTTGATGGGTTCTTCGCCTGACTCGTCGGTTACCACCACCGGCACATTGACCTCGCCCTTGGGCGTGCTGCGGATCAGTGCGATCTGCTCGGGGCTGAGTGTGGCCACGGCCTTCATGTCGCCCTGGGTGCGCTTGTAGTAGTCCACCTGCAGGCTCTTGATCAGCACCAGGCTGTCGTCGGGGATGTTCATGCCCACCACGAACCCGGTGGCGGTTTCCGCGACCAGCGCCATGGCGGCGGCGTGCACGCCCTTGATGTGATTACGCACCGCACGACGGTTGCGGATACTGACCACCACGCGCTCAGGCGTCAGTTCCTCGTATACCAGACCCGCCGTGCCCACAAACGGCACCACCCGGCCAAAAATCCGCGAAATGAGGCTGGCGCGGGCACCGGCCGGCAGAACGGCAAACTTGGAGACGATACGACTCAGGGTATTGCTGGAGCTCATGGGAATCCTCTGGCCAGTTCAGGAAAGCGGGCCGCCATTGTACATGAGTGGTCACCGGCCAGGCATTTGCCAAGGGAGCGATTAAATCCGTCAGCAAGGCAGCTGCCGCTCGTCGGAAACGCAGGGAGGCAGCACTGACGATAGCCGTGCCGCATAAGACGAGAGCCCTGAATTGTATTTTCTGCCAGGGGAAAGCGGCAGGCCGGCCAAGTTCAGTTCGTCATTGGCGGCCCATAATCGCTGATATTGGTCAATCAGGCTTTTTCACGAGCAGAGAACAACATGCAAAAGGCGCTCACACACGGACGTTTCCTGACATTCGGGGCCTATCCCCGCAAATTCATCCAGATGATGGAGACCGACTATCACATTCCTGCCGAAAAGCTGCTGGAAGGCGTCAACCTGACCCGTGAGGCACTGGAGCAGCCCGACCTGCTGATTCCCTTTGTCGATTGCGTGACCATTTTCAGGAACGGCACCATCCTCTGCCCCAACGGCGACCTCAGCCTGCGCTTTGCTGCCCACATCCGCTCCGCCTCGCACGGCATGCTGGGGGCCGCCATCCTCACCGCCGCCACCCTGCAGGACGCCGTGCAGCTGTTTTACGACTACGTGGGCCTGATCGCCCCCTTTGTGCTACTGCACCTGGAAGACCGCCGCCACAGCCGCACCCTGGTACTGGAAATCATCAGCGATGTGCCGGTGGCCGAGGTCTTTACCTATGACGCCCTGCAACTGGCCAACTTCAATATCCTGAAGATGATCCTGGGCGAGCGCACGCGGGAGCTGGTGTTCCACTTTGCCTACCCGGCGCCGGCGCATATCGCCGCCTACAGCGAATACTTCGACTGCCACCTGCAGTTCAATGCCAGCTTCAACGGCGTGTCCATTCCTACCGAATTCATGGAAACGCGCATCCCCACCGCCGACATCGACACCCACCGCCTGCTGGTGGGCCAGATTCGCGAGCAGATGGAATCCATTCACGCCCAGTCGTCCTTTGTCGATGCCGTGCGCTACCACCTCAAGCGCCAGGGCGGCCCCCTGCCCCGCATGAGTCTCGTGGCCGCCGTGTTCAATATGTCCGCGCGCACCTTCCGCAACCGCCTGCGCCGCTACAACACCACCTACCAGACCCTGCTCGACAAGGAACGCCACGAACAGGCGGTGCACCTGCTGCGCCACACCGACAAGTCGGTGAAGGAAATTGCCTATGTGCTGGGTTTTCAGGAGAGTTCCAACTTCTCGCGGGTATTCAAGAAGTGGACCGGCGTGACCCCGCTGGATTTCCGACGCGGCATGGCCCATGCTTTGAATTGAGGGTGGATACGGGGACTGCCCCGCAAGCTGCCGACGATTTGTGTGAAGAAAGTGGCTGTTGTCTGGCCGTTGCGTAGTGAAAAGCCGCGACTATCGCGGCTTTTTGCTGGGTGGGGCACATAAGCCCCTATAACAGAAGAATATCTACATATTCATGGGCCAAATTACACTTACGCCATCTGCAAGACGAAGCTTCGTATGTGACGGGCGAGCCCCCATGCCTTCAAATTTCAGTTGATTAGAAGGAACTCCCCACTCACTGACCATCTGCTGACGGAGTTCATCAATCGTGAAACCCCTAAAGGGCAGGCGCCACAGACGTGTATCCATATCATCGTTACTTACTATGCTAGTCAACAAATTCTTCTCTCGAATCATAAGCGATTTAACTATCGACAAATCACTCTCTTCTAGCTCTACTATTACATTAACTATTTCCACGTTGCTATTCGGAAGAAATATCAGGCTTGACTGGTATGGCTCTAACGCCCGCCTGATGAATCTAATAGAAGGTAAGAACTTACTTACAGTCTGCAATGAAAGCAGCTTCTCTAAACAACGAACCTTGAGCTTTCTTCCTCGAAACTCTCCACTAGAATTAAAGTAGACCTCAAAGAACATGCCATTCACAAGATCGATTGCCCTATCCTCGGGTATAGAAGCAAGCCCTCGTCGCAGAGAGCCCAATATGCTCTCTGCTTTTCTTTCACCACCACACGCACATTGATAGATATTTCTTCCCAAAATAAATGCTTCGTCACAGCTATTAACCCGGCAATTGAGATTATCTGATATACTGCGCGCATGGAAGAAAAAATTGACGCACGCAAACTATCAGCTGAGGTTCTTGAGGAGAAGCGCC
>Ga0302193_10001630_pt1 | contig 19077 bp, 19 predicted proteins | sample II_Bog_E3_3_FD_200228 | JGI IMG/M metagenome (GOLD analysis project Ga0302193, IMG submission 200228) | Peat permafrost microbial communities from Stordalen Mire near Abisko, Sweden - II_Bog_E3_3 | ecosystem: Environmental > Terrestrial > Soil > Wetlands > Peat | place: Sweden: Abisko...
GACCTCGCCATGGGCGATGGCGCGCAGTTCGATGGCCAGCTTGCGGGCGGCGCGAAAGACGATCAGATCGACGATCTTCCAAGCCGCCAACCCCAGCACGCCAGCCAATCCCGCCGCCATCACCGCGAAGGTGATCAAAGGCTGGCGCGACGGTGCTACCAGATCGATGGGCAGCATGAATGCCAGGGCGGCCAAGGCTCCCGCATAGGCGGCAAAAGCCAGGCACAGCAACAAAAACGGTGCCAGCCGTCGGTTCATTGTTCGAAGCACTCCCATGCCGGGCGATACAATGCCGCCCGACTGATATTTGGTCACAGTATGACCAAACCTCTGGGAGTGTGAAAGTAGAACCTTACGCGTAAGCCCCAGTGATGGGGGCTTAGAACAACCCCGCCAGGGGGCAGCCGCAGACCGGGCAGGTCAGTTGGGCGATGACGGCTTTCTTCTCGTCGTCCGAGACCTTGTCGCCCAGGGTCTTTTCCACTTCATCCACCAACTGCTTATGGCTGGAGGTGGCGCCGCAGGCGTTGTCATGGGCGAACTGAAGACGGGCGGTGGGACTTTCCTCGGAGAAGGCGAAAGCCTTGCTGGAGGTGACGCCCAGCACAAGACCGCTTCCGGCCAGGGTGGCCATCAAACGGCGGCGGGTGACTTCGGTCATGGTCTTCATCCTTGTCGCACTGGAACAGACGCCAAAACTGATCAGTTATTGATACGCACCCAGGGCACAGGCATCACGTCGATGCCTTCTTCCTGCAATTCCTCACGGTCCTTGGCGGTGGCCTGACCGTAGATGGGCTTGTCCTCGGTCTCGCCGTAATGCATGCGCCTTGCTTCCTCGGGGAAGCGTTCGCCCACATCGGTGGCGGTGGTCTCGATATGCTCGCGCAGTTTCGCCAGGGCCTTGCGGATGTCATCCATCTCGGGCGGAGGCGGCTCGGCCGAGGCAATGGCGGCGGCGCGTTTGCTCGAGACCACGCTGGGAGCCATGGGCGCCTTGCGCACCTCGGAGCCGCCGCAGACCGGACAAAGAATCTCGGCCGCCGCGCTCTGGGCGTCGTAGGTAGCGCCATCGCGGAACCAGCCTTCGAAGTCGTGGTTCTGGGCGCAGATCAGGTGAAACTTGATCATAGCTGCGGCTTATCTGCCAAATCAGCGGTCATTATGCAACGGTGGTCCTTAGCATACAATGAAGGCAGCGGCCTATTCCGCTTCTTCATAGGGGCGGTCATGGACCAGGGACGGCACTTTGCGCCGGGCCTCGTCCACTTCGTCGGTATTGATGTCGGCGATGATGAAGCCGGGCTGTTCGCCGCCGTCGGCCAGAACCTGGCCCCAGGGCGAAACGATCAGGGCATGGCCATAGGTCTCGCGCCCGCCCACATGGGTGCCGCACTGGGCCGGGGCGAAGACGAAGCAGCCGGTCTCGATGGCCCGGGCCCGCAGCAGCACATGCCAATGGGCCTTGCCGGTGGTGCGGGTGAAGGCGGCGGGAATGGCCAGAAAATCGGCTCCGGCCTTGGCCAACCCGCGATAAAGATGCGGGAAGCGCAGGTCGTAGCAGATGGACAAACCCAGCTTACCCCAAGGCAGACCAACGGTGACGGCCTGGGCTCCGGGCTCGAAGGTGGCGGATTCGCGGTAAGCCTCGCCGCCGCCCAGATCCACGTCGAACATATGGATCTTGTCGTAACGCCCGACGATATCGCCGCGCGGGTCGAGGACCAGGGTGCGATTGGCGACCCGGCCGTTCTCCAGCAAGACCGCCAACGAGCCGCAATGTAGCCAGACGCCCAGCTCGCGGGCAATCTCGCGGAAAGCGGTCAGGGCCTTGTGCTCGGCCTCGGGCTGGGCCTTGGCGATGATGTTCTTGCTGCCCCATTCCATCATGCTGACGTTTTCAGGCATCAGAATCAGCCGAGCGCCGGCAGCGCGGGCATCGCAGGCCAAGGCGGCGGCGGCCTGAATGTTGGCCTCCATGTCATTGGTGGCGCTGACCTGGATACAGGCGGCTTTGAAATGGGGATCGGCGAGACCGCTCATGGGATCAGGCGTTCAGCAGCGGATCGAGGCCGCCGGCCTTGTCCAAGGCATAAAGATCGTCGCAGCCGCCCACATGCTTGCCGTCGATGAAAATCTGCGGAACCGAGCGCTTGCCGCCGGCCTTCTCCACCATGTCGTTGCGGACAACTTCGTCGGCGGCGACATCGATCTCGGTCCAGGCGACGCCCTTTTTCTTGAACAGGGCCTTGGCCTTGACGCAATAGGGGCAAACGGGGGTGGTGTAAATCTCGATCAGAGCCATTCTAACGGCAACTCCAGCATAGGATTTGTTCCAAGATATAGGCACTTTGGGGCAGTTGGCTAGTGGTCCAACCAAGACGATTGGAAACCTAGCGTCCGGGTAAGTTGGCCCACAACGAATTGGCGGCTCATTCGGCAAGGACGACGCGGGCCAGGGTCAGGACATCCACGCCCGCTGCCCCAGCCGCTTTCAGCTGTTTGCAGCATTCCGACAATGTGGCGCCGCTGGTCAGGACATCGTCGATCAGCAACACTCTTTTGCCCTCGACGGCGGCGGGTTTCTTCACGGCGAAGGCTCCGCTCAGGTTCCGGCTGCGGCTGGTGCGGCCCATATGCCCCTGGGGCTTGGTGTTGCGGACACGGGCCAGGACATCCACCCGGCAGGGCTTGCCCGACAGCTTGGCCAGATCCCATCCCAGCAGGGCCGCCTGATTGTAGCGGCGCTTGAGCAGACGCAAGGGATGCAGCGGCACCGGGATGATCAGATCGGCATCAGCAATCAACTCGGCCCCGGCGCGGGCCATCCAGCGGGCAAAGGTGGCGGCGCCTCCCGTACGGTCGGCATGTTTGAAACGCAAGACCAGAGCCCGGCTGGCCTCGTCATAGCGAAAGACCGAGCGGGCCCGATCGAAGCGCGGATGTTTTCCGGCACAAGGGGCGCAAAGGGCGTCTGGTCCCAAATCCACATCGAAGGGCGTGCCGCAGCAAGAGCAATGGGGTGCGGCAATGAAGGTCACGCTTTCCCAGCAATCCGGGCAGAGGGCTCCGGGCATATCGGTGATGGAGCCGCATCTTAAACAGCGCGGCGGGATCAGGATATCCAGCAGGCGGCGACCGAAATAAGCGAGGGAACTGGGGAGCACAGACATGGGCAAAGGCTAGGCCCAACGCTTCGTCATCACAAGATGGCTTGCGTATCTTGCTGGGGTCTGGCTATCCTCCGGCCTCCTTTTCACGTAACGAGGTTTTCCAGGCCATGGCCGAGGGTTCCGAGACCATTGGCGGCATTGCCGCCGAAGCCCTGCAGCAGTATGTCGATCGCATCGAGAAGCTCGAAGAGGAAAAGAAAGCCCTCGCCGAGGACATCAAGCAGGTCTATTCCGAAGCTAAATCCACCGGCTTCGACACCAAGATTCTTCGCAAGATCATTACCTTGCGTAAGGTCGAAGAGCATGAACGCAAGGAGCAGGAAGAACTGCTCGACCTGTATAAGCGCGCCATCGGCATGGAATAAGGGCGGAGCGGCGAAGCCGTTCCTGGGAGTTTGAGATCATGACCTATCTGGTGACAGGTGCTGCCGGCTTCATCGGCTTTCACACCAGCTTGCGGCTGCTGGCGCGCGGCGAAACCGTGGTGGGCGTTGATAACGTCAACGACTATTACGACGTCCGCATCAAGCATGCCCGCCTGGAGAAGCTGAAGGCCTATCCCGGCTTCACCCTGCACCAGGTCGATATCGCCGACCGCGAGGCCATGGGCGAGATGATCAAGAACCACCAGGACGTCAAGCGCATCATCCATCTGGCCGCCCAGGCCGGGGTGCGCTATTCGCTGATCAACCCCTATGCCTATACCCACTCCAACATCGAAGGCCATCTGGTCATGCTGGAGCTGGCGCGTAATCTGCCTAAGCTTGAGCATATGGCCTATGCCAGCTCGTCGTCGGTCTATGGCGGCAACGTCAAGCTGCCCTTCTCGGTGGAAGATCGGGTGGACAATCCCATCTCGCTCTATGCCGCCACCAAGAAGGCCAACGAGCTGATGAGCCACTGCTACAGCCATCTGTTCAAGATCCCCACCACGGGCTTCCGTTTCTTCACGGTCTATGGCCCCTGGGGCCGCCCTGACATGTCGGCCTTTCTGTTCACCAAGGCGATCCTTGAGGACAAGCCGATCCATGTCTTCAACAATGGCGACATGCGCCGCGATTTCACCTTCGTCGACGACATCGTCTCGGGCGTCATCGCCGCCACCGATTCGCCCCCCAGCGGCGAACTGCCCTATCGGGTCTACAACATCGGCAACAACCGTACCGAGACCCTGGGCCATTTCATCGAGCTGATCGAAGATGCCTGCGGCAAAAAAGCCGAGATCATCTACGAGCCGATGCAGCCGGGCGACGTCAAGGAAACCTATGCCGACATCGAGGCCATCCGCCGCGACCACGGCTTCGAGCCCACCACCAGCATCGATGTGGGCATTCCTAAGTTCGTCGAGTGGTATCGCGGCTTCTACAACGCGTAATTTTTTCAATGCACGTGCTGTAAGAAGTCCTTCAGGCGGCTGCTGGGCGGATTGCTCAGCAGTTCGACCGGGTTGCCGTCATGGACGATATAGCCGCCTTCCATGAAGATCAGCCGTGATCCCACCTGACGGGCGAACTCGATTTCGTGGGTGACGACCACCATGGTCATATTCTCGGCCGCCAGATCCCGCATGACCTTCAGCACCTCATGACGCAGCTCCGGGTCCAGGGCCGATGTGGGCTCGTCGAACAGCATCAGGGCCGGCTTGATGGCCAGGGCGCGGGCGATGGCGACCCGCTGCTGCTGCCCGCCCGACAGCTGGGACGGGGCATGATTGGCCTTGTCCTGCAATCCCACCTTGGCCAGCAGAGCCAGAGCCAGCTCCCTCGCCGCCTTTTTGTCCATGCCACGGGAGTGCAGCGGTCCGAACATGACGTTTTCCAGGGCCGTCATCTGTGGGAACAGATTGAACTGCTGGAAGACCATGCCGGCCTCCAGGCGGATTTGGTGAATGTCGTCCTTGGTGCCCCGCACCGAGCGGCCATCGACCAGGATGTCGCCGTCCTGAATGGTCTCCAGGGCATTGATGCAGCGGAGCAGCGTCGATTTGCCCGAGCCCGAGGGCCCGATGATCACCACCACTTCGCCCTTGGTGATGGTCAGGTCCACCTTATCGAGGACGACCAGCGGCCCGAAGCTTTTCACCACCTGTCTGAATTCGACCATCTGTAGTTTTGGGCTCATAGGATCGGCATCCGCTTTTCAATGAATTTAAGACCATAGGCCATGGTGCTGAGGATGATCAGATAGATCACCGCCACCGCCGTCCAGATTTCCACCGCCCGATAGTTCGACGCCATGACCTCCTGGCCCTGGCGGGTCAGTTCGCCGACGCCGATGACGATGAACAGCGAGGTATCCTTCAGGCTGGTGATACATTGGTTACCCAGCGCCGGGATCATCCGGCGGAAGGCCAAGGGGCCGATGATACGAAACAGGACCTTGCGGAACGGCAGGCCCATGGCCAGACCGGCCTCGCCCAATCCCTTGGGGATGGAGAGCAAGGCGCCGCGCACGATCTCGGCCACATAGGCCCCGGAATTGATGACGATGCTCAAAATCGCCGCCGTAACGCCGTCGATGCGCATCCCGGCAATGATCGGCAGGGCGAAATAGATGAACATCACCTGCACCACCAGCGGCGTGCCGCGGATCAGCAGGATGTAGCCTCGGGCGATGTAATCCAGGATGGGATGGCCGTAGGTGCGGACCATGCCGGTCACAGCCCCCAGCGTCAGACCGCCGGCCAAGCCAAAGAAGGCGATGACCAAGGTCAGCCTAGCTCCCATCAACAGGTTGGGCAGTGAGCCCCAAATGACGGACCATTCAAAATCCACGTCGGCATCTCCCCATAAGATAGAAGCGCCGCCCCATGGGGGGCGGCGCTGATCGTCTTAGATCACGGAGCCTTGCCGAACCATTTCTCGTAGATGGCGTTGTACTGGCCATTTTCCTTCATGGTCTTCAAGGCGACGTCGAACTTGGCGGTCAGATCGCTGCCCTTGGGGAAGGCATAGCCATAGAACTCGCCCGAGATCAGCGGCGGGGCCAGAACCTTGGTGGAGCCCTTGCCGGCGGACGCGGCGTAATAGGCGATGACGGGAGTATCGAAGACCACGGCCTCGACGCGGCCCGACTGCAGTTCCAGGAAGGCGTTGTCGATGTTGGGGAAGCTGCTGACCTCGGCCTTGGGGTCATGGACCTTGAGGTAATCCACCGAGCTGGTGGCCTGCTTGGTGGCGATCTTCAGGCCGTCGATCTGAGCCGAAGAAGCCAGTTTGCTGTCGGCCTTCACCAACACGGCCAGACCGCTTTCGTAATAAGGGGCAGAGAAATCCACCACCTTCTTACGTTCGTCCTTGATGGTGATGCCGGCGAAAGCGCCGTCCAGGTTATGGGTCTGCAGGGCGGGGATCAGGCCGCTGAAATCCATGGGTTGCAGCTTGTACTTCACACCCATGATCTTGGCGGCGGCGTCCCAGATATCGACGTCGAAGCCCACATAGACTCCGTCTTTTTGGAATTCGAACGGCATGAACGAGGTGTCGGTGCCGATCAAAAGCTCTTTGTCCGCGGCCATGGAGGGAACTGCGGAACAGGCGAGGCCGACCAAAGCGGCGCAGGCGATCAGAGTTTTACGAAACATGGATGGGGTGCCTCCGTGAAACAGTGAGGCCGCCAGTCCTTCCGGCGCAACGAAGTCAGCCGAGAGAGCTTTCAGGCAACCGTTGCTAAGAATATTTCACGCATCACGGCACTCTACAAGAATGCTGCGGCATAATTTTTCACCAATAGCCACTTTTGCCTATCCATTCGGCAATGCAGCAAAGATTCTTGGTCATTACCCGGGAATTTTCAAGGGCGATCGCCGGAATTTTATTACAGCCCCAAATGCAAAAAGCCCCGGGACAGGCCCAGGGCTTTAACAAAATTCTAAGCGAAAGCTGCTATTCGTGGCCGTAGCGGATGAAGTCGGTCCAAGTCCGCTCCACCTGCAGCAAGGCCTGACTGGCGGCGTCGAGAGCTTTCAGCGTCTCGGGCGTCGTGCCGACCTTAGAGGCGAGATCATTCTGCAAGGTGCGGATGCCATTGCACAGACGCATGCCCTTCTCGGTCAGCTTCAAGCGGATCGAGCGGCGGTCATGGGCACAGCGTTCCTGCATCAGATACTCGAACTCGGTGAGTTTCTTGATGTTGTAAGACACGTTCGAGCCGTGATAGTAGCCACGATCCTTAAGATCGCGGATAACCACTTCGGCCTCACCGATGTTATACAAAAGGAGGGCTTGCACGGCGTTGATGTCCTCAACATCCATGCGGCGGAGCTCGGTTCGGAGCACGTCAAGGAAATGACGATGAAGACGCTCTACCAAGCGGACTATGTTGAAATATGGTTCGCTCACGCCGCGAATGATATGGGTAATGGTGAACTTGCGCAATCCCAAAAGGTTAAGTTTTTTACACACCTCATCCGGGGACTTTGCCCCTTGACCTGACGGTCTGGCGGACGAACTCTGAAGCGAACATCTGACCAGGATTCAAACATTGGAACTTTTGCCCGATTTCCTCCCCCGCGCATTGATCGAAGGCTTCATCGCCACTTATGGCTATTGGGCGGTGTTCCTGGTGGTGGGGCTGGAAAGCGCCGGCCTGCCGCTGCCGGGCGAGATCACCTTGGTTTCCGCCGCCCTCTTGGCCGCCGCCACCCATCAGCTGGACATCGGCCTGATCCTGGCCTCGGCCTCGGCGGGAGCCGTGCTGGGAGACAATATCGGCTATTGGCTGGGCCGCGAGTTCGGCTTCGCCCTGCTGCTGCGCCATGGCGCCAAGATCGGCATCCGCGAGCGCCAGCTCAAACTGGGGCAATATCTGTTCCTTCGTCACGGCGGCAAGGTGGTCTTCTTTGGCCGCATGGTGGCGGTGCTGCGGGTCCTGGCCGCCCTTCTGGCCGGCATCAACCGCATGCCCTGGAAACACTTCCTGGTCTGCAACATCGCCGGCGGCATTCTTTGGGCCACCCTCTATGGCGGCGGCGCCTATCTTCTGGGCCAGCAGATCACCCGCATCACCGGCCCGATGGGACTGGCGGGACTGGTGGCGGGACTGGCCGGACTGGTGATTTCCTTCCGCTATATCGCCCATCACCAAAGGGCTTTCGAGATCAAGGCCGAGAAGGCCCTTCCCGGTCCTTTGGAATTTCATCACCATCTTTGGCATCACAAGGATTGAAACCTTTCTCCGCCGGGATTATGACCTCCTTGTGAATAAGGAATAATCTCTAGGCATGTTGTCCTTGACGCCCCATAGCCAAACCGTCCTGCTCGCCACCTCCGACCGCCTATTTCAGACGGCGGTCCGGGCGAAGCTGGAGTCATGGGGACATCGGGTGATCGAGGCCGAAGAGGAGACCATGGCCCAGGCCCTGATCGCCGCGACGCCCGACATCACCCTGGCCATCGTCGATCTGGATATGCCCGAAGGAGCCGGAGCCCGCCTGTGCCGGTCCTTGCGCCAAGGTGAGAAAGCCAATTCCACCTATATCCTGGCCTATGGCACCACCGAAGGCCGGCGCGGCACCCTGGAGGCGCTGGAGGCCAAAGCCGACAGCTTCGCCGCCAAGCCCCTGCATCCGGGAGAATTGCAAAGCCGGGTCGAGCAGGCTGCCCGCCTGTTGCTGCAAAATCAGGAATTGTTCCAGGGCTCGGCCATTGACCTGCCCGCCGGGCTGGTCAGCCCTCAGGCTTTTGAGCGCTTCTATGGCGTGCTCTACGCCCAGTTTCAGCGGGTGGGCGGCAGTGGTGCCCTACTGTTCGTCGAACTGGTCAACCGCTCGGATATCTTAGCCGAACACGGCTTCCAGATCGCCTATGACACCGAGCTGGAAATCGCCCGCCGGCTGGTCAATCTGCACCGCAGCAGCGACTTCGTCGCCCGTATCGCCGAGGGGCGGTTCTGCATGCTGCTGACCAACACCACCTCACTCCAGGCTCAGACCGTGGCGTTCCGCGTCGCCGGAATCCTGCACGACCTGAACATCCATCCCGAAGGAGTGACCGGAACCATCGTCCCCAGACTGTCCCTGTCCATCGCCGACTTCCCCGGCAAGGGCACACACCCTTCCGAACTGATGGACAATCTGCCCTTGACGCCTGTCGCCGTCTTCAATGGGGCGGAGTAGCCGTCGCGTCTGCCGGACTCGCTCCACTTGCCCCCACCTTGCTGCAACGCTCGCCGACACAGGCATAGTCGCGGCTGACCGGCCCCTGTTCCCCCGGCCCATGCACCGTCACCGTATGATCGCCGGTGCCGGTCACCACCACGGTGCGGCTGAGGATTTCCTGATCATCGGCCCCCAACACCGTCAGACTGGTCTCGCCGACGGCCTTGCCGAACAGAGTGATCAGCGTCGGCTTTTCCACCGTGACGTCGGCGATGGCTGGATTGGCCACGATCACCCGCTGGGCCGGAGCGCTTAAGCGCAGGATTTCCGCCTTATTGACGGTGACGGTCAGCGTCCCTTGGTCGGCAGCCAGGGCGGGCATCGCCCAAAGAGCCGAGGCCGCCAGCAGAACAGCAACAAAACGCATGATCAAAACTCCCCCGGCCTTTATGGCGTCTGGGATGAATCTACCTTATGCTGACCGCCAGCCACAACGGGTTCCCAGGGTGCCAGCCGTCATGATGCCATTCCGCCGCCTCGCCCCCGTCCTGCTCCTGGCGCTTGCCGCCTGCGGCAGCGCCCCAAACAGCGGCAAAAGCCTGCCGGCCACCGCCGACGCCGTCGATGCCTCGTCCCGCGCCGCCGCCCTTTCGGCCGAGGCCAGCGGTGACAACCAGACCGCCGCCGTCAGCTGGCAGGCCCTGTTCGAGCGTCACCCCGAAGATACCGAAATCGCCCTGCATCTGGCCCGCAGCATGCGCTATTCCGGGCAGATCCAACCCGCCACCGACCTCTTGAACCGGGTTATGGACAAGACCGGTCGCAGCGGGCCACTGCTCACCGAGCTTGGCAAAGCCTATCTGGCCGGCGACCGCCTGGGCCTTGCTGTGCGCACCCTGACGGAAGCCGCCGCCCTGTCGCCCGATGATTGGCAAGTCCTCTCGGCCCTGGGCGTCGCCGAAGATTATCAGGGCAACTACGCCGAGGCCCAGGCCGCCTATGCCCGCGCCCTGGTGGCCTCGCCCGACAATCCGGTGATCCTCAATAACCTGGGTCTGTCCCAGGCCCAGTCCGGCCAGTTGGCCCAAGCCCGCGCCACCCTGGAGCGCGCCGCCGATCAGCCCAAGGCCAATTCCCAGGTTCGCCAGAACCTTGCCCTCATCCGCGCCCTCTCGGGCGACATGAGCGGCGCCGAGCGCCTCAACCGCCAGGACCTGCCCCCCGACGCCGTCCGCGCCAATGGGGCTTTTTACCGCTCCTTCAACGGTGCGGCTCATATGGAATAGGGTTGGCCCTTAAGGCTTCGCGGGCGGCTGCGGGGCTGGCTCCGGCGTCCAGCGCATGGGGCATTCGGCGGCGTGACCGTCGCGGACGTCATGCTGCAGGATGCCGCGCTGCTCGTTGGTCATATGGCCGCGCACATCATGCTGGGCGGCGCGCAGGACATAGTTCTGGATGGGGAACTGGTTGGTATCGAAACGAAAGCCCGGGCGGGTGCCGGGGAAGTCGGAACGGCGGATGACCGTACGGATCATCTCGTCGTTGTTGAACTTCTTGTCGGCGCCGCGCATGGCGGCATCGATCAACATGGCGGCGTCATAGCCCATGGCGGCATAGAACGAGGCCGGGCGGCCATATTCGCCTTCGAAATCAGACATCATGCGACGGTTGGAGGGCGTATCGAAATCCTCGCTCCAGGGGCCGATGCTGAAGAGGTCCAGGGATGAGGGCGAAGCCCCGGCCAGGATCGATTGATCCAAGGTGATGGCCGGCCCGAACAGGGGAATGGTCTCGCGCAGGCCCTTCTCGTCGTACTGGCGCAGAAAGCTGACGGCCATGCCGCCGGTCTCCAGCAGATAGACGGCATCGGGCTTCTGGCCGACGATCTGGCGCAGTTCCTGGGTGAAGTTCATCTCGCCACGGCGGCTTTGCATGGTGACCACATCACCGCGAAAGCCCCGGCGGAAGGCATCGGCGGCGACCTGGGCCACGGGGGTGGAGGGCATGGCCAGCAGCACCCGGCGATAACCCTGCCCGGCCATATATTGCCCGGCCTGCTCATGCAGGGTGTCGGACAGCCCGGACAGGGAGAAGACGTAAGAATGACAGTCCTTGCCGGCCATGGCCGGCGGCGGCGAATTGAGGGCGATCAGGAAGGCATGACCGGCATCGGCCATGGGGGCCAGGGTGGCGATAACCTTGGGATCGCTGGAGACCAGGGTGAACTGGGGCCGCAGGTCCCGCTGCAGCTTCTCCATCAGGGAGCGGGCGGCATCGGGGTTATGGTGATCGTCGAACCAGGCCAGCTCGAACTCGACGCCGCCTAAACGCCCGCCCAGATGCTTGACGCCCAGCTTGAAGCCGTCCAGGGAATCCAAAGCCTTATAGGCATCCGGCCCCGACAGCGCGCCGATAAAGGCGACGTTGAGGTCCGAACTGCCCGAGGCCAGGGCGGCGGATGAAGACAGGCCGGCCCCAACGGCCAAAGCCGCCGCGACCAATGTTTTCCACCAACCCTGGATCATGGCTTTGCTCCCTACTTCTTCTTGTTGGCCTTGGCGAAGGCGTCGGCCAGAGCCCCACCAAAGGCATTGCCTGCCGAGGTCTGAGGAGCCGGACGGGGCGCAGGCTTATTGCCGCCCTTATTCCCTGGGGCCGGGCGGCGATCATCGCGGCGGCCACCCTCGGGGCGACCATTGCCATTGGGGACCACTTTGCCAGCGGGCTCGTCCATACGCATGGACAGGGCAATGCGCTTGCGCGGCATATCCACTTCGATGACCTTGACCTTCACCACGTCGCCGGCCTGAACCACTGTGTGGGGGTCCTTGACGAATTTGTCGCTGAGGACCGAGATATGCACCAGCCCGTCCTGATGGACGCCGATATCGACGAAGGCGCCGAAATTGGTGACGTTGGTGACCGTGCCCTCAAGGATCATGCCGGGCTTGAGGTCCTTCAGCTCCTCGACGCCGTCCTTGAAGACCGCCGTCTTGAACTGGCCGCGCGGATCACGGCCGGGCTTTTCCAGCTCGGCGATGATGTCGGTGACGGTGGGAACGCCGAAGCGCTCGTCGGTATAGTCCTTGGGGTCGAGGGAGCGCAGGAACGAGCCGTCGCCGATCAGCTCCTTCAAGGGACGACCGCTGCGGGCGGCGATGCGCTCCACCACCGGATAGGCTTCCGGATGAACCGAGGAACCGTCCAGGGGATTGCAGCCGCCGACGACGCGCAGGAAGCCCGCCGCCTGCTCGAAGGCCTTGGGTCCCAGCCGCTCGACGTTGCGCAGATCATGGCGCGAGGCGAAGGCCCCGTTGGCGTCGCGGAAGGCCACGATATTCCGGGCCAGCACCGGCCCCAGACCGGCGACACGGGCCAGCAGAGCGGCGGAAGCGGTGTTGACGTCGACACCAACGCCGTTCACGCAGTCTTCCACCACGGCATCCAGGCTGCGGCCCATCTGGGTCTGATCGACGTCGTGCTGATACTGACCGACGCCAATGGCCTTGGGGTCGATCTTCACCAGCTCGGCCAGGGGATCCTGCAAACGCCGGGCGATAGAGATGGCGCCGCGCACGGTGACGTCCAAAGTGGGGAATTCCTGGGCAGCAATTTCGGAAGCGGAATAAACCGAGGCTCCGGCCTCCGACACCACCACCTTGGACAAGCCAAGCTCGGGGTGGGCCTTCATCAGATCGGCGGTCAGCTTGTCGGTTTCGCGCGACGCCGTGCCATTGCCGATGGCCACCAACTCGGCCTTGAAGCGCCGGGCCAGCGAGGCCAGCTCGCGCAGCGAGCCGTCCCAGTCGTTGCGCGGCGGATGGGGATAAATCACCCCGGTATGAACCACCTTGCCGGTAACATCGATGACCGCCAGCTTCACACCGGTACGGATGCCGGGATCAAGGCCGATGGTGGTGCGCATCCCCGCCGGAGCCGCCAGCAGCAAGCTCTTGAGATTGCGGGCGAAAACATGGATCGCCTCGGTCTCGGCGGCTTCGCGCAGGCGGTTCATCAGCTCGATTTCCAGATGCAGATGAATCTTCACGCGCCAGGCCCAGCGCACCGTCTCTTGCAACCAGACATCAGCGGCGCGGCCACGGTCCTGGATGCGGAAACGCCCGGCGATGCGGCGCTCGCATTCCCCGGCCAGACGCGATCCCTCTTCCTCGTCGGCGGGCTGCAACTTCAGAAGCAGTGCGTTTTCATTGCGACCACGGAACAAGGCCAGGGCGCGGTGGGAGGGGATGGCCTTGATGGCCTCGCGGTATTCGAAGTAATCCGAGAACTTGGCCCCCGTTTCCGCCATCCCCTCGGCCATGCGCGAGATGATGACGGCAGAGTCCCACAGATGTTCGCGCAAAGACCCCAGCAGGTCGGCATCCTCGGCCATGCGCTCCACCAGGATCTGGCGGGCACCATCGAGGGCGGCCTTGATGTCGGCGACGCCCTTGGACTCGTCAACATATTTGGCGGCTTCGGCTTCCGGCGACAGGGTCGGGTCGCTGATCAGGGACTCGGCCAAAGGCTCAAGCCCGGCTTCCTTGGCGATCTGAGCCTTGGTGCGGCGCTTCTGCTTATAGGGCAGATACAAATCTTCCAGGCGGGCCTTGCTGTCGGCCCCGGCGATCTCGGCGGCCAAGGCGTCGGTCAGCTTTCCCTGCTCGTCGATGGACTTCAGGATGGCGGTGCGGCGGTCTTCCAACTCGCGCAGATAACCAAGCCTGTCCTCCAGCGTGCGCAGTTGGGTATCGTCCAACCCTCCGGTGGCTTCCTTGCGATAGCGCGAGATGAAGGGGACGGTGTTGCCCTCGTCCAACAGGCGGATGGCGGCCTCGACCTGACCGTCGGCGACGGTCAATTCAGAGGCGATGCGGCGGGAAATGCTGGTCATGATCTCCAGACTGGAAAAGACTTATGGGGAAAGCGCACAGGCTTACCCCATCCGGAGCCCCTCCGCCAAGGGGGGATTCCGTATCAGCCATGTTTCAGTCGGCCCCTGCTTCCCCTCGACGCTGAGATGGAAATCCGTTATCTTTGAAAGAGTTTCCGCCTTGAATTCGCCTTACTCACCGGCGATCAAGCTGGAAGGGAATTCCGACTGCCGGTTCCCCCCTTTTAGCGACAGCCCCGTTGGGGCTATGAAAGATTAAGAAGACAAACATGCTGCGCCGCTTTTCGGGTCTTGCCGTTCTGATCGTGATCGTTCTGGGCAACCTGGGTGTATGGTGGCTGATGAACCGACCCGCCACCGACGTGGTCTGGGACGGGCAGATCAGCTCGATCTCGTTCAGTTCCTTCCGCAAGGACGACGATCCCTTCCAGAACAAATATCCGCCGCTGGAATCCGTCGACAAGGATCTGGCCCTGGTCGCCACGAAGGTGAAGGCCATCCGCCTTTATAATTCGTCGGAAACCAACGACCAGGAAATCCCTGCCCTGGCCGCCAAACATGGCCTGACGGTCATGGCCGGCGCCTGGATCCGCGGCGCTTTGGCCGAGCCGAATCTGCGTCTGGACAAGCAGCCCGGTCAGATGAACCCCGACGAATTGAAGGCCTATCAGCTGCAGATGGCGGCCCTGACCTCCAACGAGCAGGAAATCGACGGCGCCATCGAAATGGCAAGGGCCAATCCCAACGTCACCCGCATCATCGTCGGCAACGAAACCATCTATCGCGGCGAAGCCACGGTGAGCCAACTGATCCGCTATATGCAGCGGGTTAAGGCCAAGGTCCGCCAGCCGGTCTCAACCGCCGAGCCGTCCTATGTCTGGCTGTCCCACCCCGAGCTGGTGCGCGAAGCCGACTTTATCGCCCTGCACGTCCTGCCCTATTGGGAAGGCATCCCGGTGAATGACGCCGTGGATTACGTCATGGGCGAAGTCCAGGCGGTGAAGAACATTTATCCCGACAAGCCGATCCTGCTGGCCGAAGTGGGCTGGCCGTCCGCCGGCAAGGGCCGTCAGCAGTCCGAGCCTTCGGTGATCAATCAGGCCGGATTCCTGCGCCGCTTCCTCAATCAGGCCACCGAGACCGGCCTCGACTACAACGTCATCGAAGCCTTCGATCAGCCTTGGAAGCGCTCCTTCGAATGGACTGTCGGCACCCACTGGGGTGTCTGGGACGCCGATCGCAACCCGAAATTCTCCATGAGCGAGCCGGTGCTGGAGATCAAGCAGTGGCCCATGCAGGCCCTGACCGCCAGCCTGATCGCTCTGCTGCCGCTGTCCTGGCTGCTGTTCAACTGGAAGCATCTGAAGACCGGCGGCAAAGTCTTCTACGCCATCCTGGTGCAGTTCTCGGTGTCGCTGATGGTCTGGACCGGATCGGTGCCGATGATCCGCGACTTCGCGCCTTCGACGGAACTGATGTATTCGGTGATGATGCCGGCCCAGTTCATCTTGCTGGTGGTGGTCTTGATCGCCGGCTACGAGATGACCGAGCTGACCTGGGCCCGCCAACCCCGGCGCGGCTTCACGCCTGAGACCTCGCCCAAACCCACCCGCTTCCCCAAGGTCTCGCTGCATCTGCCCTGCTATAACGAGCCGCCGGACATGCTGATCCAGACTCTAGACAGCGTGAATGCCCTGGATTACCCCAACTTCGAAGTGCTGGTGATGGACAACAACACCCGCGACCCGGAAGTCTGGAAGCCTGTGCAGGAGTATTGCGCCAAGCTGGGCGACCGCTTCAAGTTCTACCATCTGGGCAAATGGCCGGGGGCCAAGTCGGGGGCTTTGAACTTCGCCCTGACCCAGACCGACCCGGACGCCGAGGTTATCGCCGTCATCGATTCCGACTATCAGGTCGAAACCGACTGGCTCTCCACCCTGGTTCCCTACTTTGAAAATCCCAAGGTGGGCTGGGTGCAAGCACCTCAGGATCACCGCGAATGGGACCATGACCTGTTCAAGGAATGCATCAACTGGGAATATGCCGGTTTCTTCGACATCGGCATGGTGGCGCGTAATGAAGACAACGCCATCATCCAGCATGGCACCATGACCCTGATCCGCCGTTCGGCCCTGGAAGACACCGGCAAATGGTCGGAATGGACCATCACCGAAGACGCCGAGCTGGGCCTGCGCCTGCTGGAGCATGGCTATGAGGCTGTCTATCTGTCCCACCGCTTCGGCCACGGCCTGACCCCGGATAACTTCACCGCCTACAAAAAGCAGCGCTTCCGCTGGGCTTATGGCGCGGTGCAAATCCTAAAGGGTCATTGGCGCGCCCTGATCCCCTTCAAGAACACCGGCCTGACCGCCAGCCAGAAATATCACTTCGTCACCGGCTGGCTGCCCTGGTTCGCCGATGCCTTCTATGTGCTTTTCACCATTCTGTCGGTCTTCTGGACCATCGGTCTGGTGGTGGCTCCGCGCATCTTCGACTTCCCGCTGGCCATCTTCGTGCTGCCCACCGTCGGCGTCTTCGTCGCCAAGCTGGTGCATCACCTGTTCCTTTATTCCACGCGGGTGAAGTGCAACTGGCGGCAGCGCATCGGCTCGGCCATCGCCGGCATGGGCCTGACCTTCTCTATCGGCAAGGCCATGTGGCAGGGCGTCTTCACCAAGACCATCCCCTTCCTGCGCACCCCGAAGTGCGAGGATAAGGCCGCCTGGACCGCCGGCTTCATGATGGCCTCGGAAGAGACCGTGCTGATGCTGTCCCAGTGGTTCTGCGCCATCCTGATCCTGTCGGTGAAGGGCTGGCACGACATCGACGCCCGCATGTGGGCACTGGTGCTGGGGGTGCAATCCATCCCCTATGCGGCGGCCCTGACCACCGCCATGATCTCGGCTCTGCCGACCGAGGACTTCATGAAGCGCCTCAACCGCAAGAACAAGGGCCATCCGCCCATGGCCGCCACTCCGGCCGAATGACCCGATGAGCAGCTTTAGATCAACGGTCATTCCCCTCCATCGCCCCCTGCCGCCAGTCCTGGCGGCGGGGGCTTTCTTGAAGAATACCCTTTGCTGCATCGAAGGCTGCCAGGCCGTCCTGACCCCGGCCATCGGCAATCTGGACAGCGCCGACTCCATCAAGCATTTCGAGGCTGCCGCCGAAGGGCTGATGGCCGAGATGGCGGCTCCACCAGAGCTTTTCGCCCACGATCTGCATCCCGACTTCTATTCCAGCCGCTGGGCCCAGGGGCAAAAGGCGCCATCCTTGGCCGTGCAGCATCATCACGCCCATATCGCCGCCGTCGCCGCCGAACATGGCCATGACGGCCCGATCATCGGGCTGGCCCTGGATGGCTTCGGCCTTGGCCCCGGCAATCAAAGCTGGGGCGGCGAGCTTTTGTGGGTCGACGGCCCCGACTTCCGCCGCCTCGGCCATCTGGCGATCATGCCCCAGCCGGGAGGCGACATCGCCGCCCGTGAGCCCTGGCGCATGGCCTCGGCCATTCTGCATCGCCTGGGCCGCAGCGGCGAAATCCCCGAGCGTTTCGCCGCCCATGCCGCCGCCGCCATGCTGCCGAAGATTTTGGACAAGGGCCTGAACAGCCCCCTGACCTCCAGCGCCGGACGGCTGTTCGATGCCGCCTGCGGCCTGTTAGGAGTCTTTCCCGTCGCCGAATTCGAGGGCCAAGCCCCCATGGCCCTGGAGGCCATGGTTACCGCGCCCCGCATCCTGACCGGCGGCTGGAGCCTGGAAGATGGCGTCCTCGACTGCCTGCCCCTGATGGAAAGCCTGATCGGGCGAGACGCCGCAGACGGAGCCGACCTGTTCCACGGCACTCTGATCGCCGCCATGACCGACTGGGCCGCCCAAGCCGCCGAGGCTTTCAGCATTCCCCAGATCGCCCTGGGCGGCGGCTGCTTCTTCAACAAGGTGCTGCGCGAAGGCCTGATCGCCTCGCTGGAGGCCGCCGGCCTGGAGCCCATGCTGCCGCGTCTGGCCTCGCCCGGTGATCCCGGCGTCAGTCTGGGCCAAGCCTGGATCGCCGGTCTGACCGCAGACAGATCTTTATGAACTATTTGGCCTGATGGACGAGCGCAAATCCCTGGCGGTCAGGCTGTCCTGTTTCTACGCCGCCGTCTTTGCCGTAATCGGCGTGCAATTGCCCTTCTGGCCGCTGTATCTGAAGGCCAAGGGCCTTGATCCCAGCGACATTGGCCTTTTGATGGCCGCCGCCTTTTTCGTCAAAATCCTGACCAATCCCCTGGTCGGCCATGTGGTGGACCGCAAAGGCGAACGTCGCCGACCCATGCTGTTCATGGCCGCCGCCGCCGTATTGCTGACCATGCTATTCCAGCCGGCGGAGGGGTTCCTGCAGTTGCTGGCCGTGACCTTGCTCACCGCCGCCAGCTTCACCGCCCTGATGCCTCTGGGCGACAGCCTGACCATGTATAGCGCCGTCGCCCATAAGCTGGATTATGGCCGCATCCGCCTGTGGGGCAGCCTGGCCTTCATCGCCACCGCCACCCTTGGCGGCTCGCTGCTGGTGGATGCTCCTCGCGCCGCCATCCTTTGGGCCTGCGTCATCGGTCAGGCAGCCACCTGGTTGGCCGTGCGCGGGCTGCCCGATGTCCGGCCCCAGCAGGCTAAGGACCAAAGCCACGCCTCGATCCGCCCGCTGCTGACCGATAAAGGCTTCCTGCTATTCCTGGCCGCCACCAGCATGACCCAGGTCAGCCACATGATCTATTACGGCTTCGCCACCCTGCATTGGCAAGAGGCTGGCATTCCGGGCTGGGTCATCGGCAGCCTGTGGGCCGAAGGGGTGATCGCCGAGGTGGTGTTGTTCGCTTTCGGTAACAAGGTGGTGGCCCGCTTCGGACCGGTGCGGCTGATCGCCTTTGGAG
>Ga0302193_10001643_pt1 | contig 18982 bp, 19 predicted proteins | sample II_Bog_E3_3_FD_200228 | JGI IMG/M metagenome (GOLD analysis project Ga0302193, IMG submission 200228) | Peat permafrost microbial communities from Stordalen Mire near Abisko, Sweden - II_Bog_E3_3 | ecosystem: Environmental > Terrestrial > Soil > Wetlands > Peat | place: Sweden: Abisko...
CAAGGCGCGGCCGAAGACACGCAAGCCGGCCATGTACAAGGTGCTGATGTTGAACGACGATTACACGCCGATGGAATTCGTCGTCCATGTGCTGGAGCGGTTCTTCCAGAAGACGCGGGAGGAGGCGACGCGAATCATGCTGCACGTGCATCGCCGTGGCGTCGGGGTGTGCGGGGTGTATACATATGAAGTGGCCGAGACCAAGGTGACCCAGGTTATGGACCTCGCGCGGCAGAACCAGCACCCGCTACAGTGCACAATCGAGAAGGAATGATTGTGTACGCCCGCAGTGGCACCAAATACATGTTTCGAGGCGGGGTGTCCGCCGTCGTTCCCCGCCACGTGGCGGGGTGGACCATCCCGGGCGACCGGGGGCACCATGGAATCGGCCAGCCGAATCCAGCGCGCAGGAGCGTCGTAGACCATGCTGTCACGTAATCTAGAACAGACGCTGCACCGCGCTCTGTCCCTCGCCAGCGAACGCCGGCACGAATACGCTACGCTGGAGCACCTGTTGTTGGGCCTCGCCGACGACAGCGATGCCGCCACCGTGCTTCGCGCCTGCGGCGTCGATCTCGACAAGCTGCGGGCCGACCTTGGCGAATTTCTCGACAAGGACCTGGCCGGGCTCGCCACCGACCGGCCGGGCGATCCGAAGCCGACCGCCGGCTTCCAGCGCGTCGTGCAGCGCGCCGCGATCCACGTGCAGTCCTCCGGCCGCGACGAGGTGACCGGCGCCAATGTGCTGGTCGCGCTGTTCTCGGAGCGGGAGAGCCACGCCGTCTACTTCCTGCAGCTCCAGGACATGACCCGGCTGGACGCCGTCAACTTCATCAGTCACGGGATCGCCAAGGCGCCCGGCCGTTCCACCCAACGCCCGGTCGCGGGGTCGAACCCTCCATCCGAGGGCGGTGGCCACGAGCAGGAGCGCGAGGAAAAACCCGGTCGCCGCAACCAGGACGCGCTGTCCAACTACTGCGTCAACCTGAACAAGAAGGCGATGGCGGGCAAGATCGACCCGCTGATCGGCCGCGACTCGGAAATCGAGCGCACCATCCAGATCCTGTGCCGCCGGACCAAGAACAACCCGCTCTATGTCGGTGATCCGGGCGTCGGCAAGACGGCGATCGCGGAAGGCCTCGCCAAGCGGATCGTCGAAGGCGACGTGCCGGAGGTGCTGGCGCGCTCGACCATCTATGCGTTGGACATGGGCGCACTGCTCGCCGGCACCCGCTACCGCGGCGACTTCGAGGAGCGGCTGAAGGCCGTGGTCACCGAGCTGGAGAACCAGCCCGGCGCCATCCTGTTCATCGACGAGATCCATACCGTGATCGGCGCCGGCGCGACCAGCGGCGGCGCGATGGACGCGTCCAACCTGCTGAAGCCGGCGCTCGCCTCCGGCAACCTGCGCTGCATCGGCAGCACGACCTACAAGGAGTTCCGCAACTACTTCGAGAAGGACCGGGCGCTGGTGCGCCGGTTCCAAAAGATCGACGTCAACGAGCCCAACCTCGAAGACTCGGTCAAGATCCTGCGCGGGCTCAAGGCGAACTACGAGAAGCACCACAAGGTGCGCTACACGGACGAGGCGATCCGCGCCGCGGTGGAGCTGTCGGCCAAATACATCCACGACCGCAAGCTGCCCGACAAGGCGATCGACGTGATCGACGAGGTCGGCGCCAGCCGGATGCTGCAACCCGAGCACAAGCGCCGCAAGACGGTGACGCTGAAGGACGTCGAGGAGATCGTGGCGAAGATCGCCCGCATCCCCCCGAAGTCGGTCTCCTCCGACGACAAGGAGACGCTGCGGAACCTGGAACGCGACCTCAAGGGCATGGTGTTCGGCCAGGACAAGGCGATAGACGCCCTGTCCGCCGCCATCAAGCTGTCGCGCGCCGGCCTGCGGGACGCGGAAAAGCCGATCGGCAACTACCTGTTCTCGGGTCCGACCGGCGTCGGCAAAACGGAAGTTGCCCGCCAGCTCGCCGCCACGCTGGGCATCGAACTGATTCGCTTCGACATGTCGGAGTATATGGAGCGCCACTCCGTGTCCCGGCTGATCGGCGCACCGCCCGGCTATGTAGGCTTCGACCAGGGCGGCCTGCTGACCGATGCGATCGACCAGCATCCGCACGCCGTGCTGCTGCTGGACGAGATCGAGAAGGCCCATCCGGACCTGTTCAACATCATGCTGCAGGTGATGGACCACGGGAAGCTGACCGACCACAACGGCAAGACGGTCGATTTCCGCAACGTGATCCTGATCATGACGACCAATGCCGGCGCGTCCGACATGGCCAAGGAGGCAATCGGCTTCAACCGCGAGGGACGGGAAGGCGAGGACCAGGACGCGATCAAGCGGCTGTTCACACCGGAGTTCCGCAACCGGCTGGATGCGGTGATTGCCTTCGCCGGCCTTACCCCGGAGATCGTCGGACGGGTCGTCGAAAAATTTGTCATGCAGCTTGAGGCGCAGCTCGCCGACCGCAATGTGACGATCGAACTGTCGTCGGCGGCCAAAGAATGGCTGGCCGAGCGCGGCTACGACCGTCTGTATGGCGCGCGGCCGCTGGCTCGGGTGATCCAGGAGCACATTAAGAAGCCTCTCGCCGAGGAGCTGCTGTTCGGCAAGCTGGTGAAGGGTGGCTCGATCAAGGTCACGATGAAGGACGGCAAGCTGGACTTCGAGATCATCGAGGCGCAGGTGCCGGCCTTGCCCAAGCCGGACGAGGATGGCGACGGGTCGGACCGCGAGCAGGAAGCCGAGGTCTGATCAAGGCTCAATGACTGCTCCCGGTTCGCCCGGGAGCGGTCGCTGCGGCACGAAATGACTGGAACGCTTTGGCACCCGGCCTTACGTGCTCCCGTTCTGCTCCAGCCGGAACGGCGCGGCGCGATATACGCCCAGTATGCGGACCTCGGACGAGAAGAACTCCAGTTCCTCCAGCGCCCGCCGCAGCGGCGCCTGTTCCGGATGCCCATCGACGTCGCACAGGAACTGGGTGGCGGTGAACTCGCCGCCCATCATGTAACTTTCCAGCTTGGTCATGTTCACGCCGTTGGTCGCGAACCCCCCGAGCGCCTTGTATAAAGCGGCCGGCACGTTACGGACCCGGAACACGAAGGTCGTCATCACGTCCGGGTCGGTGGCGGCGGGCTGGTCGGGGCGCGGCGCCATGACCAGGAACCGCGTGGTGTTGTGCGCTGCGTCTTCGACATTGGCGCGCAGGATCTCAAGCCCGTAGATCTCGGCCGACAGCGAGGAGGCGATCGCCGCGTCCGTCTTGCGTCCCCATTCGGCGACGAGTTGCGCCGACCCGGCGGTGTCGGCCTGCACCACCGGCACCAGCCCCATGTCCTTCAGCAGACGCCGCACCTGGCCAAGCGCCACGGTGTGCGAGTGCACACGGCGGATGTCGCCAATGGTGGCGCCCTTCACGCCGAGCAAGCAGTGCTCCACCCGCTGGAAGTGCTCGGCAATCACAAACAGACCGGATTGCGGCAGCAGGTGGTGGATGTCGGGCACCCGGCCAGCGAGGCTGTTCTCGCACGGCAGCATGGCGAGTGCGGCCGAGCCGTCATGCACCGCCTCCATCGCCGCCTCGAAGCTGGCGCAGGGCAGCGTGGTCATCCCGGGATACGCGGTGCGGCACGCCAGGTCGGAGTAGGCGCCGGGCAGGCCCTGGAACGCGATGGTGCCCGTCATCGGTTCGGGTCCAGTTCGCTCCGTGCCCGTTCCAGGTCGGCCGGTGTGTCCACGCCGAACGGCGCGTGGTCCACACGTGCGCACGCGATCCGCATCCCCGCCTCGAGCGCGCGGAGTTGCTCCAGTTTCTCGCGCCGTTCCAGCGGACTTTCCGGCAGCGTCACGTAGCGCGCCAGGGCCGCGCGGTGATAGGCATAGACGCCGATATGGTGCCAGCGCTGCCCGCCGCCCCACGGGATCGGGGCACGCGAGAAATACAGCGCGGCGGAGACGGCGCGGCCGTGGTCGAACACGCAGGCCGCCTTGACCACGGACGGCAGGTTGCCCTCCGCCTCGGTCTCGATCGGCGCCACCAGCGTGGCGATGTCGAATTCCGGGTCCGACAGCGGCGTCACGACCGCCCGGATCTGCATCGGTGGAATGGTCGGCAGGTCCCCCTGTAGGTTCACCACCACGTTGTGCAAGCCGTTCGGGTCCAGCACGGCCAGCGCGGCGTAGACACGGTCGGAGCCGGAGGGAAGCGAGGGGTCGGTCATCACGGCACGGCCGCCGGCGGCCAGCACCGCCTCGGCCACCTCGGGCTCGGCGCAGGCCACGGCGACCGGGCCGATATCGGCCTCCAGCGCGCGTTCCAGCACATGCACGATCATCGGCTTGCCGTGAATGTCGGCAAGCGGCTTGCCGGGCAGGCGCGTGGACGCCATGCGGGACGGGATAACGACGATGGGGTTCACGGCGGCCTTTGCTGCGTGGTTTGCTGGCTGATGTGCGCGTGTGTAAGGTCGCCGCACCTTATGGACGCGCGCCGTGCCGCGCAACGCACTTGGTGTGGACGCACGGTAGGAGATTTGGCGCCGCATGAACGGCATGGAGCCGCCCCCGCTGGACCGGCTGATCGCAGCAGCCGAAGCAGCCGCGGACGTGGCCGGCGCGGTGGTGCGCCCGTTCTTCCGGGCCGGCCTCGCCGCCGATGTGAAGCCGGACCGCAGCCCGGTCACGATCGCCGACCGCAGTGCCGAGCAAGCCATGCGCGCGGTGCTCGCCGAGCGATTCCCGAGTCACGGCATTCTCGGCGAGGAGTTCGGGCTCGACCGGCCCGAAGCGCGCTTCCGCTGGGTGCTCGATCCGATCGACGGCACGCGCGCGTTCATTACCGGCCGCCCGGTGTTCGGGACGCTGATCGGCCTGCTGGACGGCGAACAGCCGATCCTCGGCGTGATCGACCAGCCCGTTACCGGCGAGCGCTGGGTGGGCGCCGCCGGCCGGCCGACCCATTTCTCCGGCCCGTTCGGCGGGCGCGCGGGGTGCCGGCGCTGTCCTGTGCTCGCCGATGCCGAGCTGTCCTGCACCACGCCAGACATGCCGGGCGTGGGCGACCCGCCCTGGCAGCGCCTGGCCGCGTCGGTGCGCCGCGTGTCCTGGGGCGGCGACTGTTACGCGTATGGGCTGCTCGCGCTGGGCCATATCGACGTGATCGCCGAATCCGACATGAAGCCGTGGGACTGGACCGCGCTGGTGACGGTGATCGAGGGCGCCGGGGGGCGTGTCACCGACTGGTCCGGCCAGCCCCTGCGCGCAACCGGCGACGGCCGGGTGCTGGCGGTGGGTGATCCGGACCTGCTGGCGCCGGCCATTGCGCTTCTGAATCACGCGGCAGTTGCCAGCGCCTGAACTCCGCTTCACCCTGCGCCCCGTGCGCACATTCCTGCTCCTGCTGACGTTCTTCCTGGCCTCGCCCGCGTTTGCGGACGACAGCACGGTGACGCGCAGCCACGCCATCGCGGTGCTGGGTACCCCGGCACTCCCGGCGGATTTTCCGTATTTCCCCTACGTGAACCCGGACGCGCCGAAGGGCGGCGAGGTGACGCTGGCGTCGATCGGCACCTTCGACAGCTTCAACCCGTTCATCATGCGCGGCACCGCCGCCGTCGGCATGACGGGCCCGTGGGTGGTACTGCCCGGCGGCTCCGGGTCCGGTTCGGTGATCGGGCATGTGTGGGAGTGCCTGCTCGCCTCGTCGGCCGACGAGATAGCAACCGGCTACGGCCATTTGGCGAAGACCGTCGAACTGCCCGCCGACAAGATGTGGGTGGCGTTCGAATTGCGTCCGGAGGCGCGGTTCTCCGACGGCACGCCGGTCACAGCGGAGGACGTCGCCTGGACCTTCCGCACCTTGATGACGCAGGGCCGGCCGGCCTTCCGAATTGAGATGGGCGAGGTGAAGGACGTCACGGTCGAGGGTCCGCTGCGCGTCGTGTTCCATTTCACCGCCAACGACAACCGCGAGCTGCCGCTGATCCTGGGCGGCCTGCCGGTGCTGCCCAAGCACTACTTCGAAGGCCGCGACTTCACCCGCCCGCTGAGCGATGCCCCGATCGGCTCAGGCCCGTATCGCGTGGCGAATTTCGAGCTGGGGCGCAGCATCACCTATGAGCGGCGCCCCGACTGGTGGGCCGCCAACCTGCCGACCGGCAAGGGCACCAACAACTTCGATCGCGTGCGCATCGAGTATTTCCGCGACAGCACGGTGGCGATGGAGGGCTTCAAAGCCGGCCAGATCGACCTGCGCAGCGAAAACATCGCCAAGAACTGGGCCAATGCCTACGCATTCCCGGCGGTCGGCAACGGTCTTGTCATCAAGAAAAGCTTCGAGCACCGGCTGCCCACCGGCATGCAGGGATTCGCCATGAACACGCGGCGGCCGGTGTTCCAGAACCCGCTGGTGCGCCAAGCGATGGCCTGGGCGTTCGACTTCGAGTGGGCGAACAAGAACCTGTTCTACGGCGCCTATACGCGCACCCTGAGCTATTTCAGCAACAGCGAGCTGGCGTCTTCCGGCATTCCGCAAGACGGCGAGCTGGCGCTGCTGGAGCCCTTCCGCGCCTCGCTGCCTCCCCAGTTGTTCACCCAGCCGTTCCGGCTGCCGGTCACCGATGGTTCAGGCAACAACCGGGAGCAGCTTCGCACGGCGCTGGACCTGCTGCAGCAGGCCGGCTGGCAGGTGAAGGACCGCAAGCTGGTCGGACCGGACGGCCAGCCGATGGCCTTCACCATCCTACTGGATGATCCGTCGCTGGAGCGCGCCGCCCTGCCCTATGTGCAGACGTTGCAGAAGCTCGGCATCGAGGCGCGCGTGCGCACGGTGGACCCGGCGCAATACCAGCACCTGACCGACGATTTCGACTTCGACATGATCATGATGATCTACGCCGAAGGCGACATCCCGGGGAACGAGCTGCGCGACTACTTCACCTGTCCCGCGGCCAAGGCGCAGGGCAGCATGAACGCGCCGGGGATTTGCGATCCGGCGGTGGACGCGCTGGTGCAGGACGTGATCTCCGCGCAGGACCGGGGCTCGCTCGCCGTCGCCGCTCGCGCGCTGGACCGGGTGCTGCTGTGGCAATGGTACATGGTCCCCAACTGGCATAGCAGCGAGTTCCACGTCGCCTGGTGGAACCGCTTCGGCCAGCCGGGCAAGCCGATCCGCGAAGGGTTCAACTTCGATACCTGGTGGGTGGACGCGGACAAGGCGAAAGCGACGGATGCAGCGCGCCACTGATGAAGGTTGGGGCTCCGCCCCAAACCCCGCTAAGGGGCGACGCCCCTTAGAACCCAATACTTTAAGGGATGGGGGTCTGGGGCCTCAGGCCCCAGCGGGGTCCAGGGGCAGAGCCCCTGGCCTTGCTTGATGGGGTCATACCTTGTTCGCCGGCTGCTGCTGGTGATCCCGACCCTGTTCGGCATCATCGCCATCAACTTCGCCGTCATCCAGTTCGCCCCAGGCGGCCCGGTGGAGCAGATGATGGCCGAGCTTCGCGGCAAGGGCTCGATGACGTCGCGGCTGACAGGCGCTGGCACGGAGATGGGCGGCCCCGGCAATTACCGAGGCGCGCGCGGGCTTGACCCGCATATGGTTGAAGACATTAAGAAGATGTTCGGCTTCGACAAGCCGCCGCTCACCCGTTTCATCGACATGGTCGGCGGCTATCTGCGCTTCGATTTCGGCCGCAGCTTTTTCCGCGACCAGAGCGTGCTGCAACTCATGCTGCAGAAGATGCCGGTGTCGATCTCGCTGGGGCTTTGGTCAACGCTGCTGGTCTATGTCATCTCGATCCCGCTCGGCATCGCCAAGGCGGTGCGTGACGGCAGCCGCTTCGACCTCGCCAGCAGCGCCGTGGTGCTGGTCGGCTACGCAATCCCGAGCTTCCTGTTCGCCATCCTGCTGGTCGTGCTGTTCGCCGGCGGCAGCTACTTCCACTGGTTTCCCATGCGCGGCCTGACCAGCGAAGGCGCGCAGCACTGGAGCCTGTGGGCGCGCGCCGTTGACTACGCCTGGCACATGGTCCTGCCGATCACGGCGGTGGTGGCCGGCGGGTTCGCCAGCCTGACCATGCTGACCAAGAACTGTTTCCTGGAGGAAATCCGCAAGCAGTACACCGTGACCGCCCGGGCCAAAGGCGCCTCGGAACGCCGCGTGCTGTACGGCCACGTGTTCCGCAACGCGATGCTGCTGATCGTGGCCGGCTTCCCGCAGGCGTTCATCAGCATCCTGTTCACCAGCGCGCTGCTGGTGGAGATCGTTTTCTCGCTCGACGGGCTCGGCCTGCTCGGCTTCCAGTCGGCGATCCAGCGCGACTATCCGGTGATGTTCGGAACGCTTTATATCTTCACGCTGCTCGGGCTGCTGATGCAGATCGTCGGCGACACGCTGTACACCGTGGTGGACCCCCGGATCGACTTCGAGTCGCGCCGGTGACGCGATTTTCGCCGATCACCCGCCGCCGGCTCGCGATCTTCAGGCAGAACCGGCGCGGCTACCTGTCGTTCTGGGTGTTCCTGATCCTGTTCGGCCTGTCGCTGTTCGCCGAATTTATCGCCAACGACCGGCCGCTGCTGATTCGCTTCGATGGCCATTGGTACGTGCCGGTCCTGCGCGACTACAGCGAAGACGCGTTCGGCTCCGACTTCCTGCCGACCGAGGCCGACTACACCGATCCTGAGCTGCAACGCACCATCAATGCGCGCGGCTGGATGTTGTGGCCCCCGGTACCATACAGCTACGGCACAATCGTCAAGGACCTGGCCACCCCGGCGCCATCGCCGCCGTCTTGGCAGAATCCGCTCGGCACGGATGATGAGGCCCGCGACGTGCTTGCCCGCGTGATCTACGGCTTCCGCCTGTCGGTGCTGTTCGGCTTCGCGCTGACGGTGCTGTCCTCGGCGGTCGGCGTCGCCGCCGGCGCGGTGCAGGGCTATTACGGTGGCCTGACCGACCTGCTGTTCCAGCGCTTCATCGAGATCTGGAACGGCATGCCTCAGCTCTACTTGCTGATTATCCTCGGCAGCATCATCACTCCCGGCTTCTGGGTGCTGCTGGTGTTCCTGCTGCTGTTTTCCTGGATGAACCTGACCGGCGTGGTGCGGGCGGAGTTCCTGCGCGGACGCAATCTCGACTATGTGCGCGCGGCGAAGGCGCTGGGCGTGGCGGACGGATTTGTGATGTGGCGCCACATCCTGCCAAACGCGATGGTGGCGACGCTGACCTTTCTTCCCTTCATCCTGTCAGGCTCCGTAACGATCCTGGCCAGCCTCGACTTCCTCGGCTTCGGCCTGCCGCCCGGCTCGCCGTCGCTCGGCGAACTTGTCTCCCAGGGCAAGAACAATCTCCAGGCGCCGTGGCTCGGCTTCACCGCGTTCTTCGTGCTCGGCGGCGTGCTGACTCTCCTGATCTTCGTGGGGGAGGCCGTCCGCGACGCCTTCGACCCGCGCCGGCTGCCCACATGAGTCTGGTTGAAGTTCAGAACCTGTCGGTCGCGTTCGGCGAAACGCGGGTCGTGGACAACGTGTCGTTCACGCTCGACCGGGGCGAGACCCTTGCGCTGGTCGGCGAATCCGGCTCCGGCAAGTCGCTCACCGCGCTGTCCCTGCTGCAGCTTCTGCCCTCGGGCGGCAGCAATCCAGCCGGCCGCATCCGGCTCGACGGCGTGGACATGATCGGGGCCGCCCCGGCCGCGCTCCACCTCGCCCGCGGAGAACTCGCCGGCATCGTGTTCCAGGAGCCGATGACCAGCCTCAACCCCTTGCACCGCGTCGGACGCCAGGTCGAGGAGGCGATCCTGCTGCACCGCCGCCTCGATGGCCCACGGCTTCGCAACCGCGTCATCGCGCTGCTGCGTCAGGCCGGGTTCGCCGACGCCGAGCACCGGCTGGACGCCTTCCCGCACCAGCTCTCCGGCGGCCAGCGGCAGCGCGTGATGATCGCCGCCGCGCTCGCCAACGACCCTGCGCTGCTGATCGCCGACGAGCCCACCACCGCGCTCGACGTCACCATCCAGGCGCAGATCCTGGAACTGCTGGCCCGGCTGAAGACCGAGCGCCGCCTGGCGTTGCTGCTGATCACACACGACCTGGAAATCGTCCGCCGCTACGCCGACCGGGTCTGCGTCATGAAGGACGGCCGGATCGTGGAGGCCGGCCGCGCCGCCGCCGTATTCGCCGAGCCCGCCCATCCCTACACGCGGATGCTGCTGGCCGCGGTGCCGAAAGGCCGGCCCGCCCCGCTGTCCAACCGGGCCGCAACCCTTGTCGATGCCGCCAACATCCGCGTCCACTTTCCGATCCGCCGCGGGCTGCTGCGCCGCACGGTCGGCCACGTGCGCGCCTGCGACGGGATCTCGCTGTACGTGCGCGAGGGCGAGACGCTGGGGCTGGTCGGCGAGTCCGGCTCCGGCAAGACCACGGTCGGCCTTGCCGTCCTGCGGCTCGGCCCGGGCGAAGGCCGCATCGATTTCGCCGGCCAGGACTTGTCCACTCTCGACCGCCGGGCGCTCCGCCGGCTGCGCGCCCGCATGCAGATCGTCTTCCAGGACCCCTATGGCAGCCTGTCGCCCCGATTCAGCGTGGGCGACATCGTCGCCGAGGGGCTGCGCGTTCACGAGCCCGGCCTGTCCCGCACCGAGCGCACCCGCCGCGTCGCCGCCGAGTTGGAGGAGGTCGGCCTCCCCGCCGAGGCCGCCGACCGCTACCCGCACGAGTTCAGCGGCGGCCAGCGCCAGCGCATCGCCATCGCCCGCGCCATGGTGCTGAAGCCCCGCTTCGTCGTCCTCGATGAACCGACCAGCGCCCTGGATATGTCGGTGCAGGCGCAAATCGTCGAACTGCTGCGAAAACTGCAGCAGCGCCACGGCCTCGCTTACCTGTTCATCAGTCATGACCTGAAGGTCGTGCGGGCGCTGGCCCATCGGGTCGTCGTGCTGCGCCGGGGCCGCGTGGTGGAGCAGGGCGACGCCGAGACGATCTTCGCCAATCCGCGCGAGGAATACACCCGCGACCTGATGACGGCAGCCTTCACCCTGGCCGAAACTTGAGCGCCCGTTTTCAGGCTTGTGTTGGCGTACCGCGCCACCCGCCGCCCATATGCGTCGCCTTCAAGAGTCGCGGGAGGCCCGCCATGGAGCTTGTTCGCTACGTTTTGCCGCATCTGCTGGCCGGGTGCATCGGCGGACTGGTCGCCGCAGGGGGTATCGTGGCTTGCAATGTTGGCGGCTTGCGCGACCTGATCTTCCATAGTCAGGATGGGCCGCTCGCTTATGCGCTGCTGTCCTTTGGGTTTGTCGTTACGTTTGGGTCGGCCGCAATAGGACATGCGATCATCTCGATCGGCGCCGACCAGGACTGAGGGCTCCGCCCCCAGACCCCCGGCAGGGGCGCTGCCCCTGCACCCCGCCAAGGGCCGACGGCCCTTGGAACCCCCGACTTATAGGCCGAGGCGGGATCGGAATGCTTCGTCCCGCAGGCTGACTTCCTGGCCGGTCAGGTCATCGGCCGCCGGCGTGCACAGGTAGACGATCGCGACTGCGGCATGCGCGACCGGCGTGAGCTGCTCACGCGGGATCTTGCTGATCGGGTTCAACCCGGACGCGCGAATCGCCACGTGCATGTCGGTGTCCGTCGGGCCGGGCTGGAAGCCGAACACACCGACTCCCTTGTTGCCGTACTCCAGCGCAACCGAGCGGGTCAGCATCTGCAACCCAGCCTTCCCGGCACAATACGCGCCCCAGCCGGCCAGCGGACGGCCCCCGGCGCCGGACGAGACGTTGACGATCGTCCCGCCACCGGCCGCAATCATCTCCGGCAGCACCGCCCGGACCGCGAAATACGCCCCAACCAGGTTGGTTTCGATGCTCCGCGCCCACACCGCCGGGTCCGTGTCGGCCATCATGCCGATCGGCTCGATCACACCGGCATTGTTGACCAGCGCATCGAGCCGGCCAAACCGCCGCTTCGTCGCCGCAACCACACGCTCGAACGCCGCATAATCAGTCACATCACAGGCGACCGCATCAGCCGTGCCGCCCGCGCTGACGATCTCGCCGGCAACCCTGGCCGCCAGCCGGCCATCCCGCGCCATCAGCATCACCCCGGCACCGGCCCTGCCGAGCGCAAGCGCCGCCGCCGCGCCAATGCCCCGGCTCGCCCCGGTGACCAGCACTGACTTGCCCGTGAGGTCGAAAGACTTGTAGGTCACGCCATGGTTCCTCCTGACCCGGGCGAGGCTAGCACGGTGACGTCACGCTTCCAGTCGATCTTCCATATCCGTTGCGATGCCGCCGTCGTCGAGGCCCGCGCCCGCGGGATCGCGGTCGAGCAGAGCGTCGAGTGCCCGATCGCCGCGATCGATGACCCGCGCATCCTTGCCGACATCGTCGGACAGGTGGCCGAGATCACCGACCTCGGCGGCGGCGTGTTCGAGGCCCGCATCGCGCTGGCCGCCGAAACCGTGGGGGGCGACGCGGGCCAGTTCCTGAACATGGCCCTCGGCAACACCTCACTGCACGACGACATCACCCTGCAGGACATGGTGCTGACGCCGGAGCTGGAGACGGCGCTCGGCGGACCGGGCCACGGCCTGGCCGGGCTCCGCCGCCGTGTGGGAGCGGAAGACCGCGCGCTGACCTGCTCGGCGATCAAGCCGCAGGGGCTCGCGCCCGCGCGGCTGGCCGACCTGGTGGCTCGCTTCGCCGCCGGCGGCGTGGACTTCGTGAAAGACGATCATAGCCTGGTCGATCAGGCCTACGCCCCGTTCGCCGAGCGCGTGCCGTTATGCGCCGCCGCCATCCGCGGCAGCGCGACGCGCTACGTGCCGAACCTGTCGGGCAGTCTCGACACCATGCGCGAACAGCTTCACATCGCCCGGGACGCGGGGCTGGATACCGCAATGGTCGCGCCGATGCTGATCGGGCCGGCGAACCTGCAGGCCCTGGTGCGCGACAATCCGGACTTCGCCTTCTTCGGACATCCGACCATGGGCGGCGGCCGCATCGCGCCGGCACTGCTGTTCGGCACGCTGTATCGCCTGTGGGGAGCCGATGCAGTCATCTTCGTTAACTACGGCGGACGCTTCGGCTATGCGCCGCAGACCTCCCGCGCCATCGCCGAGCGGGCGCGGGCGCCGAACCCGCGGCTCAAGCCGGCCGTCCCGACGCCCGCCGGCGGCATGCTGCTCTCCCGCGTGCCCGAGTTGCTTGATTTCTATGGTCCGGACACGATGTTGCTGATCGGCGGCGACCTGCTGCTGGCGCACGAACGGCTGGCGGAAGAGACCGCCGCTTTCACCCAGGCCGTGGCCAGGCATAGCTTCCCGGTGTTGGTCTGACCCGACGATCGGGTTCACGCCGATACGGGACGCGCAGGACGCCGTATCCTGGAGAATGTGGCGGCGCCCGCCGCGACGGAGGCCCATAATGGACACCGAGACGAAGCCTCTGGTGCGCGGCTTCCGCGACTTCCGGTGGGACGAGGTCGAGCACCGCCCTTACAAGGACGAGGGTGCCGCACCGTTCAAGGCGATCTCCCGCCAGGCGCTGTTCGACGAGCCGGCGCTCGGCTGCGAGCTCCGCTATTTCGAGATGGAGGCCGGCGGCCACTCCACACTGGAGCGGCACGAACACATGCACGCCGTGATGATCCTCCGTGGCCGCGGCCACTGCCTGATTGGCGAGACGGTGCGGCCGGTACAGCCTTACGGCCTGGTCACGATCCCCGCCTGGACCTGGCACCAGTTTCGCGCGACCGAGGGCGAAACGTTCGGATTCCTTTGCATGGTGAATCGCCTGCGTGACAAGCCGCAGCTTCCGACAGAACAAGACCTGGAAGCGCTGACACAGAACCCGGACGTGGCTGACTTTCTGGCGCGCTGAGGTCGGACATCTCAAGCCGAAATAAACGTGCCGGTCGGCCCCGGCCGGTCAAGTTCCCGCTGTAACTCGCGCCACGCGACCGCTGCGAATCCGACGAGAACCAATGGCGTAAGCAGCAGTCCTCGTGCAGCGAACAACGACGATAGGCCGGGCCAACCCCAGGACAGCATCGTAAGGGGTCCTAAACGCCAACCCTGCCTCGCCATGACGATGGCGGTCGCGACGGCCAGGGCAACGAGGTCGTAGGTGTAGGCATAAGGCGTGGCAAGAAGCGCCAGCGGCACTGTGAAGGCGGCAAGCAGCGGCGGGCTGAACGCCGGGTTCGACCACGCCCGGATCACGGCGGCGATGGCGCACAAGGTCGAGAGGCTTTGCAGCGCGTAGGCCGCCGGCAGCGCCAGCCCGAACGAACGTGCGGCGGCGAAGACCGTCACCCCGTTCACCAGGTATCCGTTTGGCCACGGCCGCTCCATCACCGAGACCATCAACGGACGGGTGCGTGTCCAGAACAAAATCCATGACTCAGCACCGAAGGTGGCGGCCGTCAGCAGGCCCAGCACGGCGGCGACGGCAATCGCGACGGCAACTGCGCGCCAGGACCGGCGGGCCAGGAACACAACCGGCAGGATGATGTCCATATGGGGCTTGAGCAGGAGCAGGCCGGCACCAATACCCGCGGCCACGGGTCTGGCGGGCGCGAACAGCAGGGCGCCCCACAGCAGAGCCGCGCTGAGCGCGCCGTTCTGACCGAATATGACGTTCTGCAGCATCGCCGGGCTGAGCATCACCGCAATCGCCACGGACCGAGCGAGCCCGCCTGGCGCAAGGTGACGAACAGGGCGCCCGCCGTCGTCACGATCCAGACCAGATAGGCCGGTAGGATGCCGAGGAACGAAAGCGGCAGGCCGAGCAGCAGCGTCGCTGGCGGGTAGCTCCACTCGCTGTCCTCGTAGCGGGGCGAAAACTCCGCGCGCAGCCAGGCGCGGTAAGCGTCGGCGTCGAACAGGGTCGCAAGGTCGGCGTGGCGTGCCAGGTAGCCTCCGCTCCAGAGATTGGCGAAATCGACGACCGGGAGTTTGCGCGACACCAGCGAAGTGCCGTCAGCGCCGACATTGGTCCAGATGAGAAACAGCAGTTCCAGCCCCGGGGCGAGCGCCACGCCGAACCCGACCAGGGTGACGAGCGGCACTCTTTGCATGGACGAACGGGGCGGCATGTTTCACCATGCATAGCCGCGGTTTATAGGCACTCTGACGCTGCGGCTGCGGCTGCGTTGGATTAGCTCACGGGCTGAGCGCCTCCGCAAGCCTCGGCGCAGTTGGCATTCGTTGCCATCGACGCCACAAACAGGAACCCAATCAAGGCAGATTGGTGTCGGCTATCACGGTGCCGGGGTGATGCGACCAACCAGCGCATTTCGGACCGCGCGCAGCCGCTCCCGCTTGGAGAACGCCTTTCGAACTCCCGAAGTGCCGATCCGCGTCGCGTATCTGCCGGCGATCCGCGAAGATCAGCCCATCGCCGCCAGCACGGCCTCCGGGTCACGATATACATGCGTGACGCAGTGCTCGCTGGCCAGGGCGGCGTACCGCGCATCGACCTCGGCCCGCGTCAGCCGTGCGGTGCCGCCGCAAACGATTGCCGCTGCGCCGGCGGCCATGCCCCAGCGCAGCGCTTCCTCCGCCGATCGTCCCTGCGCCATTGCCAAGGTCATCGCGCCCAGGAAGCTGTCCCCCGCCCCCACCGAGGTCTGCACCCGGATCGGCGGCGACGCCATGCGCAGCACGCCATCCCTGGTCGCCAGCAGCGCACCGTCCTCGCCGAGCGACACCGCCACCATTTCAGCCGCGCCGTCGCGCACCAGCGACATCGCCTCCGCCTCCTGCATGCGCGGGTCGGGCAGCTTCCGCCCGAGCAGACCCTCCAGCTCGCCGAGGCTTGGCTTCAGCAGGGTGATGCCGTGATGCAGGGCCGCGCGCAGCGGTTTGCCGTGGGTATCCAGCACGAATCGCTGGCCGCGCCGAGCCACGATATCCGCGATCTGCGCGTAGGCATCCACCGGCAGGCCGTTCGGCAAGCTGCCGCTCGCGATCAGCCAGTCGGCGTCCATATCGGACACCACAGCCAACACCAACTGCCACTCGGCCTCGCTGACCGTCGGCCCTTCAGGCACGAAGCGGTATTCAAGCCCGCTGGAGCGGTCCAGCACGTTCAGGCTGATGCGCGTGCGACCGGCGATCGGTATGATGCGGTGCGTCACACCGGCGTCGTCCAGCAGTTCGTTCAGCACGCGGCCCGGCGCACCGCCGGTCAGCATAATGGCCAGCGTCCTGCCGCCCAGCACATGCACGACGCGCGAGACATTGACGCCACCACCCCCGGGATCGGTGTGTTCGTGGTCGGTGCGAACCTTGTGGGTCGGCCAGACATGTTCCGCCTCGGCCGCCAGGTCGAGGCAGGGATTAAGCGTCAGCGTGACGACACGGGGCGACATGGCCATCCGTTATGCCGCCGCCGATGTGCGGTCTTCGATGTTCGGCGAACCGGGCGCCGGACGCAGGCTCAGCCGGTTCTCTACGCCCAGCACGCCGGGTACGGTGCGCACCAGGTGCTCGGCCTCCGCCGACTGGGGCGGCCCTTCCACCATGCCGGCGAGCGAAACCACCCCGGAATCCACCTTGACCCTGATCTGGCCGATGGGCGTGCAGCGCTCGCCCAGCGCGGCAACCACGCCGTGCGCGATCGACTCGTCCGAGTGCCAGGCATCGTTGCCGTCCCGGATCAACAGCTCCAGCACCAGAGCCCTGACCCCCTTGATGTGCCAGATCGCGCGCTCGGCGGCCTTCTTTTCCGCCTCTCTGCCAACGCTGCCGCTCAGTTTCACGACGCCGTCGTCCACCGAGACCCGAATGTCATCGGCATCCACGTGGCGTGCCCATTCCAATTCCTGCTCAACCCCGCGCTGCAGGGCTCGATCGTCCATCGTGAACTTCTCCGCTTTGTGCGGGAACCTAACTGGGTGGCGTCTCCGGTTGCCTTGATCTGCGTCAACACAGGGCACCCGCCCCGAACAGCCACAGTTGATGCATGCGACCGCGCGAACAATGGTCACTTGCTCGCCGCTCCTTGGGCCCCGGCGGGGTGATCTGGTCGTGCGGGCTTTGAAGTGGTATCTAAGAACCCAATTAACCGCCAGATTGTGGTAAAACAATACCGGATTTAGGTCCGCCCCATGCGCCTGCTCGCCTCCACCGACTTCGCCCTGCGCGTCCTGATCTACCTCGCCGCGGAGCCGCCGGACATCCATGTCAGCGTCGAGACCCTGGCGCGCGAGCTTGGCGGGCTGTCGCGCAACCACCTGCACAAGGTGGTGCAGGACCTGGTCGCGCATGGGCTGGTTCGCACTGTGCGCGGCAAGGGCGGCGGGGTGCAGCTCGCCTTGCCGCCCGACCAGATCCGCGTCGGCGCGGTGGTCCGGCACCTGGAGGCGGATCAGGCGCTGGTGGACTGCTTCCGGAGGGATGGCGGGACGTGCGCGTTGACGCCACGCTGCCGCCTGAAGGGCATGCTCGGCGGCGCACGCCGCAGCTTCTTGCAGAGCCTCGATGCGCACACGCTTGCCGACTGCATTGAGGCGCGGGCGGAACCGTAGGTGTGGGCGGATATCAGAAGCGGGGGGACAGGAGCGAAAGCTGCTGAACGACGCCCGGACTCGGGACCAGCCTGCTGGTCACGGTCGACATCATGATCAACGGCACCCCGAACGGAACTATGCTTGCGGGTGAAGTTGCGGATGGAACGGGAACCAGCGCGTTCGGCCCAAGTTCCGACTCGGCGAACGTGGGCTTCACCGGCCTACCGCCGGAAACGCTTGCGCCGGACGCCGCGCTGCCCTTCGTCGACCTCGGCAGCTTTGCGCCGAATGAGGCGAAGCCGTTCAGTCTCATGTTCACCTACACGTTCGGCGACGGCCGTTCGTGCGACGTCGCGTCGGTTAGCTGCCGGACGCAGACCAGTGCATTGACGTTGGCGCCCGTGCCCGAGCTGGGGACGTTGGGTCTGCTCGGCGCTGGCGTTCTCGGGCTGTTGGCCGCGGGGCGGCGGTCGGGGGTGCGCTGAGACAACCAGCCAGCTCGGCGCGAAGCCAGTACCTGGCTGGATCGGGCTGGAACGTTGGAGCCCGACGGAAGGTCCCAGTGGCAGCTTCTGAAGAAGCTGTTCTGGCAGGACATGGCATGCCCAGAGCCGCCTCACCCGGCTCTGCCTATAGCCAGCGGACAATCTCCCCGAGATCGGGACCCTTCGGGATTGGCGGCGCCGGCAGCCGCGGCGTGCCAAGATACAGAAAGCCGACGATCTGATCCTGGTCGTTCAAGCCAAGCGCCGCGTGCAACCCGCGATCGTACATCAGCCAGCCAGATCGCCAGACGCCGCCGAACCCCAGTGCCTGAGCGGCCATCTGCATCGCCATCACCGCACATCCGGCGGCAAGCTGCTGATCGAACACCGGCACGACGTCATGCGGCCTGGGCGTAGCAACGACAACCACTACCATCGGTGCCCGATGCGGCATACGCCTCGCGCGCTCGACCACGGCGTCTGGCTTTCCGCTGGCGATCGCCGCTTGTTGCATCAGCGCTCCGAGGCGATCGAGACCCTCGCCCGTCGCAACGATGAACGCGTACGGGCGCAGCCGCAGGTGATCCGGGACCCGCGTCGCCGCCTCGAAAATCAGCGCCAACGCATCTCCCGCCGGCGCCGGAGCATCGAGCGCAAGACAAGACCGGCGCTGCAAAATCAGCCCCAGGCGCTCCCTGGGACCGGCCTTATGCGTCATGATCGCGCGCACCTATTTATGCACCGTCTCCATTATTCCAAAACGGCGCAGCCTGGGAGGAAGTCCATTCGGTCATCCAGTCGTGCCCCCTGACGAGCTCGCGCGCCCGGAGCGTCGCGGGTCCACGCGCTCCAGGTTGGCGGAGGTTGCGTGTCTCCGCCTCGCTGGTCACGATCGGCGCGGCGCTCCGGCCATTATGCAACGCGATCCGCCTGTCGCCAATCAGCGCAAGCAAGGGAT
>Ga0302193_10001659_pt1 | contig 18916 bp, 22 predicted proteins | sample II_Bog_E3_3_FD_200228 | JGI IMG/M metagenome (GOLD analysis project Ga0302193, IMG submission 200228) | Peat permafrost microbial communities from Stordalen Mire near Abisko, Sweden - II_Bog_E3_3 | ecosystem: Environmental > Terrestrial > Soil > Wetlands > Peat | place: Sweden: Abisko...
CATCGCCACCCGCAGGATCGAGGAACTGATGAGGGAACTCAGCCAGAAATTCACCATCGCCATCGTCACCCACAACCTGCAGCAGGCGCAGCGGGTCGCCGACTTCACCGGCTTCCTCTACGTGGACACTTCGGAAGGCGGGCGCACCGGATACCTGGTGGAGTTCGGCGAGTCCAAGCAGCTTTTCGCCGCCCCGGTGAACAAGTTCACCCAGGATTACATTCGCGGCGAGTTCAGCTGATTCGGCGACACTGCTCCGTCCGATCGCCGTGATCCTGTTCGGTAAAAAGCAGTAAATACAAAAGCAAATCCCATAAAATCCGGGAATTCACACGGGCTTCATCGGCCCGACATGGCACGCCCGGAAGGAAGTCCTACCTTCTTGGTTGCCGATGCAGCATTCGGCCCCAGGCCAAGGCCGTCAGATCGTCAGGATCGGATCAACGCAAGGGTTACCTCGCTGCCTGCGTGAGGGAGGCCTGTCGCTGAACATCGTGTGCTCAGGAATATGGCATGGAGGCGATATGGAAGCGACAGAGCGTCTCCAGAGCCCGGCCGAGGAAATTGCCAACAGCATTACCCACGGCGTTGGGGCCGTCTTGGCTGGGGTGGCCCTGGCGTTCCTGCTGGTCTCCGCTGCCAGCCAAGGCACGGCCAGGCACCTGGCGTGCGCCGCCGGCTTCGGGGCCACCATGGTGATCCTCTATTCCACCTCGGCGCTCTATCACGCCGTCACCGACCCCAGGGCCAAACGGCTCTTCAATATTCTGGATCACTCGGCCATCTACCTGCTCATTGCGGGCACCTATACGCCCATCTGCCTGATCACCCTCCGGGGGCCCTGGGGATGGAGCCTGTTCTGGATCATCTGGGGATTGGCTGCGGCCGGCATCACCTCCCAGTGCCTGTTCACCCTTTCCAACCGCCTTCTGTCCACCGCGGCCTACATGGCAATGGGGATGCTGGCGCTGGTGGCCATCCGCCCGCTCTGCCACAACCTTGCCGCCGCTGGCCTGCTCTGGCTCGCCGGAGGCGCCCTTTGCTACGGCCTTGGCACCGCCTTCTACCTGAGCAAGGGGATTCGATTCGCCCATGCGGTCTGGCACCTGTTCGTCCTGGGAGGCAGCGCCTGCCACGTCATGGCCATGCTGGGCCCCGTGCTCGCAGGCCGATAGCACCAGCGTCAGAACCCATAACCTCCATGCCCTGGAGCATCCGATGAATACCCAAATCGAGAGCCAAGCCACCCCTTCAGGTTTCCCCCAGGTCGGGCAGGGGGCCGTCAAGGTCTATGCCAATCTGGCCGGGGAGATGATTCATTGCCTTTCCGGATGCCTCTGGGTGTCCCTGGAGGACGACGGCAAGGACCACATCCTCCTGGATGGCGAATGCCTTGCCGTTCCCAGGAACGGGAGGGTGCTGGTCAGCGGACCAGGCTTCTTTGGCCTTTCCCGCGACGGGGAGAGCCTGGATATCCCGATGTTTCCCGACGCCTATCTGGCGGACCGGACCTGGTGGGACCGGCGCTACGATTCCCGCCCGCTCATCGCCTAGTTCTCCGCCGAGTACTGGCTGACCGAGTGCCTGCCCCTCTATTCGGGCGGCCTGGGCGTGCTGGCCGGCCATCATCTCAAGAGCGCCAGCGATCTCGGCGTGCCCCTGGTCGGCGTCGGCCTCTGCTACCAGCAGGGCTACTTCCACCATTACCTCACCAATGAAGGCTGGCAGCAGGAGAGCTACACGGACAACGATTTCCACGCCATGCCCCTGGAACAGGTTCTGGGCGCCGACGGGGCCCCCTTGCGCATCGCCATCCCCATGGCGGGCAAGACCATCCTCGTGCAGGCCTGGACTATGACCTCCTGGCTGCCCGGTTCATGGTGCAGGGTTGCGACGTATGGCTGAACACCCCCGCCGGGGCCTGGAGGCCAGCGGCACCAGCGGCATGAAAATCCTGCCCAAGGGCTGGATCGCGCGGATGAAGGCCTCGATGCGGATCCTGACGCCCATCTTCAGCACGAACCGCATGCTGGCCGAATACGATGACCTGCCAGTGATCCCGAACGGCCGGGCGCGAGCGGCAAGCCTGCCCAGGAAAGCGGCCCCGTCGCACGGGCGTCATGCCGGTGTCACGCCGCGCCCATAAGCTACAGGGCCGTCCGCGTGGAGGTCCTGGAATGCTCTCAGCGAATTTCGAACCCACCCTCATCCTCAAACCGCTCCCCACCGGCTGGGTGCTCCGGCCACGCCGGCGCGAGGACCTTCCAGCGGTGGTCGCGCTCATGCAGCGGGTCTACCTCGCCCCCCACGCCCCGGAGGCGGTCTGGCCCGAGGAGGTCCTGCTGGAGCACCTGGAGCATTTCCCCGAAGGGCAATTCTCCATCCTGGACGACCGGGGCCGGCTGGTGGCCGACGCCACCTCCATGAAGGTGGCTTCGGAAAAGGCGCTGCGCCCCCACCGGTGGTCCGGGATCACCGGGGCAGGCACCCTGGCCCCCCATGATCCGGACGGGGACGCCTTCTACGGCGTGGACCTGGCGGTGGACCCCGCGTTCCGGGGCCGGGGCCTGGCCCGCCACCTCTACGCGGCCCGCATCGCCCTGGCCATGGCCCAGGGCTGCCGCCGCTTCGTGGCGGGGGCCCGCATTCCCGGCTACCACCTGTTCCAGGAACACACCACCCCCCAGGAGTACCTCCAGCAGGTGGAGCGCGGGCTCATCTACGATCCGACCCTCTCCATCCAGCTCCACCTGGGCTTCACGCTGAAGGGACTCCTGCCGGACTACATCACCGACCCGGAAAGCCTGAATTTCGCCGCCCATATCGTCCTGGAGTTCTGATGCGATTCTCCGCGCCAACCCCGGTCATGTCCCGGCCGGTCCGGGTTTGTTCCGTGCAGTACGCCCTGCGCGCCATCTCCAGTTTCGAGGACTTCGCGCGGTTCGTGGAGTCCTACGTGGACGTGGGCGACGACTATGATGCCGATCTCATCGTGTTCCCGGAGCTGCTGGGGGCCCAGCTGCTGGGGCTCCTGGGCACGGAGGGCGAACCGGCCGACCTCATGCGCCGGCTGGCCCTGGAGCACACCGCCGCCTTCGACGCCCTGTTCACCCGGCTGGCCAGCGAGTATGAGCGCATCATCGTGGCCGGCACCATGCCGCGCTTCGACGGCCAGCGGCTCCTGAACGTGGCTTCCGTCTACTTCCCCGACATGGCCCCCCTGCACCAGGCCAAGCTGCATCTGACCCCCGCCGAGCGGACGATGTGGGACTTCTCCCCCGGGCGGGACCTGCTGGTGGTCGACGCGGATTTCGGCAAGTTCGCCGTGGCGATCTGCTATGACGTGCAGTTCCCCGAGCTGGTGAAGGTCCTCTGCAACCACCACGGCGTCCAGCTGGTGGTGGTGCCCTACATGACCGACGACCGGCGCGGCAGTTGCCGGGTCAACGTCTGCGCCAAGGCCCGGGCCATCGAGAACCAGATCTATGTGGTCACGGCCGGCATGGTGGGCAGCCTGCCTTTGATGACCTACTTCACCAGCCAGTTCGCCCAGAGCGGCATCTACACGCCGTCCGACTTCGCCTTCCCCATGGACGGGGTGGCCACGCTGGCGGCGGCCAACGTGGGCCAGGTGATCGTCGCCGACCTGGATCTCGCCATGCTCGACCGCGCCCGGAAGCACGGCAGCGTCCATGCCTTCCTGGACAGCCAGAACGACACGCTGCACACCCGGTTCGACGGCGAGGTCCAGACGGAGGCCCGGCGCCTGGGCCACCGCCTGGCTCCGGGATCCTCCTAGTACGCCCTGGCCGGGACCCGCCGGGGGACTTGATGTCCCCGAGGCGGGCCCAAGCAGCCGCACATGCCTCGCCAGACGAGTCAGCAGACGTCCGGCCCCTGATCCGCGGGTTCGACCATCGCCTGGGGGCGCACCAGGGCCGCGAACGCCTCGGCGCTCAGGAGGCCCAACTCCAGTGTGGCCGCCTGGATGGTCTTGTCCTCGCGCAGGGCCTTCTTGGCGATGCTGGCGGCGCGTTCGTACCCCAGGCTGGGCGCAAGGGCCGTCACCAGCATCAGGCTGCGGTCCAGGAACGCCTGCAGGCGCTCCCGGTCGGGCTCGATGCCTTGTACGCAGTTCGTGTCGAAGCTGGCACAGGCGTCCCCGAGCAGGCGGACGCTCTGCAGCAGATCGAAGGCGATGACCGGCATGAACACATTCAGTTCGAAAGCGCCGCTGGCCCCGGCCATGGCGATGGTGGCATCGTTCCCCACCACCTGGGCCGCCACCATGGTCATGGCCTCGCACTGGGTCGGGTTCACTTTGCCCGGCATGATGGAGCTGCCGGGCTCATTTTCCGGGATGTGGATCTCGCCCAGGCCGCAACGGGGCCCGGAAGCCATCCAGCGAATGTCGTTGGCGATCTTGTTGAGGCTGACGGCCAGACCGCGCAGGGCGCTGTGCACGAAGACAGCGGCATCCCGGGCCGCCAGGGCCTCAAACTTGTTCGGGGCCGTCACGAAGGGCAGGCCGGTCAGCCGCGCCAGCCTGGCTGCAGTCCGTTCGGCAAAGCGAGGCGGGGCGTTGAGGCCCGTTCCCACGGCCGTACCACCCAGCGGCAATTCATAAAGCCCTTCCAGGGCTTGTTCCAGGCGATGCCGCCCATGGTCCAGCTGGCTGGCATAACCACTGAATTCCTGTCCAAGGGTGATGGGGGTGGCGTCCTGAAGATGGGTCCGCCCTACCTTGATCACCCCGGCAAAGGCCTCGGCTTTCCTGGTCAGGGTGTCCTGAAGCCCCCGCAGGGCGGGAAGCAGCAAGCGGTGGATCTCCAGGGCGGCGGCCAGGTGGATGGCCGTGGGGAAGGCATCGTTGGTGCTTTGCGAACGGTTCACGTGGTCGTTGGGATGGATAGGCTGCATCCCGCCCCGGGGTTGGCCCGCCAACTCGTTCGCGCGGTTGGCAAGGACCTCGTTGAGGTTCATGTTGGTTTGCGTACCCGACCCGGTCTGCCAAACCACCAGGGGGAACTGGTCGTCCCACCCTCCGGTGAGCACCTCGTCCGCGGCCTGGACGATCAGTTCCGCCAGGGCTGGATCCAGCGCCCCCAGTTCGGCGTTCACCAGGGCCGAGACCTTCTTGACCAGGGCGAGCGCGTGCAGGAAGGGGGGCGGCAGACGCTCGCCGCCGATGCGGAAATGCTCCAGGGAGCGCTGGGTCTGGGCTCCCCAGTAGACCTCCTCAGCCACTTCAATCTCGCCCATGGTGTCGTGTTCAAGCCGCGTGGCCATCTGAACCTCCGGGAGTTGACCTCCCAGCCTACTCTCGGCCTTGGCTTCTGTGCTGGTCAGGAGCAGGAAGCGGCAATAGCAATGGGCAGAACGGCAGCCTCAGCAGGTCATGAACAGTTTAATACGACCATCGGTTGTGGAAAGCAGGCTCCATAGCGACACCAGATCGGGGTAGCTCGCTTTATCCTCCTCGAACTGGGTAACCTTGACCAAGGTGAGGCGGTAAGTTGCCCCATCCGAAAGTTTGAATCCGATTGCCTGGCCCAACTGGGCGTCCGCCGAGGCGGAAACCAGTCGGGCTCCGCGTTTTTTGGCGGCACGAAGTTCCTCGACCAGGTCGGGAAACGAGTGGCAAGTTGTCATGGCATTCATTTTGAGTCCTCCAGGAAAGACAGGGGGAAAGGAAAAGCATCTATTCCGTCAGGCATTCCCGTTTGGCGGGTCGACAGGCATCATGGAACAACCCCGGAAAACATACAGTCAGGCACTTTTACCGCTTGGCGGGAAAGGCGGAAGGGTTCGCTTGTCATCCGGTCTCTCCGCCACGGCTGCTCGGAGGATCAAAAGACTTATCAGCAGGATACTCAGGCCTGACCCGCGCTGGCAAGCCGCTCCACCGGGTCCAGCTGGCCATCCAGGATGTGGCCGTCGCAGGCGTTGTCGGGAAAGGCCTCTATCTCGCGCGGATGGAACGGAGGTACTGACCTGGCGTGATCTGCATAATGCTCTTGAAATGCCGGTGGAAGTGGCTCTGGTCGGCGAACCCCACCTCGACCGCGACCAGGGAGGGGGGGATGCCGGCCCCCAGTTCTCCGGGATGGCCATCGCCAGCGTGCCCTCCGCCACCTCCATGTGGATCCGCTTCAGCCCCTACTATGACGGCGCGATCCAGGGCGCGGCGACGGACTGGCTGTTCGAGTACGATGCCACCGGCAGTGCGAGCCAGACCCTCACGACCGGTATACTGCTGACCGTCAATGACCCCAGCAACTACCTGGGCAGTTCCGGCAGCGTCGTTCTGTCGGGACCCGGCATCTCCGCGACCACCCACTCCAAGAGTATCAACCTTCCCCGCCTCACCACCCATCCACCCTATGATGAGCCCGGCATCTCGATGACCGATGCCCAGGTCAACCAGTGCCCCACCTACAACCTGACCTACACCCTGGCGCTCTACGACAGCAGCGCCAACCTCCTGGACAGCTATGCGCTGACGCTGCCCATGCGACCGGCCCTGAGCACCGAACTGTCCGCCTCCAGCTTCCTGGCGGTGACGTCCACCTCGCCGGTCCCGGCGGGCCTCGTCGGATGGAGCGGCGGCATCGTTTCCGCCACCTGGACCCGGCCCGATGCGATCAACGCGGACTCGGAGGACTTCTGGATCGAGCTTTCCGACAGTTCCCAAGCCAACCATGTCCAGGACGAGCACAGCCTGTCGACCGGAGCCACCTCCGGACCCGCCGCGTTCCCGGCCGCGGATTTCAACGGGTGGACGGTCCAGCACGGCTACTGGGCCGTGGGCGGGCAAGACACCTACCTGCGCATCTTCGAGACCACGATCACATCCTTCTGAGCCTTCCGGATCTCAGCCGGCCCCGCCTCGAAGCGATCCAGGCAAGCGCCACGCCCGGGCGGGGCAAGGACCAGGGGACCCGAAAATCCCCACCAGATGCGCCGGAACGGATCTGGTGGGGGAAAGCTGCGCGTGGCAGGCGATGGGCTACTGGATTTCCAGATACACCATGATCTGATTCAGCAGCTGGTACGCGATTTCACCAAAGGTGATGGGGCCGTAGAAGCCTTCGGTGACCCGACCGGTAAGCTCAGAATACAGGAAGTTGAGGATGCAGTTGCAGGAGAAGACCGGAACAACGCCCTTGGGCAGAGCCTGGTTGAAGGCCTGGACATAATCTTCCACCGGGGAGGCGATCTTGTACGCCACATGCCTGAATACAGGCGCATAGAGGACCACAGGATCCTCGCCCTCCGGAACGGTCTGGAAGCTGACATTGATCAGGGCCCCGGCATAGTCGGCGACCATCGGCAGGCGCGTATCGATCCCTTTCTGCTTCAGGTACTTGGCGAAGTCCTTCCGCTCGCCGTTAACCAGACAGCGCTGGATGCTGAACCCCTCCTCCTCGAAGGTGAGCGTGTCGCCGTCACCCTGTTCAAAGAGGTTGACCGTCCCGATGTTGGCCATCCGGCCCGCCGGAAGCACGCCGTGGAGGACGAGCGCATCCTGATCCGAGGCCGTGCCTGTCGATCCGTCGAACACCTTGGGCGAAACCTTGCCGAGGTCATCCAGATGGACCCCGGAAATCCAGCCCAGAACGGGTTTCATGAAGATGCCGGGGTAGTCGGGAGCGTTCTGGGCGTACGCGCCATGGGCTCGGCTGGTCGCAGGAATGATGAGGATGGAAAAGCCGTTTTCGGGTGCATCGCCAGGGATGCGGGCCAGCTCATCGGCCGTGTAGGAACGGATCGAAACGGTTTCGGTGACCGCCGTGAGGTCATGGACGAACACCCTGTCGCGGGAAATGGTGCCGCCCTTGGCATCCATGAAATTAGCAAGAAAACTACATGGTCATTATTGCAGCTATGTCCGTGTCCCGGAACATACCCATCGTCGTTCCGGACGGGGTCCGGACCCCCATCCACGTGCCGGCCAGGCGCGTCAGGGCGGCGAAAAGCACTGGCCCAGATGGGGGCAAAACGGGAAACGGCCATCGCGCGGTCGCCGATGGATTCAGGTTGTTGGCTGAACCTATCTCGTCTTGGCGAAAACGTCCCATATGAAGCGGTCGTCGATTCCCGCCTTGGCCGCGTTCACCTGCTGGGCGCCGATCCCGGGCAGGCCGTACATGGCTTCCAACGTGCGCAGCAGGTTGACGTGGTTGACCCCCCTGCCCTCCCCGAAGTCGCCGTGGTTCACGTAGGCGCCGGCAATGAGGGTGGGAATGCGGTTCTCCACCACTTTCAAGGCCCTGGCCACCTCGCCCGGCGGGTTCTGGCCCAGGCTGTCAGGGCCCAGGGCCGGGTTGGTGGGGCCGATGAAGCGGGTGCCATCGGTGTTCTCGTCGAAGGTCACGATGAGCAGGCTGTCGTGAGTCCTGGCCCACTGGTAGTATGCGTCCAGGTGGCCGCGCAGCCATTCATCCCCGCGGTGGATCCAGTAGTCGTCGTCGTGGCCGGCGAACTCGCCTTCGGACACGCCATGCATATCATTGATCAAGTCGGGAATGACCATGGCGACGGTGGGGAGTTCATCGAACTGTCCGGGCGTGGTGGGGAAAGCCTTGAACGGCAGGTTGACCAGCCGGTCCCGGCCGTTGTCATGGAGGTCCCGGAAGCTGACGTAGGGCGCATGCTTGCGGGCGTAGTAGGGTCTGGCGGTATCCGCAAGGCTTCCGGGTTCCGGGAGGTCCTCGGCGTAGCCCTTGAAGGAGAGGTACTTCGCGGGTTCCTCAGGCGAGCGGGTGGCGAACAATTGCCCGCCCAGGCTGGGTGCTTGGATGAACGCCCCCGGCGTCTCGTCCCGGAACCCGACCCCCTGGTTGCTTCCGGAAAGCAGCCAGAAGTAGTTGCCTTCGCTCAAGTGCTCCTCGCCATACATGCGGGTGAGATTCGCCCCCTGGGCCCGCAGCACCTGGTTGAGGTAAGGCGCCGCCGGGTTGCCGACGATCTGGTCGTAGTCCTTGTTCTCTTCCAGGACGATCACGATGTGCCGGTAGACGGGCCAATCCCTGGGCCACACCTTCGATTCCCCGCCGAAGGCGGGTGCGCCGCTCCATCCTGCGGCCAGTACGGTGGCGAGGGCGATGGCGACATGGGAACGCATGGGTATCTCCTTGGTTTCAGTGGGGCCTTCGTTGCTGCCTGCCGGTGCCAGCCTGGAATAAAAGCAACGCAGGATCAAGATTCAACCGATCATTTCCTGGCCAAAGCACAGCCAGCCCCGCCGCCCTGCCTCCGGCGCCTGCCCCAGTCCGCGGGCAGCCCCTTCCCGTTTGCGAAAGCCACGCCATTTCCGCCCAGGCACTCACCCCTTAGGAGGTCCAACATGCTTTCCCCCAACGGATCAGACTTCACCCCCATCATTCACCACGATACCTATCCAGCCATCGACCCAACCCGACAGGCCTCCCATCGGGGCAAAAACGTATTCATCACCGGCGCATCCAGAGGCATCGGCCGGGCCACGGCGCTTTCCTTCGCCAAAGCCGGCGCCACCGCCATCGCGATCGGAGCCCGATCCGACCTCCAAAGTCTGGAGCGGGAGATCCTGGAGGCCGCCGAGGCCGCGCTTCCGGGTTCACCCCTACCCAGGGTGGTCCGGGTCCCGCTCGATGTCACGGAGCCGGCCAGTGTCGACCGCGCCGCAGCCCAGCTGGAGGCAGCTTTCGAAGGTCGCCTCGATATTCTGATCAACAACGCAGGCTACCTGGAAACCGCCGTGCCACTGGCCGAGTCGGACCCGGGCGAGTGGTGGAAGACCATGACCATCAATCTGCGGGGCCCGTACCTAGTGACGCGGGCGCTGCTGCCATTGCTCCTGCGCGACGGCGACAGAACGATCATCAATACTTCGAGTATCGGTGCGCACAACGTGCGGCCCGGCATGAGCGGCTACCAGATCTCGAAGCTGGCTTTGCTGCGGCTCACGGAGTTCCTTGCCGTCGAGTACGCCGACCAGGGCCTCCTGGCCTATGCCATCCATCCCGGCGGGGTCATGACGGAGCTTTCGGAGCACATGCCGGCTTACACCCACCCGATCCTGATCGACAAGGCCGAGCTGGCGGGGGATACCCTTGCCTTCTTGACCGCTGAGCGGAGGACCTGGCTTTCCGGACGCTACCTCAGCGTGAACTGGGACATGGGTGAACTTCTGGCCAAGGCCGAGGACATCGTGCGTGGCGACCTGCTGAAGGTTCGGCTGACCGTTTGAAGTTCGGGGACGCCGCCTGGTCGGGGGGGTATTTCCCATGGGCGCTCAACGGCCGTCTTCAACGGCTTGGCGTTCGGACCAGGACTGGATTTCCAGGAGATTGCCCTCGGGATCCGCCGCGTACACGAAGGTGACCACGCCCTTGCCCGGAACCGGGAGCGATACCACGCTGCCCTGGGTTGCCCCCCCCTGCTCCAGCACCCTGGCCAGGGTCCCGGCCACGTCGGGGACCTGGAAGGCCAAGTGGCCGAACCCCTTCCGGTTCGGCAGGGGCTGGGGACGGTCAAGGGCATCCTCGTAGGAATAGATTTCAAGGGTCGGACCCTGCTCCCCGAAGCCGGGAAGGCGGAGGTGTTCCCCTTCCAGCCGGGCTCCAGGCACGCCTGTGGCCGTTTCCAGGAGGGGGCCGGACTGTTTGCGGACAGGCGGCACCGGGACACAGGCGAAGACTTCCTGGTAGAACCTCGAAAGCCGGCGCCATTCAGAGGCGATGATATTCACGTGGCCGAAGACGGTGGACATGGTTTCTCCAGATTGGCTTTGCTGATTATCGGTGCGATCGGTCAGATCGAGCCTGAACGGGGTCAGAGGCATGGCCCCCCGCATCCCGTCCCATTCGGAAGCGCCGCAGCGCCATGAGGCCGACCAGGATCCAGACGGCGTTCAGGGCCGCGGAGGGCCAGGCCCGGTGGCAGCCGGAGTTGACCGTGAGGCCGGCGGAACCCAGCAGATTCAGGACCTGGAACCCCGCCCCGGCGGGGTGGATCCTTCCTTCCGAGACGGCGGCGTAGGCCAGAAGCAGCAACCCGGCGCCAAGCCAGCCGGAGGTGGTGACGATCCATTCCATGCTCAAGTCTCCCGGGGAGACAGGTGGGGCCATGAAGCTCGCCATTCGGCCGTCATGATGGATGCCCTCCCGCATCCAGTTTATTTAAATAATTTTGAATTTATTTTGATCATTTTTAAATGATAGCTTAAGTTTATCTAATGGATATCGATCCCCGCCGCTTGCTGATCCTGCGGGTGGTGGCGCTCCGGGGCGGGGTCAGCGATGCCGCCAAGCTGCTCCATCTCACCGCCTCGGCCGTATCCCAGCAACTCACCCAGCTGGAGCGGGAAACCGGGATCGCCTTGTTCGACCGTTCCCAGCGCCGGATCGGCCTGACCGCCGCCGGCCAGCTGCTGGCGACCCGGGCCGGGCGCATTGAGCAGGAGCTGAGCGAGGCCAGTCGCGAATTGCAGGCCTTGAGCGGACGCGTGAGCGGTCCGGTCGCGGTCGCTTCGTTCTCGTCGGTGATCCGGCAGATCCTGGTGCCCGCCATCGGAATCCTGGCCCGGACCCACCCGGAGGTCCACCCCAGGGTGTTCGAGCTGGAGGGTCCGCCCGCGCTCCGGGAACTGCGCACCGGAGGGGTGGACCTGGTGATCGCCGAACGCAGTGACGGTTCGACCGAACCCAAGCATTCCGGGCTCACAGGGCGGCACCTGGTGGACGATGGCTACCAGGTGGTGGTGCCAGCCAGCTGGGCGCCCGTTCCTCGGGCCATCCGAGACCTCAGCGCCCGTCCCTGGATTTCAGGACCGCCGGAATCGGCCAACGGCCAGGCCCTGGAACGCCTCGCCGCCAGGCACCGGTTCCATCCCGAGCTCTGCCATTTCTGCCTCGAATACCCCTCCACGCTCTCCCTGGTAGCCGCAGGCCTCGGCGCGGCTGTCGTCCCCACCCTGGCCCTTGGCGGGGAATACGCCGAACGGGTCACCCTCACGGCGATCCCCACCGGCCTGTTCCGCCGGATCACGGTGTTGTTCCGGACGTCCGAACGGGGTCCGAGCCCCCTGGAACTCGCCCTCATCGCCGCCCTGGGCGATGCGGTCCAGGCGCGAAGCCCCATCCCCACGCGGCCCCCGCCCTTCAGATCGGGTGGTCCCGGCGCGACTTGAACGCGCGGCCTCCCACCCATTCGGCATCCAGGTTCAGGACGGCTGGACTGGACGTTCCGACCGGAGCCGCCGGAACTGGGCCTGCAGTTCCACCATGCCGAATGGCTTGAACATCATGGTCACTCCGGGATAGGTGGCGACCAGGTCCATGGCGCCCTGGTCGGCGCGGCCGGTGGAGAGCAGGACCGGGACCTCAGGGCATACCTGGCGGAGGCGCCGCAGGGTTTCCGCGCCGCCCAGGCCCGGCATGTTGAGGTCCAGGATGATCACGTCCGGCCGGCAGGATTGCAGCCCGGCCAGGGCCGCCTCCCCGCTGAGCGCCGCGGTGACGCGATGCCCCATCAGGTCCAGGATCGTTTGCATGGCGCTCTGCACCAGATCGTCGTCATCCACGAGGAGCACCTTGAGGCCGCTCGGCGCGGGTCCGGCGGGAGGCTCCGGTTCCGCGCCGAGCGCGTCCGTCGGCGAAGTTCCCGGGAACACCATCCGCACCCGGGTGCCCTGCCCGGGTTCACTGCTGAGCTCGATGCTGCCCCCATGGGCCTGCACCGTCTTGTAGACCATGGCCAGCCCGAGTCCGGTACCCTTGCCGCTGGCCTTGGTCGTGAAGAAGGGGTCCATGGCCCTGGCCAGAACGTCGTTTGCCATCCCGGTTCCGGAATCCGCCACGACGATCTCGATCGCATCCGCCTCCAGGTTCCGGGTCCGAATGGAAAGGACGCCGCCTTCGGGCATGGCCTCCACGGCATTGAGGACGAGGTTCATCACAGCGTGGGCCAGGGCGTTCGGGTCGCCGATAAGGAAGCGCAGGTCCGGCTGCGGGTCCACGTCGATCCGGACCCTGGCCAGGGTGGTCCGCTCCAGGAAGCTGATCTGGTCCTGTATCACGTCGTTCAGGTTGACCACCAGCCGCTCGGTGGGGCTCTGCCGGGCAAAAGCCAGGAGGCTCTGGACCATTTTCCCGCCCCGGGTGGCGGCCCTGGAGATGAGGTCGAAGGCGCGGGAAGCCGGGGATCCCTCCGGTTGCAGGGACTGGTTCCCCGAAGCCATGCCGAGAATGGCAGCCAGCACATTGTTCATGTCGTGGGCCACGCCTCCGGCCAGGCTGCCCAGGCTTTCCATCTTCTGGGCATGTTGAAGCTGGGCGACCAGTTTGGCCTTCTCCGCTTCGGCCCGCCGGTGTTCGGTCACATCCAGGATGAATCCCCGGACGCCGACGATGCGCCCCTCCTTCCGGATCGCCGCCGAGTAGGCCATGGCGTCGAACGCCGTTCCGTCCTCGCGGAGCGCCTGGTACTCCAGGAAGCCGCCGCTGAGACCGGCCAGACGTTCCCGGGTGCGCTCCAGCACCCTGGCGCGATCCGCCGGTACAATGCACTCCTCCAGGCTGAGGCGCCCTTCGAGCCGCGCCGATTTGAAACCGAATTTCTCGGCTCCATGTGCATTGGCGTAGGTCACCCGGCCGTTGCTATCGGCCTCGAAGATCGTTTCAGGAAAGATCTCCGCCAACTGCCGGAAGCGCTCCTCGCTGCTTCGCAAGGCTTCCTCCGTCCGCATGTGCCCTGAAATCTCCTGCTCCAGATTCTCGTTGGCCCGCCGCAGTTCCCCATTGGCCTGGGAAAGCTGGAGGGTGCGCTCGGTGATCTGCTTTTCCAGGAATTGATTGCGCTCCTCCAGTGCCTTCAAGGGGTAGACCTCACCCTCGCCGACCAGGTGGTATGGAATGGAAATACTGCTATGGGAGATCTTCCATCCGGAGGGTTCCAAGTGGAAGATCAGCACCAGCCGGGCGGTCTCCTTGGACAGGATGTGGTCCCGGATCGGCAGGTGGATGTGGAAGAAACCCGTCGCCACCGCCACCGTGTCGGCCAAGGACTGAATGACCAGATCCGTGATCTCGATCCGCAGCGGGTCCGGCACCTGGGAAAAATCCCGGCGGGTGATGCCCACCCATTCATCCCGGCTTTTGACCAGGGTGTGCCCCCCCCCGGTGAAGCCGGAAAAATCGTCACTGAACTGTTGGGTCAGCAGATCATCCCGGGACGAATACATCCTGATGTAATCGTCGAACAGCCCTCGGATCTGCAGGTCATCGGTTGGGTCCATGTCAGGCGCCTGTGCCCCCGGCGAGCATGGGGCTGGTCATCAGGGTCTCACGAACCAGCATCCAGAAGAAACAATCACCGGGTGACTTCAGGCATGGTGGAAGCCCTTAGGGTGAGGCGCCCCCTGCCAGGCCGAGATCCGGGACTGGGCCACGATCTGGCGGCCCCGGCGCGACGCGGATGCACCGTTCTGGGGGGGAAGCCTGGTCAGGTTCCAGGACCAGCCTTCCCTGCATGGCTGTACGTATCTGATTTCATCGGCATGATGTTTTCCTCCTTCTGGCGATCGACCGAGATCTCCACGGCGATCCGGGAGGCCATCTCGGCAGACAGGCCCTCGGCCCGACGCACGTATTCCTCTTCGTTGAAATGGTCACGCTTCATCAGCTCCACGTCTTCCGCCTGCGCCTGCTGGCCTGGCAACTCCACCCGCAGTTCCTCAATGAGCATCAGCCCCGCCGCCGCCAAGGGGAGGGCGAGCACGGCCCCGGTGACGCCCATCAGCACGCCGCCAGTCAACAGTGAAAGGAGAATAACCGGCGACGGGAGGCGAAGCTCGCGGCCATAGACTTTCGGCATGATGAACCGGCTTTCGAATTCCTCGTAGAGGAGCATCAGCACGGTCACGATCGTGAGGACGATGGAACCTGAGGGATAGGCCGCCGTCGCCGCGGCCCCCACCGTAAGGAGGGCGCCCAGGTAGGGCAGGACATCGGCCGCCCCGGCGAAAATCGCAACGGCCAAGGCGTTTGGGACCCCGCAGGCCACCAAAAGAATGAAGGTGAAGCCGGCCATGCCGACGGAAGTGATGACCTGCCCACGCAGGTAGCCACCGACGATGGTCTCAAGGTTCAACAGAATCCGCGAAAGGCGAATGTGATGGCATCTGGGGATCATGAGGTACAGGCCCCCGCGCATCCGATCCCGGTCGATCATGATGTACAGGGCGAGGAATACGGAACTGATGAAATACGCGAAGGTCATGAGGATGCGAGTGGAGTAGTCGAAGGCGTTTGCGGCCGCCATCCTGACCAGATCGCTCAGTTCCAGCTTGCGGATCAGCTCTGCCAGTGGCCGGGTCAAGCTGGAGCCTTTCAGCCATTTCACCAGGCTCGAATGCAAGGCGGGTTCTTGTTCCAGCAGTGCCTTGGCCTGGTCAATGAACGCAGGAACCGTCAAGAAGAGAAAACCCAGGGCGACCCCCAGGAGGCCGGTGAACACCAGGGCGATGCCCAGCCCCCGGCGGATGCCCAGCTTTTCCAGCCACCGGACCCCGGGACTGACCGTGCCGACGATAATCAAGGCCGCTACCAGCACCAGGATCACCGGCAGCAGCCGGCTCAGGGTCCACAGGCCGACCAGGAGCAGGAGCAGGGTCAGGAGGGTCCGGGGGGCGATTTCAAGGCTCAGCTTCTGCGGACGGCCAGCCCGAAGGGGAGGTGTCGAGGGCTCCGGCGGCGGCGTCATGGCATCTCATCCAGGCTGAAATGGGAGCTCGCGTTCAGGAGGGTTCATAGATCGGCGGGTTCAACCGGTCCGGCCTCTGGCCTGGGGGCTTGGTCCACATGTTCGGCTCATTCCCTCTGACGACATGGACGCCATCCCTGGGACGTGCTGGTCCGGGCTCATTCCTGGGCTTACTGTCCATGGGAATCTCCTCGAACGGTAGGCAGCATGGTTGATGCCAAATGGTTAACTTATTCATATTCAATCATTGAAGAATATGGCTTCATGTGGATCGCACCCAGCCAATCAGAGTGAATGAGCGTGGTGGTCGACGCCAGCGCCGACAATGTCTCCGGGTTCGAGCCCGCCAACGTGGGCGTGCTGGAGGAGGTGTTCAGCGCCGAGGGCGACGAGTACCATCGCTGGAACCACGACCACGGCGGCGACCGTGGCCACGGCTCCGAGGGCGACCATGGGCCACGGCGGTGGTGACCACCGTTCTGGCGGGATCAGTCAAAGAAGATTGCCGTTGGCTTTGGGCCATGTTGCAGCTTCGGGCAGGCAAATGCCTGCCTGCTGGCCGAAATGGCGCGCGCCAACCGGAAGGCCACAACAGATTGGGTATCCTTGCCCGGGCCCGTGACGCTGATGCCAAAGCCATGGCGAGGTCCCGGCGCACCTTGTGGGAAATGGCGCTGCTCACCACGCTTTGCCTCGGGGGAATCGGGTTCTTCATGATCCGGGCCTCGCACTTCGAGGAGACCCTCCTGGAACGCAGCTTCCTCCTGGAAGCCGAAGTCCTGCACCGGACCGACGCGGAGAAAGTGGCTCGGCAACTGAACATGGAACTCCTGGCGGGCCACTTCACGGCCATGGTGCAGGCTGCGGACCAGGTGAAAGTCCTGGACGGGACGGGTCCGGAGAGCCTGGTGCTGGAAGTGCTCGAGACCGGCCAGGGGATCCACCCTGACCTGGTACCTCGCATTTTCGAACCCTTCTTCACCACCAAGCCACCAAGCCCGAAGGCAAAGGCACGGGCCTCGGTTTGGCGGTGGTCTATGGAATCGTCACGGCCCACGGAGGCACGGTCCAATGCGTCAGCACGCCGGGGGAGGGCACCCGGTTCCGGATGACCTTCCCGGTACCCGTCGGCTGAATCAGCGGTTCAGCACCATCCGAATCATGCCCGCGACCGCATGGTTGGAAAAGGGTTTGGTAAGAATGCCATCCGGCTTGCTCGTGCCGTGTTCATTCGCCTCTTCCATGTCCAGTACGCCCGTCATGAGCAGAGCATGCATCCCAGGCTGGAGGGATCGGACCTTGGCGATCAGATCGTGCCCCGTCATGCCCGGCATCGTGAGGTCCGTCAGAAGCAGATTGAAAGCCGCAGGATCGGCCTGGAACCGTTCCAGGGCCTGCTGGGGGTTTGCCATCGCCACGACCTGATAGCCGAGATTCGACAGCATGGACTCCAGGGTCGCAAGCACCATCGCATCGTCATCCACGAGCAGGATCCGTTCGTTCCCGGACGGGAGGGGCCGGGGGATGTCCACGATCGGCGTGGTGATCGCGGGCACCAAAGGCAGGAAGAGGCGGAAGGTGGTGCCCGCGCCGAGTTCGGATTCCACTTGGATTCCGCCGTTCATACTCTGGACGACTCCCAGAACATTCGAAAGCCCCAGCCCCGTCCCTTCCTCTGGGCCTTTGGTTGTGAAAAACGGCAGGAAGATCCGGGAGAGGGTTTCCGAATCCATGCCGCGCCCCGTATCGGACACCTCCAGCACCACGTAGTCCCCCTTCGGCAGCAGTCGCCCTGTGACACATTGCGTTTCCAGGAGGTTTTCCTTGTGCAGGGAAATCTTCAAGGTGCCAGAACCGCCACGCATCGAGTGCGCGGCATTGGAGCACAGATTGAGCATGATCTGGTGGAGTCGGGAGGGGTCTCCCTTCACGAACCCGCTGGTCGGATCCGAGGCGATCTGGAACCGGATGCTGCTGGGGATCGCTGCCCGAAGCAGCTTCAGGGATTCCATCACGACGCGATGCAACTCGATGCTGTGGACCTCCATCGCCTCATTCCGACTGAAACTGAGCACCTGTTTGGTCAGGTTCCCGGCCCGCTGGGCCGAAAGAAGAATGACTTCCAGATCCTTGCGCAGGGCGGGGCTTGCCCCCTCCCGGTTCAAGCCCATTTCCGCGTGGGCCAGGATCGGGAACAAGATATTGTTGAGATCGTGCGCAAGGCCGGCTGCCAACACGCCAATGGCCTCCAGTCGCTGGGATTCCTCCAGCTGGGACTGGAGCAGGCGTTCATGAGTTACATCGCGCTGGGTGCAGACGTAGTTGACCAGGCGTCCTTGCGAATCCAGCACCGGAGCGATGGAGGATTCCGCCTCCCAATACCGTCCGTCCTTGCGCATGTTTATGAACGGCCCACGCCAGGTCTCGCCCTTCTTCAAGGTGTCCCAGATGACCCGGTAGAAGGCCAGGTCCTGCCGGTCACTTTTGAAGATGCGGGGGTTCTGCCCCAACAGTTCGGTAAGGGAGTAGCCCGAAATGCCTTCCAGGGCGGGGTTGGCATAGACAATCCCCCCTTCGGGATCCGTGATGAAAATGGCGTCGGGGGCCTGGTTGATGGCCATGTGCAGGCGCCGCAGTTCTTCTTCATAGATGGTTTGTTTCTTTGAATCAGCCACGATCCGCAGATTCCGAGATCGATTCCTGTTCTTCATGACTGCTCCTTGGCAGGCATCGCGGCGAAGGGTGCAGGTCATAGTGGAACCATTGTCACGAGCGGGAAAGCCCAAGGGTGTAGTATTCGGTGTCGGCATCTGCGTTTCGCGCCGAATTCCAAGTCATCCACTGAAGCACCAGCAGCATCCCGCCATCCAGGTTCGAGCCACACCAGGAGACCCCATGACCGGTTCCGGAGCACCGAGTCATCCCGAGGCCGCTGCGGCCAGTCACAAGACCGCCATGCCCGCGGAGAAGCGCGATAGCGCCATTCTTTCATCGGTGTCCCGGGAAGAGCGGCACGCGCTGATCTGCAATGCGGCATACTACCTGGCCGAACGCCGCGGTTTCGCCAATGGCGATCCGGCCCAGGACTGGCTGATGGCTGAAAAGGAAGTCGACCAGCTCCTGGGTATTGCCCCTGCCAGCTGACCCAGCCGCGATCGGGTGGATCGCA
>Ga0302193_10001663_pt1 | contig 18901 bp, 17 predicted proteins | sample II_Bog_E3_3_FD_200228 | JGI IMG/M metagenome (GOLD analysis project Ga0302193, IMG submission 200228) | Peat permafrost microbial communities from Stordalen Mire near Abisko, Sweden - II_Bog_E3_3 | ecosystem: Environmental > Terrestrial > Soil > Wetlands > Peat | place: Sweden: Abisko...
GGCGCGGCGCTTGGTCCCACCACCACGTGGGTGCCTCCCTCCGGCCGGCTCATTGTTGATTATAGCGGGGCGGATTTGATCCGCCATTTCTTAGTTGATTCGAAAGTGGTATCTTTGTAGGCGAAGAAGGTCAGCTGGCTGGTGGTCTTGAAGCTCGGCAGGGCGGTGCTGGTGGTGGCCGCTCCGGAGCCGAGTTCTTTGCCATATGTTCCGGACACGCCAAGATTCAGATCCTTCAGCAGACTGAAGTCGGTAGTGATGAAGGGCGAGATTATGATGCGTCCTTCGCCGTCCTTGCCCGAATTGGTATCGTTGTAGACATTGGCCGTGCCGTCGATCCCGCCGTTGAAGATGCCAACTTGATAGAAGATGATTCCTTGGGCGATCTTGCCGCTGAGCTGCACACCCTCATCACGCCCGGGCACGAGATTCGAGGCAAGCCCGAGTTCGACGAATTCATTATCAGGGGTGTACTGCAGGTATTCCAGCCCTACTGGGCTCTTGAACTGGCCGACAGTGACGACGAGCGCCGGATTGATGTGGCTTGCCACATAGGCATCGAGTAGCACCGGATTCTGGGTGTAGGTATTGGTATTGGCGGATTGAGTCGGGGCGAATTCGGCGAGGAGGCGGAAGTCGAAGATGTCATCTACCGTTGCAGACAGCTCCGGTCTCGCATGCCTGACATAGAAGGTGTTCGCGCCATTCGCTGCTGATGCGCCAGAGACACTGCCATTCAGGTACTGCTTATCGTCGGAGAAGAAGCGGCCGTCGAAGTCGGCGTAGCCGCCGATCCGCAACCGATTGCTGTGATCGATCGACTCGATCAGGAAGCCATCATCGGAATTCGCTCGGACGACTGCCAGCTGCGCCTGCACACCGGTTGGCTGCGACTGGCTTGTGGCAGAATTGGGCCCGGTGCCCTGTGTCGCGCTCAGCTGGCGCTTGAGATCCTGGATCTCCTGATCCAGTTCCTTGAGGTGGGCATCTACGGTCGGAGAGGCATCGCCATCGGCGGCCGAGAGGAGTGAAGCGCTCGTGACCGCTAAGAACGGTACGAGAAGCGCTGCCAAAGTGGGAGAGCGGAAATGGTGCATGTAGTATGGCCTCGATGCCCTGCCTGCGGATGACCGGTAGGTGGGAGTTGGGGACGTGGTGGTTGGGATGGACCTGCAGTGATCTGCTAGGGGGTTGATGCGGGATTCAGGTGTTCTTGGGCGGCTGGTGACGTTGGCCGATGCGAGCGCGTTCGAGGCGATCGATTTGCACAATGCGGCCATCGTGGATCGTCGCGGTGATCTGGCCGAAGCGCAGAGTGCGTAATTGGCGCAGGACTTCGTCCTCCGAGGAGGATTGGCTGGTGCCGTGAGGCTGTTGATCGGGCATGGGCATGAGGACGGCCTCCTGGACGCGCTGTGAGCGCCCGTAAATATCCTTAACTCCCATGTGTCAAGTAGGAATATGACAGGCCCCAGCGGCGGAATGCAATGAGCCGTGCAAACCTGCTCCGCTTCGCACGATTGCCGCCGCCCAGCACATTAATACCTTCTTCGCAGGAGCACGACCATGTCCGACCCCCAGGTTCCGCCAGCCGCCAACGCCGGGGATTTGCCGACAACGCCGATGATGCGATCAGGGCTGCTCGGCACGGAGGATTGGTGGGCTGTGTGGCTCGGCCTGGGCATCGTGCTCATCGCCTACGCAGTATTTGCAGCCAATTCATCGATCGCCTGGGTCGCGGTCGCACCGGCCAAGTGGTCCACTCTTGGCCAGCTCGCCGATCAGCTCGTCGGCAATGCCGGACGCTATGCCGTGCAGTTCGCCATACTGCTGGGCCTCTTCACCGCTGCGACCGCATGCATCGGCCTGCGACCCAGGGAATTCATCCCGTCCTTTACCTTTATCTATCTCCTCTCCCTGCTGGTCTTTGCCGCGGGGAACTGGGATCAAGCAAGCCGCTACAACCTCGAACCACCCCTGCTCGCCCTGGCCATCGGACTGCTCATCTCCAACATTATTGGCCTCCCGCGCGTCCTGGATGCCGGCTTCAGGGTCGAGTTCTACATCAAGCTCGGCATCGTGCTGCTCGGCGCAACCTTGCCATTCATGCTGATCGTCTGGGCCGGTCCGGTGGCCATCCTGCAGGCGTCGCTGGTCTCGATCATCACCTTCCTAGTGATCTTCTTCGTCGCCACCAGGCTCGGCCTCGACAAGCGCTTGGCCGCCACCCTCGGCGCAGGCGGCGCCGTGTGCGGAGTATCGGCCGCCATCGCTGTGGCCGGTGCAGTGCGGGCAAAGAAGGAGCATCCGCCGATCGCCATCAGCCTGGTGGTGTTCTGGGCGATCATCATGATATTCGTCCTGCCTTTCGCCGCTCGGCTGCTGCAGCTGCCGACCGGTGTCGGCGGGGCGTGGATCGGGACGTCGGAATTCGCCGATGCCGCCGGGTTTGCGGCCGCCCAGGCCTATGGCGGCCTCGCCGGTCATGCGAACGGCATCGAGGGTACCGCCGAGCAGGCCACCGCCGCCTATACGCTCATAAAGGTGATCGGCCGCGACGTCTGGATTGGCATCTGGGCGTTCGTCCTGGCCTACATCGCGGTGACCCGGTGGGAGACCACCGGGATCGATACCAAGGCGCAGGCCAGGCAGATCTGGGGGCGGTTCCCGAAGTTTGTCATCGGCTTCCTGATCGCCTCCATGCTGACCAGCCTGATCGTGCACGCCTACTCCCTGAGCGACTACAACACGAAGGTGAAGCCGGCTCTGATCGGGCCTATTACGGCGCTGCGCACATGGGCCTTCACCTTCAGCTTCCTGAGCATCGGCCTGACCACACGCGTGCGCGACTTCACGGCATCCGGCATCCGGCCCTTCATCGCCTTCACCGCGGGAGTCATCGTCAACCTGATCATCGGCTACGTGCTGTCGGTGCACGTCTTCGGCTCCCATTGGGCCGCGATCACGACCAACTGACGCATGGATGGCTCCAGCCCACCCCCAATAGCCCGGTGTTGCGGCAACTGCCGCCATTTCCGCAATGAGCCGCGGCAGATCGAGGCGGCCTTCCAGGGCCTGACATCGTTGAGCTCGGGATTCGCATCGGTACGTGCGCAGGATGGCCTCTGCTCACTGCATGGCATCTATCTCTCGTCCTGGGACGGCTGCCCCCGCTTCGCACCCTCTGGCGGCGAGATCGACGATGCGCGGATGTAGGAGCGCCCCAGGTCTGTCCGCGTTGGCGCCGGCGTGCAGCCGCTAGGTACGCACCTTCTTGCGATGAGGAGGGACAGTGCGGCGGGTCATCTTGAATAATGGTGGCTGACGTAGCGACCGCTGATCTGATGCGCGTGCCAACCACGGAGATTGCCCATGCCCATGCCCATCGTCGGCGCCCCGGCACCCTGGCCGACGGGCCTGGCCACCCAGGACGGCGCCCCGCTCTTGCTAACCGCTTTGCGCGGCAAGCATGTCCTGCTGTATTTCTATCCCATGGATGACACGCCGGGCTGCACCATCGAGGCCTGCAATTTCCGGGATCATGCCCCGGAATTGCCCGGATTGGTGGTGTTGGGCGCCAGTGTCGATGACGCGGCGTCGCACCGCGCATTCAAGGCGAAGTTCGCCCTGCCCTTCGATCTGGTGGTCGATCCCAAGCGTAGCTTGGCTGCGGCCTATGGAGTTCTGCCCGATGGCGTCCCGGCAGATAAGGCAAAGACCACGCGTGCGAGCTTCCTCATCGCACCTGATGGCATGCTGAAAAAGGTCTGGCCCAAGGTCGACGCCAAGACGCATTGGCTGGACGTGCAGCAGGCATTGTCTGGCTGATGTAGCCGATCGGGCATTGCGCAGACAGCGCCTCCGGCGATGGAGGGCTGCGCTGCCATGGCAAGGGAGGTACAGCAGCTTGGAGCCAACAGCCCGAGCCATAGCCTGGCTGCATTCCGGCACTAGGCGGCGTCATCAGATTCGTGCGTTCGTCCAACTCCATCACAGCGGAAATAGCCATGCCCACCAAGTCCGACATCACCAGCTCCATCGCCAAGGAACTGCGCATCATCACCCACCTGACCGGCAAACTGCAGGCTGCGCATCTGTCCTACCGCTTCACCCCGGGTCAGCGCAGCATCCAGGAGCTGCTCGAGTACCTGGCGATCACATCGGAAGGCGCGATCAGCGCACTGCTGACCGGGTCGTGGTCGGTGTGGGAGAAGCGTGCGGAGGAGGTCAAGGGCCTGGAGCTGGCGCGATTCCCTGCCGCCTTCACCGCCCAGCAGCAGGTGGTCGAGCATCTGCTTGCCCCTTTCTCGGAGGATCAGTTCGCGGTCAAGCGGGTGATCAACCACCAGGGCAAGGAGGTGGCCCTCAGCGACGCGCTTTTCGAGGGCATCGTCAAGCAGCTGGTGGGATATAAGACCCAGCTCTTCCTCCAGGCAAAGGCCGCCGGCGTGGCGGGCCTCGTTTCTGCCAATCTCTGGCGGGGTGAAGACGCCGCCGCCAAGGCGCTCTGAGAGACCTGCGATGGCGCTACGCGAGATTCTGCGGCTCGGCGATGCGCGGCTGCTGCGCATCGCCAAGCTGGTCGAGCGCTTCGCCACCGCCGAGTTGGATGCACTGATCGGCGACATGCAGGAAACCATGGTCGCCGCCGGCGGCGTCGGCTTGGCGGCCCCTCAGATCGGCGTCGATCTGCAGGTCGTACTGTTCGGTTTCGAGCGCAGCGAACGCTATCCCGAAGCGCCCCCGATCGAACATACGGTACTGATCAATCCCATCATCACCCCGCTGGGCGATGGCGAGGAGGAGGACTGGGAGGGGTGCCTGTCGGTGCCTGGCCTGCGTGGCATGGTTCCGCGCTGGACCACCATCCGCTACCAGGGCTTCACCCCGAGGGGAGAGGCCATCGACCGGATTGCCACCGGATTCCATGCCCGCGTGGTGCAGCATGAGTGCGATCACCTGATAGGCCGGCTGTATCCTTCCCGCATCCGCGATTTCACCCGCTTCGGCTTCACCGACGTCCTGTTTCCGCAGAGTGCCGAATCCAAGGACGAGTGACGCGCAAAATTGAGGTCTGATTGCCGATCGGGGTCGGATTTCCGTTTGTGGCCTTCCCCAATCCCCTAGCAACATCCAGGTCCGTGGCGACCGAACCCCCGCTCAGACACGACCGCCAGGGAAACCCATTGCCGAGGTGTTCGCCACGTTCCTGCTGCTGGGCTGCACGAGCTTTGGCGGCCCAGTCGCCCATGTCGGAATCTTCCACGATGCGCTCGTGCGCCGCCGCAGCTGGCTGACCGACGAGGCCTATGCAGGGCTGGTCAGCCTGTGCCAGTTGCTGCCAGGCCCAGCGAGCAGCAAGCTGGGCTTCATCATCGGTTACCAGCGTGCGGGGATGATCGGGGCCGTCACTGCCTGGTTTGCATTCACGGCGCCATCCTCGCCAGCGCTGGCCTGGTGGTCATGCGCTGGTCATGCGTGTGGGTGGTGATGGGCTGCACGATCGTAGTGGCAGCCCGGGCGCAGATGATCTGAAGGGGGGACCGACCCTGCGCCGGGGTGCGACCAAGCCCTGGAGGCAGCGCCGACCGCTGGCCACATGCCATCGGCAGGCTTGCACGGAGGTCGGGAGCGGTCGGTGACCAGGTGCGCATTCAGCAGCAGTTGCGCTGGAGGGGGGTGGCCCAGAATGCGCCTCAATGACAACGCAATATGCCGTGATGATGGTCACGACGTCGACAGACAGCTGGCAGAGCCTGGTGGCCGCGTGCCGAGCACTCTCCGTCGCCTGCGCTATTGAGCAGATCCACTCCGGCGAAGATGCCCTGCAGATCATCATCGATGGATTCAATACGGATTGCGGACCCGACCTGGTCATCATCGATATCCAGCTGCTCGGCGATGCCGGGTACACCGTCCTGCATCATGTCCGTGCGGACCCCATGCTCCGGCGCCTGGCGGTCATCCTCATGGCCGATATCATCACCGATCGGGATCGGGAGCAGGGCCGGATGGCGCACCAGTTCCTCACCAAGCCGGGGCCAGGAGGCACATGGCATCAGATAGCCAGCGCGATCGCCAGAGAACTGGCAAGGGGGCAGGTCGTCGGCATGTCCCGAGGAGCCCATGGGCGAAAGCGCGCGTCGCGAATCGGCATCGTGCATGTAGCGGGCGATGAGGTCGACCGTGAGCGGTTCTACCAGGCGTTCACCCTCAGCGAACTCGGCTGTGAACTGCGCGGTCTCGGCAGCGCCTCGGAGGTCCTGCTCTACCTCAACCGCATCGAACCCTATGCCCAGGCCTTCCGGCCCCGTCTCATCGTCCTCGACCTATCCAGCCCACGCGTCAATGGCCGCTCGGTGCTCACCATGATCAAGACCACCGGTCGCTTCGCCTCGATCCCCGTGATCATGCTGCTGCCGGCGGCCCAGATTGCCGAAGCCACCATCTACCAGCCTCTGGGGGCGGTAGAATGCCTGGCCAAGCCTGACGATCTCCATGCGCTGGCCCAGCTGATCGCCTCCTTCAGCCATTGGCTGGTGGGATCATCGACGGGTCTGTCAACCCGGCGATAGGCTGCCTGGCAGCCATCGGCAGGACTCTCGAGCGGCCTCTGCCGTGAGATCTGCTATCATGCCTAGCGCGTAGCGACAACGGTGCGGCATTCCCTTGATCCGATCGAGTCGCAGCGCTGCACCTTCCGATCTGTGCGAACTCCCGGCCAGCGTCCGTCTCTGACACCGCTGCTGAGATGGGCCCAGGGCGTCCCGGTGGGCAGCGAGGCGACGCATGCTCGGCTGCTTTGCGCGCCAGGGCATTTGATGGTACGCTCCCTGCAGCCTTTCCCGCTCGCATGCCTGCTCAGGACCGTTATCCGCTGGAGTGTCCATGTCTTTGTACAGCCTCTGGGATATCGAGCGACTCGTGTGCACGGCCCTGCTTGTCGCCCTGACCCTGATGTCCGCTATCCAGGGTGAGGATGGCATCGATGCAACATCGATCCTCATTGGCCAATGCGCTGCCTTTCAGGGACCAGCCGCAGGTCTGGGTACGGGCATGAACTTGGGATTGAAGGCCTGCTTCGCCGAGGTCAATGCCGGCGGAGGCATCGGTGGTCGCACGCTGAAGCTGATCGAGGTCGACGACGGCTATGATCCAGATCGCTGCGTCGATGGTACGCTGAAGCTGATCGACGAGGATAAGGTCTTCGTCCTCGCCGGCTATGTCGGCACCCCGACGGGCAAGGCGGCCCTCGATCTGGTGAGCGACAAGAAAGTCCCCCTGATTGGATTGTTTTCCGGCGCCATGGTGTTTCGCCTCCCGGTCAACCACCTCGTCTTCAATCTGCGCGCTTCCTACAACGATGAGACCGAAGTGCTGGTCGAGCACCTCACCAAGGATGTGGGCGCGACCAAGATCGCAGTGCTCTACCAGAACGACTCTTTTGGCAGTTCAGGTCTCAGCGGAATCGAGAAGGCATTGAAGAAGCGATCGCTGACGTTGGCAGGGAAGGGGACCTTTGAGCGCAATACCGTGGCGATCAAATCCGGGCTGGCGGGCATCGTCGCGAGCGAGCCTGATGCAGTGGTGGTGATCGGACCCTATAAGCCGGTTGCCACCTTCATCACCGAGGCGCGCAAGATTGGCCTGAAAGTGCCTATGGCCACCATCTCTTTCGTCGGAACAGCGAACCTCATCCATGAGTTGGGCGATGCCGCCCAGGGCGTCATCATCTCGCAGGTCGTCCCATCACCGGCCGATGCCACCATACCATTGGTCAAGCAGTATCAGGCCGCCCTCCACCAGGTGAGCCCGACCGCGGCCCCATCCTATACCAGTCTGGAAGGATACGTGTCCGGGCGTCTGTTGACGCTGGGCCTGCAGAAGGCAGGCACCATGCCGACACGTGAAAAACTGATTAACGCCCTGGAATCCCTGGCCGAGACCGATCTCGGCGGGATGACGGTGGCGCTGTCCAAGGACAGTCATCAGGCCAGCAATCTGGTCTTCCTCACCCAGGTATCGGACGGCATGGCCGTGCAGGTGAAAGTGCTGTCGAAATGACAGCGGACCAGTCATTCAGAATGCGCAGCAGGCAATGGGGAGGTGGAGTCTGCCGCTGCAGATTCGCATCTGCTTCATCTCGCTGGCGGTGGCAGCGCTGTCCGAGATGGCGGTGACCAGGCTGGTGTGCGGCATGACCACGCACCTGGCGGAGGAGATCTCGCCACGTCAGATCGGCATGTCCCGGCTGTAGGACGAGATCGAACGCATCGCGCATCGCTTCACCCGGATAAGCGTGCTCAGGACTCGCCGACCACGATGAGGGTGAAGCCGTCGTGTCCTTTGCTACCGACGGTCTGGACGCTGGTGGCACTGACGCGCTTCTCGGCCGCGATCAAGTCATTGAGCCGGCGCACACCGATGACGTTGGCATCTGTGCTCGAAGCATCGGCCACTAGACCTCGCCGTACGACATTGTCGACGATGATCACGCTGCCGGGTCTGGTCATCGCCAGCGCCCAGGTAAAGTACTCGGGGTTGCTCGGCTTATCGGCATCAATGAACACAAAGTCGAAGGGCGGGGTCGATACCGATGCCATTGCCGCCAGGCTTTCCACTGCCCGGCCCAGGCGCACTTCCGCCACATCCGACAGCCCAGCATTCGCGAGATTGGCGCGCGCGACCGTGGCATGCCTGGGGTCGATCTCCAAGGTGATCAGCCGGCCACCCGGGGGGAGGGCCCGAGCCAGCCAGATGGTGCTGTAACCGCCGAGGGTGCCGATCTCGAGGATACGCGTCGCACCGCGGATGCGCGCCAGAAGATTCAGCATCTTGCCCTGGTTGGGAGCGACATGGATGGCAGGCAGTCCGGCTACCGTACTCGTGCGCAGCGCCTCAGTCAGCGCGTCATCCTGCGGTACCAGCTGCGCGACCAGATACTGGTCGACGATCGTCCATAAGGGATCTGGACCAGGAAGGTGGAGTGCTGGTCGAACCTGTCCCCGTGCAGATGAATGCACCCGCCGAGCGGTTGTGGGGGCTTTCGTTGACGATTGGTAGGCGCTCCGCTGCACGGCTGACGTCCTACGGGTGGGGGTGGAGGTCGGCTTCGAGGCCGTGCGGTTCCTCTTCTTCTTCCCTTTCTTCTGCTTTCCCGGCGATGAGGACTTGGCGGTAGTTGTCGCTTTTACCATTGGTCGACCTCCTATTGGGCAGCTGCGCGGTGATGTTGGAGTGCGTGACCGCTTCGCATGGCTGCCAAGCCTAGGACCAGTCCCCAAGCCAGCAATGCTCCGGGGGATGGCAGGGCTGATAGCGGCGTACAGCAAGCTCGACTGTGCCAGCCAGTTCGCACGGATCGATTCGCTCGTGGATCAGCCCGCCTTCTGGAGATCGATGAGGTCGGATCTGCAGCAGGGATGAAGTGGCCGCATTGGCTGGGCAGGCGAAGGACGCAGTCCCTAACCTCTTCGGGGCATTTCGCTTGCAGGGGAATCTACGGCAATCCCCAGAGTGGCGTCCTGCAACGTTGGCGACTTTGCCGCAATAAAGCATGAGCGTTGCGAATATAGGGAGAAGAGGACCGGGGTAGGCGGAGCGACCGGGTCCCGCAATGACTACCCAGTCGCCGACCAGACGCATCATCCGGCTCCCTGCATCCTGGCGGCAAGAATCGCGGAAAGGTGTGCGACCGTGTCCCACACAAATGACATCATGAACGATACAACCGGGCAAGGGAAAGGGCAGGCTGAGCGATTCATCCGCATGGTCGAGCCACTCAAGCTGAGCCTGAATGCTTTCTGCAACCGCTCGATCAATGCCGCGTTCGACCGCGAGGATGTGCTGCAGACGGCCTTGATGACGGCCTTCTCCACGTTCCACCTGTTCCAGGAGGGCACCAACTTCCGCGCCTGGATGTTCAAGCACCTCCAGAACGCCATCTGGAATCAGCATCGCAAGGCGCACCAACGGCCGGGATCGCTCGACGCGTACGCTGAGGAACTGGTCGCCCGCGGAGACTTCGGGGTCCTGAGCAGTGAAGTGGCCTACCATGAGATGCTTCAGCATCCTGACCGCCTGTATGATCACTTCGACGACCGCATCGCCTCGGCGCTCCTTGCCCTTTCCCTTCCCGAACGGACGACCCTCCTGCTGCGGTCGATCGGCGATTTCAATTACCGAGACATCGCTGCGATCATGAACATCCCCATGGGAACGGTCATGTCCCATCTGTCTCGGGCACGGGAGAAGATGCGCGAGCGTATCGCAGCTTCGTTTCATGTGGGTGCGCCTGCAGCTGAGCCATGTTGGGAAGAAACCGACCAGAGGGCTGTCCCATGAAATGCACCGATGTCATCGCTTTCATCGGACTCTATCTCGATTCGGAACTCGAATCGACGACCACCTTCCAGATCCAGGCGCATCTGGCGCACTGTGCGCGGTGCCGGTTGCGATATGCGCAGGAACATGAACTCGAGCGTCGAATCTCTGCCAGTCTGCAGCAATCAGAGGGCGGTAATGACGACCAACGATGGACGAAGATTGTGCACCGGGCGCTGCCGCAGCAGCGTGGGCTGGATCCGGTACGTGCGTCGTTCCGGATCCGGTTCGGCAGTGCGCATTCGCAGTGGATATCACTAGTCGCATCCCTCGTCTTCCTCGCGGCGCTGGCATCTGCGGGTCTCGGTCTAAGGCACAGTGGGCGAATGCCGCTGCCATCATGGCATCATGCATTGCAATTGCAGACGGGTGGCATCCAGATCGGCTGCTGCTCGCCCCGGCAATTCCCGGCTCCAGGAAGGTGTTCCCATGGTCTGCGGTACAGCTGATGGCTCATGGGTGCGGTGCCGATTGCTGCAAATTCTTCGCGGTCGGCTCGTCGAGCGCCCCATGCGGGCAGGGGATGCTTGGCGTGGAGCGATTGGCGTCGGCGGTCCGCCACGCCGAGGCCCCGCATCATGTGCAAGCGGGATCGGCGCACCGTCCAGGATGAGCCAGCTTGATCGCGAGCTGGTCTTCCCAAGTCCATCGCCTGACGACCATCAGCGGCTGCATCCTCTGAAGCTCTTGATAGGGCGACATCGCTTCTGGATAACGCGATCCCGATCCAGAGGCATGGCCTCGTGCTAAAAATAGCGTCTCCTGCTTCGAGGGACATGCCCGTGTCGCTACCTTGCGCCTCAAGTCCGCATTTGACCAGATCTTATCCGCCCTGGACCTTCAGGGCCGGGAGGCTCAATGATGACTGGAACATGACGATGAGCGGTACGGACGATGAAGCTCGCATGAATCTCCCTCATCTACCATGAATAGAACACGCCGGCCATTGCATGCCTGTGCTGCGCCGCTTGGCATGCGCTGGCATGCCGCTATGGACGTGGAGAAGCCCAGGCAGCCCAGCGATGGGAGATGGGCAGCATTGATGCAATAAAATGGTCATTTGCTGACTCTATAGGGCGGATTGTACCCCATTCTCCTCCTTAGGCCCCCATCGGGAAGCTTCATGAATCGTTGCCGGGTCGTTTTGCTCGTAGTATCCGTCGGAGCGCTGTTGGCCGCCTGCACGTCCCGTCAGGCGGATTATGGCTGGACTGGAGCGCCACAGGCAGCCAGCGCCGGCGTCACTATGGTGGTCCGGACGGTGTCACAGATAGGCGACCACTGGCAAGCCATCATCTTGATTCGCAATCTCACCGATCGCGACTGCTCGTTCCAAAGCCCTCCCCACCAAGGTGATCCTGCATGGCTCACAGCGTCCTGCGGTCCACGTGAAGTCGACGTGACGGCCAGCCTGGTTTCGGTGGCAGAGCCGCACGCTCTGCAGGCATTCAACCGCCGCGTAATGCCGATCGCAGGACCTCTCCGGGTACAAGCGCACTGCGCACTGATCATCCGCGTCGATGGCGACTGTCCGGTTTTGTCCCAGGAGGAGGCCATCTGGACCGTGCATCTCCTGGGCACCTGGACCGGTGGCGGATCGCTCTCGCTGAGCCTCTCCATCCCAGCTATGCAATCCGGCTACCCGGTGCCAGAGGGGGTTCCGGCCTATGGCTGATGCGCATGCGGATTGCGTGGACAGGCACCCGCGAAGACCATGCTGCTGCCAGCGACATGCCACCCATCACCCCTCGTCACGGGCATTCATCGGGACCTTCCTCCATGTCTGAACCTCTCGACCGCCTTGCTCCAGCAGAGCCATCCGATCCACCTGCGCTCCCGCAAGGCGGCACTGCCGCAGCATCTGCCGGCCCGTCCTCAGCGCGGCGAGTCGGCTGGGTGGCGATCCTGGTCATCCTGATCGTCGCCTCGGCGGTGGCGTGGAAGGTCATGGGCGCCGGATCGACGTCGTCCAACGAGCGAGCGCAAGGCGCACCGGCGGCGTCCATCCCGGTCGCGGTGATGAAGGTGGCGCGCGGTGAGGTGGCTCGGTATGAGGTATTCGAGGGCGAATTCCTGCCGTTTCAGCAGGTCGAACTCCACCCGGAGATTGCTGGCTTCCTCACGGCAATCAGTGTCGACGAAGGCGATCGGGTCAAGGACAAGCAGGTGCTCGCGACCCTGGATGTCCCTGGGCTCGATGAGGACATCGCCAGGTCCAGGGCGCAGGCCGAGCATGATGCCCATGTCATCGCGACGGCAGAGGCCACCTTCGAGCAGAACCACCAGACCTACCTCAGGCTCTTCGGCGTCTCCCAGCAGCAGGCGCATCTCATCGCAGAGCAGGATATAGATGCTGCCAAGGCGCTCGATCTCAGCAGTCAGGGCACCTGGAAGGCGGCAGTGAGCCAGGAAGCTGCGTCGAAGGCCGAGACTGCCAAGCTGCTCATCTTCAAGCAGTGTTGCACCATCACCGCACCCTTCGCTGGAATCGTCACCCGTCGTTATGTGGATACTGGAGCGCTGGTCGAAGGTGGCGTGGCGGCTGGTGTGCAGGCGACACCGCTCATCCAGCTCTCACAGGAGGATCTCCTGCGCCTATCCTTCCCGGTGACGGAGTCCCTGGTCGCCCTTATCCATGCCGGCTTGCCCGCCCACCTCCACGTCGACGCGGTGCATGATGACATCCAGACCAGCGTGACGCGTGTGCGCAGTAAGGTCGATGAGGCGACCCGGACCATGGAAGTCCAGATCGACGTCCCCAATCCCCTGCTTCTCATCACTCCGGGTATGTATGCTTCCGTGCAGGTATGCGTCGATCGTCATGTGGATGTCCTGATCCTACCGCACGAGGCGATACGGCGACGAGCGGGAACGCATCTGGTCTATGTCGTGGGAGCGGACGACCAGGTCCAGGAACGACCCATCACCATCGGCATCGAGAATCCGGAAAGCATCGAAGTGCTCTCGGGCGTGACCGCTGGCGAGTTGGTGGTCTATGGCAATCTGGACATCATCCAGCCTGGTCAGCGCGTCGATCCCAAGCCGGTATCGCTGACGGGGGGCGCTCACGCGCCATGATGATGACCACGCCACACATTCCCATGATCCGCATCTCACGGCAACGCACGACCATGACCATGCAGTTGGACGGCCATCGCCTTCGCGTGCCTGCGACAGCCGTGACCGTCGCCCGGAGTTCGCGCACGTCCCCGTCTGAGGCGCACGCATCCCACATGACTGCTGAGATGTTGAATCAATTCAATGCTGTGAAGCGACCCCGACCATGACACGATTCTCGCTGAAGTACCCCTACCTCATCGTCGTCCTGTGCCTGGTCATCGGCGTGGTGGGAGTCTCGCGCCTGATGCGCATGCCCGTCGACCTCTTCCCCGCGATCAACATCCCGGTGGTGGTGGTCGCCACCTTCTATTCCGGCATGCCGCCGGAGCAGATCGAGAATGATATCACAGGCCGCTTCGAACGCTTCTTCACCCTCGGCAGCGGCATCGACCACATCGAATCGCGCTCACTGCCGGGCGTCAGCCTGATCAAGGTGTTCTTCCAGCCGGGCACCAATGCCGATACCGCGGTGAGCAACATAGCCAACCTCGCCGGTGCCCAGCTGCGCCGCCTGCCACCTGGAACCCTTCCGCCAGTGGTGCTCAAGTTCGACGCTTCTAGCCTACCGGTCTGCCTCATCACCCTCAAGGGTGAGGGGCTGGACGAAACCAAGCTGCGCGATCTCGGGCAATTCGCCGTTCGCAATCAGGTTGCCAATGTACCGGGGGCGTCCGTGCCGCAGCCTTTCGGCGGACGTTATCGTCAGATCATGGTCTACGTGGATCCGCTGAAGCTCGAGGCGCGGCAGTTGAGCGTCATGGATGTGGTACGGACGGTGAACGATTCCAATCTCATCCTGCCCGCCGGCGATGTGCTGATCGGGGACTACGACTACAATCTCTATGCCAACAGTCAGCTCAATACCATCCAGGACATCAATCAGCTGCCGTTGAAGACCAAGGGCAACGCCTCGGTCATGGTCGCCGACATCGGCGAGGCCAAGGATGGGGCGCAGATCCAGACCAATGTCGTGCATGTCGATGGGCAGGCATCGGTCTACCTGCCTGTGCTCAAGCAGGGCGGAGATGCCAATACCATCGCGGTGGTAGATGGCATCAAAGCCGCTGTGGCCGGGCTGGTCGATGTCCCCAAGAGCTTGATCTCCAAAGTGGTCTTCGATCAGTCGATCTTCGTGAAGAATGCCATCGAGAACCTCATCCACGAGGGCGCCATCGGTCTGGTGCTCACCGGATTGATGATCCTGCTGTTCCTCGCCAATGTTCGTGCGACCCTGGCCGTGTTCCTCTCCATCCCGCTCTCGGCCTTGGCGACATTCATCGCCCTGTCACTCGGCGGCGGTACGGTCAACACCATGATCCTGGGCGGACTGGCACTGGTCTTCTCGCGCCTGATCGACAATTCGGTGGTTGTCCTGGAGAACATCTTCCGCCATCTCGAGCTGGGGTCGCCACCGGCTCTCGCCGCGCAGCAGGGTGGACAGGAGGTCGCCTTGCCGGTCCTGGCGGCAACCCTCACCACTGCGGTGGTGTTCTTCCCGGTCACGTTCCTGTACGGGGTCAGCCAATTCCTCTTCACCGCCCTCGCCCTGGCGGTGGTCCTCGCGCTGTTCGCCTCCTACTTCGTGGCGATGAGCGTCGTGCCGCTGTTCTGCGCCCATTTCATCCGCGCACCCCACGCTGCCGGCGATGGTGCGGGTGGGGGCCACCATGCGGCACCATCCGGATTCTTTGCCTGGTTCAATCGCCGGTTCCAGGCCATGGTTGCCCGCTATGACCGGGCGCTGGCGCTCGCTCTGGCGCGACCGCTGCTGACGGTGCTCTCCATCAGCAGCCTCTTCATTGTCAGCCTGGTGCTTTACCCCCGGATCGGCGTCTCCTATTTTCCGCGCACCGACCCGGGCCAGTTCGTCATCAACATCAAGGCTCCGACCGGGAGCCGCATCGAAGTGACCGATGCATTGATCAAGCAGGTCGAGGGCATCATTCGCAAGGAGGTCGAGCCGCATGACATGGGGGTGCTGGTGGCGAACATCGGCATCACCCCCGATTTCTCAGCGATGTATACCTCCAACGCCGGACCGCACACGGCCTTCGTCCAGTGTAGCCTGTCCGAGGATCACCGAATCGGCAGCTATGAGTACATGGAGCGAGTGCGCAAGCGGCTGACCGCCGAGATGCCGCAATTGACCACCTACTTCCAGAGCGGTGGCCTCGTCGATGCCGTGCTCAACCTCGGCCTGCCTGCACCCATCGATATCCAGATCAACGGCAGCGATCTTGCGACGACCCATCATCTGGCGACCACCCTGGCCAGGGAAATCCGCGGACTGTCCGGGGTCAGCGATGTGCTGGTACCGCAGGATGTCGATTACCCCGCGATCAAGGTCGACATCGACCGTGAGCATGCCAGCAAGCTCGGCTTGACGTCGAAGGAGGTCGTCGGCAACGTCATCACGGCACTCACATCCGATGGCATGATCGCCCCGAGCTTCTGGATCGACGAGAAGACCGGTAACGACTATCTGCTGACAGTGCAGTACCATGAGAACCAGGTCAAGAACCTGGAAGATCTCAAGTCCATTCCGCTGCGCTCGCCTGAACGGGCTGCTGCAACCCGCCTCGATGCGGTGTGCACGCTCAGCCATGCGCTCTCGCCGACGGAAGTCGATCACTACCAGCTCAGGCGCGTCATCGACGTCTATGTCGCTACGAGAGGCGAGGATCTCGGGCAGGTGACCGCGGAGATCAATAGCATCATCGCCAAGGCATCGATGCCGGAAGGGGTGCGGGTCACCTTGCGCGGGATGGTGCGGGGGATGCAGACTTCGTTCGCCAGCTTCGCCATGGGCCTGATCCTCGCGGTCATCCTGGTCTATCTCATCTTGGTCGCACAATTCCGCTCGTTCATCGATCCCTTCCTCATCCTTCTCGCCGTGCCCACCGGGCTCACGGGCGTGCTAATCATGCTATGGGTGAGCGATACCACGCTCAACATCATGTCACTCATGGGGGTGGTGATGATGGTGGGCATCGTGGTCTCCAACAGCATCCTCATCGTCGAATTCGCGCATCGCCTGCGCGAGACAGGGAAGAACGCCTATGACGCCATTTCGACCTCCTGCCAAGTGCGCCTCAGGCCGGTGCTGATGACGTCCCTGGCTACGCTGATCGGCCTGATCCCCATGGCCGCCAAGATGGGCACTGGCACCGAGGCCTATGCACCACTGGCGCGGGCGATCGTCGGGGGGCTGGCGGTTTCGGTGGTGCTGACGATGTTCATTGTTCCGGCCGCCTATCTCCTGGTCTATCGCCGCCGTCCCTCCCACTCGCCTCCGACCGAGCCTGAGTTCCACGCCCAGGAGACGGTGCCATGATCCCGCCAATCGGCAGTCGCCTTCTGCTGGTCATCGTCATCTGCTGTGTCCGAGACGGTTATGCCGAGGAGCGCACGGAAGTCCTTACCCTGGAGCGCGCCCATGAATTGGCGTTGCTCAATGCCCCGCGCATCAGCCTGGCACAGCTTCAGGCCGTTGCCTCGCTGGATGAGATCGCCGTGGCCCGCTCCGCCTATCTGCCGCAGCTCACGGGTGCGATGACCATGGCCCGTGCCGCCAGCGACAACACCCGCATCGCCGCCGGGGGACTCAACAATCCATCGGTCTATGATCGCGAGGCTGCCGGCGTGGTGGCGAGCCAGCTGATCACCGATTTTGGCCGCACCACCAGCGCGATCGATGCGGCGCGGATGCACGCATGGGCCGAGGACAAGCGCTCGCAGGCGGCGATCGATGCCATCCTGCTGGAGGTCGACCTCGAATACTACCGCACGCTGCAGAGCCAGGCGCGGGTCGCAGTCGCCCAGCAAACGGTGACGGATCGCGAGCAGATCGCGGCGCGGGTCTCGGGCATGGTGCAGAACAAGCTCAAGTCCGAGCTCGACCTGAGCTTCGCCCAGGTCACCCTCGAGGAAGGGCGCATGCTCGAGGCGCAAGTGCAGAACGAGCTGGCGATCAACCACCTCACCTTCGCCACCCTGCTCGGGTTCGATGCCCCGCAGCCATTCACCCTGACCGAGCAGGCGCTCACGCCGCTGCCGACAGCCAGCGACGAGGAGCTGGTGGCCGAGGCGCTGCGGGACAACCCGGTGATGGCGCACCTGCGCTTCGAGATCTCAAGCTCCATACGGAACGCTGATGCCGAACGGGCGCTGGATTACCCGACGGTGTCGGCGATCGGCGCTGCGGGAGTCATCGTGGATCACGATCCCCGTCTGGCCAGCAGCTACGCGGCAGGCGGATTCAACCTCTCCCTGCCCCTGTACTCCGGCAACCTCATCGCCACGCGCCAGCACGAGGCCCTGATGCGGGTGGAGATGGCGCAGAAGGCCCTGCGGATCGCCGAGGACGATCTCGCACGCGATGTGCGCGTGGCCATCGCCAACGTCACCTACACCCACGTCCGCCTCGAGATGGCGGCCAAGCTGCTGGTCCAGGCGCGGTTGTCCTACGACCTGGCCAAGTCGCGCTTCGACCTGGGCCTGAGTTCGATCGTCGACCTCGAGCAGGCCGATCTCAGCCGCACCGGTGCAGCCATGACCGAGAGCACGGCCAAGCAGGATTACCTGATCCAGATCTCGGTGCTCGACAACCGCCTAGGCGTGCATGTCGTCGCGGCCGGCACTCCGACTCGGGTTAGGCAGTGATGAGGGGCGGCGAGGTCCGATAGTGGACTTCCATCACAGCGGTGGGGCGGGCCCTATATCTAGTACGACGTTCCGTAAATTCATGTGATATTCCCTCTATTAATCCAAACGAGATGCTTTATGCTCGTTCATGCGCAAAAAATCAGCCTCAATTCACCTCACTCCTGCAGCGCGAACCGCGCTGAATGAGATCATTCGCAAGACGACATCTCCTGCCCGATTGGTTCAGCGAGCACGCATCGTCCTCTTGGCCGCCGAGGGAATCAATCAGCGAGAGATAGCCAGAAGGCTCAATTGCCACTATAACAGCATTGGTAAATGGCTGGCGCGATGGATGTTGGGCGGAATCGATGTCATTGACGATAGAAAACGCTCGGGTCGTCCCGCCGAATGGACTCCTGCGGAAATAAAAATAGTCGTCAATCAAGTTTGCAAAGAGCCACCGCCGTATCTGAGCCGATGGAGCGTGAGAACATTGGCGGCCTATCTGCACGTACCGCCGACAACGGTGTTCAAGATTCTGGAAGAGCATGATTTGCATCCGCATCGCATTCGAACATTCACTTTCAGCCCAGATCCCCAGTTTGAAGACAAGCTTTTAGATGTAGTCGGTCTCTATATGTGGCCTTTTGCACTTTTCTCAGCCCCTACGCGGCCCGGGCCAGGGCGTCTATCATAGCTTCGAGAATTTCGTCGCTGATCGCCCCATGAGCAGAGGTTGCAGAAATTCGTTCTC
>Ga0302193_10001665_pt1 | contig 18894 bp, 34 predicted proteins | sample II_Bog_E3_3_FD_200228 | JGI IMG/M metagenome (GOLD analysis project Ga0302193, IMG submission 200228) | Peat permafrost microbial communities from Stordalen Mire near Abisko, Sweden - II_Bog_E3_3 | ecosystem: Environmental > Terrestrial > Soil > Wetlands > Peat | place: Sweden: Abisko...
CTTGTCGGATGACTTCACGACTTCGGTCGAAGTGACGTTCCCTTGGATGTCGATGGTGCATTTGATCGTGACGACGCCGGAGATGCCGCTTCGATGCAATTCATCGGGGTACTCGGGGGCGACGGCGCGGACGATTTCTGCGGGCTCCTTTGCCGATTCCGCAAAGGCCCGCGGGAGGCCAGCGAGGAGGATGGAAGCGCAGATGATGAGGTATTTTCGGTTCATTGGATGCCCTGAGCTTAGCACAGAGCGATTCGCGGCTCTGCTCGCGCTTGGCATCGCATCAATCGGCACACCACCAGGCTTCTTTACGTCAATCGAACTGATGAGGATGCCTCTATCTCTTATGTTTCTGGTGCGCTAGTGTTAACGTCCGTGCCATGCCTCTCGTATCTTTAGCCATGTCCGACCTCGCTTTCGCCTATCACGCTACCCTCAAGGAGTTTCTCGGGAATATCGTGCGTGAAGGGCTCTTGCCTCACGAGCATCCGTCGTCGCCGGAGGAGCCTGTCCTCTTTGTCGAGCGGGAGGAGCGGGAGGCGATGATCTATCTGGAGCCTGACGCCGTTATGCTTCGCTTCTCCGTAGGCGGGTTTGGCTCAACGGAGGACGGGGAAGACATTCTCCACGACCGCATTCTGCCTGAGGCGATTTCTGTTCGCGAAGGCGGGAAATGGGTCCCCCTTCTCCAGTATTCCCTATGAGCGGCGTGACTATCAAAAAGCTTCGTGATGTCGTCCCCCGTGAATTCTTCGTCGAATTCATGCATACGATGCCACGGAGGTATCAGCCTGAGCCGATCCTTACGCCGGCCGCACGTCTTCTGGATGTCGAGGTTGTCAGTGCGCACGATGGGACCGTGGCGGGTTGGCCAGGGCCGCACCAACACGTCTTCGTTTGGTGGACGCTCGCCAATGGCAAGCGGGTAGGGTGGAACGAGAACCCGAGCAAGGGGTGGAGTTTTCCCGTTGTATGAAACCTTTTCGCAACTCGAAGACTATCCAGGCCCGGGCCCGCGACGGTTCGTTTCGGAAATGGACCGGCGACGATGTTGGCATCGGGGTCTGCCCGGAATGCTCGCACCTCACTGTCCAGCCACCGGCACCGGGCGCGTCCGAAAAGGGAATGCTCGCCCCGGAAGACTTCCGCAGATGGAGCAGGGCCCGGGTTTGTGGGCGCTGCGGTTGGAGGAACGAGGATGCCAAGTTGCTCCCGGTTGAACCGGCGGCGACGGAAGAGGAACCCAAGGGGCCCCCTCCGATAAGCCCCCTTCGAGCCATGATCGAGGAATTGAAGAACGCCAAACCGTAGCCGCTGGTCCGTATCTTTTAACATGCCCAAAGACCTGCCAGTTCCTTCCTCGCCCTTAGTCGAGACGGCTCTGGGCGTCCCTCTGGATTCTGGCTACTACTGGCTTTCTGGCTTCGGCTCGATCCAGGTCCCGATGATCGTCTACGTCCACGCCGACGATGGAGATGCCGGAACCGTTAATGTGCAGCTCCCGAGCGGGCAACTCGTGCCGGCCACTCCGGACGCTTTCGAGGGAAGCAAGTGGGCGGGGCCGCTCCAATCCCCCTCCTTTGCCCCATGAGCGGAATTCCTCCGGTAGTCGTCACGCTCGACATTGACCCCGGCAACACCAAGTCCGGGGCGACCGGATGGGCGAAGAGGCTTTCGACGCTCAATCTTGAGGCGGCGGCTAAGGGAGGCTACGCGTTCGAGGGTCCGTTCCTCTCGAGCGCATTCGACAACCGGAGGAGACCGACCTTCAACTATGCGTTCTCGGGAGAAGCCGGGGACCTAATCGTCGCTTGCGGCAAAGGGGGCTCTAGGACAAACCGGACCGACCTTTACCGCTTGAGACGGCCCGAAAGCCCGGCCGTTCAGGGCCGGGATGAAGGGCCGCCGGGATAGGTCCGTTTGGACGGAGAGCGCTGCTGCTCGATGTATTTGCGGACAGCGTCGATGCTGGCCCCTCCGGTTGTCGAGGCGAAGTAGCTCGGGGTCCAGAGGTGGGCCCCCCACATCTTCCGGCGGACTTCCGGGAAGTTGCGCTTCCTAAGCAGGCGGGCCGACACCCCCTTGAGGGAATTGACCATGTTGGCAACCGAGCACTTGGGCGGGAACGAGACCAGCAGGTGAACGTGGTCATCCTCGCCATCCATCTCCAAGAGTTCCCCGCCGAAGTCCGTCATGACGGAGGAGAACGACCCCCGAAGGTGCTCGCGCACGCGTTCGGTGATGACGCCCTTCCTGTATTTGGTCACAAAGACCAAATGGACGGAGAGTGCATAGACCACGCTTCTCCCCCTACGAAATGGTTCCTCTTTTGCTTGCATAGACCAAGTATTGCGCCATCTTAGGGATAATGCAAGCCGAGGCCGTGACGCAGGCAGTGGACCTCCCCGGGGATGACGCCCCGGACAACGGGCTGCCGCTCAAGGCGTACCGGTGCCGGCTTGAGCCCAAGGAGGTTGCCAACCGGTACCTGTTCGGCTTCTCCGACGCCCGCCGCTGGGTCTGGAACTCATGCGTCGCATGGATGGAGGATGCGAACCTGGCCGCCCGGGCTGCGGGCGGCAAATATGCCCCCGGAGGGGTGTTCTCGCTCACGTTTCTCACACGGCTCCTCGACTCATGGTGCGAGGCCAATCCGTGGCTCTCCGACACCCCGAGGCAGGTGCTTAACCAGGCGCTCCACGACTTCATCAAAGCGAGGGCCAGCTTCCTGTCCGGGGCGGTGAACCGGCCTCCGGCCTTCAAGAAGGCCCGGGAGTCCATCCCGAGCATGCGCTTCCCCCAGCACGTCCGACTCCAACAGGACGGGGTGTTCCTGCCAAAGATCGGTTGGGTGCGGTACCGCAACTCCTTCTGCGGGGGGATACCCCCGGGGGAGCTCCGGAGCGCCACGGTCAAGTTCGAGAACGGGCACTGGCAGATCAGCCTTCTTATGCGCCTGCCCGCCTTCGAGGCAGAGCAGACGCCCGCATCGTCCGTGGGGCTCGACTACGGCGTCAAGAACACGCTCGCCACCTCGGGGCGGGTTGTGCTCCAGGCCCCCACGATGACCGAGGCCGAGGATCGGCAGATCCTCTTCCGGGAGCGCAGGGTCACCCGGTGCGTGCCGGGGTCCAACCGCTGCGCCCGGGCCCGCATCCGCCTCACCAAGCTTCGTTCCAGAATCAGCCGCCGCATCCACAACTGGCGCCATAACACCTCAACCGCGCTGTCCAAGAATCACGGACTGATCGCAGTGGAGGATCTGGTCCTTAAGAACATGACGGCATCCGCCCGGGGCACGGTCGAAGCCCCAGGCACCCAGGTCCGGCAAAAGGCCGGGCTGAACCGAGCCCTGCTGGAACCGGGCTTCGGCATCCTCAGGCAGCAACTGGCCTACAAGCAGGCATGGCGGGGACACACCTTCATCGCCGTGGACCCCGCCTACACCTCGCAGACCTGCCCCACATGCGGGCATGTCCACCCGGACAACCGGCCCGACCGGGACCACTTCAGGTGCGTCCGTTGCGGCCGTGCCGACGAAGCCGACTTCGTGGCCGCGGAGAACATCCTCCGCCTGGGCCAACAACACTTTTTGGCGGAGCCCATGGGGGACGCCTTGGCGGCCGGACATGGCCGTGACTGCGCGCCGGGGCCCCACGCCCCCAGAGGCTATGGAGTCTCACACTCGCGAACCAAACCCCGCCTGCGCCAAAAAACGCACGCAAAGGGAATCCCGGCCCTTTAGGGCCGGGAGGATGTCAAGGGGAGGTATCTTAACGCCAGGACGGACCCGAAAACAGTTGAGTGTGTCCGCCTCGCATTGGTGCAGGTGGAGACCTCCTTGAGGAGCGGTTGCCTGCTCAATCCCTTCGAGGCAATGAGCCTCGCCCTGGGCGCGGGCAAGGGGATGGAAACTCTCTATTCCATCGCTCGTAAGGTCTCCTTTGAGCATGGCGGCGATGAGGACGAAGTGCTCGCCCACCTCGGAGAGCGCTTCCCCACTTTTGCAGGCTGACCGGCCCGTAGCCTCTACCCGTGAACGCCACAACTGAGGCCTCCGAGGTCGAGAGCGAAGGCGACCATCCGATCCACTCATCCCTGCCTGGGTTGAAGCCCTATGTGGAGTTCTACAACTCGCACCAGGCGTTGGCACTGCCGCACACGAATTCCCTCACCGGGTCCAAGGTAACCCAGGTGCGGATTTCTTGCGATGCCTGCAACCTCCACATCCCTGACCATTTAGTCCGAGGTGTCATTAACGACTACCCCTTGCACACGGAGGTTCGATTCGTGGCACCTTGCCGCACCTGTGCCAGAATTATCCACAACACGCTCCGCTTTACGGAGGAGGGTGAACTCGTGTTCATGAGCCACGGGGGCTGGATGCGGTCTAAGGCCCCATGGTGGAGGAAGCTCCTTTGCAGGCTCCCCCTCTTGAGGAGGTTCGTGTGAATCTCCGAAATCAAACGCCAGGCGTAGTCTCTCCCCCATGAGAAAGACACGCCAAATCACCCTTTCGCAGGGCGAGTTCGCCCGCCTGTTCCGCCCTATCTTCAGTCCTCTTGTGGCGGCCGTGAAGGGGATCGAGCGCGGACGGCTCCAGTATGGCGACGATCAGGTCTGGAGCGTCATTTCCTCGAACGGGCAGACATCCATCCGGAACGGCGTCCATTTCGAAGACTGCCTCGGCTATCTCTTCACCGAAAACGCATGGTCTGTGAATGCCTCAATAACGGTCGGGCCGGAGCATGTGCTAAACCCTTCGTGGAGCCTAAAAGCAGCCTAATCATCACGATGCCTTCCAGCTTACGCCCAGTTATCTATCCCCCTGACGTCGTCCTCCATGACGTGAAGACCGTCGAGGACGCCGCCGCTTTCATCCGCACGCGTACCTCTGACACCCACCCGCTTGGGGCGGACCCGAAGAAGGTGCTTAAGCGCCTTAAGAGGAAGGGACTGCTTTCGCTCATCATCAAGGACGGCGACGGCAATCTCCTTGGCACGGCCACTGTCTCCGAGACCGAGCCCTCTATTGGCGTCGTCGGCATCGCCCTCCTCCCCGAGGCGAGGGGCAAAGGGTACGGTAGCGCGGCCCTAAAGGAGATCGAACGGCTTGCTGCGGATCAGGGGTTCATAGCCCTCCGGGCGGACATATTTGACGAAAACACCGCATCCCTGGCTCTCTTCAATAAGGCGGGCTTTCGCCGTTATACGCTCATGGAAAAGGGGCTCGCACCCGCCGCATAGGATGAAATTCCGCATCTTTTCCACCGTCCTCCTGTCCTGCCTTGTCGCCGTGAAGGCCTTCGCCTTCGGGCACGAGGGGCACCAAGCTATCGCCGCTATTGCGCAGAGGCACCTTTCAGAGGAGGCCGCAGCCAAGGTGAGCGAGATACTCGGGGGCGGAGATCTTGCCGGGGTCGCAACCTGGCTCGACGACGTGCGCGCCGCGGGGCGCGGACGGGGAGAGATGAAGGGAGAGGCAGAGGCCACAGATTTCGTCCACCGCTTCAAGGGAAGCGCCAAGTGGCACTTCGTGAATATGCCCGTCGGATCGCTGAGGTATGACGCCAACAGCCCGTACGCATCGCAAAACGACGTGGTCCACGCCATCGCCCTCGCGGTCAACACGCTCGAAGGCAAAGATACCGGGCTCTCGCAGATCGAGGCGCTTAAGGTGCTTGTACACTGCGTCGGCGACGTCCATCAACCGCTTCACACGGTTTCGGGTTATTACGCGATAAAGGGGCCCACCGCCAGGCTTCTATCCCCAGGCGCAGCCGACATCACCCAGCCGAGCGACGGAGGCGGCAACGCCCTCTTTTACACCAAGTCAGAGGAACTCCACTCTCTTTTCGACTCCGGGCTCCTGAAGTACATCGTGAACTCCGGCGACTTCAACGCCCTCGCCGAGAAGGTGACGGAGGACTACGGCGCCTTGCACCACCGATCCGCCGGTGACTACCACCTTTGGGCTGCCATGTGGGCAACCGAGAGCGTCAAACTTGGCACCCAGGCCTATCGGGGTATCGAGTTGAACGAGGCTCAGACGAGTCCCGGCAGGGCGGGCCCTCTTCGGCTCCACCGTATCTCTGTCCGCTTGCCCGAAGGTTACAAGGAGGCCCAGGCACCGATGATCGGACGGCAGATTTCCGAGGCGGGGCTGCGTCTCGCTGAGCTGCTCAACTCGATCCAGTGGGCAAATTAACCCCCTTCCAATCATGACCGATGACCAAAAGAAAGCCTGCCGCGCTCTATTCGACCTCTCCTTCGATTCAGGCTTTGGCCTGTTTCCCGTCGCCCTCATCAGCGAGAAAACAGGCATCCCTGTCGACCAGCTGAGCCTGTCCGGGTACGAGGACGACGAACACGAGAAGGGTATCCTTTGGCTGTTCCATCCTGCCGCAAAGGGAGATCTGGCGGGCTTCCTGTACTTTAACGGCCACGGACCCAAGACGTCCGTCGGCATCAGCATGGACACACGAGATATTCTCGCCCACTGGAGCGATTACCGAGGCTAACCTCTCCTTCCCCTAATGAAAACGAAACTCTCTTCAACGCCCCCCCAGATCGAGGTTTTCTCGGCCATCTGCTCTCTTTTCCCGAAAGGGACTGGCATTAATTCCCGCCAAATGGATGCCATCATGAAGGCGTCGACCATCATCTCCGATGCGATGAGATCCCCGACCGTGGGGGCAAAACCCGACATGGGCATCGGGGCATGGCTCGCCAGCGACGACACGGGCTCATCCTCCCTCTTCATGGCCTCAGTCCTCTACAAGCAGGCCGTGAACGAATATCCCCTCCACATTTCGGCGAAGCGCTACCCGCTGGACCCTTCCGATTTCGGACGCTGCTCCAGGTTCCTTAAGGCCGTCCCGGGATCCGCCGAGCGCCTTGCAGAGGTCGCCCGCGCCGGCGGCCCCGTATGGCTCGCCCTGGTCCAGCAATGGGCGGCTCTCGAGGACCTGTACCAGGTCGAACTCCCGTTTGGGAGTGCCCCTAAGCTTTACGCTCGGATGAAGGAGATCATTGCCGCCGCCCAGGCGCAGTCCAAGGCCGCCTAAACCGGCTTCCTGAGTTAACGTAGCCTCTGTGCTAAATGATTAACATGAACCACGGAATCTTCATCGTTTTCGAGGGACCGAACCGGGCAGGCAAGTCGTATGCGATTGGCCAGCTTGAGGATGCCTTGAACGCCCTCGGCGGCGTGGAGGTTGTGTCCACGCGCGAGCCAGGCGGATCCCCTCTGGGGGAAGGTCTGCGCACCGTTTTGAAGGATCCGGCGATGAAAGGGGGCGCATTTGCCTCGGCACTTGTATTTGAAGGGGGGCGCAAGGAGCACCTTGACCACCTCGTGGCTCCCGCCATTGAGCGCGGGGCAATCGTCCTGTGCGATCGCTACTACCCAAGCACCGAGGTCTTCCAGATGGAGCTTTCCGGCGACCTCGAATGCGAGGAGAAGAAGGTCCTAAAGCTAATCCACAGCTCCCTTCGTCAACCGGACCTCACCGTCTTCATTATCCCGCAGCAAAACCTCCTCGACGAGCGCATGGCTGAGGCTGAGGCCACGGAAGCCGATGCGTTTGAGGGTAATCCCATGGAGCGGGAGGCCTACGAGCGCTTTGCCGTCGAATACTCGCGATCCCACCTCACCCTGGTCTTTCAACCCTCCCTGGCCAATAAGCGGGCGGATATAGGAGCCGAGGTTCTCGCCTATCTGGAAGCGACGGGTTTTCTCGCCCAGTCCAAAGCAGCCTGAGGGGCGGGTCTAAACTACTTTAGGCCCCGTCTTCGTACCTCTGTCTCATGATCGCGCCCGAGGCATCCCTTTCCGCCCTGTTCCCTGCGGCTTCCTATATCGATGCCCTCCACAGGTGCGCGGCGGTTTCCGAGGTGATTGCGCGAGCGATCGACTTTTCCCACGCCGGGCACGACTCGGTTAAGCAGGTTCGCAAGGGCGGCGACACTCCCTATTGGCGTCACACGGACGAAGTCGCGGGGATTTTGGCGTACTACGGCAGGCCGGAGCCGGAGATTGTCGCCGGGTGCTGCCACGACCTTGACGAGGACGTCAAAAGCCCTCCGTACAACCTTAAGGGCATCGAGACGAGGTTTGGCCCACTGGTCGCCCAGCTCGACCGAGACCTCACGCACATCTACACCCACGAGGACTATCCGGCCCTTTGCCGGGCAGAGCGCAAGGCCTTGGAGAGGGCGCGGCTGGCCACGATTTCTCCTCGCGCCAAGACGATCAAGTTGGCGGACATCACGGTCAACCTTCGCGACATCCGCACGCTGGATCCGAAATTCGCGGCAATCTACGCCAGCGAGAATCGAGCGCTCCTCCCTGTCCTGCTGGTCCCTGGCGATCCGGTTAACGAGAGGCTGGCCGTATTCGTAGGGGAGTTGCTGGCGGCTTTCGGAGAGTAAAGTGCTTTGGACGGGGAGGCGTGGACAACCCGCCGTCCCGTAGCTCTACGGCATGAGCACAAAAGTCCTTTCCCTCCTCGAAGTCCATCAGACCGAAAAGGCCCGCGCACTCCATACGAAGCTGGCCGCCGTCGATATCACCGAGGTTCCTGTCATGTCGCGCGAGCGCTGCATCCGCCGTAAGGATCAGGCCAAGCTTGCCCGCGAGCTCTTCAAGAAATTTGGCCTCAAGGGGATTTCGGTAACGGCCCCCAATTACTCGATGGCCCAGTCCGTGGACGTCACCCCGCCCAAGCGGCAGGATTATGAACTGACGGACGACGGATTCATCGTCGCGAGTTGCGAGGCATCCAAGGCGAACCAAGACGCCCGGGACAGGCTCGGAGCCATCCTCCTCGCGGGGTTCCCCTCCCACGACGACCGAAGCGAAATCCAAACCGATTACTTCGATTACTGCTGGTCGATCAGCTAAAGCCGCGACGTACCTCTCCCGATATGCAGGGCACCAACAAGTCTTCCCTCCTCCCATGGCCTGCGCACGATCGCTAACCCACGAGGAAAGCGACGCCCTGCTGGCGGCCCTGCCGACGTTGCGCGACCGGCTCTTCTTCCTGATGGGGTTCCATACGGGCCTGCGGATTTCCGAGCTTCTAAGCCTCAAGGTCCACCAGGTGGCGATGGGACTGAACCCGAAGCTGGAAATCGTCATCGAGAGGTCGTCCCTCAAAGGCGGCAAGAGTGCTGCCCGGCGAAAGGTTCGCGGGAGGGCCATCCCGATGCATCCGTCCCTCGGATCCGAAATCCGAAACTATCTTTCCGACTTCCCTGGCGGGTTTCCTTCACCCGGGGCGTTCCTGTTTCCTTCGCGAAAGGGCGACAACATGCCAATCGGGCGCAAACACGCGTGGCGGATCGTCAAGGCCGGCGCGCGGGTGGCCGGGCTCGACGACGCCCGAATCTCCACCCACACGATGAGGAAATCCTTTGCCGCGGCCATCTATGAGGCCAGCGGGCACGACATACTGGCCACGAAGGAGCTTCTGGGCCACTCGCACATCGATACCACCATCAAGTACCTCGATCCCGATCGCGAGCGCATGCGGGGCCTTGTTACGGGCCTGGCCGCGCGGACGCCCGCCGCCGCGGCGCAGACCGAGCCGGCGAAGGGGTTTGCCTTGGTCACCGCTTAGGACGTCCGAGGGGCGTAGCTCTTCGCCATAACACTATGATCACCCAATTCAACAACGACACGGTCCGGACCCTGCACTTGGAAGTCGACGCTGCCCTTAAGGCCATCGCCGAAAAACACGGACTCGGCTACAAGGGACGGAGCGTCACCTACCACGCCGCCGACTGTCCGGTGGGCGGCATCTTCCTTCTCAAGATGGTTGGCGGCGTCCCGGCTGAAGTGGCCGAGTTCAACCGCTATTGCGGCATGTTCAACCTGACGCCCGAGGACTTCGGCGCCGTGATCACGATCTCCCGCGAGCAGTGGAAACTTGTCGGCGTCATGCCGAGCCGCCCGAAATTCGGCTACAAATTCCAGAATGTCTCCACCGGTCCTTACACCGGGAAGGTGATGCTGTTCACCGAGAGCGTCGTCGCGAAGATTGTCGCCGTCCGGAAGCCTGCTGCACCGGCCGGACCTGCGGCATAGAGCGGGTTTGCTGCTCTGGCGACCAAGGCGAGTACCTATCCATAACCCCGATGAAACACATCCTGAAAGTCGGCATGATTCTCGAACGGGACGGCATGCGCAGGCGCATCGAGTCCTTCGACGGGATGTCCGGAGTCTATTGGTCGCGCCCTGGGACCAAGGTGCGCTCGCGCCAAAAGCGGGAGTATTTCGAGTATTGGGCTGAGAAAGCCGTCGAGGTGACCAACAAGCCTCACCTTGATGCGTTCTTGGCCGCACTGCCGAAGGTCGAGACCGTCTTCACGGAGGCGGAGCAGCTCGAGCTCGCCCCGAAGGTTCTCCGCTCGCTCGGGTTCCCGGAGATCGCCCTGCTCCTCGAATAGAGATAGCGGCAATACCTAACGACTGCCCCATCGCCACCCAAGCTACTGCTTCCCCATGAGGTCCCCATTATTCATAACGGTTGGCTGCGGCCATTCTGGCACCGGACTCCTTGAGGCCAGATTGGCGTCCTTGTCGCTTGCGGCAGATGTCCGCGTCTTTCGCGAGGAGGAAGTCTCGGTAATCGACGCATTGTCCGGGCCCAAGGCTCCTGAGCTTTTCGTGTTGAACGCCGAAGACTTTGCGGCCCACGAATATCTCGAGATCGGAAAGCCCCTGCGGGGCAAGCATCATGGGCAGCACAACGGGGCCTTTGGGCGTTCCCTCGGGCAACGTCTCGCTCCTGTGGGCTAACGATGCCTTCAAATTCTCAATCCTCCTCCACGATGGATCCCACCGCAGAACCCTCAACTCCGCCGGCGCCCCAGAACGAGCAGGTGCGCACCGCTCTGACGCAACCGGTCCTCCGGTCCGAGCTCGTTGCCTGGTATCCCGTGGCGCACGGCCAGAAGAGCCACGCTTTCGCCCAGGACCCGGACACCAAGGTATTTCGCCTGATTTCGCTCTGCCGACCAGGACTAAGCGCCAACACGGGCAAGTCTGCCGGCCCCTCCTGCCCCGACTGCGAACGCATCGTCCGGTTTCTCCATGCCGAGGTTCAAAAGCATCGCGACATCGGCCGACGGGAGGGCCATGCGTGCAAACTGATGCACCTTTCGCTCGATCCTTCAGCGACGGCCGCAGCCCACCAGGAGCCCTCCTTCCGATGACCAGGCGATTGCCACCGACGGATCCGGGCTGCCGCCGGAGACAGGACCGCGCAATCCGCGCCCCCCTTCCCTCCCCCTCTTACCCTTTCCCGCGAATGCGACCTTTTACATCTTTTGTCCCATTGGCGTAACCCGTTCCTAAACGCTTCCTTACCATATTCCCTTCCCTTTTGGCCGTCCCGCGATGCAGGGAGGCCTTTTTGCTTTCCCCACCAACATGACGACGAAAAACAACGACCCGCCGCCAGGCTAACAGGCTCCTGCAGCCTTTAGGGCCTGAACGGCCCCACGGCACCCTCCTGTCCCGCGCCAACAACCCGGCGAAACGGGCGGCCCCACCCTTGCCCGGTGAAAAGCCCCCCTGTCCCACCGACCCAGCCGCGGTCTTGCCGCCATCCTTCCGGACGGTGTGAGCACCACCCTGACCCCAGGGACCGCCCGCCGTACCTCTCCCCCATGAAATTCACCGAAGCCGAATGCAAGGAAGCAGCTCAATCCTTCGCGGCCACCCTGGCCCGAGTCGCAGACGCGATCGCCGAGCGCATGGTCGCGGCTGAAAAGGACGGTATCGACCCGAACGGGCTCCGCGAGACAGCCAGGGATATCCTGGTCGGCCTCGGGATCGACCAGGTAAGGGCCGCCAACGTGGTTCGCCTTGCGATCCACAGGGTCAATCTCTCCCACGGCGTCACCACCTACAACCGCAAGGAAATCGCAACAATTTGCCACCGGATCGGCTACGGGGCGCCGGCGTAACCCTCCCTTTGCCAGGTAGTATTCATGGAGTTCCCGGACCGGCAGGGCGCTACGCTCACCGACCCGGGTTTTTCTTTTTAAGCGTGCCGGTGGAATTCGAGCGCCCAACAGCCACGCCGATCCGCGAGGGTTCAACGCCCTCTGCAGGTCGCGCCACGTAACTCTCCGACGGCTGTGCTGAAGCAATGGGCTCAGGGGATGATAGCCCCTCGGTTCGACCCCGACACGGCCGCCAATTTCCTCCCATGAATCCGAACCTCGCTGCCGCAAATGCCGCCTACCACGCAGGGCTCGCCCATTGGCGGGACCAGTCCCAGGCGTTTTCCAAGGTTAAGCAGGCCTACCGATCCCGCCTGATCGGGGACAAGGAGTTCCTTGAGGCCAAGGCGGTCTTTGATGCCGAGAGCCGCGCAATGGACCTGCTTGAGGCGAACCTGATCGCGGCTATGGACGCCGACCGGAAGGAACGAGAGAGCCTGCGCGCACGCCAGGCCACCTACCGGGGCGCGGACCAGCCGGCGACCGAACCGGAGTTCTCCGAGATAGTCCTCCATTCGTAACTCTCCCGCATGCCTGCCACGACCTTCACCTCCTTTCAGGACTCCCTCATCCGGCTCTTCGAGGCCTTCAACTGCGGCAAGCTCCGCAAGGAGGCGGTCGCCATCGAAGGTTTTACCTGCTCGGTTGGTTTCGATCTCGTTAACCCCAAGGACCTCGAGCTGAGCGAAGCGCCGAACATTCTCCGCGGGGAAAAGGAGCCGCCCTACGAACTGCGCGAGGCCATAAAGGCCGGCTGGGTTGCGTCCGGGATTCCGCCGGTCTTTGCCACCCGCAACGAGGCAACCGGAGATTATCTCCTCCAGGACGGTCACCGCCGCTGGGTCGCGGCCACGGAGCGCGGGTATTCCGAGATCCCGGTCATCTGGATCGAACGCATCGACTTTGGACTTCTTTTGGAGCGCGGTGTCGCCGGCCACCGGCTCGACGTCCGCGACCTGGTGTTCGAGGCATTCGGGCTGCCCGTGCCCAGCAAGTGAGCCTTTTGTAACTTTCCTCCATGACGAATTCAACGAAAGCCCCGTCGTACGACATCGGCCGCATCCTGGCCGACGCCGCGCCGGCTCATTTCTGGGACCTTCCGGTGGTCGACACGTTCGCGCATCCACCCTGCACCCCAGTCTCGCCGAGTTTTCGCGCGCGGAAAGCCTGACTGGGGCGACGGTCGGCGACCTTGGGCCTGCGCTGATCGCGCCGCCCCACGTACACTATCGACATGAATCCCATGAAATCCCCCCTCGCCGACACCGACACCAGTTCCGCAAGCGCCAGCGAGGCAATTGCCGACAATTCCATGTCCCGCGGGGCCATCGTCCTGATCATCGCCGCCGAGTCCCCCTTCTGCGGGCTCCACGCCCCAATCGTTTCCTCCGCCCGCAACGGATCGGTCTGTTCCCTCCGCATCCCCGGCCATTCGCTTGCCGTCTGGATGACCCGTGAAGACATCCTCCCTTAAGGGATCCCTCCCTCCTCCGTACTCTCTTCCCAATGAAACCATCCCCCCTCCCTCAAGTACCCGTCTATCGTTGCGCAGAAAGCGAAGGCTACTGCGTGTTGAAGCCGGAAGGCCGATCGCGCAAGCTGACTCAGAAGACCGCCCCGAAGGGGTTGTCTGATGGCGGGGCCTTCGATGTCCACGCCTTCGACAATGAGGCCCGGCTGTGCGGTTTCCTCGAAGGCATCGCGAGCGCGAGCGATGGGTACACCAGCGACGGGATCAATTCCTCATGGGCCAAGAATGATGACGGGCTTTTCGTGGTCGTCCTCTGGGTCAGAGACAACTCGGGCCGAGGTGAGTGGCATGACCGGCGCGGCTCTTTGCTTGCGGCGTAAGCCGTATGCTATCATTTGTTAGGAGAATTCAAAGTCGTTGTAGTTAAGGTTCCGGGGTCGGCAGAACGCTACGTCCACCGGCCCCGGTTTTTCCTTAACTAGGTTGAGAGGTTGCCAGCCAAGTCCTGCGACCTGAATCTCCCTGCACCCTTTTGCGCATGAACCTCCACTCCTCCCCTCAGCTTATCGCATTTAACGGCAGCATCCTTCTGGCGTGCCTCGTTATTTTTGGATTGGGGGTTGGGTTGATGCTGGGTTTCCACCGTCCGCAATTGAAGGAAGAGCGGGTGCTCGCGGCGATCCTCGCCCCCTTGTGGATCTGGTTCAGCCTTGCGACCGCCCTTTGCGTGGTGGCCGTGCGCCCCGAGGTGAACTTCCAGACCGTCGACCGCAATCTGGGGCTCATCTACGGAGCAGCCGTATTGCTTTCGGCTGTGAGCATCCTTTTCGCCCAGGCGCGTCTCTCGAAGCGCTTGTCGTTCCCTGCCCGGGTTTCCTAATAGCCGGGCCTTTGGAAGGGGAACTGTGCGAGCCGGGGCAATTGCTCCGGCTCTTTTTGGCGTACCTCTCTCGCATGAAAACGAAGACCGCCGCCCCTCTAGTGTTTCCCCTCACGATTGTCCTGGTGCGCGTCACCATGGACGGCGTTAGAGAAACCGGAAAAATGGAGCGTTTCGACGGCGTCAATTGGCGTCCCTCGGTTGAGTCCTGCCCCAAGGCGGAAGCTTTGGTCTGGGTCAACGAAGGGGTTGAGGAGGATCTCCAGAAGGCGGCCGATTTTGCGAAGGCCGAGGGCTACACCGTCCGGACGTTCGAGACCGCCGAGGCCAACCCGCTGGGAAAGGCCCGTGCGGATGCGCTGGCGTCCAGGGAAGCCGGGGACCGGCACAAGCCCCTGGCTGTCGGGAATTGATTGGTTCGGCTTCGGCCGGCTTTGGACACCCCTCTTTGGCGTCCCTCTCCTAAATGAACCGCTCCATCTTCCGCGCACTCTGTCGTCAGGCTCGCATGGGCAACCTCGGGACGCTGGCCACCAGCCTGCCCCGTCCGCTTTATATTTTCTTCTTTGCCGAGGTGTATGACCTGCGGTTCCCGAGGATAGCCTCCGCGCTGCTGGTCACCATTCGGCCTCCTTTCAGCCTCGAGATCACCCTTGATGCGACGGCGAACTCTGAACAGTCGAGAATCTTTCGGTACCGCACAGACCAGGGTTGGTCTGACCAGTTGGCCCAGTACTTTCAAGGAGTCCTTCTCGCCGCACAGACGACCATCGATCTGTCCTTGAGCGCCCTCATTGAGTCCGACAAAGAGGCCATCGACGCCTATCGAGCGGACCCCGTTCGTCTCCTGCAGCTGACGATCAGTCGGGCAAAATCCGGCTAATTAGGCTCCAGGTAATTAGCCTCAATCTCGGGATATCTACCAACTCTGCCGCTCGGCAACCGCAGCTGCCGAGTCCTCAATTATCCCAACGCATCAAAGGGAGGTTCCACGCCCAATTAACCCGTCCGGAAGCGGTTCAAGGTGCCCCTCGCCCGCACGCTCCCCTCTGGAACCCCGAAAATGCCCTCCTTGTGCTCATTTTACATGACCCGCCTGGTTTTTGAGAAATTTCCCAGAGTGAAGAAGTCCCGGCAAGCCCCCCTGCCCTATTGTTCCACGTGGAACTGGCAACGCTTTTGGAATCCTTTGATCCATCGCATATAGCGGTTCTATGCATCCGTTCTCGCTCTTGTCTTTGCTCTCGCGTGCGCCCTTGCTCTTGCTCTTGTATTCTAGCTAACAATCTTCACCGGTAGACGGGCCATTCCCGTGCTCGCTCGCGTGTCTCTGCGCAAGCCCGGGCTTGTCTTCTATCATGGCCCCGCTCGTGTTCCCGCTCTCGTTCGCTGGCTAGCCCCGCTTAACTGGCACTGCCGCCATTGATTCGGCTACCGTTGATGCAACGAATCAATCCTAACGACGTGAAAATGGGTCATTTTTGGAACTAGACTTGTTCTCGGGCTTGTTTACTGGCTCGTTTGCGGGCTTCCCGCGATGATATTGCCTAGCCAATGGTCATGTCAATTTGCGCGTCTCCTGTCATGACTACTGCCTTGTCTCCTGTCGCGCGCAGAGACGCGTTCGCGGTCTCGTTTTCGCTTGCCCTTAGGGTAGGGGAGTGCTCTCTTACCCGGCATGGCCGATTTACCGCCGATCAATCTTTCTCGCCCCCTGCGCAGGGTGCGAATCGTTAACGGAGGCTTCCCGGGAGCAAAGATATTCCTCTTTGTCCGGGACCGGTTTGCCGAGATTCACAAGCAGTTCTACAGAGAGCAGATTTCGCTCCGCCAGGTGGCAAAGATGGAGGGGGTCTCTCCGGGCTTTTTCAAGGACGCCCTCGACCTCATCGACCAGTTTGGGGAGTCCCTTAGCCGGAGCGATTTTGGACCTCTGGAGAAGCATTTGTTTGGCAGGTTCGGACATTACAAGATACTCCCGTTTTTCGAACCGATAGCTGCTGGGAAGAAGTGGGAAAGGCCCGAACCTAGGGCAACAAGTGTTAAAAAGAAGAGGGGTCCGAAACCCGGGTCAAAGCGCATCAAGCCCCCCGTCGCTCCCGCCATGGCTCCAAAGGCCGGAGTGGGGGAGGAGCCGACCTACGGAGGGGCGGACCTGCACCTTCCACCCCCCCCGGCGCAATCCGCCATAAAGGATCTCACCCAACAGATGCACAAGGGGGCAAAGCCGTGAGCAAGCGGTTCGTCGCTATCATCCAGGACAAGGGAGGGCAGTCCAAGAGCTGGCTCGCGGCCCACCTGTGGGAATGGATTCAAGGGCAGGGAGCGGCCCCAATGTGGAACCTCGTGGAGATCGAGCAGAAGCTCGAGTTCACGATGAGTCGCTATTTTGGAGACAATCTGGCCACCCAGATCCCTCTGGCCATCTTTAACGAGGGGACCCAGCGCACCGACCCGTCTCTGGCCCCCTTGGACCAGCTGGTAGAGCTTACGAAGTCCGGAGCCAACATCCTCGTGGACTTCGGGGCCTCCGCTTTCTCGATGTTCAGCGTCTGGCTCCATGAGAGGCGCGCCTACACGCCGTTCCTGAAGGCCGGCTACGAGTTTACCTTCCTCGTTGTCGTCTGCGCCAATGACCCGGAAGCCGCTGCCTTCTACAACAAGAACTTCGAATTCGTTAACCAGCTCTCGAAGGGGAGGGTTCTTCTTGTCAAAAACTACCGGGACGGGACCGATTTTCGGATGATCGACAAGGACAAGGTGAAGCGCGAGATGCCCGTCCTCCAGGCAGAGCCGCCGCTCGCTGAGGACTTCTTCAACGGGGAGCGGCGCCGTACGCTCCGGATGGTCATGGCCGACGAATCCCTCGCTTGGCGCAGCCATACGGACGCAGAATTTATGATCGAGAAGCTTGAATCAGAATTCCTGAAGAACAAAGACATACTCCTCCCATGAACACGAAATCCCTCCAAATCCTAGAAGCAGCTGGCATGAAGAACCCGAAGGACCGTGCCTTGGTAGAGGCCATTGAGGCCACCCTCGACGATCGGATGACCGCGGCTTCCCCCGCGTCGATCAGGAGCAATCCGTGGCCGTGGGCGCTTCTGGGGATTAGTTTGGCGGCGAACGTTGTTCTGGCGGTAGCCGTCTATTCAACCCGGGTGGACCAGGCCAGGTATGCAGCGGATCTGGCTAAGCTGGATGCGGTTGTTTCCCGAATCGAGGGGACGGCTTCTGTCACCGACGCATCCGCCAAGGCTCTCGCATCCTCCATGTCCAACGTGGGGAGCATTTCCGTCGCTACCTCGGACGCCCTCAAGTTCATTGAGAGCCATAAGTCCGCCGAGGGGCCGACGGTTACAGTGCCAGAAAAGAAGTAGTGGGCGCGAGGTAGTGGGCTCGTGGGGACACCACGCAGTCAGGGCTAATGCCGCACACGAGGCGGCCTAATATGGAAACTACTTTAGCCCCCCAAGAGGGCGCTCTAAAGTACACCGCCTGCGGACCGAGGTTGCGGCAAGGTGCTACACTCCGGGAGTACCACCCATCCCTTGCGCTCTAACACCATCATCCTCCTTCTCGCCTCCGGCCTTGCCGGTTGCGCCACGGCACCGGTCGCAAAGCCGGTCGCCAAAACGGGCACGCAAGCCCCCGTCCATATCGTCGCCACGATGTCGGATACTGACGCCGCCAACGCCGACGTCGGAGAGTTGATGAGCCTCGACGTCTCGAAGCCCATTACGACTGTCGCAACCAACGTCTTTCCCATAAGGGAGCAACTCGACTACCGGATTGCGCTGGCAAATGACATCTCGCTGCCAGTTCTCGAGGCGAGGAACACTCCGAACGGAAGCACGCTGACCATCATTGCCCGGGTCTATAACCGGGGCGAAACCACCAGGACCTTGGACTTTATCTGCGAGGTCAACGACCCCAAGAACGCCCACCAGCTTCTGAGGATCCGTTTCCCGGCGAAAAAGGCCCGCGATTTGCGCCTCAGAATCGATGGGCCGCCGGACGGGTCGACGCTTTGGTTCCTGGTGAAGGACACCAAGGGGACGGTTACGCATGCCCCAGAATATCATGAGATGCTCAACTCGATCAAAATCGATTGAGGCGGTGCTAGGATAAGGGGAGGGAACGTATCTCTCCTCAATGCCAGCTACCGCCCAAACCTTCCGCGTCATTGACCACTCCGCAGGCCTCAAGGAGCCGACACCGGAGAACATTGCGATAGCGGTAGCCAAGGCCCGGGGGTGTGCCACGGACGGTCTGGTTGACGCATTTCTCTCGGAAACCCCAATGGGGGCTAATCCCGTTACCGTCCTTAGGGATTTCAGCCTGGCCGCCGAACGACTCTTCACAGCGATTCAGGAGGGGCAGGCAATCTCGATCTTCGGCGACTACGACGTCGACGGGGCTACCTCCCTGGTGCTCATGTACGACCTCCTGCGGACGGCCGGGCACAAGCATACCCGGCTCTACATCCCCAACAGGGCCACGGAGGGGTACGGCCTGTCGATGATCA
>Ga0302193_10001671_pt1 | contig 18855 bp, 16 predicted proteins | sample II_Bog_E3_3_FD_200228 | JGI IMG/M metagenome (GOLD analysis project Ga0302193, IMG submission 200228) | Peat permafrost microbial communities from Stordalen Mire near Abisko, Sweden - II_Bog_E3_3 | ecosystem: Environmental > Terrestrial > Soil > Wetlands > Peat | place: Sweden: Abisko...
GACCGAGAGCACCCTTTTGGACAATGTTCAAGACATCATCGACAAAATGGAGACCCTCAGGGCGCGCGGCTTCACTTTTTCGCTCGACGACTTCGGCACCGGTTATTCGTCGCTGGCCTATCTGAAGCGCTTGCCTCTCAATCAATTGAAAATCGATCAATCCTTTGTCCGCGACATCATGGTCGATCCCAATGACGCCATCATCGCCAAAACCATCGTCGGTCTGGCCAAAAGCTTCGGCTTAGGCGTCATTGCCGAAGGCGTTGAAACCATGGCGCAAAAGGACTTCCTGGCGGAATCCGGCTGCGTCGCCTGTCAGGGCTATCTGTTTAGCCGGCCCTTGAGCCTGGAGGACTTCGAGCAGTTCGCCGCCAAGCACTGATTTGCCAGATGAGCGGCAAGGCGTTAGCCTTCAGTGCATGACCTTGCGCCCGCCCCATCTGTTGGTTTCGCTCTCGCCCCACGGCTATGGCCATGCCGCCATGACGGCCCCTATGGTTGAGGCTTTGCGGCTGGTGCGTCCCGATCTTCGTCTGACCTTGCAGACCTCGACGCCGCTGTCCTGGCTGAAGGGTCGCTATGCCGAGCCCTTTGGCCTGATCGCTAAGACCCCGGACTTCGGGATGGTCATGGAATCCGCCTTAAAGGTCCTGCCCGAGGACTCTCACCGCCGCTACCAGGACCTGCATGGCCGTCTGGAGCATGTGGTGGAGGCCGAGGCGGCCATGATGACGGCTCTGGGCGTCGATCTGGTCCTGTCCAACATCTCCTATGTGGCCCTGCTGGCGGCGAAGAAGGCCGGGATTCCCGCCGTGGCCATGAGTTGTCTGAATTGGCACGAGATTTACGGCGCCTATTGCCGTCATTTGCCGGGAGCCACGGATATCCTGGCCCGCATGCAGGAAGCCTATGCCGGGGCCAGGAGCTTCCTTTGCCCGGCCCCCAGCCTGCCTATGCCGGGATTGCCCAACGTCCTGCCCATCGGCCCGCTGGCGCGGCTGGGAACGCCCCAGAAGGCACAATTGGCGACAGCGATGGTGGCAGAGCAGGGGAGCCGCTTCGGCCTGATCGCCTTTGGCGGCATGGAACTCCCCCTGGATTTCGCCCGCTGGCCCCGGCTGGAGGGCTGGAAATGGATCGTCTGCGGCGATCCGAACGGCCATCCAGACATGCTGGGAAGAGAGAAAATACCTTTAAATTTCAATGATCTGATGTGTTCTTGCGATCTGGTGATCGGCAAGCCGGGCTATGGCACCTTCGTCGAGGCCGGGGTCAATGGCATCCCCATGCTCTATCTGCCCCGTCCAGATTGGCCCGAGTCTGCCGACCTCCAGGATTGGCTGAGCCTTCATGGCCGCACTTTGCCCATTTCCCTCGATGACATGTTCCAAAAAGACCGCCTGGAATGCCAACTCCGAACGTTGTTTTCCTTGGATATCAAGCCTGTGACTCTGCCTACCGGCGTTGATGACGGGGTCAGGGTGCTGCAGGCGATCCTCGGCTAAAGGGTTTATATGCAGATGTAGTTGTCGAGGCCGGAGTTCGTTATCCCAAGGTATCGACTCTCAAAAGGATGAGGGATTGTCCATGAGTTACAGCCTGATCTACGCCACCGCCGCCAATCGCGATCAAGCCCTTGAAATAGCCCGAAAATTGGTCGAAGAACGGTTGGTTGCCTGCGTCAATGTGATTGACGGGGCCACCTCGGTCTATTGGTGGGAGGGCAAGGTTCAGGAGGAGCGGGAAGCTCTGTTGCTGGCTAAAACCATCTCGGCCAATGTCTCAGCCGTGACTCGCAGGATATTGGAATTGCACAGCTATTCCACGCCCTGCGTCACAGCCTTGCCCATTAGCGGCGGCAATCTCGGCTTTCTGGAATGGGTCAGCAGCGAAACCGTTGCCGTCAAGCAATAGGCGGCAGGACAACCGTCGCCACGGCTTGAGCGGCGATGCCTTCGCGGCGGCCGGTGAAGCCCAATCCTTCGGTGGTGGTGGCCTTGACACTGACCCGGCCTTGGGAAATCCCCAGGATCTCTGCGATGCGCTGGGCCATCTCAAGACGATGCGGCCCGACCTTGGGGCGTTCGCAGATGACCGTCAGGTCGAGATGGCTGATGGTTCCACCCTTGGCCGCCAGCAAAGCCCCGGCATGAGCAAGGAATTGAGCGGAATCGGCTCCTTTCCAGCGTTGATCCGTCGGCGGGAAATGATGGCCGATATCTCCGGCGCCAAAGGCTCCCAGAATGGCATCGGTCAGGGCATGCAAGGCGACGTCGGCGTCGGAATGGCCTTCCAGCCCGAAGTCATGGGGAATCCGCAGGTTCCCCAGGGTGACATGGTCGCCATCGCGGAATTTATGGACGTCGAAGCCGCTGCCGACCCGGACTTCTCCAGGAGCCTCGAAGCGACGCTGGGCCCGGCTCAAATCCTCAATGGTGGTGATCTTCACGTTCTCTTCCGAGCCCGCCACCAGGGCCACCGAAAGCCCGGAGGCTTCGGCCACGGCGGCGTCGTCAGTCAGTTCCCGGCCTTTGGCAGCCTTATGAGCGGCTAAAATCTCGGGGAAGCGAAAGCCTTGCGGGGTTTGGGCCCGCCACAGATTGGCACGTTCCACCGTAGCGGTGATCAGGCTGCTTTCGCCGCGCTTCAGGGTGTCGTGGACGGGCAGGGCGGGAATGGCCCCGGCATGAGCCTTCAGAGCCTCCACGACGCCGGAAATCAGGGCGAAATCCACAAAGGGGCGGGCACCGTCATGGATCAGCACCAGATCGGGGGCTTCGGCTTCCAGCGCCTCCAGACCTAAGCGCACGGAGTCCTGACGGCTGACCCCGCCATGGATGGGTTCGGCCAAGGAAAGGCCGGCAGCGGCGGAATCATAGAGGGCGCGATCATCGGGATGGATTACCACCCGGACGGCGGAAATGGCCGGATGAGCCGCCAAAGCCCCCAGGGAGTGTCGCAGCACGGCGCGGCCGTCAAGATCCCGCCATTGCTTCGGCGTGTCGCCACCGAAACGGGAGCCTCGTCCCGCCGCCACCACCAGGGCCACACACCGCGCCATGTCTCGTCCTTTGCCGTCGCCAAAATAGGCCGTAAGCCTATGCGCGGCTGCCTTGCTTGTAAACGCCGACGCGCCCTCTTTGCGTTCAGGCGAGGTGAGGCTATAGTTGCAGCCATGTCTAGCCTCGATATCTCCTTTCTGGTGGCTCTGGTCGCCCTGTTCCCGGCGGTTTTGCTGCCATTCCGCCGCAATAGCGCCCGTGACGGCCTGTTCTGGGGCGTGCTGGGCGTCGCCCTTTTGGGGCCGCTGGCCCTGACCGCCCGGCTCTTGGCCGAAAGCTGGAGCACCGGCCTGTCCGCCGATCTCTGGGTGGTCATCACCGCCATTCTGGCCTTCTTCTGCCTGCTGGCCGGGGTCGAGAAGCATGCTTGGCGCCTGACGCCTCTGCTAGCTCCCTATCTGGCCCTGCTGGGTGTGGTGGCCTCCCTGTTCGCCAGTACCGCCGAACGCCCGCTGTCCGAGGCGGCGCAAGGGGCCTGGCTTGATCTGCATATCGTCGTTTCGGTATCGACCATCGCTCTGCTGACCCTGGCGGCGGTGGCGGCTTTGGCCTCGTTCCTCCAGGCCCGGGCCCTGAAGCTGAAGAAACCCAGCCGCTTGACCCGCATGCTGCCTCCGGTGGCTGACAGCGAGCGTCTGTCGGAACGGCTGCTGGCTCTGTCGGAACTGGTGCTGGGCTTGGGGCTCGCCACCGGCTCGGCCCTGCAGTACCTGGAAAGCGGCAGCCTGTTGAAGTTCGACCATAAGAGCCTGCTGTCTCTGCTGGCCTTCCTGGTCATCGGCGCCTTGCTGATCGGCCGGCGCATTTGCGGGGTCAGGGGCCAAATCGCCGCGCGGGTTATTCTGTCGGCTTATCTACTGGTGATCCTGGGTTATTTCGGCGTCAAATTCGTGCAGCAAGTGCTGCTTTCTTAAGCTTACCCCGCCAAACTTCCGTAATATGCCGTTGATTTGATCAACTTTTTACGTTGCGTTGCGGGAGGCTGCATAATTACTATGCAGCCGCACATTAGCTTGTTTCGGAAAAATGACGCTCAAGATCGGTTCCATCTCCCTCGATAGTCCCGTCATCCTGGCTCCTATGTCGGGGGTGACGGATATGCCTTTTCGCAAGCTGGTCAAACAGGGCGGCGCCGGCTTGGTGGTGTCCGAAATGATCGCTTCGGAAGCCATGATCCGCGCCAATAAGCAGACCATGAAAATGTCTTCGGCCTGCGCCGAGGAATTCCCCATGTCGGTGCAGCTGGCCGGCTGCGAACCCCGCGTCATGGCCGAGGCGGCCAAGATGAATGTGGATCGCGGCGCCGCCATCATCGACATCAACATGGGCTGTCCGGTCAAGAAGGTGGTCAAGGGCGACGCCGGCTCGGCCCTGATGCGCGACGAGATTTTGGCCGGCGCTATCATGGAGGCCGTCGTTAAGGCTGTGTCCGTGCCGGTGACCCTGAAGATGCGTACCGGCTGGGACGAGCGCAACCGCAACGCCCCCAATCTGGCCCGCATCGCCGAGACTGCCGGCATCCAGTTGGTTACGGTCCATGGCCGCACCCGCAATCAGCTTTACACCGGCCATGCCGATTGGAGCTTCATCCGTCAGGTCAAAGACGCCGTCTCGATCCCGGTGGTGGGTAATGGCGATGTCAATTCCATCGAAGACGCCCAGGAAATGCTGCGCCAGTCGGGAGCCGACGGCGTGATGATCGGTCGTGGCAGCTATGGCCGTCCGTGGTTTCCCGGGCAGGTGGCCCATTTCCTGGCCACCGGCGAACATCGGCCCGATCCCAGTCTGCCTGAGCAACTGGCCATCCTGCAGGCTCACTTTGACGACATGATCGAGCATTACGGCGAACAGACCGGCTGTCGTCTGGCCCGCAAGCATGTGGCTTGGTATTCCAAGGGGTTGGCGGGCTCCACTGATTTCCGCTCCCGTATCAACCAGTCCCTGGAAGCTCATGAGGTGCGGCGTATGATCATTGAATTCTACGATCCGCTTCTGCAACGGATGGCGGCATGAGCAAGAAATTGGCTTTCCTGCGCCGCAAGCCGGCAACTCCGCCCATCGACGCCACCTCTGTTCTCAACGCCCTGACCGCCGCCGTGCTGGTCTTGGACGAGGACGGGGTGCTGATCCAGGCCAATGCCGCCACCGAAGATTTGTTTGAATCCTCGGCCCATCATCTGCTGGGCATGGGCCTGTCCGAGCTGCTGCCTCCCGATTGCCAGCTGTTCTCGCTGATCGAGCAGGCCCGGCACGAGGGAACCTGCGTGTCCGAATATGGCGTCCCCCTGGACAGCCCGCGCACCGGGCCACGCACCATGAACATCCAGGTCACGCCCTTGCCGGAAAATCAGAAGCTGGCGGTGGTCTCGTTGCACGAGCAATCCATCGCCCTAAAGATCGGCCATCAGCTGACCCATCGCAATTCCGCCCGCTCGGTGACCGCCATGGCCGCCATGCTGGCCCACGAGGTCAAGAACCCGCTGTCGGGTATTCGCGGCGCCGCCCAGTTGCTGGAGCAGAACTGTTCCGCCGAGGACCGTACCTTGACCCAGCTGATCTGTGAAGAATCCGACCGTATCGTCGCCCTGGTAAACCGTATGGAGGTCTTCTCGGACAAGCGTCCGGTGGAACGTACCCCGGTGAATATCCACGGCGTGCTGGAACATGTCCGCCGGGTGGCCCAGGCCGGCTTTGGCCGCAACATCCGCTTCATCGAACATTACGATCCCTCTTTGCCCTATGTGCCCGGCAACCGGGATCAATTGATCCAGGTCTTCCTCAATCTGGTGAAGAACGCCTGCGAATCCGTCACGGTCGAAGGCAGCGAGATCGTTCTTTCCACCGCCTACCAGCACGGTATCCGTCTGGCCGTGCCCGGCGCCGATGCCCGCATGCATCTGCCCCTGGTGGTCAGCGTTCAAGACAACGGCCCCGGCATCCCCGAGGATCTGCGGCCGCATCTTTTTGACCCCTTCGTCACCACCAAGGCCACCGGCACCGGTTTGGGCCTGGCTCTGGTGGCGAAGATCATCGGCGACCATGGTGGCGTCGTCGAATTTGACAGCCAGCCTCGCCGGACCATTTTCCGCGTCATGCTGCCCATGGTTTCGAAAGAGGACAGCGTCTTATTATGACATCGACGATTCTGGTTGCCGACGACGATCGCGGCATTCGCACGGTTCTGACCCAAGCCCTGGGCCGCGCTGGCTATGAGGTGCGCACCACCGGCAATGCCTCGACCCTGTGGCGCTGGGTGTCCGACGGCGACGGCGATCTGGTGATCACCGACGTGGTGATGCCCGACGAAAACGGCCTCGACCTTCTGCCGCGCATGAAGAAGATCCGACCCGATCTGCGCATCATCGTGCTGTCGGCCCAGAATACCCTGCTGACGGCGGTCAAGGCCGCCCAGCGTGGCGCTTTTGAATATCTGCCCAAGCCCTTCGACATCCGCGAGTTGGTCAGCGTCGTGCAGCGGGCCCTGACGGCGCCGCGCACCGCTTCGCCCGAAGAAGCCGCCGAAGATGGCGAGGAAAAACTGCCCCTGATCGGCAGGTCCCCGGCCATGCAGGAGATTTACCGCACCCTGGCCCGCCTGATGGGCACCGACCTGACGGTGATGATCACCGGCGAATCAGGCACCGGCAAGGAACTGGTGGCCCGGGCTCTGCACGATTACGGCAAGCGCCGCAATGGCCCCTTCGTCGCCATCAATATGGCGGCCATTCCCCGCGAACTGATCGAGTCCGAGCTGTTCGGCCATGAGAAGGGGGCCTTTACCGGCGCCACTCAGCGGGCCTCGGGCCGCTTCGAGCAGGCCGAGGGCGGCACTTTGTTCCTCGACGAGATCGGCGATATGCCGCCCGAGGCTCAGACCCGGCTGCTGCGCGTCCTGCAGGAAGGCGAATATACCACCGTCGGCGGCCGTTTGCCGATCCGCGCCAATGTGCGCATCGTCGCCGCCACCCACCGCGATCTGACCCAGCTGATCCGCCAGGGCCTGTTCCGCGAGGATTTGTTCTATCGCCTGAACGTGGTGCCGATCCGCCTGCCGCCCCTGCGCGAACGGACCGAGGATATTCCCGAGCTGGCTCGCCACTTCCTGTCTCTGGCCGCCTCCGAAGGGCTGCCGTCCAAGACCATGGATAGTTTGGCCATGGACCGCCTGCGCCGCCATCGCTGGCCCGGCAATGTCCGCGAGTTGGAGAATCTGGTGCGCCGTCTGGCCGCCCTTTACTCCCAGGAAGTCATCGGCATCGAAGTGGTGGAAGCCGAGCTGTCCAGTGGCCTGTCCGCCTCCGACAGCGCCTCGGCCCCCGAGAACGAAGGCCTGAGCGCCTCGGTCGAGCGGCATCTGCGCGATTACTTCAATGCCCATGCCGACGGCCTGCCGGCGGCCGGGGTCTATGATCGCGTCCTGCGCGAGGTGGAACGTCCGCTGATCACCCTGACCCTGGAGGCCACTCGCGGCAATCAGATCAAGGCGGCCCATGTGCTGGGGCTGAACCGCAATACTTTGCGCAAGAAGATCAAGGACTTGGACATTCAGGTCGTGCGTGGCCTGAAATAATCATGGCTGAACGCTCCAACCGCACCCGGATGATCCTTCGCTTCCGGCTGTGGAGCCGGCGGATCCATTTGTCCCGCAAGCTGGCGGTGGCCTTGACCCTTGGCATTATCGTCTCGGGCTTTGCCACCTATGCCGCCCTGACCAATTCCCGGCCTTTGGGCGGACCGATGAACCCCCAGCTGGTGCTGGCCTTATTGGTCCTCGACATGGTGCTGATGCTGCTGGTGGCGGTGTTGGTGGCCCGTCATATAGCCCGCATCTGGGCCGAGCGGCGCAGTGGCGCGGCAGGGGCCAAGTTGCATGTGCGCCTGACCTTGATGTTTTCGGTGGTGGCCATCACTCCGGCCATCCTGGTGGCGATTTTTTCCACCCTGCTGATCAATTTCGGCGTCGAGCAATGGTTTAATACCCGCGTCTCGACGGCGGTGGATGAATCCCTTGCGGTGGCCAAGGCCTATCTCGAGGAACATCAGCAGGCCATCGGCGGCGACGCCCTGGCCATGGCCGCCGATATCAGCCGGGTCGGCCCGGGGCTCCTCAGCAATCCCATCCGTCTCGAACAAATGGTCGGCAGCCAGGCGGCCATCCGCGCCCTGTCGGAAGCCATCGTCTTCACCTCGGCGGGCGAGGTGATCGCCCGTTCCGGTCTGGCCTACTCCATGGAGATGTCGCTGCAGCGCATCCCCCGCTGGGCCTATGATCAGGTCAGGGCGGGGCAGGTGGCGGTTCTGACCAATCCCGGCGATGACCGGGTCAGGGCGCTGGTCAAATTGGATGGCTCGCTGGTCGAGACCTATCTTTATGTCGGGCGCTTCGTTGACCCCAAGGTTCTCGACCACGTCAGCCGCACTTCTGAGGCCGTGGCCGAATATCAGAAGCTGGAAGGGACGCGCAACCATCTGGAAATTACTTTTTCCGCCATCTTCATCGTTGTCGCCTTGCTGTTGCTGCTGGCCGCCGTTTGGGTGGGGCTATCCTTGGCGTCCCAATTGGCAACCCCCATCAGCGCCCTGATCGATGCTGCGGAAAAAGTCAGAGGCGGCGATCTGTCGGCCCGCGTCGATGCCGAAGCCGCCAGCGACGAGTTGCGCTCGCTCAGTCGCGCCTTCAATCGCATGGTCAGTCAGTTGGGCGCCCAGCGCCACGATTTGATGGAAGTGAACAGCGAATTGGACGAGCGCCGTCGCTTCACCGAGGCTGTGCTGGCCGGCGTTTCGGCGGGCGTCATCGGCCTGGACCTCAATGGCGCGGTCGAGCTTCCCAACCGCTCCGCCATGGAATTTTTAGAGCAAGAGTCCGTCGATCTGATCGGCAAATCCCTGGGAGACGTGGTTCCCGAGATGGCCGAGCTGATGGAGGCGGCCAAACGCCGTCCCGACCGATCGGTCCAAGATGAAATGACCCTGCATCGTGGTGGCCGCACCCGTACGCTGCTGGTACGGATTTCCGCCGAATCCAATGCCGACAGCGCCGTCACCGGCTATGTGGTCACCTTCGACGATATCACCGAGCTGGCCTCGGCTCAGCGCAAGGCTGCCTGGGCCGATGTGGCCCGGCGCATCGCCCACGAGATCAAAAATCCCCTGACGCCGATTCAGCTGTCCGCCGAACGGCTGAAGCGCAAGTACCTCAAGCAAATTACATCCGACCCCGAAACGTTCGTCACCTGCACCGACACGATCATCCGTCAGGTTGGCGATATCGGCAGGATGGTCGATGAATTCTCCTCCTTCGCCCGCATGCCGGCCCCGGTGATCAAGAGCGAAAACTTAGGGGAAATCCTCCGTCAGTCGCTCTTCATGGCCCGCACCGGCTATCCCAAGGTGTCCTTCCAGGCCGAGATCCCCAAAGAATCCCTGCCCATCGACTGCGATGGCCGGCTGATCGGTCAGGCCATGACCAACCTCTTGAAGAATGCCGTCGAAGCCATCGATGGACGAGAAGGGGAAGACTTGGCCCCGGGCCTGATCACCCTGGCCGTCGTCCGTCGCGGCTCTGAACTGGACGTGGTGATCGATGACAATGGCAAGGGTCTGCCCGCCGAACAGCGCGACCGCCTGACCGAGCCTTATGTCACCACACGCGCTAAGGGAACAGGATTGGGCCTTGCCATCGTCAAGAAAATCATGGAAGACCATGGTGGCGAGTTGATCTTGGAAGACCACGCTGACGGTGAGGCGGGGGCCAGAGTGCGCCTGATCTTCCGTCCCACCGAGAAGGTTCAGGCAACGGCAGAGGGAGCCAGCGGGCATCATGGCGCATGATATCCTTATCGTCGACGACGAGGCCGACATCCGCATGCTGGTCAGCGGCTTGCTGTCCGACGAGGGGTATCAGACCCGCGAGGCCGGCAACAGCGACGCCGCCTTCGAGGCCATCAGTTCGCGCCGACCCAGCCTTTTGCTGCTCGACATCTGGATTCAGGGCAGCAAGCTGGACGGCCTGGAAATCCTGGAGCAGGTCAAGAAAGACCATCCCAATCTGCCCGTCGTGATGATGAGCGGGCACGGCAATATCGAAACCGCCGTGACCGCCACCAAGCTGGGCGCCTATGAATTCATCGAAAAGCCCTTCCAGTCCGACCGTCTGCTGCTGGTGGTGGAACGGGCCATCGAATCCGCCCGCATGCGCCGGGAAATCCAGGAGCTGAAGGCCCGCAGCAGCGTTTCCGAGGAAGATTTGCTGGGCCAGTCCTCCAGCATCAACCAACTGCGTCAAAGCGTCGAGCGCGTTGCTCCCACCGGTTCGCGGGTCTTGATCACCGGCCCCGCCGGCACCGGCAAGGAAGTGGTCGCCCGCCTGCTGCACAAATATTCCAAGCGGGCCGAGGGGCCCTTTGTGGTGGTCAATTGCGCCGCTATGCATCCCGAACGCATGGAAGCCGAGCTGTTCGGCGTTGAAAGCGGCGGCGAGCATGAGGCCAAGACCGGCACCTTCGAGCAGGCCCACGGCGGCACCCTGGTGCTGGACGAAGTGGCCGACATGCCCCTGGAGACCCAGGGAAAGATCGTCCGTGTGCTGCAGGAACAAACCTTCGAGCGGGTCGGCGGCGGCCATCGGGTCGAGGTGGATGTGCGGGTCATGGCCACTACCAACCGCGATCTGCAAAGCGAAATCGCCGCCGGACGCTTCCGCGAGGATCTGTTCTACCGACTGAACGTGGTGCCTCTGCGCCTGCCGCCCTTGCGCGACCGCCGCGAAGATATTCCCCAGCTGGCCCGCTATTTCATGGAACGCGCCGCCCGCAACGCCGGTCTGGCTTCGCGGCCCCTGGGAGAAGACGCCATCGCCGCTCTTCAGGCCTATGACTGGCCAGGCAATGTGCGCCAGCTGCGCAACGTCATGGACTGGTTGCTGATCATGGCCCCGGGGGATTCCCGCGACCCTATCCGCGCCGACATGCTGCCGCCCGAAATCGGGACCATCACGCCGGCGGTCCTGCGTTGGGAAAAATCCAGCGAAATCATGACCTTGCCCCTGCGCGACGCCCGCGAAGTGTTCGAGCGTGAATATCTGCTGGCCCAAGTGACCCGTTTTGCCGGTAATATCTCCCGCACTGCGGCCTTCGTCGGCATGGAGCGCTCGGCTTTGCATCGCAAGCTGAAGTCCTTGGGCGTCAATACCGACGAAAAGCAACGCGGCTAAAGAGCTGTCTATATCTGGGGGAATTCATGAAAGTCATCGTCTGCGGCGCCGGCCAAGTGGGGTTCAATATCGCCCACTATCTGGCACAGGAGAACAATGACGTCACGGTGATCGACCAGCGCCCCGATCTGATCCGCAAGATGGGCGATACGCTGGACGTTCAATGCGTTCTCGGCCATGCCTCCCATCCCGCCGTGCTGGAGCAGGCGGGGGCCGCGGATTGCGACATGCTGATCGCCGTCACCGCCGTTGACGAAGTCAATATGGTGGCCTGCCAGGTGGCTCATTCCCTGTTCAACGTGCCGACCAAGGTCGCCCGCGTGCGCAGCCAAAGCTATCTGCAGCCCATCTGGTCGAACCTGTTCGCCCGCGACAATCTGCCCATCGACGTCATCATCTCGCCCGAGATCGAGGTGGCCCGCGCCATCACCCGCCGCCTGCAGGTTCCCGGCGCCATCGACGTCATCCCTCTGGCCGGCGACAAGGTCCGCCTGATCGGCGTGCGCTGCACCGCAGATACGCCACTGGTCAACACCCCCTTGCGCCAGCTGACCGTGCTGTTCCCCGATCTGAACATCGTCGTCATCGGTATCGTCCGCAACGGCAAGGCCCTGGTGCCCAGCGCCGAGGACCAGATGCTGCCGGGCGACGAAGTGATGTTCGTGGTCGACAGCCAGCATACCGCCCGGGCCATGACCGCCTTTGGCCATGAAGAACCCGAGGCCCGGCGCATCGTCATTTTCGGCGGCGGCAATATCGGCACCTTTCTGGCCCAGCAGGTCGAGGAATTGCCCTCGGGCGTTTCCGCCAAGGTCATCGAGATGGACCCGGCCCGCGCCGAGGTCGTCGCCAAGGCCCTGAAGAACACCGTGGTCCTCAACGGCGACGTGCTCGACACCCATATCCTTGAAGAGGCGTCCGTCGCCACCGCCGAGACCGTGGTGGCCGTCACCAACGATGACGAGACCAACATTTTGGCGGCTTTGCTGGCCAAGCGCATGGGCTGCAAGCGGGTCATGGCCCTGGTCAATAAGACCGATTACGCTGGCCTGATGAGCAATCTGGGCATCGACGTGGTGATCTCGCCCCGGGCCATCACCGTCTCGCACATTTTGCAATATGTCCGCCGGGGCCGCATCCGCGCCGTCCATTCCCTGAACGAAGGCTTCGGCGAGTTGATCGAGGCCGATGCCCTCGAAACCTCGCCCTTGGTCGGCAAGCCTTTGAAAGAGGTCAAACTGCCCAACGGCGTGCTGCTGGGCGCCATCGTCCGCGACGGCAAGGTCATTTCCCCGCGCGGCACCTCGGTGGTGCTGAAGGGCGATCGGGTGATCCTGTTCTCCACCGCCGATTCGGTCAAAAAGGTCGAGAAGATGTTCTCGGTTCGGCTGGAGTTCTTTTGATGGGCCTGACAGCGCCCAAGGCCGTGTTGTTCGACTGGGATAATACCCTAGTGGACAGCTGGGGCTGTATCCTGGCCGCCATGAACGGCACCCTGCGCCGCATGGGCCACGAGGAATGGAACCTGAATGAAGCCAAGGACCGCGTCGCCTTGTCGCTGCGGGATTCTTTTCCCAAGCTGTTCGGTGAACGCTGGCTCGAGGCCCGCGATGTTTTCTATGCCGAGTTCGAAGCCATCCATATCAAACATCTGAAGCCCCTGGCCGGTGCTGCTGAGATGCTGGAACGTTTGGCCGGTCTGGGTGTTACTCTGGGCGTGGTCAGCAATAAAAATGGCCGTTTTCTGCGCCAGGAAGCCGCTCATCTGGGCTGGGACAAATGGTTCCACCGGCTGGTCGGAGCCACCGACGCCGCCCATGACAAGCCGGCGGCCGATCCCGTCGCCCTGGCTCTTAAGGATAGCGGCATCGAAGCGGGCAGGGCGGTCTGGTTCTGCGGCGACGCCGAAGTGGATATGCATTGCGCAGCCAATACAGGCTGTCTGCCTATACTTCTGCGCCAGGACGAGCCCCGCGAAGGGGAGTTCGACCGGCATCCGCCTTTCGTCCATGTTGACGCCTGTAACAAATTGGCGGACCTTGCTAATGAACTATTGGTTCCCATATCGTTGATTTGATGATAACGAAAGCGTGGGAAGGGATCATTTCCCTATCCAGGCCGGGGGCAATAACAACAGGTTTCAAAATGTCGTCAGAAAAATCTCAAAATGTTCAGGATGTTTTTCTAAACTTCATCCGTAAGAACAAGACGCCCGTTACAATCTTCCTGGTGAATGGTGTCAAGTTGCAGGGCATCGTCACTTGGTTCGACAACTTTTCCGTTCTGCTTCGTAGGGACGGACACACTCAGTTGGTCTATAAGCACGCCATTTCGACGGTGATGCCGTCTACGCCCATCAGCCTGTTCGAGCCGCCGATTAAAGAGGGCGCCGAAGAGGAGTGAGCTCCCAATCCGAAGAGGGCCACGAGGGGAAGTCCCCTTTGCGGGCCGTTGTGGTGCATCCTGCGCCGCGTCTCCAGGGCAGCAAGGCCCAGCAAGACGCGTCCCAGGATGTCCGCAGGCACCCCGAGGCCAGACTGGCGGAAGCCGTCGGCCTGGCCGAGGCCATCGATCTAGAGATCGTTGCTACCGATATTGTTCCCCTGACCAAACCGCGCCCCGCCACCTTGATTGGCTTGGGCGCCGTCGAGCGTTTGGCCGAGGTGATCGAGGAGGCTCAGGCGGGTCTGGTGGTGGTGGACGCCCATCTGTCGCCGGTGCAGCAGCGCAACCTGGAAAAAGCCTGGAACGCCAAGGTTATCGACCGTACCGGCCTGATCCTGGAAATCTTCGGCGCCCGCGCCCGCACCCGCGAAGGCAGCCTGCAGGTCGAACTGGCCTCCCTCAGCTATCAGCGTTCGCGGCTTGTGCGGTCCTGGACCCACCTTGAGCGCCAAAGAGGCGGCTTCGGCTTCCTGGGCGGCCCCGGCGAAACCCAGATCGAAGCTGACCGCCGCCTGATCGGCGACCGCATCGTCAAGCTCAAGAAAGAGCTGGAAGAGGTCAAGCGCACCCGCGATCTGCACCGCAAGGCGCGCCGCAAGGTGCCTTACCCCATCGTCGCCCTGGTCGGCTATACCAACGCCGGAAAATCGACACTTTTCAACAGCTTGACCAGTGCCACGGTGCTGGCCAAGGACCAGCTGTTCGCCACCCTCGACCCCACCATGCGCTCGCTGGAGCTGCCGTCGGGGCGTCGGATCATTCTGTCGGACACCGTCGGCTTCGTCTCCGATCTGCCCCACGAGCTAGTCGCCGCCTTCCGCGCCACTCTTGAAGAGGTGCTGGAGGCTGATATCATCATCCATGTCCGCGATATCGCTCATCCCGACAGCGAATCTCAGCGTTCCGATGTCGAAACGGTGCTGCGCGAGCTGGGGATCGGCGAGAAGGTCGACCGTGGCTTGGTCGAAGCCCACAACAAGATCGACCTCCTCGACCCCGAACGCCGCCTGGAAATCCAGAATCAGGCCAGCCGCACCACCCATGTGGTGGCCGTCTCTGCCGTCACCGGCGAGGGCCTGGCCGAGCTGCTGGCCCATATCGACGAGACCCTGTCGGCCGAACGCCAGACCGTCGAGATCGAGCTACCCCATACCGATGGCGCTTCTCTGGCCTGGCTCTATCGCCATGGGGAGGTTCTGTCCCGCGAAGACGGCGAGGACAACGTCAAACTGACCGTCCGCCTCGATGCCGTCGATGCGGTGAAGTTCGAGAAGCGGGAAGGGGAGATATTTGGGGCTGTCAGCCCCAAGCCCTGACCGGAGCGATGCTCCGGACCTCCTTTTGGATTTATTCAATAAATGGAATGGGGTTTGGGGACTTAAGGCCCCAAGCGGGTTTTGGCGGCAGCCCATAACAGATATTAATAGTTGCCCTCAACCCTCTGACATGGTTCAAGATAGCCCATGAGCAGAGTGGATCCCCAGGCCGTCGCCGCCATCATTCGCGACACCGCCGAGTCGGTGATCCTGCCGCGATTCCATCATCTGTCCGCCTCCGACATCCGTGAGAAGGGCCCTGGCGATTACGTCACCATCGCCGACACCGAGGCCGAGGCGCTGCTGACCCGTCGCCTGACCGAGCTGCTGCCGGGATCTCTGGTGGTGGGCGAGGAGGCGGTGGCCGCCGATGGCTCGGTGCTGGATCGTTTGTCGGACCATGCCCCGGTCTGGATCATCGATCCGGTGGACGGCACCGCCAATTTTGCCCATGGCCGCAAGAAGTTCGCCGTTATTGTTGCCTTGGCGGTTGAGGGGCGGACAGTGATGGGCTGGATCCATGACCCCCTGAATGACCGCACCGCCATGGCCGAGATCGGGGGCGGGAGCTTCATCGGTGGCATCCGCCTGCAGGTGCGCGACGATATCCCCCTGGCCGAGATGCAGGGCAATTGCCGCAAAAGTTCGGCCCTCAGCCATTACATCAAGAGCATTCATCGCAACGGCAGCGCCGCTCATGATTACCTTGATCTGCTGGAAGGCCGCAGCCAATTCGCCCATTACCTGCGCATGAAGCCCTGGGACCATGCCGCCGGGGTGCTGATGCATCTTGAGGCCGGTGGCCATGCTGCCCTCTGCGACGGCAGCCTCTATGATCCCACCATGCGGGACGGCCATCTTTTGATGGCCCCGTCTGTTTCCAGTTGGGATCTGTTGCGGGGAATGCTGTAACTCGGTAAATGCCGACGCTTGGCAGAGGATGGATGCATCCCCAATCTGTCACGGTAACCTTACCGTGGGCCTTGGGTGATGAATAAGAACACCTCATTATATCTTGATATCATTCGACCAATTGCCGCGATTATCGTTTTTCTGTCTCATATTAGTGAACTGACCGACGGCGGGCTGAGTTTTTTCTCGCCCTATGGCGTCCAGGCCGTCGATATATTCTTCGTTCTTTCTGGCTTCGTCATCGCCCATGTCTGCGCCACCAGAGAGACAGACTGGCAGAGCTATTTCACCAGCCGTGCCGTGCGCATTTATTCCGTCGCCATCCCGGCCATCATCATCACCTTTATGCTGGATGGCTTTGGGATGAGGATGAATGCGGACCTATACGTCAATCACTACCAAGGCTTTACCCTGGGACCGGTCATCAGATCATTCCTTTTTATAAATGAACAATGGAATGTCCATCGTTTTCCTGGAAGCAACAGCCCTTATTGGTCGCTGGGATTCGAGGTCTGGTACTATATCATTTTTGGTGCATTCCTCTTTTCGCCGCCGCGCTGGCGCGTTCCGACAATGATTGCTCTTATGCTTTTCATCGGACCCAAGGTTCTTCTGATGCTTCCCACTTGGATATTGGGCGTCGTCAGTTATCGCATTGCCACCAAGGTGACCTTTTCCCGCTTTAACGCCTGGGTTCTGCTGATAGCACCTTTGCCACTGGTGATTCTGTTCGAGCGGGTCCATGCCTTTGACTATTCTCAGCCCTTCATGGCATTAGTCTTCACCAATGAAAGACTGCTATCGGTCACCCAAGATTATATATTATCCCTATTATTTGCCTCCCACCTGATCGGATTCGCCAGTTTGTCCGATCATTTCGGGAATTTTCTTTCAAAATATAAGGTGCCGATCCGGTGGATTGCCGGATCGACCTTTTCGATCTATCTGTTTCATATGCCCGTCCTGCATTTCCTGGCCGCCGCATCGCCGTTTCCCATAGGGGCTCCGGGAACGATGGCTATCTTACTGACCGCCACTCTACCGATCTGCTTCCTCTTCGCCGAGGTGTCCGAGCGCCGCAAAGAGGCGTGGCGATGGCTGATAGCGTCGGTGATGAAGATTACGGTTAAATATTCTCCGCCGTAAAAGAGCAATTCCGGTCAAGACTGCCCCTTCGGATCAAGGCATGGTGACGGCCACGGAGGAGGACAAATGCCAAACGACAGGGAACAGGCTTACGCAAGGCGCTTTCGGCGAGTGTTCGATTACATCGAGCGACACCTACAGGAAGATCTTAGCGTCGAGTGCCTCTGTCAGGTGGCGCATTTCTCAAAATTCCACTTCCACCGTCTGTTTGCCAAATTCTGCGGGGTCAGCGTCAGCCGCTACATTCAACTCTTAAGGTTAAAGCAGGCATCGCAGCAGTTGGTAAGACAAAGGCAGCGGAAGATCATCGACATCGCCCTGGATTCCGGTTTCGAAACCCCTGAATCCTTCTCTCGGGCCTTCAAACAGCTTTTTGGGCAAACGCCGACCGCTTTCAGGTGCAGTCCCGATTGGGACACCTGGGGGCGGCAGTTTTGCTTCAAGACGCCAGACAGGACGGATCATATGGACGTCAAGATCATCACCACTCCGACCATCAAGGTGGCCGTTCTGGAGCATCGCGCTTCCCCCGCTCACCTGACCGACAGCATATTGCGCTTCATCGAATGGCGCAAAAGCACCACGCTGTCGCCGGTCCTGACCAGCCAGACCTTCGGCATCGCTTATGACGACCCCGAAACGACCGAACCGGATGCCTTTCGCTTTGACATTTGCGGCAGCATCACTGCCGACGAGGTGCCGGCCAATCCTCAAGGAGTGATCCAGAAAGAGATTCCCGGCGGACGCTGCGCTGTGGTTCGCCACCTAGGCTCCACCGACCGTATCGGCGAAAGCGTTTATTACCTGTTCCGTAATTGGCTGCCGGGCAGCGGTGAGGAATTGCGGAACTTTCCTGTCTATTTCGAATATCTCAACGTCTCAGCCGAAGTGCCTGAAGCAGATAAGGAAACCGACGTTTATTTGCCGCTGAAATGAGAGCCAGAAGATTAATCGAATCGAGGTTTGGAGTCCGCGCCTCCGATCGGGTTCGGGCGGAAGCCCGATCTCCTTCCTCAGACCTTCGCCCGATGCACGGCGAAGCCGCCGTTGGCTTGCTCGGTGGGCATGACTTCCAGGATGTTGATGTTCACATGGGCCGGCAGAGAGGCCACCCAGTGGATGCAGCCGGCGATATCGTCGGCGGATAGGGGCGTCATGCCGGCATAGACGTTCTCGGCCTTGTCCTCGTCGCCCTTGAAGCGGACCACCGAGAATTCAGTCTCGCACATGCCGGGCTCGATGACGGTGACACGCACCCCAGCCCCCAGCAGTTCGGCCCGCAAGTTGAGTGAGAACTGTTCGACGAAAGCCTTTGTTCCGCCATAGACATTTCCGCCCGGATAGGGATAGGTCCCGGCCACCGAGCCGATGTTGATAATATGGCCGCGATGGCGCTCGACCATGCCCGGCAGGACGGCGCGGGTACAATAGGTCAGGCCCTTGATGTTGGTGTCGATCATGGTGTCCCAGTCGTCTAGATTGGCCTTGGGGGCCATTTCCAGGCCCAGGGCCAGACCGGCATTATTGACCAGAACATCGACGGCGGCGAAGTCGGCGGGCAGGGAGGCAAAGGCCGCTTCCACCGCCTTGCGGTCGCGCACGTCGAGCGCCAGGACATGAACGGGAACAAGTGCTTGCAGCTCTTCCTTCAAAGCCTGAAGCCGTTCGGTGCGCCGGGCGCAAAGCACCAGCTTGGCGCCGTCCTTGGCGAATTTGCGAGCCGCCGCAGCGCCAAAGCCAGAGCTGGCGCCGGTGATCA
>Ga0302193_10001678_pt1 | contig 18809 bp, 17 predicted proteins | sample II_Bog_E3_3_FD_200228 | JGI IMG/M metagenome (GOLD analysis project Ga0302193, IMG submission 200228) | Peat permafrost microbial communities from Stordalen Mire near Abisko, Sweden - II_Bog_E3_3 | ecosystem: Environmental > Terrestrial > Soil > Wetlands > Peat | place: Sweden: Abisko...
AACCGGTCTTCATCCCCTGCAGCCAGAATTCAGGCTTCAAGCTGCGCGCCGAGGATCTGGAAGCCGCGATCACGCCAAAAACCAAATGGCTGTTCCTGAACTCGCCCAACAACCCGACCGGTGCGGCCTATTCCGCCGAGGAATTGCGCCCGATCTGCGACGTGCTGCTGAAGCACCCGAATATCTGGGTCTTCACCGACGATATCTACGAAAAACTCACCTATGACGGCTTCAAGCCCGCCACCATCGTGGAGGTGGAACCGCGCCTGCGCGAGCGCACCATCACCATGAATGGCTGCTCCAAGGCCTATGCGATGACCGGCTGGCGAATCGGCTTCTGCGGCGCGCCCGTGGCGCTCATCAAGGCGATGGACAAGTTGCAAAGCCAGTCCACCTCCAACACCTCCTCCATCAGCCAGGCCGCCGCCGTCGCCGCGCTGAACGGGCCGGAGGACGGGCTGCACGAGATGGTGCGCGTGTACAAGGACCGCCGGGATCTGGTGGTGGACATGCTGAACGCGGCACCCGGGATCACCTGCTCGAAGCCGGAAGGTGCCTTCTACGTGTTTCCCGCCATCCATGGCTGCATCGGCAAAACCACGCCGCAAGGCGTGAAGATCAACAATGACGAAGACTTCGTCATTGCGCTGCTCGATGAGGAAGGTGTCGCCGCCGTGCATGGCTCGGCCTTCATCTATCCCGGCCATTTCCGCATCAGCTACGCCACCTCGACCGAGGCGTTGCGCGAAGCCTGCACGCGCATCCAGCGTTTCTGCGCGGCGCTGAAGTAAAACAAGCTGACGTAAACCAAAAAGGGGAGGGGTTCGCATGCCTCCCCTTTTTGGTTGCAGCCAGCACGCGAAGTCAGTCCCACATAGAGCTGAATCCGCCTCTAAATCGCCCTCTAGCGCTATCCGAAGCGCGCGCTGCCCCAGGCTACCGCAGCCGCGCCGAAAGGGAGAAAAATCAGCGTCCGAGCGTTGAAATAAACCGCAAACCCGGCGACCAGCGCGCCGAAAAAATAGAGCAAAAACGACGCGATCTGCCGCTTCGTGTCCACCGGCACCGCAAACCGTTTATCCGCCAGCAACTCGGTGAATGCGATCACGATATTGGTCAGCGTACTGGTGAACACGATTGTCGGAATGTTGGATAGATTAACCCGCTTGCCGACCAGGCTCTGCAGCCCCATCGAGAAGGCCAGCAGCGCGATCACGCCATCCCCGCTCAAACTCCCATTGCGATGATGCGTCGGCAGCCAGAGCGCCACGGCACACGCCAGCAGCACGGTCTCAACCCCGAGCAGCCAGCGCAGCGCGCTTTGCTGCTCCCGCCCCCGGCCGAGCAGCGTGCCCGCCGAACTGCCCGCCACGAAGGCCACCAGCGCAATCGCCGAGCCGGTTGCCGATGCAAAAGAGGCGCGGCTGATATAAAACGCCAGAAACGCGAGATTGCCGGTCATCGCGGATGCCAGAATGCCGCCCAGCTTGGCAAAGGCGATGATATCGACCGTACCGGCGGCGAACGCGGCAAGACCGAGAATGAACTCCAGCGCGGGTCTCGGCGCGGAATACCCGCTCATTGCGCGTCAGGACTCGTCGCGCGCCGCGACCTCTTCGGCCTCGGGCGTCACCGTCCGCCGGGCGCGCAACCGCCGTATCCGCCGCGCATCCGCCTCCAGCACCAGGAATTCGATGCCCGAAGGATGCAGCACGATCTCGCCTTTGGTCGGCACGCGGCCCGCAAGGTTGAAGACCAGCCCGCCGACGGTCTCAATATCTGCGTCGCGCTCATCCTCGGAGAGCACCGCGCCCAGCTTTGCCTCGAATTCCTCCACCGGCAGCAGCGCATTCAAATCGAGCGCCCCGTCCGGGCGCTCCACCAGCATCGGCCCCTCGATCTCGTCATGCTCATCGGCAATATCGCCGACGATGGTCTCCACCAGATCCTCGATCGTCACCAGCCCGTCGATTCCGCCATATTCATCGACCACGAGGGCCAGATGCGTGCGCGTCTGGCGCATCTGCAGCAGGAGATCGAGCACGCCGATCTGCGGCGCCACCATCAACGGCTTGCGCAGGATTTTCTCGGCCGAGAAACTCTCCGGCGCGCCGCTGAACGCGAAAACATCTTTAATATGCACCATGCCCAAAAGGTCATCGAGATGTTCGCGGAATACCGGCATCCGCGAATGCCCCTCCTTGCGGATCTGGTCGATGGCCTGTTCCAGCGTCACATCCGCGCGCATGGCGATAATGTCCGGGCGCGGCACCATCACGTCATCGGCGGTGATTTCGCGCAGGCGCAGCACGTTGGCGATCAACGCGCGCTCCTGTAGATTCAGCCCGATCGGCGCGCCATCACTGCCAAGCGCCCCGTCGCCGCCCGATTCCTGCACGAGTTCGGCGATTGAGTCGCGCACGGATTGCTCGGTATTGCGCAACCGCCCCAGCAACCGGCCCAAAGCCGAACTCATCGGTTTTTCCATGGATTCGCGACCTTGAGGCGCGCAAGCAGCCGCGCCTCTTCCCCCTCCATCCGCCGCGCCTCACCGGCATGGTGATGGTCGAAGCCGTGCAAGTGCAGCGCCCCATGCACCAGCAAATGCGTCAGATGCGCGGCGATGCTTTTGCCCTCGCGCATGGCCTCGCGCCGTACCACGCCAAAGGCCAGCAGAATTTCCGGCGGCTGTTCGTAGGTCAGCACATTGGTCGGCTTGTTCTTGCCGCGGTCGCGGAAATTCAGCCGCTTTACCGTGGCGTCATCGGTCAGCACCACATCGGCCTCGCAATCGGCTGCCTGCATCGTACGCGCCACCAGCCGGGAGACATCCCGCACATATACGCGCCAGCGCCGATCCGTCACCATCACTTCGCCCCCGAAGGGGCCGGTACTTCCAGGTTCCATAATTATCCGTGTCGCTCGCGCGAATGTTCGCGTGCCGCTGCCTGGCGCTGGTCATAGGCTTCCACAATCCGCCCGACCAGCGGGTGGCGCACCACGTCGCCATTGCTGAACCGCGCCACGCCGATGCCGGAAATCCCCTCCAGCGTATCCAGCGCATCCGCCAGGCCCGAGCGCGTGCCCGCCGGCAGGTCGATCTGCGTCAGATCCCCGGTGATCACCATGCGCGTGCCTTCGCCCATGCGGGTTAAAAACATTTTCATCTGTACCGGCGTCGTATTCTGCGCCTCGTCCAAAATCACGAAAGCATGGGCCAGCGTCCGCCCGCGCATGAAGGCGAGCGGGGCGATTTCGATTTCGCCGGTCGTCATTCGCTTGGTCAACTGGTCGCCCGGGAGCATGTCATTCAACGCGTCATAGAGCGGGCGCAGATACGGGTCCACCTTCTCCTTCATATCGCCGGGCAGGAAGCCCAGCCGCTCACCCGCCTCTACCGCCGGGCGGGAGAGCACGATCCTGTCCACCTTGCCCGAGGTCAGCATCGCCACGGCCTGTGCCACGGCCAGATACGTCTTGCCGGTGCCGGCCGGGCCCATGGCGAACACCATCTCATGGCGGGCCAGCAAGTCGATATAGGCGGTCTGTGCAGCACTTCGCGGACCTATCGCGCCTTTGCGCGTGCGGATCGCGGGCAGGTCCGAGAGCGGGAGGCGCGGGTCCGCCGTCGGGTCCGTCAGGCGCATCGCGGCATCGACTTTCGGCCCATCGATCATCTCGCCGCGCTCCAACTGCCGGTACAAGGCCGCCAGCGCCGCCTCGGCAGCGGCGACCTGGGTGGTGCTTCCAGTGATGGAAATGCGGTTCCCCCGGCAGGCCAGCCTAACACCGAGACGCTGCTCGATTCGGGCGAGATGCCGGTCATGGTCCCCCAGCAGCGCCGGCAATAAGCCGTTATTCGCGAAGGTGAGGGTAAGGGACCGCGGGGGCGGGACGGGTTGGGTAGCCGAAGACGCGATGATCTGGCTCAAGCGGCGATAAGCTCCTTTTCCAGGCTTCCTAAGAGAGAGTTGGGGTTGGCATGGGTGATTTTCACCTCGTGAATTTCACCGGTCAGCGCGACCGGCGATTCGACCACGACCGGCTGCGCATAAAGCGAGCGCCCGGCAATCTGGCCGGCATGGCGGCCAAGCCCGGTGAACAATACCGGCGTCTTCAGCCCGACCGTCGCGGCGTTGAACGCATCCTGCTGGCGGCGCAGCTCCGCCTGCAATTCATAAAGCCGCGCATCCTTCACCTCAGCGGGGAGTTGCGGCAGGCCGGCTGCCGGCGTGCCGGGGCGGGGCGAATAGTTGAAGCTATAGGCCAGGGCAAAACCGGTCTCGCGTACCAGCGCCATCGTCGCGGCGAAATCCGCATCGCTTTCACCGGGATGCCCGATGATGAAATCCGAGGTGAACGCCATGTCCGGGCGAACCTCGCGCAGCCTTGCGACGATCCGCCGGAAATCATCGGCCTTATGCTTGCGGTTCATTGCCGCCAGAATTTTATCCGAGCCCGACTGCACCGGCAGATGCAGAAACGGCATCAGCGCCGGGTTGCGCCCATGCGCGAGGATCAGCTCCTCCGTCATGTCGGAAGGGTGGGAGGTCGTGTAGCGCAGCCGCATCAGGCCGGGGATTTCCGCCAGCGCCTCCATCAGCCGCGCCAGCGTCCAATCCTGCCCATCCGGCCCTTCGCCGTGATAGGCATTCACGTTTTGGCCGAGCAGCGCAATCTCGCGCGTGCCCTGCGCGACCATGCGCCGCGCCTCCGCGATGACGCTGGAAGCCGGGCGCGAGGCTTCGGCGCCGCGCGTATAGGGCACCACGCAGAAGGAGCAGAATTTATCGCAGCCTTCCTGAATGGTGAGGTTGGCGATAACCCCCTGCGGCGCTGCGGCCTCCGGCAGAAAGTCGAATTTCTTCTCTGCGGGAAAATCCGTGTCAATCACGGAGTTCTTGGTCCGGTGCACCTGGGCGATCAGCTCGGGCAGGCGATGATAGGCCTGCGGCCCGACGACCATATCCACATAAGGCGCACGGCGGCGGATGATCTCGCCCTCCGCCTGCGCCACGCAGCCGGTGACCGCGATCATCATCCGCCCGCCGGTCGCTTCCTTCATATCCCGCAGCCGGCCGAGGGCCGAGAATACTTTCTCGGCGGCCCGCTCGCGGATATGGCAGGTATTCATAATGACCATATCCGCCCCTTCGGGGCTGTCCACGGTCGCGTATCCCAAAGGCGCCAGCACATCCGCCATGCGCGCACTGTCGTACACGTTCATCTGGCAGCCATGCGTCACGACATGCAGTTTACGGGTTTTATTACGGGTTTTCGGGTCCGTCGCGTTCATACGTCTGATTCCATCCGGTTCTCCCGGACGGAAAAGCGCTTGGATGCCAGCCTGGTCAAGGTCAATTCCGTTGGAACCCTCCTGATCGTCACGCTACTCCGCTATGTTTCCCCGCGCCGTGTCAAGAAAATTTGGGGGACCGTTCAATGACAGCCCATGCCCCAGCGCCACCCGCCGGTCGAACACAAAACACTCGCCGCGCCAACGGCTCTCCGTTTCGGGAACCTCCTCCAGATAGCGCAATATGCCGCCCTGGAGCTGGAAGACCTCGGGAAACCCTGCTTCTATCATATAGGCGCTCGCCTTCTCGCATCGTATCCCCCCGGTGCAGAACATCGCGATCTTCTGTCCCTTTACGGGCGGCGCTAGCGCATCCACAAAATCCCGGAAGGCGCTGAAGCTGGTCAGGCCTGGATTCACCGCGCCCTCAAATGTGCCGAATTCGACCTCAAAGGCGTTGCGCGTGTCGATCACCATCACATCGGGTTCGTCCAGCAGCGCGTTCCAATCCTTCGCCGCCACATATTCTCCGGTCCGGCGTCCCAGCATCGTGTCGCCGAAGGTGATGATCTCGCGTTTCAGCTTGATCTTCAGCCGGTCGAAATGCGCCTCCCCGGCGCCTGAGAATTTCAGCTCCAAATTCGTAAAGCCGGGGCGGTGCGCCGCGGGGCGGTGCAGCACGTCCACAAAGGCATCGATGCAGGCGGGCGGTCCCGCCAGGGTGCCGTTAATCCCCTCCGGGCTGACCAGCACCGTGCCAAACAGCCCCAGCGCCGAGCATTCCGCCAGAAATTCCGTGCGCACCGCTTCGGGGCTTTCCAGCCGCACGAATACATAGAACGCCGCCACCTTGTTCATCGGCGGCTCTGCCGGACCATCGCCGCGTTCAGCGCAAGCCTTGCTTCCAGCGCGGCGGAGAGCGCCTTGCGGTTGGGAAAGCTGCCAGGCGCGATCGCCGCGTCCAGAATGATCGTCGCATGCAGGCTGCGCCGCCGGCCGATGCGGTTGAAATGTGATGCCAGGTCCATATCGCCATACCAGGAAATGCCGGGCCGGTCGTATCTGCGCACCGGCAATCCGTCCAGCCCGTCATAAACCAGCGTCACCGGCTGCACATAGGGCCGCGCAGGGTCATCGGCAACGGCGAGGAAGGCGGAGGCGAACGGCAAAACCCGGTTCCCGTCGGAGGTCGTGCCTTCCGGGAACAGGATGATATTATCTCCCGCCGCCAGCCGGTCCGCGAGCACGCCCCGCTCGCGCGCCACGCTCGTGCGGTTACGGCTGACAAAAACCGTGCGCCCCAGCCTCGCCACCCAGTTGACGAGCGGCCAGTTCGCAATCGCGCTTTTGGCCACGAAACATCCCGGCAGCACGCTCCCCAGTGCGACGATGTCGAGCCAGGAGGAATGGTTGGCGATGAACAGCACCGGGCGGTGCGTATCGAGAATCCCGGTCACACTCACCCGCAGGCCCAAAATCCGCGCCACGCCGCGCCAGTAGAATTTCGCGAACCGCTCCTTGCACCGTCCCGGCAGCAACAGAAACACCGCCTGCACCGGCATGGCAGGCAAGGTCCAGAGCAGCACCGCCAGCAGCCGCAACCCCATACGGATCAGGGCGCGCCGCCTTTCAGCATGGTCCGCAGGTCAAGCAGTATCGGCTCCGGATCGGCCGCCAGAACATCACGCACCACTTCCACCCAGTCTCCCACATCCTCAACCTGCGTCGGGTTGCCGCGCAGCAATTCCCGCTTGATGAACGGAAACCCGGCGAGCAGCAAATGCCGCCATAAATCCGAGGTCGGATTCAGCGCCACGCGGCGCGCCACACCGTCGCGAATACGCAAAATCTGCAGCTTGCGCGTGATATGGATCGGATCGTTCCGCCCAAGCTCGCTTTCTTCCGTCTCGATCAGCTTCTCCAGCCCCTCGCTATTGGCGCGCTTCAACAGCGCCTGGTACTCCCAGATGGCCGAACAGCGCAGCCCGCCTTTCACCATCGCCTGCGTAATCCCCACCTCATAGGCATGCACGATAAAGGATTTCACGGGCACCGGGCGTACGGTTTTCCAGAATTTGCCGAACGCCTCGGCGCGCAGCGCCGCCGGGCCGAAGGCGAGGAAGAAGGATTGCAGATGGTAGCGGTGCTGCCAGCTTTCGGTCAGCCCCCAGATATCCGCCTTGTTGTAATTCAACCGGCGCAACGTATCGCCGAGCGGCACCAGCGGGCCGAACACGCTGTCATTGGCGAAGATCACCTCCTCCGTCCCGGCGCGCGGCAGGCCGAGATAGTCCAGCGCTTCCCGCCAGGCTCCGAAATCATAGCCTATATTCCGCCGCACGATCACGGAACTGCAGATCCCTTGCAGCGCGTGCATGTCTCCCGGCTGCAACCGGCCCGCATTGCTGACAAAGACGATCTCGCGGCCGCTGGCCTTCAGCTCGCGTAAATACTCGTAAATCTGGGCCCGCACGACGCCCCGTGCGTCGAAATGCATGAACAGCACGATTTTTGGCCCGAGGCCGATTTCCCCCTGCGGCCAGACGCTGACGATCTGCCGGGTGCTGCGCATCCGTCCGTAGAGCCGCGCCAGCGGAATCCAAATATACCATTTGCCCAGAACCAGGAGGCGCTGGGTAAGCTCCCGCAATAGCTTCCTCACGCGCTCATGCTTTCCATTTGTTGGATGAGGTCATAAGGCGCGCCGGGATACGCGACGATGAACGCGCTTAGCAGCGCGGTCGCCTCCTCAGCCCGGCTCAGCCGGTGCAGCGCCACCACCTCGCCGCGCAGCGCGGGCCAGAACAGCGCATCCGGCGCGCTGCCCGGCGGGGCCAGCTTCACCAGCGCATCGCGCAGCCGGGCGAAGCAGTTGGCGCTGCGCCGCCAATCCTCCCGTGTTTCGAGAAACAAGATGCCTGCGGCGAACAAAACATCACGCGCTGCCGCATCGTCAGGCGGATGGCGTTTCAGGAGCACCGGCTCGACAAGGTCCAGCAATTTCCGCGCATTGGCAAAATACCCGGCATTCACCAGCGTCACGAAGGTGGCGAGCGCCAGCCGCTGCACGCGTTCGTCCTGCAGCCCGCCTTTGCGGGCTTGCTCCAAACGCCGCAGGATCAACGCGCCATCGTCCATTTTCTGCAGGTCGAGCAGCAGCAACGCCGCCAGCGCATCCTGGCGCAAAGCGGGCAGGCATGCCGACAGCTGCCGTTCGACGTTATGGCCGCGCGCCATATCCGCCGCCGCGGCAAAATCCCCGTCATTCACCAGCCGTACGAATGCGTCCATCCGCAAGGCTCCAAGCACGGCTTCGTCGACCTCGCCGGCCAGCAAGGCCAAGCACTCCATCGCCGTTCTCGTCCGCCCTGCGTGCAGGTTCAGCATGACGCAAGCCAGCCTCGCATCCCGTGCGGCATCGCCCTGCAATTCGTACAACCGCGTAAAACAGGGTTCCGCCCCGGCCAGAAGCTCCGCCTCCGAATAGCGCCCGGCATTAATCAGCCCCGTAAAGGCTCCCAGAAGCAAATCCGACCGGCGATCCTCCGGAATCGCAACGCCGGCAAGATGTCGCGCGACCAGCGCAGCATCGCCGATGGCCAGCTCCATCACGGCCAGGGCAATCGCCGCATTCGCGCCCACCGCTTCGGCATGTTGCCGCGCCAGCGCAGCCACGCCATGCGCCGCCGATAACATTGCCGCCTCATCCAGTCGCGAGGCGTTCACCAGCCGGATGAACGCCTCGACCAACAATATCTCCCGCCGCGCTTGTGGCAGACCCAGCCCCGCCAGACGCTGCGGTATCTCGGCCGGGTCCCCCACCGCGAGGTCCAGCACGGCTCGTGCCAGCCCAACATTGCGCGCCACCTCGCCGCCATGGCGCGCGGCCATCGCCGGGACATCGTGATCACGAAGGAAAACAATCGCTTCATCATAGCGCGCGGCGTTTACCAGCCGGATGAACGCCTCCATCAGCAGCACGTCCCGCCGGTCGGGCGCGACCTCCAGACCCGCAAGGCGCAAGGGGATATCCGCCGCGTCGCCCGCCGTGAGGTCTAGCACCATGCGCGCCAGCCCGACATTGCGCGCCACCTCGCCGCCATGTCGCAGCGCCAGCGCGGGAATGTCATACCTCTCGATAAAGCCCAGCGCCTCGTCATAGCGCGAGGCATTCACCAGCCGGATGAAGGCTTCCATCAGCAGAACATCCCGCCGGTCCGGCTCGATCTCCAACCCATCCAGCCGGTTCGGGATTTCGGCCGGGTCGCCCGCCGTCAGATCCAGTACCATCAGCGCCATCATCGCATCGTGCGCCGTTTTTCCGCCCGCTTTCTGCCGCGCTAGCCTGTTGACATCGTAAGCCATCGCTGCCGCCTGCGCCTCGGCATAGCCGGATGCGTTCACCAGCCGGGTGAAGGCTTCCAGCACAATCCCATCCGCCGCTTCCCCCAGCTCTCGCAACGCCTCGGCATAGGCAAAGACCCGCATCGTCTCACCGCCCGGGGCCAGCACGAAATTTGCGAGGCTCAACAGCGCATTCCGCCGCAGGCGCGCCGGCAGCGCCGCATCTGGCATCTCCGGCAGTAGCGCCTGAAGCAGCGCGCCGGCCGCCGCCAGCGCGCCCGCATTCACCAAGGCGATAAATCCGCGCCATCCGGCGGGGACATCGCCGCGCTCAACCAGCCCGGCCACGCAGCCGCCATCCCCTGCCTCGGCGCGGCAGAGCAGAATTTCCAACGCGATGCTGCGCGCGATGCTGGCCGAAAGCCCATCCGTCAGCGAGCGTTTGGCCAACGCGTTCTGCAGCGCCGCAATCGCCGCGCCGGCCAGGCGGAGCATCGGCAGCAGGCTGGCACGGTCCGTGTCGCGTGCGGCCAGCGCCATCGCCCGGCCGAACAGGATCATGCCCAGCCCCAGCGGCATGATCTGCGCCAGCTCCGCCAGGCTCGCCTCCGCCGCACCTTCCGGCAGCGCCGTCATCCCCGCCAGATCGAGTCCAAAACGCGCCTGAGCCGCCGGGAGCAGCGCGGCCCAGGCTTCGTCCGCCGCTTCCATATCGCCGTCATTCGCCGCCTCGAACAGACCGCGCCCGGCGAACCCAAACCGCAGATCGCTCGTCACCGCCGTCAGCTTGCCGCGGGCCAAGAGATAGCGCCGGTACATTGCCCTGGCCGCCGCCGCATCCTCATTCAGCACAAACGGCATGGCAGAGGCGTAGGCGATCAGGGACATGGCCTCCCGCACCACCACCACATGCGCAAACCCGGCTTCCCGCAACGCATGGCGCAGGCTTTGCGCGGTCTGCAGCACAAGATGCGCGCCGGGCGAGAGCAGCGGCATCATCGCCGCCGGGCTCAGCTCAGGGGTGATCCATTCCGCATCCGGCGTGGTGAGCACCAGCATCCCATCCTCGGCCAAGGTTTGGCGCATCAGCCTGAAGAATGCCGGCGGATGCGCCAGATGCTCGATCACCTCGGTCGCGATCGCCACATCCCAGGGCCCGGCCGCGAGATCCTTCGCCTCGAAAAAATCCTGGGCGATATCCAGCCCCAGCTCCCGCGCGCCGAAATCGGCGAGCGGGGAGGGGTCGAAGCCTTGCCCCTGCCAGCCCCTCGCCCGGATGCAGAAATCCAGCCCGAAGCCATAGGCCCCGCCGATTTCCAGTACGCGCGCCCCCGCCGGTTTTTCGACCCGGGTCAGCGGCGCGGAAATTGGCCACAACCCGGCACCCAGTTGCACCTGATAGATATTCCAGCCGATTTCGATCAGCGCCTGCGCGCCGTAATCCATCGTATGCGTATTATCCATAAACCGCGCGCCGCAATGCGGGCAGAGCTGCAGGATGAAGCGATGCACGGCATCGGGCGGCCGGTAATCGATATCCAGCGCCTGCGCCACGATGCCGTGAGTGTCGCAATTCGGGCAGAGCGCAGACGCCGTGCGCCCCGCCAGCCAGGCGATCTCGATATGCTCGGCAATCCGGATTTTTGGGCCAGCCTCATCCATCAGGCGAAGAGTTCCGGCACTCGCTGTTTCAATGCCGCGTTCAGCGCTTCCCGGCGCTCCCACAGGCTGCGATACCATTCGCTGCGGGCACTCACCTGATAGGCCAGCATCCGCTCCCTTGCGACGTAGGCCCGCGCCGCATCCGCCATGCGCTTTGTTGCTTCCGGATACGCCAACAGCCGCAGCAGCCCGGCGCGCAGCTCCATCGCATCGCGGAAGATCAGCCCGGTCTTGCCGTCCTGAATGCTGCTTTCATACACCACATGGCTCGCCAGCGCGGCCACCCGCGCTGCCCCCGCCTCGATGAATTTCAGGTCGGATTTGGAACGGTTGAACTCGGTATCGGCGAGCGGCATGAAGGCGATATCGGCCTCGCCCAGCATCCGCATATATTTCGCATAATCCGCCATCGGATCGAATTTTTTATGGGGTGTGTCCAGCGCGTCGAAAAACGCCTCGTCATAGAGCACGTGAAAGCGCAGCCGCTCGCCCACGGCGCGCGCCACCTCATTCAACGCCGTCATCAGCGGCGGCCAATCGCGCTTACGGTTGATCGCGCCGAAAAACAGCGTGAGGTGGTCGGGGTCCTGAAAGTTGCGCACCGGCGGGAGCTCAAAAATCCCGTTGCGAAACACGCGGATTTCCGGATTCTGCGATGCCAGCGCATCGGCCAGTGCGGGCGTGCTGGTCTGCACCGCATGCACCGCGCGGAAGGTCAGCAGCTCGTCCAGATTAACCCCGCGCTCCTGCATGAAAATCGGATGATCGTCGAACTCGCTGACCACGACATAGTCTTTTTCCAGCAGTGCGCGAATCCTCGCGACGCCGGAATCGCCCATCAGCAGCGGCCTGTGCAGCACGGCAATCCGTGGCGCATTGCCGAGCCGGGGTTCGAATTCCGGCTCGCTCAAAATCGCGCCGAACATCGCGCTATCGGTCCGCAAGGCCCGCACGGGTTCCACCACGCGCACATCGCTCACCCCGCCTTGGGGGGCCAGCATGGTCGCGTTCAGCTCCAGCCGCGCGGGTGCGGATTTGCGCGCCCGCCAGATGAATTGCAGCGGCAAGGCCCGGTTTAAATATTCCGCCGGGTCCACCCCCAGCGCCTGCAAAGCGGGCGCGATGGCGGTGGTGAACCGCTCCGCCGGCTCGCGCGCCATTGGCCTGGGCGCGATGTCCGAGAGTTGCAGCCCGGCCGCCACCAGCGCATTGCCCATCATGCGCGGCGTGAACCAGCGCAGATGCGTCCGGTCGAATAGCCCCTGGTCCTGGTACTCGAACCGCCCGGTCAGCAGCCGCTCCACAAAGGACCAGTGCTCGACATTGGGCATGCACACCAGAATCGTGCCCTCTGGCGCCAGATATTTCGCGTGCTCTGTCAGCAGGGCCCAGGGGTTGACCAGATGTTCCAGAACATCGCCATAGATGACGCAGTCGATCCCATCCGGCACGTTGAAGGGCATCGGGTTCTTCTCGACATCGCCCAGAAACACCTCGCTGATCCGGTGCCTTGCATGGGCGATGGCCTCCTCATCGATATCGATTCCCAGCACCCGCGCATTCGGGTTCCGTTTCAGGTAGTCAGCACCCAGCGCACCCTGGGCGCAGCCCACATCCAGAATGGTTTTGGCCGAGAGCGGGATCTTTTCCAGGAGTTCGGGATTGGCGAAATCGGGATAATGCGCCGCGTTCAAGTCCGGCTATCCTGGATTACTTTCGGTTGCAACGCTTGCCTGCTCCTGTTTTGCCCTTCCGATACCATGATAGGAAAAACCGGCTTCCCGCAAGGCGTCTGGGTCAAATACGTTGCGTAAGTCGACCACTACCTTCCCGCGCATCAGCTCTTTCAGGCGGTTCGGCGCCAAGGCGCGGAATTCGTTCCATTCGGTGATCAGCACCAGCACATCCGCCCCTGTCAGCGCCTGCACTGCGTCCCCGGCATAGGTCACGCTGCCAGGCAAGAGTGGCTTCGCCACGTCCATCGCCTCCGGATCGAAGGCCGTGACCAGGGCGCCGCGCGAGACCAGGCCTTGCACCAAAGGCAGCGCCGGGGATTCGCGCATGTCATCCGTCTCCGGCTTGAAGGCGAGGCCCAGCACCGCCACGCGCAGCCCGCGCACCTCACCGCCACAGGCCGCCGTCACGCGCCCGGCCATCGAATCCTTGCGGGCGTCGTTCACGCTCACCACCGACTGGATCAACCGGCTCGGTGCACCCGCCTCCTCGGCAATCCGCATCAAAGCCAGCGTATCCTTGGGAAAGCACGAGCCGCCAAAGCCTGGACCCGCATGCAGAAATTTCCGCCCGATACGCCCGTCGAGCCCGATCCCGCGCGCCACGTCGTTCACATCGGCACCCAGTTTTTCGCACAAATCGGCCATTTCATTGATAAAGGTGATCTTCATCGCCAAAAACCCGTTGGCCGCGTATTTGGTCAGCTCCGCCGTCTCCAGCCCGGTAAAGACGATCGGCGCTTCGATCAGATAGAGCGGCCGGTAGAGCCGGCGCAGCACTTCGCGCGCCCGGTCGCTATCGGTCCCCACCACCACGCGGTCCGGCCGCATGAAGTCGGTGATGGCACTGCCCTCGCGCAGGAATTCCGGGTTCGCCGCGACGTCGACGGCGAGGTCCGGCCGCAGTTTTTGCGCCATGGCGGCGATTTTGCGCCCGGTGCCGACCGGCACGGTCGATTTGGTGACGATGATCGCCGGATGGTCGAGGGCGAGGAGCACCTGCTCGACCGCAGCGAACACATAGGTCAGGTCCGCATGGCCGTCGCCGCGCCGGGTCGGCGTGCCGACCGCGATGAAAATCGCCTCCGCCTCGGCAATGCCTTCCTTCAGGCTGGCCGGAAATACCAGCCGCCCCGCCGCCATGTTCTCTTCCACCAGCCGGTCCAGCCCGGGCTCGTAGATCGGAATTTTGCCGTCGAGCAACATCTGCCGCTTGGACTCATCGGCTTCCACGACAGAAACCGAGACGCCGAACTCCGCAAAACACGCACCCGACACGAGTCCGACATAGCCGCCGCCGATAATCGCAATTTTCATATCCAGCCTCCGATGCAATCGCTGAGTGTATCGGTTCTGGCGTGGCGGCGCTTAGCCGACAAGTCTTTTCGAAATTATATCCGCGCCCTGCATCTTCAAAACGCCTGCGGTTTCAGCCATGGTCCGCGCCGAATGGAAACCGCTACCGCCCTTGGCCTCCTCGCACTCCCCCGTCACCTGGCGCTCATGGGGGGGCTGGCGATATTCTCCGGTATCATCGTCCGCATCATGGTCTTCGTTGGGGTTCCGGACCATCCGGACGCCCGCAAGGCGCATATGCAGACCACGCCGAAATCCGGCGGTGTCGGCATTGTCTGCGCCTTCATGCTGGGCGTGCTGCTGCTCTACCGCTACGGTCAGGTCTCCCGCCTCGCGGAAGGCTATTTCATCGGCGTAATCGCGGCTGCCATCCTGATGGCCGCCATTTCCTTCATCGACGACCTGCTGGACATCTCCTTTCTCATCAAGCTCGGCACCCAGCTCATCGCCGCCATCGCCGCCGTCGCCTCCGGCCTATGGGTGCATGTGCTGGCGATACCCTATGTCGGCATGGTCGATTTCGGCTGGCTCGGCATTCCGCTCACCGTGTTTTTCCTGCTTTTCGTCACCAATGCGATGAATTTCATCGACGGGCTGAACGGCCTGGCCTCGGGCGTGACCTTCTTCGCCTGCCTGTTTTTGGCCGGCATTGCAGGGATTTATGGCGGGTTCTTCGTCTACACCGCCGCATTGCTGCTGGCCGGCGGCGTTCTGGGTTTCCTGCCCTTCAACTTTCCCCGCGCGCAGATTTTCATGGGCGATGTCGGCAGCCAGTTCTGCGGCTTCATGCTGGCCTTGTTCGGCGTCGCCGCCGCACGGTTCGAGGGCGCTCCGCTCTCTTTCCTCCTCGTGCCGCTGCTGCTCTCGGGCGTGCTGTACGATGTCACCTTCACCCTGCTGCGCCGCATCCTGGCGGGCGAGAACATCGCCCGCGCCCATAACGGGCATCTCTATCAGGTGGTCCGCCGCGCCGGCATGGATGCACGGATCGTGACACTCATCCATTGGGCCTTCGCCATACTGGGCGGTTTCACCGCCATCGCCTTCCTGATCGTCCATTCGATCTGGAAACTGCCGGTCGCGGCGGTGCCCGTCCTCGTCCAGCTCATCTGGACGAGATATGTTTTCCGCCGGGCGGCGGCGGCCGAGCTGGGGCGCTGGTAGCACGCCCAACTCGGCTTACCCGGTTTAACTCGCCGGTGTTTTAGGAGGCGGCGTTTAGCTCGCCGGCGGCACCGGCGTCTGGCCGTTCAGTGAGATATCGTTCGTCACACGGATCATCTTGCCGACCGTCATGGTGAGCCCGTTCAGCCCCCAATCGTAACGGTTCAGCACGCCTTCGAGATGCAGCCCGGTCAGCTGGCCGCCATTCGTTTCCTGCGTGATCACCATGTCGAAGGGATGCGTCTGCCCGCGCATCGTCAGATTGCCCACCAGATTATTGCCCTGGCAGCTGCCGACATAATGCTGGGTCGGATACTGGTCGGGGTCCAAAAACCCGGCGGACATGGTCTGCGAGCGGATCAGCGCATTCGGCAGTTGCAGGCTTTTCACCACAAAGGTCACGTCCACATTGCAGGTCTTGGCGTCCGGGTCGAAATTCAACGTGCCCGAAAGCTGACTGAAGGTGCCCGTGACCGTCAGGATGATCGCGTGGGAATGCGTCTGCGCCAGCATGTTGCCAGGGGTGAGCTGCAAGGTCATGGGTGAGGCGGATGCCGCGGGCGCGAGCAGCAAGGCGCCCAGCATCGTTGCGCAAAGCAGGTGAGTTTTCATCGGTTCCTCCATTTTTCGGCGTGTTTTCACGTCCGTGTCCACGTTAATTCATGTTTAAATTCATGTTCACGTTAAAGCGTATATATTACCCTAAACGTTATATACATCAAAATCCGAATATGGATACAATCAATGGTAGTGCCAAAGAAGTAATAATTCCGTTAAGTCCGATCGCGAGCCCCCCGAAAGCCCCGGCCGTCTGGTTCAGAATCAGCATCCGCGACGTCGCGAGCCCGTGGGCGACCGTCCCCGCCGCCAGCCCGCGCGCCCGCCAGTCCTCCACCCGCGCCAGGCGGAACACGCCGGTGCAGACCAGCGTGCCGAACATCGCAGTCACCATCACGAACACCGCCGTCAGCGGCGGCTGCCCGCCGAGATTCTGCGCAATCCCCATCGCAATCGGCGTGGTGACGGATTTCGGCCCCAGCGAGATCACGACCACTTTCGGCGCACCCAGCGCCCGGGCGATCAGCATCGCCGAAGTCGCGGTCAGCATCGAACCGGTGGTCAGTGAGACGATAATCGCCACGAAATTCTGTTTGATCGCCGGCCAGTTGGCATACATCGGCACGGCCAGGGCCACGGTCGCGGGACCGAGCAGAAAATGGATATACACCGCGCCGGTGAAATACGCCTGATAGCTGGTATGGGTGCTGAGCAGCAGCGCCGCCAGAATGATGATCGAGAGCACGGTCGGGTTGGTGAGTGCCAGATGCCCCGCCCAGCGGTCGATCAGCAACGCGCCTTCCCACACGCAGATCGTCACGGTCAGGCCGAGCAGCGGCTGGGTCTGCAAATAGGCCCAGACATGGAAGAACGGCAGCGGCAGCAGGCTATGCATTTTCCGGCTCCAAGTTCTTTTTCGCGAGCCAGTTCATCAGCACCCCGGTCACCACCAGGCCGAGCAGGGTGGAGACCACAATCCCCATGCTGATCGCCAGCGCATTGTCCCGCAGCTCCTTCAGCTCCGTCACCACGCCCACCCCGGCCGGGACGAACAGCAAGCCGAGATTTTTCAGAAATCCATTCGCCGTATCCCGCAAATGCGGGGAGGGGCCGCCCGTGCGGATCAGATAAACCAGCAGCATTACCAGCCCCAGCACCGGGCCCGGTACCGGCAGGCCGCTTGCCTGCTGAATAATCGTGCCCGCCAGCTGGCAGAGGAGTAGTACCATGAATGCCCGGACCATCGGCGTCTCCTAAACCGCGCTAAATCAATCGTTACCGGCGATCCGCTTGCCGTTTAAGGCAAGCATGCTACGCAATCGCCACCATATATAGCCGAGCCATAGCAGACACGAGCCGAGACGAGCCGACCCAAGACTTCAACGACAATGCCAATGCCAATACCAACAACCCAGGCTTTTAGAGGTGGAATATGCCAAGCTGGCAATCTTACGTGGCCAATGCCGTTCTGCGCTATACGGTAAAACGCAAACTCGCCCGCTCCACCACGCCATTCACTGCGCGCGCCGCCTTCAGCAGCTCGCTCCCGCCACCTCCCGGCGCCCGGTTTTCCGCAGACACCATCGCAGGCATCTCAGGCGAATGGGCGCGGTCGGACAAGCCCGGCATCGGCACATTGCTATACCTGCATGGCGGCGGTTATTTCGCCTGCTCGCCCAAAACCCACCGCTCCATCACCGGCGCCTATGCGATACGCGGCTTCGACGTCTTCAGCCCGGATTACCGCCTCGCCCCGGAACACCCATTCCCCGCCGCCATCGATGACGCGCTCGCCGTCTACCGCGCCATGCTCGCCACCGTACCGGAAGGCCAGTTCGCCATCGGCGGTGATTCCGCGGGCGGCGGTCTTACCCTCGCCACCCTCCTCGCCGCCAAATCCGCCGGACTGCCGATGCCCGCCTGCGCGCTGCTCTTTTCCCCCTGGACCGACCTCACCGGCACCAGCCCCTCCGTGAAATCCAACGAAAAACGCGACAGCATGCTCTACGGACCCAAGCTCGTCGAAGCCGGGCAGATCTACCTGAACGGTGCGGACGCCAAAAACCCGCTCGCCTCGCCTTTGTTCGGCGATCTCAAGGGCCTGCCGCCGCTGCTCATCCAGGTCGGCACGCCCGAAATCCTGCTGGATGATTCCACCCGCCTCGCCGCCCAGGCGCGCGCCGCCGGCGTGCCCGTCGAGATCAGCCTGTGGGACAACCTCCCCCATGTCTGGCAGGTCAGCCAGGTCTTCATGCCTGAAGCCCGCCAGGCGCTCGACCAGGCCGTGGCTTTTGCCAAGGCAAAGCTTGCGCAAATGCCGATCAACGCGTAAACGCGGGCACCTTTTGCTGCCGGTCGGGATCGGCGGCTGTTTTTCCATGGAGTGCGACATGCCGAAGCCCAACATTCATCCGGAATACCACGAGATCAACATCATCATGACCGATGGTACCGAATTCAAAACCATGTCCTGCATGGGCAAAGCCGGCGAAACCCTGCGCCTCGATATCGACCCGAAATCCCACCCGGCCTGGACCGGCGTGCAACGCATGGTCGACACTGGCGGTCAGGTCGCGAAATTCAACAAGAAATTCGCCTCTATCGGCGTGCGCAAAGGCTAAACAGCAATTGAGGCCAGGGGCTCTGCCCCTGGACCCCGCGAAGGGCCGCGTCCTTCGATGCGCGCTATTCAGGGT
>Ga0302193_10001687_pt1 | contig 18752 bp, 35 predicted proteins | sample II_Bog_E3_3_FD_200228 | JGI IMG/M metagenome (GOLD analysis project Ga0302193, IMG submission 200228) | Peat permafrost microbial communities from Stordalen Mire near Abisko, Sweden - II_Bog_E3_3 | ecosystem: Environmental > Terrestrial > Soil > Wetlands > Peat | place: Sweden: Abisko...
TCGAAGCCAATCACCTTTCTACACACCCGGCCATTTTTCGCCTGTCTACCTGGAAACAGACCCTCTCCGAGGGACTCTTTTCGCCCATCTACTTTTTTCCGACCCACTTTTCGGTGACGAAAAAAAATCTTTGTCGCTGCTGCGCTCACACACCAGCGACATGTCGACCGTCCTGACCAACTCTGCCGACCTTGCCGCCGAGACGCGCACCCTGGAGCAAGCGCTGTCGGCGCACTTTGACTCGCTCACCGCGAAGGGCGCCGACCAGAACCAGATTCTCTTCGCCAAGATGCAGCTTCTCAACGCGCGCATGATGGCCGTCGACGCCATCTACAAGGGCAAGGCGACGGCCGAGGAGGCGGCGAAGAAGGAGCTGCTGTAGCCGCTTAAATGTTGCTCTTCACCCCCTCTTTCTTCTCGTCCGCGGCGCACCAGTGATGCGGCGCTTCGGTGCCGCCGCTCCTCCACTGCAGCCACAAGAAGTCGCGCGTCTTGCACTTGTGGCAGAAGAAGGTCGCGGCGGTGTACCACTCGGTGATCTCGGTGCGGTCTTCGCCGGTGTCGGGAGTCGGGGGTGGCGGCGGCGTGGAGAGGGGCTTGACGGGGCGCGGCTTGTCGGTCATGCGAGGGTCCAAGCGTCGGTAGTGAGTGCGTAATCGCAAATGCTGAAAACACCGAGCGCGTCGCTCTGCTGGTTGGCCAGCGCCTGCCGCAGACACATGATGCAAAGACCTGCGACGACGCGCCCGCCCGGCATCTGGAAGCGGCGCAGCGTGTACCCCCTGCGTCGGTAGGCCACCGCCAGCGTGCACCCCAGGCAGGCCACGCCGCGGATGCACGCCAGCTCGCCCTCCTCCGGGCGCCGCAGGAACTTGCTCATCCACTCCGCCGGCACCGGTTCATCGATGGCGACGGGGGGCAGGCGCACCTGGTCGGGCTGCCACACCGGGGGCTGCTTCAGCTCGCGCGCAATGTCCTTGTACAGCGTGTCCCGCGCCGCCTTTGTTGTCTGCTTGCAGTTGGGGTCGAGCGGAGGCGGGCGCTTGCGCCTCACGCGGCCCGAGGGAAGACTCGTGGGGATGCGCTCGACGTCGGGAGCGGTGTTCCACATCCACGAGGACCTGGCGCCGCCCATGACGCGCGACATTCTCGCCGACGACGAGGAGGACGTCGTGAGCTTGCCGTTCATGGATCACGTGATCGGAGCGGCGGTGGAGTTCTGGTCGAAGGGGTGTGTGTGGTGCGAGCCCATGCTCGCGCTCGAAGTAGTCAAGTTCTGCCAGTACACGCGGTGCGAGCACATAGAAGACGCGGTGGTGCGCCTGTTCACGCTGCTCGTGGCGGAGAACGCGGTGGACGCCTTTGTGAGCAGCATCGTGCCGGCGAGACTGGCGAAATTGGTGTAATTATTCGCGAACAGCTGGAGCATCCACGCGGTTATTCACGAACAGAGTACAAGATGCCGGCCGCCCGCAGCTCGTGCAGCAGCACCAGGAAGGTGTTGCCCGAGTACCTGGCCTTGATGTTGGGGTCGCCGCACGCCCGGTTGCCGCACTGGGGCTTGCCGTCGGTGTCGATCCACGACACGGTGCCGCCTGTCGAGTCAGCTGGTGGTGCAAGAGAACGCACACGTGCGACAAAAATAGATCTCGCAGCCGTCGCTCGAGGTGAAGAAGCGCTCGTGCAGCAGCGCCGCCGCGCCGTGCGCCACCATGGCGTCGGCCTCCATCTGGCCGTTCTTGAACCCGCCGTCCTGCGCTCGTCCGGCCAGCGGCTGCCTCGTGAGCGCCGAGACCGGGCCGCGCATCCGCCTCGCGTGCGCCTTGTCGACGACAAAGTGGCGCAGCACCTCGTAGGCCACAAGGCCCATGAAGACGGGCACGCGGATCATCTCGCCCGTCTCGCCCGAGTAGACGGTCTCCTCGCCGGTGGGTGCAAGCATGGGCAGCGCGCGCTTTGCAATCTCGCGGTAGGCGGTGGCGTCGCCCAGCTCGCCCAGCAGAGCGGCTGCCTTGCCCTCGCGGCTCTCGATGAGCTGCCCTGCGCAACGTCAGCTTATTGGCTAGAAAAAACATACCAATCGTCATGCGGGACGGCACGGCGTGCGGGTTCATGATGACGTCGGGCGTGATGCCACCCGTGAACTGCTCCCTACCGCCCACCGTGACGAAGCGCCCATGCGTGAAGGGCAGGTTCTCGCGCGGCTCCAGCTGGCCCACGGTGCCCTTCTGGCCGTGCATCGTCGAGAGCTTGTTGCCCACGATGACAGGGCGCGAGAAGGACATCTTGATCTTGGCCACGACGTGGTTGTCCATGTTGGTCGTCAGCATGACGTCTACTACTAGGCCTCTGGTAGCGTAAGATCACAGCGTTGAATGACTCACCTGTCGTGCGCGTGGAAGTAGCTGGGCAGCAGCTTGCGCGTCTCCTGGTCGAAGCGGCAGGCCAGCGCGTCGCCGTCCTTGAGCCACGTGCCCACCGCAGGCAGGCCGCCGTCCCTGACCTTGCGCAGCCGCGGGTTGCGGAGCACGCTGTCCTCGCTGAGGCTGCTGAAGACCTCGTGGTTGATGCACGTCTCCGTGTAGACGCGGTACTTGTTGCAGCGCGCCATGCCCATCTCGACGCTGGACTTGCTCATGATGGTGTTGTCCTCCTGGTTGTTGGGCCTCGCCAGGAACATGACCACGGCGTTGAAGGTGCAAGGCGGGGCCGCCCCTCTCCGCCGCCCCCACGTCGAGTTGAGCGCGCGCTGGCCGTACCACATGGCGTACTGGGGCGTCAGCTTGCCCCCAAAATACATACATGCGTGGTCTCCCAGGACGCGTTGAGCCGGTACTCGTTGAGCGTCTGGCCGTCGAGCATGAAGGGCAGCATGTCCACTGCCTGCTGCGCCATGCCGGCCTGGAAGGAGACGCGCGGCGCCGGCGTGTGCTGCACAAAGGGGATGTGCGCGGCCGACTCGCCCAGCAGCAGGCTGGCCTCCATCTCGACGTGCGTGCACTCCTCGAGCAGATCGGCGAAGCAGGTCGCGATGACGGCGTCGGTGTCGGGGTCCACGTACTCGATGAGCCCGTCGGCGATCAGCTGGGCGAGCGGGGGCAGGCGGGGCAGCGCCTGCTCCAGGGTGCAAGAGGCGAGCCAGGGCAAAGCTGTGGCGGCTCGCACGTGCCACAGGGGTCGCACCCACCGCCCCGGCGATATGTCGACGCAGACGGCGTGCGGCTCGAGCGTCACCGCGGCGTGCGGGTCGCGGCGCTTCTCGAGCAGCAGGATCTCGAAAGTCTGTTTCAGCGGGCCGCGCGGCCGGCCCAGGATGCGCCCGTTGAGCATGACGCGCTCGTCGCCGGGGCTCCAGGGGTCGGTGATCTTGGCGATGGCGTTGACCCACGCCGGCTCGTTGCCGCGGATGGTGTACTCGCAGGTCTGCGACGGCGTCTTGGTGTAGCCGATGGAGTCGCCGCTGGGCGTCTCGGCGGGGCAGATGAAGCCGTAGTGCGACCCGTGCACCGCCCGCGGGAGGAACTGCTTGCCGCGGCTCGGCAGGAACTGGTGCGTCTTGCGCGGGTTGGACGCGAAGGCCATCTAGGCGCGTCAGTCGGATAAGCACTGCCACCAACCTTGGTCTTGCCGCGGTCGGCCGCGATGACAAAGCCCGCGAGGCTGCCGCTGACGACGCCGGTGCGCATCATCTCATGGATGGCGGCCGTGACCCCGCGCGCGTTGACCGCAATGGCGGCCTGGATGTCGTCGTTCTCGTTGACCGTCAGCTCCTTGGCGCACGTCTGCCAGAAGACGGCCAGCACGTCGACGAACTTGTTCTCGAGCAGCATGCCGCCCGTGGTGATGCGCTTCTCCGCGAGGTGATCTCTGTCAGTCGGGGGCCGCATGCCGTGCTTGCACTCGACGAGGTGCCGCGTCCACCGCACGAGCCAGAAGAGCTTCTGCGCGTCGTCGCCCGCGCTGGTTCCGAGGTGCGGCAGGAACTGTTCGGACAGCAGCGTGCGCCAGTCCTTGCCCCAAGCTCCCTCCAAGCCTGGGCGGGTTAGTGCAAGCAGTGACGGGCGCACCTTCCCCCCTCTGAGGGAGGCGCTCGGCGATGAACTCAACGAGGCGCAGGTCGTCCCCTGGCCGCGTGAACAGCTCGGTGAGCGTCTGCGTGGCGCCTAGCGCGGCCAGCACCTCGACGAGCTTGACCTGGCGCGGCGCGATGTGCACGGCGGCCACCATGAAGCTGGCGTAGAAGACGTGCCTGGTGAGCGCGCGCGACGACACGACCTCGCAGCGCCAGTTGCTGCTGGCGTTAGCGGGACAGGGGATGCACCCACCCATCGTGCACGATAAAGTGCGGCGAGTCGGGCCGCTGGTTCTCGGCGTTGACGATCATCTTGTTGACGCCTTGAACGATGAAGGTGCCTCCTGCTCGCGTCAGATGCAGGCGGTGCTCGGACGTACCCTCGTCCACGCGCGGCGCCGGGTCGTGGCGGCTGCCGATCATCAGCGGCATGAAGCACAGCAGCTGCGACTCGAGGAACAGCTTGCCGTGGTCCATGACGTTGACGCGGATCATGACGCGGTAGTCCAGGTCTCGTGCATATGCCTCTGCCTGGCCGATCTCTCTATATTTAGACTGCTCGATGCCCGTCTCGAGCCAGGTGTCGAGGTGGCCGGGCGGGTGCACGAAGACGACGGGGTCGAGCGTGAAGCTGTGGCCGTCCATGACGATGGGCTCCAGCCGCTCCACTGCGTGCCGGATGCCCTGCTCCAAAAAGTCGTCGTAGCTCTCGTGGATGCTGTGGTTGAGCGACAGCGCGGGGTCGAAGAGCGTGGCCATGCAGTGTGTAAGAGAAGGAGTGATTGACCCTGCCCAACGCGATGCGCACGCCGGTGGGGCAGGAGGCCGCCTGGCGCCGCAGCGAGCTCACCCTGGCGCAGTACGAGTCGAGCCTGCCCCCTCCCAACGTGAGGAACGCGCCCGACCGAGTGCTCGACGAGTGGAGTTGGCGCGAGCGGCGATGGCCCAGAAGCTATGTAACCACCAGGAGCGCTGCAGCTAAACCCAGCGCGCCCGCAATGGCTCCACGTAACAACGGCAAGACCCTCGGCATCGCGAAGAGCGAAATGTTCGAAATCCTCATCGTGGACCACGGAAATCCGTCGCTCAAGTCGCGCATCGGGTGCTGGTGCTGGATGGGCCTCGGCTGGCTGATCAGCCTTTTCTTCATCTCCGGCCAGTTCATGATTAACGCCGGCAACAACATCACCTACCTGAAAAGCAACCAGAACTTCTGCAACTTCACGACCAACTTCACGTCGCTGGCGATGACGGCAGCACCCGTGACCGTCAACCTGCAGTGGCTGCTCACCGGTATCCAGATTGCCATTCCGGGTGTGTACTGGGGAGCTGCGATCCTGTATATCATCTACTTTGACACCATCAAGGCCAAGTTTGGCGAGAAGCCGCGACTCTGGGATAGGTTCGCGTTCGCCGACCACATCAGCCTGGCGGTGCAGTGCGTGCTCTGGGGGTCGATGGCCTACATCCTCAACAACCTTCTCGGCGAGAAGAGCTGGAACTCCAACGTCTCCATGTCTGTGATCACCGTCAACTACCTCGGTTGGGTGTACCTCGCCGAGTACGTGGCCAACGTGGCGTACAACGCCGACATGCGGGAGAAGATTTCCTCCCGCATCTTTGTCCTCAACGGCCTCACGGCCGACGACATGTACGTCATCTTCGCCGTCATCTACGGCATGGCCGTCCTCAGCTTCGCGTGGCTCATGTCGAGCATGGCCGTGCCCGTCATCCTCATGTACGGCCAGAACATCACGATTCCCATCGGCACGCTCTACGCGTACGGCGCGTTTCTCGGCTTCATGGTCCTGCGCGCTCTGATCTTACTGGGCATGACGTTTATGACCTACGCATGGGAGCGAGCAGACTTCCAGGTCCACTCCGACCCCGTTGATGCCGTCACCGGCAAGGCTTTGGTGGCAGTCGCGTTGCCCTACTCGTTTTCTCGGGGGGACTTTGCCATGCTCGGCGCGACGGCGTCCGTGCACCTGTGCAACTTCATCGGCGGCATGATTGCCATCTACGGCATCGAGGACCAGTTCCCGACCAACTACCAGCGTGTGGCGTGAGGGGAGAGAGGGGGTGTCGTAACGGCGAAAACCATAACAGCCGCAACCGCCGCGCTAACTCACCACACACACCTGCATGCGCACCCTGGGCGTGGACCCAGGCACAACCAACCTTGGCGTGGGCATTTTCGATGGCGCTAGCATAATCATGTCGCGCGTCAACCTGACCGTCGAGAAGCACGAGGGCGAGGGCTTTGTCCACGTCGCCATGAACGAGAGCCGCTACGTGGACGCCATCCGCCTCTTTGTGACGAAAAACTACGCGCTGCTCTCCACGGTGGAGCGCTTCGCGACCGAGAAGCAGATCAAGCCCGAGATGATCTCGCTCGAGCTGGCGATCCTCGCCTACCTCAAGGCCACCTTCCCCCACGCCGAGGTCCTGCGCGTCAGCGCCCTGTCGACGCGCGCCTTCTTCAACACGAGCCTCAAGAACGACGCCATCAGCGAGGAGAACGCCTACTTGTGCCGCAAGGAGATGTCCGTCGAGGTCCTGAACAACATCTTCGAGCGCGACACCATCACGTAGGCAACGCGCTCCGCGGAGACTGACGCACGCAGTGTGATCAAGGAGACCATCGGGACCAAGATTGACGACGCGGCCGAGGCGGCCCTGCTCGCCGTCTACGTCTTCTTCCTCACCATCGAGCCCAAGCTGTGCACGGCCACCGGGCACCTCATCCGGCGCGTGTCGGCGCCCATCAAGTTCGCCTGCCGCGAGGACCTCCCGCTCACGCCGGAGCAGCGCCGGCCCATCGTGCAGTTCTACATGCAGGCGTCGTCGAGCGGCAAGCGGAAGGCGCCCCCCAGGAAGCGCAAGGCCAGCGCCGCCATCGCGCCCGCAGCCAAGCGCGTCAAGGCGTGAGCGCAGACACACACACCATGGACCCAGCGGAGACGCTCAACGTAGTGAAAATATTAAAAATGTCGGTCCCGTTCGTCGCCGCCGGCATGATGCTCTTCCTATACGTCACCATCGTGGGGTGCATGGTCTGCATCCACCGGTTCGAGGCGGCCTGGGACCGCGGCGACGTCGCCTTCGTGCCCTCCTGGTGCAAGGGCTTCAACGGCGACCCCATGGCCATCGCGGGCGCGGCGCTGCTGGGGATGGTGATTGTCGCGATAATGGTCTTGTAATCATGCTTGCCGCAGCAGCGGGGGAGTCCGTGGCGGTACGGTGGGAAGATACATATGCGTCGCTCACACACTCTCGATGGAATTCGTCGACGCGCACCACCTCCTCCTCGAGTACAGCGCCACCGCCTCCAAACTCTCCCGGCTGTGGAGCGCCGTCAACACGCCAGAGGTGAAAGACTTCTTCGTGCCCTACGACGAAATCGACTGGGCCAATCTGTGCCTCCACTACAAGAAGAGTTTCGAGGAGCAAGAAGAAGAGGCGGACGAGTCGACTTCGGAAGATGAGACGGACGACGAGGCGTCACCGAAGCGGCAGCGTGCCGAGCCGGAGGACGACGACGTGGTGTACATCGAGACGTCGCATGCGCCAGAAACACCGAAAGCAGCACCCGCCGCACGGATAGAGTGGAAGCAATAGGTTTAATCACACATGCCCATCCTCAACGTGTGGGACAGGATACCGCCGCCCCTTGCACGTCAGCAGCAGGCGGTCGTGAAGCGGGAGAACATCTGCGTGGCCTGGTGCAGCTGGGTGGCCGGCTTCGTGATGAAGATTGACTGGATGGGCCGGCGCGAGAAGCAGGGCACGCCCGTCATCTGAGGTTCTTTGATCCGTCATCTGAGCCAGTCGGCGGGCGATAGTTCTAAGCGAACGGCAATCTCGAACAGCAGAGCAGTGAGCTGCATCTTGTAGATGATGGCCATCGGAATCGCCCGGAGCACGCGCGGGTCCCACAGCCCGTGCACCCACAGCGGCAGGCACACGCCGATGAGCAGGGCGAGCTCCACGGCCGGCGTGCCGATGAAGATGCCCACCGCGCTCAGCACCAGCAGGCAGCACACGGGCGTGCGCAGGCTTGTCGCGACGAGCCCGATCAAGAAGAGCGGCAGCGTGAGCGGCGGGTACAGCCTCGTCGCCGAGATGGCCTGCACCGCGAAGAAGGCCAGGGCAGCCAGCGTGCGCCGCCACCACAGCTGCTTGTAGAGCACGATGAAGTCGCGCGAGTCCTTGCGGTCCAGCGTCTGCTGCACAAAGATGACCCACCAAATAGCCTCGGCCAGAGCGGGCACGGTCCACCTGCCCGAGTCAGCCGGTGCTGTCGCCAGACGCTTACGGGCGCAGGAAGACGGCGGTGAGCGCGACGACGCGGACCATGATGCGGCCCACGCGGCGCTCAACCCTGTCGGTGTCGGCGAAGATGTGCTCGGGGGCGGAGGAGCAGGCGAGGGCGATCTGGAGCATGCTGGTGTGACCACACAATGGACGCCCGCGGTCGCGCCGCCAAGTCCCTCCCCGCCTTCGCCAAGGACATCATGGACACGAAGGAGGCCGCGCGCATCGGCGAGGAAATTCTGGCGATGCCGAGCGACGAGTTTGCCGCCATGGTGCGTATCACTCACTTCACCACGGGAAAGTGGATCGTGGGCTACAACGTAGCCTATGGGTGGTATAAATCTCCGCGATAATCACACATGCTCGTCGACACCGACGAGACACCGTTGGCCGAAGCCAAGCCAGTCGATGCAACAGAGGGCCCCCGGCGGCGTCTGTGGATCTGCCTCATCATGTGCGCCTACGCGCTCACGGCTATCATGATCGGCTTGAGCGCCAAGCTCACGGGCCCGACGCCGGTTGCCTCGGTCGCCACGGTCATCTACATCGTGTTCAGCCCGGTCGTCTGGGTGTCGCTGTACTGGAAGATTGGTGACTGGTAGGGGGCTAAGCGCGCTCACACACATGACTAAAGCGACCGCCGTCTTTGATGTACGTCTGCGCACGCTAGGCGCCTCACCCGCACCAGATCAGCAAGTCCACCATCTCGCAGGCGGGCATGACGGCCTTCCTGCAGAGCGAGCTGAGCGACGACATCACGCAGGTGCCGGGCATCGGGTACGCCGCGGCCGAGAAGCTCAAGCTGGCTGTGCTCTACAAGGACGGCAGCCTCGGCGAGCCAGGCGTCTTCAACACCTTCCAGCTCGTCGGCAAGTACCTCTCGTTCCGCCAGCGCAACATCACGCAGCAGCAGCACAACGACGCCTTCATGGAGTGGCTGCAGCTCAAGGGCGTCAACGCGCACCGCGTCGGGATCACGCAGGCGCTCGCCGAGTACCTCAGCGTCATCATCCCGTCGCCCTACCCGGAGAAGACTTCGTGAGCAAGGTGTTTAATCGCTGTGCTCGCTCCCCTCTCTCTCTCAGGCCGCCTGGTCGGTGGCCGCAGCTTGAAGCACCACTGGCTTGATGATGGCCGAGTGCAGACGCTTCAGGCTGTAGGCGGCCTGGGCGGTGCCCGTCTCGAAGGACGTGATGGCCGTGGAGATGCCCTTGGCGTCGGCGCCGTGCGTCTTGAGCTCGTTCAGGAACGCGACGGAGCTGGTCTTGAGGTTCTCGAGCTTGAACTCGAGGTCGTCGTAGGCGGCCTGCGTGATGGCGGCGGCGGGAGCTTGGGGAGCATAGGTGGCCATGTTAGAGGGAGAGGGGGTGAGGTTGAAGTGTGGTGTGTGTGAGCAAACAAGCTGAGTCTCCCAAGCATACGGCAAAGTCCCCGAGCATACGGCGAATTCCCCGAGCTCCCCTCGAGCATCTTCTCGCTCACCCATGGCTATCTAACCCCCTCCGCGCCGGAATCCTAAAGCGCCATGGCGTCCCCCACCTACATGCCCACGCACCTGCCGACCGCGATCCCGTCCACCTCGCCCACGCCGCCGACGCCCTTCAACTGCCAGCAGGTATGCATCGCGCGATCGAGCTGACGCGCCAGGCCGTGCTGTGGCAGACGAGTCTGGCGTTCACGCTCGCGATGATCCAGTGGCTCATCCACCTCGGCCTCTGGGCCTGGACGGGCGAGGAGTGGGTGCTGCGGCGCTACGCCCGCACCGCGTGGCTGTGCTCGCTGCTCTACTACTTTATCATCCTGGCGCTGGTGCTGTCGCCGCAGAACGTCACGACCAACTGCCCGGGCTACGTCACCAGCTTCAACTACACCAACGTGCAGACGCAGCTCGGGCTCACCGCCATCGTCTTCTCCACCGCGCTGGAGATATGGTGGGGCATCTACGCGTGGTCGAACGCCCCGCCGCTCAAGCGGAACTCGCTCATCCGCAGCGGCGCCCCCAGGGTGTCGGCGCGAGTGGACCTCGGGACTGGGTTGGCGATTTAAACACACATGCTCCGCTTCCTCCTCACAGGCGCTGCCCATCTCACAGGCGCGGGCTTCTTCTTCCTGCTTGGCTTCGCCGTCGTCTACGCGGTCGACACCGTCATCACGGAGCGGCGGAAGCGCGACAGGGTGACGGTTGATAGGAAGCGGCTGTAACACTCAGCACGAGCGAACGGGCCACTCGTTGCAACCCTCATCACACATGCGCGTCGTGAACGACACTGCCGTCGTGGTGATCAGCGTGATCATGGGAGGCTTTGCCTCGCTCTTTTTCCGGGACGCGCCGCTCATGGTGTACGTCTGCCTCGGGCTCATATGTGGCATCACGGCGCAGGGAATAGAGGCAGTGTGGTGCCGGCGGGGGGTGCGCCGGGTGGTGGTGGTGAGCTAGGGTCGGTCGCATGAACCGTGTGGAACACCACCCGTTGAATTTTCCCCCACACACTCCCCCCCATGCACCTCTCGCTCCCCCTCCTCCTCGCGCAGGCCGCTCTGGCCTCCACGACCATCCTCTACGCCTCCCTCCCCCTTTATGACGGTAATAGGGGCACCTACGCCGGATCCACCGCGCTCTGCCAGCAGCAGCAGCTCGGCCAGATCTACACGGCCCTCCAGTGCCGGAGCGCGCTCTCCATGCTGCTCTTCGACGGCATGTCGTACGCGGCCTTCAGCCTCAACCAGTCGGCCCCCGTCAAGGGCCCCACCGACCAGCTCGTTGCAACAAATTGGTCTCAGTTGATCGCGGGGCAACTCACGAGCTCGCTCTACGAGGCCGACGTGCTGTCCACGCCTCTGGCGACGTGGTGGTCGGGCGCCAACGCGCTGGGGCGGGCCGACGTCAACTGCGGCAACTGGGGCACCAACGACACCATCTGCATCCTGGGCTTTGTGGGCGGGGCCGCCGTCACCACCAACGAGTGGGCCTCGCTGCAGTACGGCTCGTGCAACGTGCAGAAGACGCTGCTCTGCGCGTGCTTGGGGGGCACGCCGCTCACCACGGGCTCGCCGACCAACCAGCCCACCGACTCGCCCACGCGCAGGCCCACGCAGTCGCCGTCGGGCTCGCCGACCACCAGCGACCCCACCGCCTCGCCCACGAGCAGCAGCCCCACCAAGTCGCCCACCAAGTCGCCCGTGCGCGAGCCGTCCGCGTCGCCCACCGCCACGCCGCCCGCCCAGTTCCTCGTGCTGTACCCAGCCTACCCGCTGGGCTTCGGCGTCGTGCCCGCCAACCAGATCGGCGCCAGCATCTGCACCAGCAAGTGCGGCGGCTTCACGCGCGGCGCGCCCCTGCTCTGCTACAGCAATCTCGCCATCGGCGCCATGCCCGGCTTCTACCGCTTCAACGCCAGCGTGCCCATCTACAACTCGTTCATGACGCCGATCGCGTCCAACTGGTCCAACTTTATGAACGCGACGCTGCTGGCCAGCCTCAACACCATGTCCGGGCTGTCGGGCGCGGTGTGGTCGGGCTGCACGGCGGGAGGCGGCTCCGTAAGCGCCAATGGAAACTGCGGCAACTGGACGTCGGCGGCAGGCACCGGCGAAATCTTGTTGAAAACGTCCACGGTGGCGCAGACGTGGATGACCAACGCCAACCCGGCCTGCACCTCGACGCTCAACTACGTCTGCGTGTGCATCAACGAGCTGGTGCCGACCGCCGCGCCGACGAGTGTCCCCACCGCCTCGCCGACGTCGTCTAAGCCGACGCTGTCGCCCACGACCTCGGCGCCCACGAAAGCGCCGATGCCGCCCACGCACTCGCCGACCACCGCGAGCCCCACGACGGTCTCGCCGACAACCACATCGCCGACGACAAGTTCGCCTACCACCTTCCAGAACATCCTCTTATATTATCAGGGCTCGAGCATCGTGGGCAATGGAATCGCCGCGTCGACTTGCACAGACAATCCAACGCACGTGCCGCCTGGATGTGCTGCCACATACCAGTTCCTGTGCTACTCGACAGGCTCCGTCGCGAATTTCCCGTCGCTGCGCGGCTTCGACGCGACCAGGCCCGTCTATGGCTACAACGGCGGCGTGTCGACGGAGATGGCGGCCAACTGGACCAACCTCATGGGCGCAACGCTGTTGGCGACTGCCTCGTCCACGACAGGCATCGGGGGCGCCCCGTGGACAGGGTGCACTGCCGGGGGCGGCTCGGTCAGCTCGAACGGAAACTGCGGCGGCTGGACGAGCTCTGTTGGTAACGGCGAGACGGGCGCGGCCGCTACCACCACGGCGTCCACATGGATGGCTGGCGCCGCTACTGCATGCACTCAACTTCGCGGGTATCTGTGTGTATGCGTCTATTGATTAAGACACACTGTCACCACCATCCGTGGCTTGGCTTTCAGCATCGGCCAGGTTCTTCATTTGCGTATCGTACGATGGGCCTCTCCGCATGAACCGCTCCCGGTGCCAGCAGTAGCAGATGCCGATGATGATAACAAGCGCAACACCGAGCCCTAGCGCACATAGGACGATAACGAGTTGATCGACGGTGAGAGCAGTGGAGTTGGACATGGGGAGAGTGAAACCACGCGGAACAATAAAGTGTGTCGGTTGACTTTGCTACGGATCGGGATCCCCGCCTCCCGCTCGTGTGCGTCCGCCCCGCACGCCGGGCCTTGCTGCTGTTGAGGTCGGGGTGCTGCCGGTCCTCCCCGGCGTTGGGAGCGAGGCCGTTTTCGGGGTGGGAGTTTTCAACGAATTATTGCACACGACTGTGATCACCGCCCCACCCCCGCATCATAGACCACACGGCCTCCCCGTGAGGAACTCTGGCGCGGGAGAGAGGCAGGCCACGATACACAGCGCGCCGATGGGGATGGCGATGTCCATCGTGATCGCGACGACGAACATGAGGTAGAGGCAGAGCGCGAGCTTGCCGAGGTGCCAGAGAAGCACGATGGCGCGGGTGGCTATGCGCTTGCGGAGCTGGCAGCGGTCGGATGGCAGCTCGGGGGGAGGGGGGAGAGAGAGGGCCTCGGGGTCCGACATGCGGGGGTGAGTGTCGCTTTGTTCCGTACGGATTGCGACGCATGCGCCATCTCTCGAAACCACCCGTCATGACCACCTCCCTCGCCGACGACTTCGACGCGATTACGCGCACCGACCGCGAGTTCTCCGCCGTCAAGCGCGACATGATGCTCTCCTGCACCATCACCATGGAGCAGGCGTACAAACTCGTTCAGGCGCATGATCGCATCATGGTGCTCCTCAAGACGCAAGTGGGCGACCTCATCCAGAGTCAGCGCGAGATGGGCGCCAAGCTCAGCGGCATCGCCGACGAGATGACGCGGCTGCACCAAGCAGGGGAAGAATCAGCCCGCGAGGTGATCGCGTTCAAGACCTCGACCGTCTACCCGCTGTTCGAGGTCATGGAGCAGATGGATGCTCAAGCAGCCGTGGAAGCTGCTGCGAAGGCGAGTTACCCCTGAATAATGCTATTCTCCAGCCGCCCCAGCTCGGTGAAACCAGACATGATCACGACCGCGAAGAGCGCCACCAGCCCCCAGAAGAAGAGCACGAGGATGAGGAAGCGCGACGTGTGCCCGCAGCAGAGCGCCGAGGCCGACTCCTGCACCTCCTCCTCCGCCGCCTTCCTGGGCTTGCGCGTCGCCTCCTCCTGCTGCTTGACGAGGAGCGGCTTGCGCGCGCCGAGGAGCTCCTTCCGCCTTTCCTCGAGCCTGAGGTGCGCCTCGTCTGCTCTCTCCTGCCGCTCCTCCGCGGCGTCGCGCAGCCGGCTAACCCACGCGGACTCCTTCTTTTTCTGTGGCCTGTCTTCGGGGTCGTCGACGTAGTCGAATCGTTGGGGCATGATTACTCGAGCTTTCTGCGCTTGCTTCCCAGGGCGGTGTGGTCGGCCGGGACGACGAACTCGAGGGGGCGCTTGCGTTGTGTGAGGCCCTCCTTTAGGAACAGGTAGGCCGCGATGAGCGAGTCCGTGTAGTAGACGCGCGGCCACTCGAAGACCACCTGGCTGCGTCAGTCGCGGCGGAGAGCAACGCACGCCCCACTTGTGGATGGGCCGGATGCGGATGATGCGCGGCCCCAGCTCGAGCGAGGGCTGCATCTCCCAGTCGTGCAGGATGAGCATGTTGATGACGCTCTGCTTGAACCTGCTGCGTGAGTTTTAGCCGCGGGGGCACGCACTGATCCGCCTCCTCGAAGTTCTGCTTGGCGTCGAAGCACAGCATGGCGTCGTAGTTGAGCCGGTACTGCGTCTTGGGCACGCCGACCTTGCGCGTGAGCTCCTCGAGGTTCATGGGGAAGTTCTTGTCGTCGATGAGGATGGGGTTCTTGGCGCCGAGCACCATGTGCGCCGTCACGAGCGGCTGCAGCGGCACGTTGCGCTGGTAGACGCGCCGGTCCGCGCGGTTGCAGATGAGCTCGCACTCAAAGTCGCGCCGGTAGTGCATGAGCTCCTTGAGGATGTTGGGGTCGTTGACGCGCGAGCGGACGCGGGCACGGTCCTCGCCGACCTTCTTGGTGATCCAGCTGAGCTGGATGAGCTTGTAGCCCTCGAGCAGCACGTCCATGTGCGTCAGCATGCTGCACATGTCCCAGACGAATTTCTCATTCAGCTGTCGCGCGTGAGCCGGCAGAGCGGTGCGAGCTTGCCTGCGTGGACTGCTTGTTCTCGCGCAGCAGCAGCTGCTTCATGTCAATGTCGGGCTCGTCGTTGTCCGAGTCGCAGTTGCCGACCATGATGCCCTCGTCCATGGGCCGCGTGTTGGCGAACTCCTCCACGTCGTGCTCGTCGGGGCTCAGCGTGTCGGCGGCTAAATAATAAGCGCGGCGGCGCACCAGCTCCAGCAGCTGCTCGAAATCTTTGAACCATTCATCGTCGCGCTCCCTGTCGTCGAAGATGTCGCCGTCCAGCAGCCACATGAGCGCGGTGGCCGTGTGCATAATCTCCTGCGTGGACATGTCCATGATGCGCTTGGTGAAGGTGGCGTGCTTCATGTCGAGCCGCTCGAACGAGTGCGGCGTGGCGTCGCTGGTGCACCGCGCGTGGTTGTTGGCCATGATCTTGGCGTTGCAGATCCACATCAGGTCCAGCAGGCACGTGCTCCGCTCGCCGGCGCGCACCATCTCCTTGCAGCTGAAGTAGAAGTGCCCCAGGTTGAAGAGCGGCGTGCCGAGCCGGATGCCGCCGGCCTTGTCCTGCTGCAGCGTCATCTTGACCTGCGCGAGGCCGGTGAAGAGGGCGGCGTTGGCCATTGTGTGACACACATGGCCCCGCGCCTCTTCCTCGCGTTCGCGCACAACGAGCCCGAGCACGACAGCGCCGTCGTAAGGCTGCAGCGCGCCATCCTCGGCCCGGTGGAGCACGTCGAGTTCGTGGTGCGCGACGGCAAGTACATGATGCGCTACCTGGTGGCCGAGCCCACGCAGCACCACGATGCATGTGTGTTCAAGACGACGCGGGCGCACGACGAGAAGACCGAGTGGATCTGCCTGCGACTGCTGCTGGAGGAGTTCAAGGTCGCCAAGGTGGTCGCCTTTCTGGAGGAGGCCATCGTCAAGCGCCACTACTACACGCCCTCGCGCATGGTGGCCGCCAGCGGCATCACGCTGCCCTCTTGCCTCTGGTCTCTGCTCATGGGCAGCGAGCCCGAGGTCGACAGCGCCGGCGACGCCATGTACTGCACCGAGCTGTGCATGCTGGGGCTGCAGCACGTGGGGCTGCTGGACTACTACCCCGCCGAGATGTGCACGCCCAACGACCTGCTCATCATGGCCGGCGAGTTCTCGGAGCGCACGCCGCTCAACCCGACTTTGGGCGTGGACGCGCTCGGCCTGCGCGTGTCGGGCGACTCGATACAGAGCTACTTAGCATGACAGCAACATCCTGCCCACGGCAGCCCCGAACGTGTAGGCGAAGACGATGGCGTATAACAGAGCCCAGGTCTCGGGGGACATGTGTGTTACGCTCCTACTCGGTCGGGCCTCCTCAGCGGGCATCGCAGCGAGAGGCTCTTGGTGTAGCAGGAATCGCAGTGCCCCATTACGATGAGCAGCGCGGTGAAGTCGAGGATGCCGCCGGCCGTGGTGAACAGGAAGGCCCACATGAGCGCAAAGTTGGTCGGCAGCGTGCTCCAAATCATCGAGAAGCTGAAGCTCGGGAACTCGTTGAGCGCCGACCCGATGAAGAGGCCCCAGCTCGTGAAGAAGAGCAGGACGCGGAGGATGAAGCACATGGAGGAGAACGACCGGCACTTGCTGCTGGTGCAGTCCGGCTCGGCGGGGCACATGCAGTTCACCATGGTGTTGCCGCCGAACGTGGCGTTGCTCCGCATATAGGTCGTCCGGTGCTTCTTCTTGAGGATCGCGTTGACCGTCAGCGGCGCGGTTTCTTCGGTGACGCCCACATCGACGGCGGTGAGCGGCGTGGTCACGATGCCGGTGTTCCAGGCGACGGCCGCGCCGGCGACGAGCACAAAGTAGATGACGCTGAGCAGCATGCTCGAGAGCGCCAGCGGGCTGTTGACGAGCGCGGTGGAGTTGCTCATCGCAGGTGTGCTTGCAGCTGTGGCTTGGGGTTCAGATGCGCCGGGGTTATGAACCTGTTGGTGCTCAGGTGCTTCGGGAGTGGCGGCTGCTCTGCTTTAGGCACGTCTGGCGTGGCCTTTGCATAGGCGCTCTTGCGGCGTGGCAGCGGCTTCTCGCGGACGCAGATGCAGGCCCCGAGCCCGATGCACACGGCGACGCAGCTCCACGCGAGCGCGAGGCCGGCGAACTGGGCGCGTCAGTCACCGCGAGCAGCGACTTACCAGCGAGGACTGCGTGATGTTGGCGGGCAGCGTGGGCGGGTTGGTGCCGGGGCACGGCGGGAACGAGTTGCTGGCCATGTTGCACTGCACGAAGACGCTGTTGCCGCAGCTCAGCTGGGACACGCACATGCACATGTTATCGTCGATGACGTAGTTGGGGTCGCAGTTGTCCACCTGGCAGCCGTTGTTGAGCAGCAGCCCCGAGCCGTGCGACACGGTGCAGGGGAGGATGCCGCAGACGCGGGGCGCCACGTTGGTCAGCGCGAGCGCAAAGGTCTGGTTCGGCGACGAGAGCAGGCCCTCGACGAACACCTGTTGCGTCAGTCTGCGGCGGGGAGCGGCGCACCGAAACGTCAATGGTCGCCCCCAGCAGCACGCTGAGCGTGATCTTCTGGACGTTCTGCGTCATGGCGGGCACGTTCGAGACGCCGTTGTAGATGACGGCCATTCCTAAAACGTTGACCATCACGTTGGAGACGAACGCCATGGCGGGCAGGTCGGCGTAGGCCATGGTGATGCTGACTTGCGTCGAGGTCGCCGCGAAGCACTTGGTCACCGAGCCCCCGCTGGTCACGAGCTTGTCGTAGTAGGTGGCGATGGCAAAGTTGAGGTCGGGCACGCCGAACGAGAGGTCGCTGTAGCCGACGACGGGCGCGCCGTAGCCGTCCACGAGCCCCGCCGCGAAGGTGGCCGAGTTGACGATGGCGGCCATCTTCATGTAGGCCGAGGCGCGCACGCCCGTCGCGTTGGTGAAGTGCTGGTCGACCAGCGCCGCGAGGCCGCAGATGGCCGGCGAGGCGAGCGAGGTGCCGTTGGCCTGCACAAAGTCGGCGTGGTTGGGCGAGCCGGGGTTGATGGCCTCGGCCACCGTCACGTTGACGCCGAGCGCGGCCACGAGCGGCACGTGCGGCCTGGGGTCCAGCACGCCCTGCGACGTGAAGCTCGCGATGTAGCTGGCGTTGCCGGTGGCCGCGCCGGTGCACAAGCAGTTCTTGCAGGTGCAGGGGCTGTTGACCATTCCCACCGGGCCTGTCGCTGTGAGTTGAGGCAAATACGGGGCAAACCTGTGTTGCCAGCCGAGGCGCAGGGCAAGATGTCGTAGGCGACCGTCAGCCAGTCGAGGTCGGAGGCGGTCTCGTCGTAGATGCCGGCGGTGAAGTTGATGCCCCAGCTGATCGAGTGCAGCGAGACGTTGCGCGCCGCTGCTGCGTCGTAGAGCACGGTCCAGTCGAGCGGCAGCTGCAGCGTGCCCTCATTGTCCTGGATGTCGAAGAAGAGCAGCGCCGACTCGTTGGCCACGCCCATCTGGCCGCCGCAGAACTGGCCCACCGCCACGCCGGCCGACATGGTGCCGTGCGAGCCGTTAACAACCGTGGTGTTAGTGTAGATGCCGGGGGCGTACTCGATGTTCGACACGGTGACGTTCTTGTGGTAGAAGGAGCACTGCTGCGTGTCGAGCCCGCCGCCGTCGGTCATCATCATCGCCACGCCTGCTTGGCGTCAGCTTGCTCCAGCGTGCATTCTCGCCTGCGCCA
>Ga0302193_10001688_pt1 | contig 18737 bp, 12 predicted proteins | sample II_Bog_E3_3_FD_200228 | JGI IMG/M metagenome (GOLD analysis project Ga0302193, IMG submission 200228) | Peat permafrost microbial communities from Stordalen Mire near Abisko, Sweden - II_Bog_E3_3 | ecosystem: Environmental > Terrestrial > Soil > Wetlands > Peat | place: Sweden: Abisko...
TCACAACCCACGACAACATCATCGACCATTGCTGCGAGGCTTGGAACAAGCTCGTCGATCAACCTTGGCACATCATGACTATCGGACGCCGGAAATGGGCGACTGGGTTGTGATCATCGCAGGTATTACAACGCGCGGGCCTCGATCGGACCGGGCGCATCGCTGTCGGTCACCAGCCGATTGCGCAGCGGCAGCGCAAAGGCATCGGCCGAGATCTCGAAGACATCCCCCGGACGGGTCGCCACCGCGTCGGCAAACGACACAGTTGCGGTGCCAAAGAAATGAACGTGGACATCGCCCGGACGCCGGAACAGCGGATATTTGAAGTGGTGGCTTTCCAGATTGGCCAGGGAGTGCGACATGTTGGCCTCTCCGGTCAGGAACGGCGCCTCCCACACGGTCGCCCCGTCGCGCGTGATGCGGCTTGTGCCGCGCACGTCGGCGGGCAAATCGCCCAGGCGCAATTCGGGCGCGAGCGCCGCCTGGCGCAGCTTTGAATGGGCCAGCCACAAGTAGTTGCCCCGCTCGGTCACATGGTCGGAAAACTCGTTGCCAAGCGCAAAGCCCAGCCGAACCGGCTGACCACCCGCATCAATCAGATAGATCCCGGCAATCTCTGGCTCTTCACCGCCGTCGCCGGCGAATGACGGTGAAACCAGCGGGGCATCGGTTTCCACCAGAATGGAACCGTCACCCTTGTAGAACCATTCGGGCTGCGCACCCACAGCACCCGCCGCCGGCTTGCCGCCTTCGAGCCCCATCAGGAACATGCGCATCGAATCGGTCGCCTGCCCGGAACCTTGCGTCTTATGCATCTTGTCGCGCCCTTCGGCCGAACCAAGGTGGGTCAAACCCGTGCCGCTGACGATGCAATGCGCCGGATCGGGATGATCGATCGGCACCAGCAGGCGCACGGCATCAAGCGCGACCGGGTCGCCCAACCGTGCGGTGGCCAGTTCCGCAAGACCCAGCCCCGCAGCAATCGCCTCATACGCCAGTTGGAGTGTGGTCGTCGCCCCCTGCACCACCCGCGCCGCGCCAGTGCCGTCAAGCGCGGCTACCCCGCGCCCGTCATTGGTCGCAAACTGGGCAAGCGAACAGATCATGACCCGCGCTGCCACTGGCCGTCAACGCGGCGCGGCAGTGCCCAAGGATTGCCCTGTTGAAGCGCTGGAGGAAGCAGCGCATCGGGAATCGCCTGATAGGATACCGGCCGCACGAACCGCGCCAGGGCCAAAGTCCCGACCGATGTCGTGCGCGCATCCGATGTCGCAGGGTATGGCCCGCCGTGAACCATCGCCGTGCTGACTTCGACCCCGGTCGGCCAGCCGTTGGCAAGCACCCGGCCCGCCCGGTCGCGCAGCGCGGCCAGCACATCGCCGGCCTGTGCCTCGTCAGCCGGGGCAAGGTGGATGGTGGCGGTCAACTGCCCTTCCAGCCCCGCAATGACGCGCAGCAATTCAGCCTTGTCACGACAGCGCACCAGCAGCGAGGCGCTGCCGAACACTTCCTCGCCCAGTTCACGGTCCGCCAGAAACGCCGCCGCCGTCGTCGCGAACAGCGCGCCGACACAGCGGTTGGGCTGGTCGGTGGCAATGCCGCTGGCCAGACGCTGCGTTGCATCATGCGCGTCAAGCCGGGCGATCCCGCGCACATAGGCCTGCTGAATATGCGGGGCCAGCATGACTTGCGGTGCGCAACTGCCCAGCGCACCGGCAGCAGCATCGGCAAACCGGTCAAGCGCCGGGGAATCGATCGCCAGCACCAGACCGGGATTGGTGCAGAACTGCCCCGCCCCCAATGTCAGTGACGCAACAAACGCGGCGCCCAGCGTTTCCGCATCGCATTCGAGCGCGGCGGGCATCAGCACGACCGGATTGATGCTGCTCATTTCAGCATAGACCGGAATCGGTTCGGGCCGATTTGCAGCGATAGTGGCCAGCGCCAGCCCGCCGGCACGCGAACCGGTAAAGCCGACCGCACGAATGCGCGGATCGGCCACCAGGGCGGCCCCGATCGCATTCGAACGACCCGGCAGATAGGAAAATACCCCCTCGGGCAAACCGGCGGCCTTGACCGTGGCCGCGATCGCGCGCGCCACCAGCAGCCCGGTGCCGGGGTGCGCGGGATGGCCCTTGACCACCACCGGGCAGCCTGCGGCGAGCGCCGAAGCCGTATCACCACCGGCCACCGAAAAGGCCAGGGGGAAATTCGACGCGCCGAACACCGCCACCGGCCCCAGCGCGGTGTTGACACGGCGCAGATCGGGCCGGGGCGGCGCCCGATCGGGCAATGCGCTGTCGATCGTCGCGTCAAGCCATTCGCCCTTGCGCAGTTCGCCCGCGAACAGGCGCAACTGCCCCGCCGTGCGCATCCGCTCTCCTTCGAGCCGCGCGCGCGGCAGGCCGGATTCGGCCTGGGCGATTTCGATCAGCGGATCGCCAAGGGCGAGGATCGCCTCGGCCACGGCATCAAGAAATGCGGCGCGCGTTGCCGGGGCCAGTGCGGCAAACACGGGCGCCGCCGCTTGCGCCAGCGCGCAGGCATCGGCGACGTCGCGTTCACTGGATTCGTCGTGGATCTGCGGCAAAAGTTCGTCCGTAGCGGGATTGACCGCCTGAAATCGATCACTGCCGTGGCGCGCCCGTGTGCCCACCAGAATGGTGCCGTCTGTCATCATCAGTCCTGTCAATGGCTATCGCGCGGCAAGCCCAGGGTTTGGGCAATACGCTGGAAAGTTTCGGCGCCTTCAAGGATCGCGCCGGTTTCAAGTTGCCCGACGCGTTCGCGCTGGATCGCCTGCCAAGGGGTCTGGCTGGCCGGAAAGGCATAGCCCCCGGCGGCATCGAGCGCGGCGCGGCGGGCGGCCAGTTCGTCGGCCCCGATCAGCACGTCGGCACTCCCGCGCAACAGATCGACGCGCACGCGGTCGCCGGTTTTCAGAATCGCCAGCCCGCCGTTCGCTGCCGCTTCGGGGCTGGCATTGAGGATCGACGGCGAACCGCTGGTGCCCGACTGGCGCCCGTCGCCAAGGCATGGCAGATCGCGCACGCCTTCGCGCAACAGATAGGCTGGCGCGCGCATGTTGACCACTTCGGCCGCGCCGGGATAGCCGATCGGGCCCGCGCCGCGCATGACCAGCAAAGTCGTGACATTAATGCCCAGCGCCGGATCGTCGATCCGCGCGTGATAATCCTCGGGCCCGTCAAACACCATCACCGGGCCTTCGAATGCTTCGGGATCATCGGGGTTGGACAGATAGCGCGCTCGAAATTCGGCATTGATCACGCTGGTTTTCATGATCGCGCTGTCAAACAAGTTGCCCGACAGCACGATAAAGCCAGCATCGGTCGCCAGCGGCTGATCGAACGGGCGGATCACATCGGTGTTGTGGATGCGCGCGTCGCGGCAGTTATCACCGATCGTGCGACCATTGACGGTCAACGCGTCTTCATCGATCAGGCCCGCGCCGATCAACTGGCCGACCACCGCCGGGACACCGCCAGCGCGATAGTAATCCTCGCCCAGGTACTCACCCGCCGGTTGCAGATTGACTAGCAACGGCACTTTGTGGCCATAGTCCTGCCAGTCGCGGATCGACAGTTCGACGCCGATGTGGCGCGCGATCGCGGCGAGGTGGATCGGCGCATTGGTGCTGCCGCCGATCGCCGAATTGACCCGGATCGCGTTGAGAAACGCGGGCCTCGTCAGGACGTCCGAAGGTTTGATATCTTCGCGCACCATGTCGACGATGCGACGCCCGGTGCGCCAGGCGCATTCCTGCCGGTCGCGATAGGGCGCGGGAATGGCGGCCGATCCCGGCAGGCTCATGCCCAGCGCCTCGGCCAGCGAATTCATCGTGGTGGCCGTGCCCATCGTGTTGCAATAGCCGGTGCTCGGCGCCGACGACGCGACCAGCCGGATGAACTCCTCTTCGTCGATCTCTCCCCGGCTGAGCATTTCGCGGGCTTTCCAGATGATCGTGCCGCTGCCGGTGCGTTCGCCTTCGTGCCAGCCGTTGAGCATCGGCCCGACCGACAGCGCAATCGCGGGAATGTTCACCGTCGCTGCCGCCATCAGGCAGGCAGGCGTGGTCTTGTCACAGCCGATCGTCAGCACCACGCCATCAAGCGGATAGCCATAAAGCACCTCGACCAGCCCGAGATAGGCAAGATTGCGGTCAAGCCCCGCCGTCGGCCGCTTGCCGGTTTCCTGAATGGGATGCACCGGAAACTCGATCGCGATCCCGCCAGCTTCGCGCACGCCTTCGCGCACCCGCTCGGCCAGTGCCAGATGGTGGCGATTGCACGGCGAAAGATCGCTGCCGGTCTGCGCGATACCAATGATCGGCCGCCCGCTGCGCAATTCCTCAAGGCTGAGGCCAAAGTTCAGATAGCGCTCAAGATAGAGCGCAGTCATGTCGACGTTGGCCAGATTGTCGAACCAGGCCTGCGAGCGAAGGGGGGTGGTCATTGTTCGATGGATGTCCTGATGATCATGATGTGGCGATAAGGCTTGCCCGGATCGATCCGCGCCGTGCCGAATTGCGGCTGATTGGGGGTGTCGGGGAATTTCTGCGGTTCCAGCGCGATGCCATCACCCATCCGGTACAGACAACCGGCTTTGCCGGGGCTGGTGCCGTCAATGAAATTGCCGGTGTAGAGTTGCACGCCGGGCTCTGTGCTGAGAATTTCGAGCACCCGGCCCGAAGCGGGATCGACCATGCGCGCGGCCAGTTCGGGGTTGGCGGTCTGCCCCTTGTCGAGCACGAAATTGTGGTCGTATCCACGCCCGATGCGGATCTGTTCGTCGTTGGCTGCGCGCAAACCCTGCGCTACCACGCGTTCGCGCCTGAAATCGAACACGGTATTTTCAACGGGGCGCAATTCGCCGGTGGGGATCAGGGTCGAATCAACCGGCGTGATGTGGCTTGCCGGAATGGTCAGCCGCACATTCGTCGCGCCGCCCGGCGCACAGGGGCCCGACAAATTGAACAGGGCATGGTTGGTCATGTTGATGATCGTCGGGCGGGTGGTGACAGCGCCGAACGCGATCGTCAGCGCGCCTGACGCATCCATCGAATATGTAACCGTTGCGGCTACTTCTCCGGGATAGCCCGCTTCGCCATCGGGGCTAACATGGCGCAGTTCGACCGAGGCGGTCGCGCCGCTGGAAACCGAAACGATCCGCCAATTGGCCCGGTCAAACCCTTTGCCCCCGCCATGCAGCGAATTGAGCCCGTTGTTGATCGGCAATTGATACGCCACACCGTCAAGCGTGAAGCGGCCACGCGCGATACGGTTGGCATAACGCCCCACGGTCGTGCCGAAATAGTCCTGGACCGCCTCGTATCCGGCAGCGCTGTCATGCCCCAGCACGACATCGGCAAAGTGGCCTGCGCGATCGGGCACGATCAGCGACTGGAGCGTTGCGCCATAGCTCAGGATACGCGCCGACACGCCCCGGCCATTGCGCAATTCGACTGCCTCGACCGGGCTGCCGTCGCTTAACGCGCCCGCCGCGATCCGGCGGCTCTCCACCCTTTGGGCATTTACCGTTTCAGCCATGACCGGTGCACTCACTCCCAAGACCATTACGGCCAACGCTGCGGCAACCGGTGCGGTCATACCGTCATGTCCCGAACTCTCCCCGAATGCTTTGTTGCATCACTAACCGTTGACGTGACTCCAGATATACTCATACAATTCCGTTGGCAATCCTGGAAAAAGGGGCATCACCACAGGTGCCTGGAGAGATGTTTCATGGCCACGACCCTATCCCAGCCCAAAACCGTCGCCGACGGTGCTGGCGACGCGCAGAATTCTTACATCAAGACACTGATTTTGCTCGCAAGCCTATTTTTCATGTGGGGCTTCATCACTGTCATCAACAACACCTTGCTGCCCCATCTGCGCAGCGTGTTCGACCTGAGTTACACCCAGACCACGGTGATCGAATCGACCTGGTTTGTCGGTTATTTCGTTGCCTCGTTGCCCGCCGCGCTGCTGATCGAGCGGGTCGGGTATCAACGCGCGATTGTCATCGGGCTGATGATCATGACGGCGGGATCGCTGGGCATGATCCCGGCGGCGCGGCTTCCTTCGTATGGTGTGACGCTCGCCTCGCTGTTCACCGTGTCGTGCGGCATTGCCGTGCTTCAGGTCGCCGCCAACCCTTATGTCGCGGTGATCGGCCCGGCACGATCGGCGGAATCGCGCTTGACGCTGGTGCAGGCCTTCAACACGACCGGCGATGCCCTGGCGATCGTCTTTGGCAAATATCTGATCCTCGACCGAACCGCTGGCGGATCAACGATCGAGGGGACCAAACTGACGCTCGCGCAGCGCATGGCAGATGCCCATGCGACGCAATTGCCCTATCTGATTGTTGCAGGCGTGCTGGCGTTTTTGGCGATCATGATCGCCAGGGCGCACCTGCCCGCGCTTGGTGCGGCAACGCAGCGCGCCGACGCCACCCAGCGCCAATCGCTGTCGCTGTGGCGCCACCGGAACCTCGTTTTCGGCGTGGTGGGCATTTTCCTCTATGTCCTGGCCGAAATCGGTGTGGGCAACTTGTTCATCAATTTTGCCTCGCAGCCGACGATCGGCAACGTCACCAAGACGATCGCCGCGAATTACCTGATGTTCGTCTGGGGCGGCATGGCGGTCGGGCGTTTTGCCGGGGCCTGGATCATGCGCAAGATCACCCCCGAAAAAGTGCTGGGCGCAGCAGCGCTGGGCGCGGCACTGGCGATGCTGATCGCCACGTTCGCGCATGGACCGGTGGCGATGTTCGGACTGATGGCGGTGGGCCTGTTCCACTCGATCATGTTTCCGACCATTTTCGCGCTCGCCATCCGTGGGCTGGGGCCGCTGACCGAGGAAGGTTCGGGGCTGCTGATCATGGCCATCGCCGGCGGCGCGCTGGTCGTCATCCAGGGCAAGATCGCCGACACGTTCGGCATCCAGTGGTCGTTTCTGGTGACTGTGGTCTGCGAATTCTACATCCTGTTCTACGCGCTGTGGGGTTCGCGCCCGACGGGCACGGACAGCGCGCAGGACGCGTAACGGCCGATGGCCAGGGTGCCGGGCTTGCTATTGCGCAAGCTCGGCACCGCACTGCCATGTTTCGGCGATCTGTCGAGGCGTGCACACTCATGAAATCTGCATAGCGCCAAACCAGAGCCTGGCGCGAAACTCCGTTTGGGGAAGTCGGCACCGGCCCGCTCCCCCACCCGACCACCCATCGGGTACCTATTGTTGGGTGGTCGGCCCCTCGGCGAAAACGTAGTTTTCGTCGCACTTGGAGCGGGGAGCGGGCCGGTGCGGACTTCGAAACTCGCTCTTTCGCGAGTTTCGAGTCAGGCCCTGAATCACGTTAATGGGGAGGGCCTATTGCGCAAGCTCGGCGCCGAACGCGGGCAAATCGATGTGGCCGGAATACGTCTGCCCGGACAGCACCCCCTTGCGGCTGCCGCTGATCGGCACGGACACCGGCGAACCATTGGTGTTCACATAAAGAATGCGCCCCTCGACCTCTCGCGCGACCACGCCTGCTGGCGCCTGCGGTCCGCGCGCGATGCCCAGTTCGGGATAGAGCGAGCGGATCAGCGGGCCGATCAGCGATGGCTGCGCCGCCGTCGCCAGATAGATGGCGCGCCCTTTGCCATAATGGTTGATGGTGATCGCCGGGCTCTTTTCAGGCGTGTTGATAAAGCTTGCCAGCGCCTTTGCGGTATCCGGTTCGAGCACTTCATAATACGAATCGCTGCCGGTAAGGTGCCTGCCGGCAAAGTCCACTTCCAGCGGCTTTTCGGAACGGTAAAACGCATTGGTGCGCAAGCCAAAGACATCGGCCAGCCGCCCCGGCAGCGCGGTTTCAAACCATTTCCCGGTTTCATCGACTTTTGCGGAATAGCCGGTCATGATCACCGTGCCGCCTTTTGCGACATAAGCGCGCACCGCCTCGGCGGTTTCCTTGTCCATCAGATAGGCGCTGGACAGGATCACCAGCTTGTAACCGTCGAGCCGATCGTGCCCGGCGTCGATCACCGCCGCATCGATGTTGTCTTCGAACAGCGGCTGGAACGCGGCGACGGCCTGCCCCCAATAGTTGCCGGTGAAATACTGCTTCATGGTGTTTGGGCCGGGCGGCGGGTTGGTCAGCCAGTTGGTCTCGAAGGAAAAGTCGACAGCCACCGGCGGGTGGCCCTGTCGAGGAAAACCCAACGACTTTAATTTGGCGAATTCGCGCGAGATCCGCTCCCATTCGTCAACTTTCCATGACGGGCGCCCGTCGTGATCGACCAGACCGAACAACGACTGTTCCTCGCCGCCGATGTGGGAATTGAATGTCCAAGCCAAAAACGTCTGGCCGTAATTGGCCAGGCCAAAATAAGCCCACATCCGCGCGCGCGCTGGCGTGCCGTAATACCCGCCCCCGCCAGCGGTGAATTCATTGAACCACAAGGGCCGGTCAAGCCCGGCGCGGTTCATCATCGCCTCAAATCCGGCCCCCAGCGGATCGCCGGGATAGAAACCTTGCGCGCCGAACGTGGCAATATCCTGATAGGAGCGCAGCCAGTCAAAGCCCTTGGGCGCGGTCGGCCAGTAATTCGAGACCGTCGGCAGGTTCGGGGCCAGATCGCGGCGCACCGCATCAAGTTCGTGCAGCGCGTCGATCGTGTTGTCTGACCAGAACCGGTGCAGGTCGAGATAGCGCTCGTTGGGTCCGGGCCCATCGCCATAAGGCAGATCAACTTCATCCCATGCACCGATGTGGCGCGACCAGCGCTGCGTCGCCCAGGCCCGGTTGAGCCCGTCGAGCGTGCCATAACGCACTTTGAGCCAGCCGATGAACCGTTGCCGGTCGGCTTCGGAATAAGACATCGAGCCGTTGCCAACCTCGTTGTCATAGCCCAGCGCCACGACCGCCGGATGGTGGGCATAGCGGCGCACCATGGCCTGCGCCAACTGGCGCACGGCCACGCGGTAATCGGGATCGGCGATGTTATCCATATAACGCGAGGCCGGGTGCAACCGCTCGCCGTGCTGGTTAACAATGTCGATTCCGGGATATTTGTGGTGCAGCCAGATCGGCGCCGGTGCGCCCGGAATGTCGAGGATCACCTTGATCCCGGCGGCGTTCATCTGATCAAGCACGCGGTCGAACCAATCGAACGTGAATTGCCCATCGCTTGGCTCAAACGAATCCCACGACAAATCACCCATGCGCACCAGGTTGAACCCCGCCGCCTTCATGATCGCGATGTCGGCGCGGATCTGTTCGGGCGACCGGTCGATCGGCTGATAGCAAGCGCCGACAAACAGTTGTCCGGGGTAAGTCCGGGGCGTGACCCCGACATTATCCGGCCCAACCGCGTTGGCTGCCGACACGCCCGCCATACCAAGAACCAGAGCCGCACCAACCGATGTGAGGAGCCTCAGCACAATTTCAGTTCTCCCGTCGCAACGCGCCCATTGACAGGGCGCAATATACTCATACAATTTATAGAAAATAAACCTGCGAAAAGCAAGCTGCCCAAAAACCGGAGAGAGAAATTCCCGTGATCGCCATTACGCCCCCACGCCGGATCGGTGCGGCCATCGCGCCCGCCAGCAACGAACCCCATCACGGCAAGGCAGGCCTGCGTGGCCCGCGCCTGCGCGATCTTGCGCTTCTGGCGCTGGCAAGCGCGTTGGCGATTGCCCCCGACGCGGTGATGGCAGCGCCATCCCACCGCATGGAAAGCTATGACTGGCGGGCCGTGCCATGGGGCGGCGGCGGCTATATTCCGGGATTTCTCTATCACCCGAAAAAGGTTGGCATCCTTTATGCCCGCACCGACGTCGGTGGCCTGTACCGGTATGACTATCAGAACCAGACCTGGATACCGTTGCTGGATGATCTGTCACGCCCCGACGGCGACTTGCAAGGGGTCTTGTCGGTCGCAATCGATCCCAACGACCCCAACAAGGTCTATGCGGCGTGCGGCATGTATATTTCGCAGTGGGCGCGCAAGGGCGCCATCATGCGCTCGAACGATCAGGGAAAGACATGGCAGAAATTCGATCTGCCGATCGGCATTGGCGGCAATTCCAACGGACGCGGCACGGGGGAACGGCTGATCGTCGATCCCGCCGATGGCAATACCCTCTATTACGGCAGCAACCAGGACGGCCTGTGGAAAAGCACCAATGGCGGCGCCAGCTTTGCCAAAGTGGGCACCCCGTCAAAATCGATCTCGCTGATGTTCTTCGATCCAAAGGACCACACGCTCTATCTTGGCGCGGTTGACGGCGCTGGTGCCCTGATGGCCAGCAAGGACGGCACCAACTTTACCGTGGCTTCATCGACGCCGGCCATGATCCCGCAACATATGGCCAAAGGTCAGGACGGTTCGCTTTACGTTACATTCGCGCGTGGCGACAAAGACCATGGCGGCGAAATAAACCCCAGCGACGCGGCTGTCGGCGCTGTATGGAAACGCGATCCCGATGGCACGTGGCACGACATTACCCCGCTCAAGCCGGGGCCGGACCGGTCATTCGGCTATTCGGGCGTCGATGTCGGGCCAGATGGCACCGTGGCCGTATCGACGATCGATCGCTGGTGGCCAGGTGACGAAATCTTTGTCTCGCGCGATGGCGGCAAGAACTGGATCCCGATGCATGACCATGTCACCATCAACAAGGACGATTATCCCTGGACCAAAGCCTATGGCGTCGAAGTCAAATCGATGGGCGGCTGGGTCTCAGACGTAAAAATCAACCCGTTCAACAAGAATGAGCTTATTTATCAGGGTCAGGGCGCCTGGGTCGCCACAAATCTCGGCGATCTTGGCAGCAGCAAGCCGGTCAATGTTGTCTTTGCCGACGCCGGGATCGAAGAAACCGCCACGATCGATCTGACCGTGCCGCCGGTTGGCGCAAAAGTCATGGCGGCCTTTGGCGACAACGCGGGCGCGGCGTGGTTCGATACGACCCAAACCCCCGACGCGGGGCTGTTTGTCCCGGCCAAGGAGAGCAATCGCAGCATCGACTATGCCGGTCTGAAGCCGGCTTATGTTGTGCGTTCATCCGATGCGTCGAAACATTTCGCTTTTATCTCGCACGACGGTGGCCTGCATTGGGAGGACATGCCGAATTCGATTTTCGAAACACCCGGCTCTGGATTTCCAGTGCAGAATTGGCACAATGGGGGGCGTGTTGCCATTTCGGCTGGTGCCACATCGATGGTCTGGGCATCGGACCGCGGCCTGCCCTTCTATTCAAAAGACGGCGGCAAGACCTGGATAAAATCAGCCGGTGTGACCGAAGCCAAGGATCGCATGCTGTCGCCTGTCGCCGACAAGCGGATCGATCACGTCTTCTATATCCTCGACCCGACTGGAACGGTTCTGATCAGCATCGATGGCGGGGTATCCTTCAAGCCCCTGATCACCGGCCTGCCGCAAATTTCCAACTGGGAAAACGCCACGCTCGCGCCGGTGCCGACGCATATCCGCGACTTGTGGATTGTCATGCCCAAAGGCCTGCTGCATTCGGCCGATTCCGATCATCCTGCCAAGAACGCGCCCGATGTGACCGAAGCCTGGGCAGTCGGGTTTGGCGCCCCGCGCGTGGCCGATGCCTATCCCGCTGTCTATCTGTCGGGCAAAGTCAAGGATGTCGCCGGATTTTGGCGATCGGACGATGAAGGCAAAACCTGGGTGGAAATCACCGACCATGGCCATCATATCGAACGCATCAACATTCTTGCGGGCGACATGCAGCATTTCGGCGTGGTCTACGCCAATTCACTGCATGGCGGCATCATGGTCAGCCAGCCCGAAAAACCGGCGCCCTGATCGTTAAGAGTCCGAATCGAAAGTGCCATTAAAACATGGGCACCCACACATATCCGATCGCAGGGAGTAACAATGAAGATTTCAATCAAGTCTTGTCTCGCCGGCACGGCGCTTGGTGTCATGATGCTCGGTCAGGCCCAAGTACAGGCCCAGGCACAAGCACAGTCTGGCCCCGTGCATGAACGCGTCATCACCGCCGACATGAATGACCGCGCGGGCACGCTGGATACATCGTGGCGCGATTGCGTCGGGGCGGACCATGCCGGTATCCTGCTGCGCCAAGCCAATTCCGATCAACTCAAACTGGTCGAACGCGAAATCGGTTTTCGCTACATCCGTTTCCACGGGATATTCAACGGCGATACCGACGCCTATCGTGAAATCGACGGGCGCCCTTATTACAATTTTGACCGGATCGATGCGGTCTATGCCACGGCACTGGCGGCGGGGATAAAGCCCTTTGTCGAAGTCGGCTTCATGCCCTCAGACCTTGCCAGCGACACCAAGACGATCTTCTATTGGAAGGGCAATGGTTCCCCGCCCAAGGACTGGACCAAATGGTCCGATTTCATCACCGCCTTTACCCAGCATCTGGAAGCGCGGTTCGGCGCTGATGAAGTGCGTTCGTGGCGGTTTGAAATCTGGAACGAACCCAATCTCGACGGGTTCTGGACCGGCGGTAGCCAGGCCAACTATTTCAAACTCTATGATGTGACCACCAGAGCCATCAAGGGGGTCGATTCCACGCTGAAAGTGGGCGGCCCGGCCACCGCTGGCGCCTCATGGGTGCCCGAATTTCTGGCCCATGCGCACCAGGCAGGAACCCCTGTCGATTTCGTGACTACCCACAGTTACGGCGTGGCCGGCGGTTTTCTCGATGAAAACGGTCAGGGCGACAACAAACTGGTGCTCGACCGCAAATCGATCATCGACGACGTGGAAAAAGTGCGCGGCCAGATCAAGGCCTCGGCCACGCCCGATTTGCCGCTCTACATCACCGAATGGAGCACCAGCTACAACCCGCGCGACCCGATCCACGATGCGTATCTGAGCGCGCCCTTCATTCTGAACAAGCTCAAGGGCACGCACGGCCTGGCCCAGTCAATGAGCTATTGGGTCTATAGCGATCTGTTCGAGGAAGCCGGCCCGCCGCCCACTTCGTTCCACGGCGGCTTTGGCCTGATCAATCGTGAGGGCATCCGCAAATCGGCCTTTTTCGCGTACAAATATCTGGCGCAACTTGGGTCTGCGGAACTCGTCAACCATGATGGTGAAAGCTGGCTGACCCGCGACGGCGACAATTTCGCCGGGGTGATCTGGAACTATACCGTGCCCGATCAAAACCTGTCGAACCGGCCTTATTATACCCGCGTCCACCCTTCGACCGCGCTCAATCCGATCCGGCTAAAGCTCGCCTCGGTAAGGCCAGGCACCTATCGCCTGCACATCTATCGCACCGGCTACAAGGCCAACGACGCCTATACCACTTATCTGGAATGGGGCCACCCCGACAACCTGACGCCCGAACAAGTCCGCACCTTGCAGGCCCAGACCAAGGATACCCCCGAAATCGAACGCACCATTGTGGTGGGTAGCGATCGCCGCATTGATCAGACCATTGCGATCCGCACCAACGACGTGCTGCTGGTCAGGCTTGATCGCCAGCCCGGTTGATCTGATCCTTCCCCGACGAGTTTTCGCTCGTCGGGGAAGGATCTGTAAACCCTATTTCTTGCCCGCCGCTTCAAGGATGGCATTCAGACTTTCCTGATCCTTTACCGCCAGCGTGCGCCGATCGATATAGCCACCGGCATCCCACAGGAACGGCATGGCGCCGTTGGTGATCGCCACTTGGGTAACGTATTTCATCCAATGGGTTATCGACGCGTTGTGGGTGGCCATGTCCTTGGGCCCGCTGCTGCGGCGCATCGCGGCATATTCGCCCATCACGACGGGAATGCCGGCATCGGCATATTGGGTTTTTATGGCTGCAAACTGCTTGTCGAAATCGGCTTCTTCGCCCCAAGTGGCGTTGCGTTCCGGTTCGATGGTGGAATGGTGGTCCTTGCCCCAGTAATAGAACATCTTGCCCCACGACGCATCGGACGACAGCAGCGTGAATTGAAAAGGCGTGTAGTCGTGCACTTCGAGCATGAGGCGGTTCGGCGCGGGATCGGCAGGTTCATGCTTCCACAAGGAAAGCGCCAGTTCAGTGCTCGTGCTCGGCGCCTGAACGACAAGCACGCGGTAGGCGTTCTTGCCGCCGGTTGCGCGCACCGTGTCAACGAAAGCCTGATGATAGGCCAGCAGAACGTCCGCCTGTTCCGCCGTTTTGGCGTCAGGTTCGTTTGCGCTGGCAAACATCAGGCGTTCGTCAAAATCGCGCAAGTGCGTGGAGATCTGTTCCCAGAAGGCCCTTTGTTTGGCAACGACCGCGTCCTTGCTGGCGACATCGACGTGGTTTTCCAGCCAGCCACCGTCCCAATGAATATTGAGCAGGACATAGAGATCCGCGTTGATGCAATACTGCACGACATCCTTGACGCGGTTGAGCCATGTATCTGAAATCTTTGCAGTCTTGTGATCGGCATATTGATCCCATGCGCAAGGCAACCGTACCGCGTCAAAGCCGAGTTCCTTCACTCTGCTGATCAGTTGTTGCGTGATTTCGGGATTGCCCCACGCGGTTTCGCCGCCGATGGCTTCCATCGTGTTGCCCGCGTTCCAGCCCAGCTTGATCCGTGCGGCGACCTCGACCGCAGTACGCGTCATGCCCGTGGCATCCGGCGCGATCGGACTGGTGTTATAGTTCGGATAAGGGCTTGCAACCGCCAATGCGCGCGCGGCAAAGGCGTTGCAACTGGCCGCCAGGACCGCCGTCGATGCCAGAAATTCCCGCCGTCCAACCTTCATCATGCCCACCCTTTTCATGTCCAGGCCTTTTCATGTCCAGGCGGCGCAGGTCATGGCTGCATGGCGCTGCCACTGATTTGTCGTACATAATAAATTTTGTCAATTGTCTGTTTATATGCCCATCGCATGGCGCGGCCCTGCCTGCCGAAACGATGTCGAACCGGCACATTTGTCATACAAATTACTTGCCAAACCATCGACCGTCAGGCCAAGATGTCTATCCGGTCGGCGCCCCGGCCCTCAGATTCAAGACCCGGCGAACACTTTCGGAGAGTTTCATGACTGGCTTTACCAAGCGAGATTTTCTCGCCACCCCGTTGGTCGCAGCGCTGGGGATAAGCGCGGCAGCAGCGGCGGCAGAATGCCCCGCGCCCACGCCCGCACCATTCGTACCCTCCGAAGAAACCGGCAGGTTTCAGTCAAGCGTCGAATCTCTCAAGACCTATCAAACGCCGGACTGGTTTCGTGACGCCAAGTTCGGGATCTGGGCACACTGGGGCCCGCAGGCGGTTCCGCGCATGGGCGATTGGTACGCGCGCTTTATGTATGTGCCGGGCCACTACCACTATGATTCGCACATCAAGGCTTATGGCCACCCGTCCGAATTCGGGTACAAGGATATCCTGCCACTGTGGACGGCGGAAAAATTCGATCCCGAAGCGCTGATGGACAAATATGCCGCCGCCGGCGCGCGCTATTTCGTCAGCATGGGCGTGCATCACGACAATTTCGATCTGTGGGCATCACGCCATCACCGCTGGAACGCGGCAAAGATCGGCCCCAAGCGCGACATCGTCGCCGCCTGGCGCGATGCGGCGCGGCAGCGCGGGTTGCGCTTTGGTGTGTCAGAACATCTGGGGGCCAGCCACAACTGGTACTGGCCCAGCCATCAATCTGACCAGTTCTGGCCAAAGCTGGGCGTTGCCTATGATGGCGCCGACCCGCAATACGCGGATCTCTATCACGAAAAGCATGACGAGCCCTTTCTCAACCGTGGCGGCGACTGGTACACGCGCAACCCCCGGTTCCATCAGATCTGGTACAACCGGATCCGTGATCTGGTCGACAGTTATCAGCCCGACTTGCTCTATTCCGACGGCGGCATTCCGTTCGGTCAGGTCGGGCGGTCGCTGGTGGCGCACTTGTACAATTCCAGCATTGCCCGCAACGGCAAGCTGGAGGCGGTTTATAACCACAAGGATCTTGGATCGGGCGAATTCTACAAGGAAGCCGGCGTGCAGGATGTCGAACGCGGCGTGATGCACGGCATCAACCCCCTACCCTGGCAGACCGACACGTCGAACGGCGACTGGTTCTATACCGACGGCTATAAGTACAAAACTGCCAGCGACGTGCTGTCGATGCTGGCCGATATCGTCAGCAAGAATGGCAATATGCTGCTCAATGTCGTGCTCTATGCCGATGGCAGCCTGCCCCCGGAATCAGAGCGATTGCTGGAAGACCTGGCCGCGTGGATGAAAATCAACGGCGAAGCCATCCACGGCACCCGCCCGTGGACATTGTATGGTGAAGGCCCCACCGAAGCCACGGCGGGCGCGTTCCAGGAAACCACCACTTATACCGCCGCCGACATCCGCTTTACCACCAAAGGCGACATCCTCTATGCGATCACCCTGGGGGAACCGGCGGGGCGCAGTTCGATCACCAGCCTGCGGCTGGGCAACCCCCATGAAACGCGCAAGATTCGCCGGGTGGATCTGCTTGGCGCAGGGCCAGTGCATTTTCGCCAGACCGCTAGCGCGCTTGAAATCGAATGGCCCGATCATCTGCCGACAAAGCACGCCAGTGCCTTGCGCATCCATGTCTGATATGCAGAACCGGACAATCCCGGAAAGGCACGTCATTGCGCTGAAATTGCTCTTGTGCGCGATCGCATTCGGCATGACGGGGGCGGCTCGGGCAGAGCCGCCCCAATGGGTCGCCTCATGGGCAGCGCCCCCTGCCCCACCTTTGCTGGCCGCACCTTCATTCTGGCCGGCAGCTCCGCTCACTCCCGATCTTCATGACCAGACGGTCGTCCAGATCGTGCGCCTGAGCGCGGGGGGCAAACGACTGCGCATCCGGTTCAGCAACGAATTCGGCGCGGAACCATTGCAAATCGGCCAGGTGCGCGTCGTGCGCCTGGCCGCGGACGGCAAGACCGTCGCGGGCGAGGCGCACCCGGTCACATTCTCCGGTTCCGCACAAGGGCTGATCCCCACCCATGCCCCGCTCGTCAGCGACCCTGTCGATCTTGCGACCGGGCCGCTGTCAAAGATCCGCATCAGCCTCTATCTGCCCGGCGCGAACGGTCCCGGCACCGCGCATTTTCAGGCGATCGCCACGGCGCAGATCTCGCCGCCGGGGGATTTCACCGACCGCCCCTTCGCGCCGGCGGCCACCGTCCCCATGCGGTTGTTCCTGACCGAAGTCGATGTGGAACCAGAAACGCGCCGGCCAGAAACGCGGGGACCAGTCATCGCCGCTATGGGTGATTCGATTACCGACGGCGTCGGTTCGACCCTGGATGCCGATCATCGCTGGCCAGACATCCTCGCCGAACGCCTTCAACCGATGCACGCGGCGGTCATCGACACAGGAATTGGCGGCAACAACGTCCTCAAGGACGCCTCGCTTGCGCCCTTCGGCTGGAGCGCCCTTGCCCGTTTCGACCGCGATGTCCTGTCCGCCCCCGGCGTGACCCATCTGATCGCGCTCGAAGGAATCAACGACATCGGCAATCGCCCGGCGCCAACGCCCGAGGCTCTGATCGCCGGCTATCGCCAGATGATCACCCGCGCCCATGCGCGCGGGCTAAAGGTGGTCTTGTGCACGCTTACCCCGGTCAAGGGATCCTGGTATTTCAACCCGGAGACCGAGGCCGAGCGCCAGACGATCAACCGCTGGATACTGAACCAGCGGGAATCCGACGGCGCTGTCGATTTCGACGCCGCCATCCGCGACCCCGCAGATCCCGCCCGGATCCGCCCAGAGATGCAGTCCGGCGACTGGTTGCACCCCAACGACCTTGGCTATCGCACCATGGCCGAAGCGATCGATTTGAAATTGTTCCAATAATACCGCTACGAGGGCGACAGTAGGGATGATGATGGCCATGCAGTCATGTCCCCTGCAGGCCAAATTCGTTGCGACGTGCTGGCGGCGCGCAACGCCGCCGATTTCCAGCACGCCGAAGAGTTGGGCTGGGTCTGAAGCGAACGACGGGCAAATCCCTTAACGTACGATTTCACACTCATCCCGAACTGCCCCCTCAAAGCTCGCATCCTCGTTGCGCATGTGGCTGATATAGCGTCCGCCTTGCGCCGCCGTGGTGCGCGCCAGCGCGAGCAGTTCGGCATGATCGGAATAGATTCCCGGATCGTATTCGAGCCCCGTCGACAGGCCGAGCGAGCCGGCCTTGATGTCCGCCGCCAACAGCGCCTGCATCGCCGCGACTTCGTTCGCGGTGGCGGTGCGCTTGAAATCCTTGCCCATGACGCGTTCGCGCAGGAACCCATGCCCGGTATACGACGCGACGTTGATCGCCGCCGGGCGCGCGGCAAACTGCGCTGCCACATCGGCAAAGGGCGCCTCGCTTTCGCCATCCTGCCCGATGACGATGGTCGTCACCCCTTGTGCCAGCAAGGGCGGCATCGCGCGATCGGCATAGTGGCCGCGATCATGGTGGCTGTGTTCGTCGATGAAGCCGGGGGCCAGCGCGAGGCCATCGGCCCTGATTTCGGTTTCGCCCGCAATCGCGCGCAGCGCGCCGACGGCAACGATCCGGTCGCCATCCACCCGCACGGCAACCTGTCGCGGCGCATCGCCCGATCCGTCATAGACCACCGCTCCGGTAATCAGCGTCGAGGCAAAACCCGTCCCGGGCCCGCAGACCCCGCAAAGCAAGGCGAGCGAAAATCCGCCCAGGCGTCGCAAAGTCCGTCGTTGCATCCGTGTGTGCCCCCTTCCTGCCGCG
>Ga0302193_10001695_pt1 | contig 18693 bp, 13 predicted proteins | sample II_Bog_E3_3_FD_200228 | JGI IMG/M metagenome (GOLD analysis project Ga0302193, IMG submission 200228) | Peat permafrost microbial communities from Stordalen Mire near Abisko, Sweden - II_Bog_E3_3 | ecosystem: Environmental > Terrestrial > Soil > Wetlands > Peat | place: Sweden: Abisko...
GTTTCAACGGCCCGAGACAGATGCTGCAGTATTGGCGCGACGGCGACGACAACGCGAGGCTGACCTGGCACAGCAACCCGAGTTTTGTCTATGAATTTATCCCGGACAGTAGTGCGCGAACGCGGGGATCCAGCGCCTCTAGCCAGCTCCCCAATAGGCACTGGATTCCCGCGTTCGCGGGAACGACGAAATTGACAGCAGCGAAGCTTATCGTCTGCTTTGATCCGACAGGCCGTACTCAAGCCCATGGTGCAATGCGCTGTGCTTGTTGCACTCTACGAGCTGACCCCAATCTTTTCTGGAGACGTGGCTGTGACAACAGATGAATCCGAAGAAAATGTCGCACCCGAAAATGACAAAGACTCCGAATGTAAGGGAGATTGTGTCTTATGCGACACAAAAGACACCGTCCTTCAAGAGTCGCATAGCATACCGAAGTTCGCATATGACTGGATGAGGGAGACGTCAAAGACTGGTTTTCTTCGAGATATGGACGATGTCAATAAAAGACACCAGGATGGGCCAAAGAAATACCTGCTTTGCGGCGATTGTGAAAGAAAGCTGGCAGTGCTGGAAAAGCAACTCGCTGAAAATTGCTTTAAGAAAATTGCGAATTATCAAAAGCAGAAAACCACGATCACGATAACCGAAGGCATTCGGGTTGCTGTGTTATCAATATTTTGGAGAGCCTTGATTACGACTGACGATAGGTCGAACGATCGCACCGCAGAAGACAATATAGTACTCAAAAATTTCCTGATCGAGGCTAAGGAACAAATCCTAGCAGAACAATGCATGTTTCAGATTTGCATAGCTCCATTCATTGGGGGTGCTCCTTACTACGACCTCCCATCAGGGGTGACTTATAATCTTGAGCGTGGGTGCGGCAGTCAAGATGCGCGCTTCGGCGATAATCCTCATAGATATTTTATTGCCTTTAAACTCCCCTTTATGTATTTCTACATCTTTAGTGATGGCTGGCATGCAAGCGAAATAAGAAAATCAACTTATTTTAGAGCGGGCAATTTGCGACTTGATACCATCAAAGATATCCCTAATACTCTAAAAACATACATTTTAGACTTACAGCACCAGTTTAACGCATCAAAGCGCATGATGAACATTAGGAGCATGCAACAAATAATAAATGATGTAGAAAAGAACAAAAAAATTACTGGTTCAGACAAATCTATGCTGCGGTCAAAAAAGAAAAAACAATAAGGGACAGGGCCGTAGTATTCAAGCCCATGGTGCAGCGCGCTGCGCTTATTGCACCCTACGAGCTCCGGCTGTGGCTTCTTCCCAGTATTTTTCCGCAAATGCGTGAATCGCTTCAGTTCCAATCGTCAGACTGTCTACCTGTAGCGATACCTTTTCATTGTAGGGCAGCTTGACTTGGTTGACACCTGTGCGAGGCCAGGTAATTTTATCGCGGCAGGGGGCTGGGTCCAGCAGTTGCTGTTGATTGGCTGTTACATGTAGCACGAGGAAATGTTTGCTGTCCTTGAGTACCCACCACTCCATCATTTCTATGTGAGTGACGGCATTCCAAGGTATGTTCGCGATGCCCATCAACGTGATGCTACTTTGCGTCATCTGTATGTAAGGCTTGGAGCCGAAGGTGGAGAATTGCAAAAAATTCCACACAACCCATGCTGTATAAGCACCTGTCAATATGCAAATTACGCCAGCAAAAAGCAGAATGGAAAGCGCTTTTTCAGGTTCTTGCTGTGCCAAAATATATGCAGATATCAGGATGCCGATGGCTACTACTCCCACGGCAGCCGGAATCAGTAGGCGAGTATTTGAATAGTGGATGTCCAGCGTTGCTGGAAGCTTTGCGTCGCGAATTTTTGTCAGATGAGCTTTGGTGCTGCGCGACTTAAACAGGAAGACGCTGATGACTATCAGCACAAAGATTAGCGATAGCCAGGGGAAATGGGTCAAGGAAAAAGACGAATTATGCACAGGTCAGGATTCCTTGACATGGGTAAAACAGAGACCTGAGCCGGGGGATATACCGGCTCAGGTCATCCCCCTCAGCGCTTGACACTCTCCGCCAAAAAGCCCAGCAACTCCCCCCGCCCGATATCCCGCGAAGCCTCATCACGCCGGTGCTTGTACTCCAGCGTGCCCGCATCCAGCCCCTTTTCCCCGATCACGACACGGTGGGGAATGCCAATAAGTTCCATATCGGCAAACTTCACGCCCGGCCGTTCATTACGATCATCCAGGAACACGTCATAGCCAGCAGCTTTCAGTTCCTCGTACAGCTTCAGGCTTTCTTCCTGTATGCGTACCGACTTGGCCCAGTTCATGGGCACCAGGGCGATCTGGTAGGGGGCGATGGCATCGGGCCAGATGATGCCCCTGGCGTCGTAGTTCTGCTCGATGGCGGCGGCAACCACGCGGGTAACGCCAATGCCGTAGCAGCCCATGGTCACGATCAGCGGCTTGCCGTCTTCACCCAGCACCGAGCACTTGAGCGCTTCGGAGTATTTCTTGCCGAGCTGGAAGATATGGCCGACTTCGATGCCGCGCTTGATGCTCAGCGTGCCCTTGCCGTCGGGCGAGGGGTCGCCGTCCACCACGTTGCGGATATCGACCACGGTGGTGATGGCGGCGTCGCGCTCCCAGTTCAGGCCGGTGACGTGCTGGCCGTCGCTGTTGGCGCCGGCGACAAAGTCGGCCAGCACGGCGGCGGCGCGGTCCACCAGCACCGGAATCTTCAGGCCCTGGGGGCCGATGGAGCCGGGCTTGCAGCCGATGGCTTCGACAATCTCGGCCTCGCTCGCCATGGTCAGCGGGTTGGCCACGAGAGCCTGCTTTTCGGCCTTGATCTCATTCAGCTCGTGGTCGCCGCGCAGCACCAGGGCGACGAGGCCATATTTGCCTTTCTCGTCGGCCTTGCCGCGCACGATCAGGGTCTTGGCGGTCTGGCTGGGGCTAACCTTGAGGAAGGCGGCCACCTCGTCAATGCTGTGCACATTGGGGGTGTCCACCGCCGTCATGTCCTGCGTGGGGGCAGGGCGGGGCGTGGCCGGTGCCAGAGCCTCGGCCATTTCAGTATTGGCGGCGTAGTCGGAATTGTCGGAGAAGGCGATATCGTCTTCGCCGCTTTCCGCCAGCACATGAAACTCGTGCGAGCCGGTGCCGCCGATGGAGCCGGTGTCTGCCTGCACGGGGCGGAAGTTGAGGCCCAGCCGGGTGAAGATGCGGCAGTAGGCTTCATACATGACGTCGTAGGTCTCTTGCAGCGAGGCCTGATCGACGTGGAAGGAGTAGGCGTCCTTCATGATGAACTCGCGCGAGCGCATGACGCCAAAGCGCGGGCGGATTTCGTCGCGGAACTTGGTCTGCACCTGGTAGAAGTTGACCGGCAACTGCTTGTAGCTGTGCAGTTCGTTGCGGGCCAGGTCGGTAATGACCTCTTCATGGGTGGGGCCCAGCACAAACGCGCGGTCGTTGCGGTCACGGAAGCGCAGCAGCTCGGGGCCGTATTGCACATAGCGGCCGGACTCTTCCCACAGCTCCACCGGTTGGGTGACGGGCATCAGCACTTCCAGCGCACCGGCGCGGTCCATTTCCTCGCGGATGATGTTTTCCACTTTCTGCAATACGCGGTTGCCCAGCGGCAGCCAGTTGTAGAGGCCGGCGGCGACCTTGCGGATCATGCCGGCACGGAGCATGAGCTGGTGGGAGATGACCTCGGCGTCGGCCGGGGTTTCACGAAGGGTGGCGAGCAAAAAACGGCTGGCGCGCATGAGGGCTTCCTGGGTCTGGCTGGCGACGGCTCACCGTCGGGCAGGGCTGGCGGGTTGACCGCCGAAAAGGGGGAATTGTACGGGCAGTCCGCAAGGCCGTACATAGGGGAGTGTGCCCGCAGGCCCGGCTCGGGTTACACTCCGCCCCCTGACACCCGTTTGCCACCCTGTGAGCCCCATGACGCTTTCCGCCGCTGACATCACCCGCCTCATCCGGGAAGGGGTTCCCGGCTCCGCCGACACCGGTTTCCTGGTCGAGCGGATCGAGGGCCAGAGTGTCCATTGCCGCAATATTTACCGCCCCAGCCAGCTGCGGCCCGGCGGCACCCTGTCGGGCCCGACCCTGATGGGTCTGGCCGATGCCGCCATGTATGCGGTGATCCTGGCCAATCTCGGCCCGCTGGAAATGGCCGTGACCCAGAACCTGAACATCAATTTTCTGCGCAAGCCAGCCCCGCGTGACCTGCTGGCCGTGGCCTCGCCGCTGAAAATAGGCCGGCGCTCGGTGGCGCTGGAGGTGCGTATATATTCCGAGGGCGATGATGCCTTGGTGGCCCATGTCACCGGCAGCTACGCCTTGCCACACATTGCCTGATTTTTAGCGCTTTTTGAAACAACCCATTTCCGAGAAAACACGTCAATGACAAGAACCAAACCTCTGGCCGCCGCACAATTATATAAAGCCTGCAATCCCAAGGATTTCCGCTTTACGTCCACGCGCGGTCTCAAACCCTTCAATGACTTCCTCGGTCAGGCGCGCGCTCGCGAGGCCGTGTCCATGGCCGTGGCCATGCCGCATAATGGCTACAATATTTTTGCCGTGGGTGCCTCGGGCCTGGGCAAGCGCACCATGATCAAGCGTTTCCTGGAAGAAGTGGCAGCCAAGCGCCCGGCGCCGGCGGACTGGATTTACGTGAATAATTTCACCGACCCGCGCTACCCGGTCAATATTCAGCTGCCCGCCGGCATGGCGCCGGAAATCAAGAAAGACATGCAGATACTTTGGCGCGGCATGTCGGAATCGGTCATTTCCACTTTCGAGAGCGAGTCGTATTACGAGCGCATGGAAGAACTGAAAGGCGAGCTGACCCGCGCCCAGCAGGACGCGCTCTCACGCGTGGCGGCCGACGGCGAAAAGAAGGGCGTCAAGCTGGTGTTGCGCACGCCGGGTGGCTATGGTTTTTCGCCCATGAATGACCAGGGCGAGGTCATGAGCGTTGACGTGTTCAACGAACTCAGCAAGCGCGAGCAGCAGCGCCTGAAAGGCATCATGGCCGATATGGAAACCCGCCTGCGCAAGGTGGCGCGCGGCCTGACCCAGGCTGAGGAGCAAAACCGTGACAAGGTGCGCCTGCTGAATGAAGAAGTGACGCTGGCCGCCATCGAACTGGGGCTGGACCGCCTGCGCAAGAAATACGCGGCGCAAAAGGCGTTTTGCGAATTTCTCGACGCCCTGCAAAAAGATGTGATCGACAATGTCGATCTCATCCTGAACGTGCAGGAAGCGCAGCAGGACGCCGTGGCCAGCATTTCTGACAATGCCATTCCCTCGCGCTATCAGATCAATGTGGTCGTCAGCAATGACCCCAAGAAGGGCGCGCCGGTAGTATTTGAAGACCTGCCCACGCATTACAACCTGATGGGTCATGTCGAACAGGTCACCTATATGGGCACGGTGACCACCGATTTTACCCTGATCCGCCCCGGCGCCCTGCACCGTGCCAACGGCGGCTATCTGCTGCTGGAAGCCGAGCAGGTGCTGGAGCAGCCCTATGCCTGGCAGGGCCTGAAGCGGGCGCTGCGTTCAAAGTCGCTGAAGCTGTCCTCGCTGGAACAGATGCTGACGCTCACCGGCACCATTTCCCTGGAGCCGGACGCCATTCCCTTCAATGTCAAAGTCGTGGTGCTGGGCGACCGCGAAACGTTTTACCTCTTGCAGGAATATGACCCGGAGTTGCAGGAATTTTTCAAGATGCGCGCCGATTTTGAATCGACCATGCCCCGCACCGCTGAAAACGAACGTCTTTACACGCATTTTCTCGCGGATTTTGTACAGAAAGAAGAAATCCGCGTGCTCGACAAGTCGGCGGTCATGCGTCTGATCGAAGAAAGCGCCCGCGAGGCAGACGAGCAGGCCAAGCTGTCGCTGCACGCTGCCCGTGTGGGCGATATCCTGCGTGAGGCCAATTACTGGGCCGAGCAGGAAGGCGCGCGCCAGATCAGCAAGAGCCATGTGCAGGCGGCGCTGGCCGGGCAGGAGCGCCGGCACGAGCGCCTGCGCCAGTTGTTCATGGAAGATATTGCCAACGGCTCCCAGTTGTTCAACTGCGAGGGCGCTGTGGTGGGCCAGGTCAACGGCCTTAGCGTGGTGCAATATGCCGACGCGGAATTCGGCATGCCCTCGCGCATTTCCGTGACCGCGCATTACGGCAGCGGCGAAGTGACCGATATCGAGCGCGATGTGGATATGGGTGGCAATATTCACTCCAAGGGCGTCATGATTCTGGCCAGCTACCTGAAGGCCAAGTTCGGTGCTGAGCATGCATTGCGTTTCGGTGCCAGTATCGCGTTTGAGCAGTCGTATAGCGGTGTCGATGGCGACAGCGCTTCGCTGGGCGAACTGTGTGGTCTGTTATCGGCCCTTTCCGGTATTCCCGTGCAGCAGCGTTTTGGCATTACCGGCTCGGTCAACCAGTTTGGTGAGGTGCAGCCGATTGGTGGCGTCAACGAGAAAATCGAAGGCTTTTTCAATGCCTGCAAACTCAAGGGTGATACGGGCGGGCAGGGCATAGTCATGCCCATACAGAATCTGCGCAACCTGATGCTGCGCGATGAGGTGGTGGGCGCGGTGAAGGAAAAGAAGTTCACCATTTACGCCATCAGTCATGTCGAGGAGGCTATCGAACTGCTGCTGGCTACCCCGGCTGGCGAGCGCGACAAGGAGGGTAATTTCCCGCCTGAGTCGGTCTTTGGCAAGGTCGCTGCCCGGCTCGAGACCTGGCGTCTTGCAGAAAAGCATGAAGACAAGGACGATGAAGACGAGGGTGAAAGGGAAAAGCCGGTTCATGAGCCGGTGGTGACTGAAAAAAAGGTAAGGCGGCGTCGGGCATGAGTCGCCGTATTTTTCGCGGCAAATAATAAAAATCGGGGCTTTATGCCCCGATTTTTATTGGGCCGGCGTGCTACTGTGAAGTAAAGTGGCCCGGATGAAGCGCGGCAAAATCCGGGGAACCACTGTGGCCTGTTTGCAGCACGCTCCCGGATTCCACTTCGCCGCCGTTAATTTCGTCATTCCCGCGAACGCCGGGATGACGGAGTGGAAAATAGGGTTTGTGTATCGTAAAAAGAAGGGGTTGTTATCGGCAAAATAGCCTGGATGGAGCGCAGCGGAATCCGGGGACCACCGTGGCATATTATTTGACTGCCCCCGGATTCCGCTTCACTGCATCCAGGCTACAATCAATTCGCCTGCAACACTCAAGGCAAATTCAGCACATTGTCCATTTGCCGTATCAAATCCAGCAGCGTGCCATGATCCATTTCCCGCTTGGAAAATTCATGCTCTGCCAAGGGGTGAATATGGCAATTGCCCGGCAAAACGCCACCCGCCTCAATCACCGCCCGCGTGCGCGGCAGGAACACGAATTGCAGCCACTCCTGCAATTGCAGGGTGTCATACATAAAGGGCATGACCGAGCTTAGCGCCTTTGCGCTGGGCGGCGTACTGGCCCACAGGCCCTGGAGTCGCATTTCTGCTTCGATGGCGAGCAGTGCGTCGGCGGCTTTGTTGTAGCGTTCCATTCTGTCCATCATGTCCCCGCGTTCACAAGCTGTAGCCGTGCCAGAAAATCGTTGGTATTCATTTCGCCCACCACACGGTCGGGCTGCACTTCCTGACCTGCCTTGAAAAACAGGATGGCGGGCGGACCAACGAGGCTGAAGCGGTCCAGCAAGACATGGTCATCGGCGTCGTTGGCGGTAACATCGGCCTGCAGCAACACATAGCCGTTCAAGGTCGATGCCACGCGGGAATCAGTAAACACATTGCGCTCCATCAGTTTGCAGCTCACGCACCAGTCGGCATAAAAATCGAGCATCACGGTTTTATGTTCGGCGGCAGCCTGCTGCTCCGCGGCTTGCAGATCAGCAACTGTCTTGATGTGCCTGAAGTTGACGCTGGCAGCCGGCGCCGTGCCAAAGTGGCCCAGTGGCATCAGCGGGTCTTCATTGCCGGTGGCGGCGCCCACGACCAGCACGGCGCTGTAAATCAGGAACAGCACGCCAAGGCCTTTCCACAGGTGGCCAACGCCGGGTTCAACCGGCTCAAGCGCCCCCAGCCACACCGCCGTCACCGTAGCCAGCGCCGCCCATAGGAGCAGGGTGGCGGGGCCAGGCAGGATACGCCCGACCAGCAGGATGGCCACGCCCAGCAACAGCAGGCCCAGGCAAACCTTGACCCGTATCATCCATTCGCCAGCCTTGGGCAGGAAGCGGCCCTCGGTAGCACCCAGGATCAACAGCGGCACGCCCATGCCCATGGCCAGGGTAAACAAGGCGAGGGCGCCAAAGGCGGCGTCGCCGGTAGTGCTGATATAGAGAAGAACGCCTGCCAGCGGCGCCGACACGCAGGGTGACACCACCAGCGCCGAGAAAAAGCCCATGATAAAGGAGCCGATATACTGGCCACCTTCGGCCTTGCGGCTAAGGCTGTCAAAGCGGCTTTGCAGGCCGTGCGGCAGCTGCAACTCATACAGGCCGAACATGGCGAGCGCCAAGGCCACGAACAGCAGACTGAACACAATCAGCACCACGGGTTGCTGGAACCAGGCCGGCAGGTTGGCGCTGGCGCCAAACAGGCCCATCAACAGGCCGGTAATGGCATAGGTGGTGCCAATTCCCAGCACATAGGCCAGCGAAAGCAGGAAACCGCGCATGGCGGAGCGGGTGTGCTGGCGCGCGATGATGCCGGAGACAATGGGTAGCATGGGCAGCACACAGGGGGTAAACGCCAGACCCAGGCCGAGCGCCAGCAGACCCAGCAGGATCAGCGCCCGGTTCTGGGTGTGGAACAGGCCGGGCAGGGTGGCGCTGGTCGGGTTGGCAGGGGCAGCGGCCAACACCGGCCCGGTCTGGCTGGCGGCGAGCGGCTTCGGCACGATCGGGGGCGCAGAGCTGACGGCGGCCAGCACTGGCCCCGAATCAGCGTTTGACTCCGGGGCACTGGCAGCGGTATTCACTGGAGTGCTGCTGGCAGGACTACCACTGACCCCAATGACGCTGCTTTGCGGCGGATAACACAGTCCCGCATCGGCACAACCCTGCCAGACAATACGGGCCTTGCCGCTGCCCGCGGCTTTGAGCACCACGTAGACATCCTCATGGTAGACCTGGATACGCCCGAAACTGGGGTCGTCCTTCCACTCACCGTCGCGCGAGAACTGTGGCGTCAGGCTGAGCCCCGGTGTCTGTGGTTCAAAATGAAACCGGTCCCGGTAGAGGTAATAGCCCGGCGTAATGTGGAAGTGCAGGGTGGCGCCGTCGGCGCTGCCCTCGCTGTCCATACTGAAGGCCTGGTCGGCGGGCAGGAAGCTGGGCCGGCTGCTGCTGGAGCTGAACAGTTGGAGCTTGGCCTCGGCCACACCGCCAAGAGCAAGCGTCAGCAGGAACAGCAGGGTCAGAACGGGAGCAAACAGGCGGGAAAGCGTCACAGGGGACTCCGGGGGTGGGCTGGCGCTATTGTCTCCTGCCGGGGCCACGTGGGACAAGTTGCACGAATGTTGGCCATTGGTCAAAAATTACTGCCTGTATGGTCGTTATTTATACAGGATATGACGAAATATAAGACCAATATGTCGTAAAATGCGGCGCGGTCTGGCCTCCTCAAGCCTGTAATGGCGCTTTTCCGGGGAATTCAGACCCGTTGGTCACACTCAGCACTAACAAAGTTCATCAAGATGCATAAACTTATGCCACCCGGAAGGGTCGCACCGTTTTTTGCAGGTGCGTGATGTACCTTCTTTCTCGTAAACTGTGCCGTCTTCAAAAAGGCCGGCGGGGCGCCCAAGGCGCTGCTGCCGTGCTCACATTCCAAGTAATGGAGATCACTTCATGATTTATTCGGGATCTGCCATCAGCGTAAGCCTGCTGAACGATGGCATCGCTGAACTCAAGTTCGATCTCGCCGGCGAATCGGTCAACAAGTTCAACCGTGCCACGGTTGCTGAACTTAAGGCCGCTACCGAGGCGATTCAGGCCGATAGCAGCATCAAAGGCCTGATTGTGACCAGTGGCAAGGGCGTGTTCATCGTCGGCGCCGACATCAGCGAGTTCGGCCCCATCTTTGCCGAAGGCAAAGACAGCATCACCAAATGGGTGCTGGAAGCCAATACCGTATTCAATGCCTTTGAAGACCTGGACATTCCCAAGGTTGCCGCGATCAACGGCATCGCCCTCGGTGGCGGCTTTGAAATCTGCATGGCCTGCGACTACCGCGTCATGTCCACCGCTGCCAAGGTCGGCCTGCCGGAAGTGAAGCTGGGCCTGCTGCCCGGTTTCGGTGGCACTGTGCGTCTGACCCGTGTCATCGGTGTGGACAACGCCGCCGAGTGGATCGCCGCTGGCGCTGAAAAGCGCCCGGACGCCGCCCTCAAGGATGGCGCCGTGGATGCCGTGGTAACCCCGGAAAAGCTGAAGGACGCCGCCATTGACCTCGTCAGGCAGGTACTGGCCGGCAAGCTGGACTTCCGCGCCAAGCGCCAGGAAAAGCTGATTCCGATCAAGCTGGACCCGATTGAACAAATGATGGCCTTCAACACCGCCATGGCGGTCGTGGTCGGTCAGGCTGGCCCGAACTATCCGGCGCCCAAGGTGATCGTGCAGACCCTGCAAAACCACGCCAACCTCGATCGCGCCGGTGCCGGTGCGGTGGAAGCTGCCGCGTTTGCCAAGGTTGCCGTGACCCCGCAAGCCGACGCCCTGATTGGTCTTTTCAATGCCGACCAGGCCGTGAAAAAGGCCTCCAAGGCGCACGAAGCCAAGTCGGCCAAGGAAATCAAGCAGGCCGCCGTGCTCGGCGCCGGCATCATGGGTGGCGGTATCGCCTACCAGGCCGCCTACAAGGGCCTGCCCATCATCATGAAGGATATTCGTGATGCGGCGCTGGACCTCGGCATGGGTGAAGCCACCAAGCTGTTGGCCAAGCAGGTCGAAAAGGGTCGCATGACCCCGACCGAAATGGGCACCACGCTCTCGCGCATTCGCCCCACGCTGAATTTTGGCGATTTCCCCAATGTCGATATCGTTATCGAAGCCGTGGTGGAAAACCCCAAGGTCAAGCAGGCCGTGCTGTCGGAAGTCGAAGGCCTGGTCAAGGAGGACACCATTCTGGCGTCCAATACCTCGACCATCTCCATCAACTTCCTGGCCAAGTCGCTCAAGCGTCCGGAAAACTTTGTCGGCATGCATTTCTTCAACCCGGTCAGCATGATGCCCCTGGTGGAAGTGATCCGTGGCGAAAGCTCTTCCGACGCCGCCGTTGCTGCTACGGTCAAGCTGGCGCAGAAGATGGGCAAGACCCCCATTGTCGTCAACGACTGCCCGGGCTTCTTCGTCAACCGCGTGCTGTTCCCCTATTTTGGTGGCTTCGCGCTGCTGGTGAAGGATGGCGCTGACTTCCAGGCCGTCGACAAGGTCATGGAAAAGTTCGGCTGGCCCATGGGCCCGGCCTACCTGCTCGACGTGGTCGGTATCGACACCGGCGTGCACGCTGCCAAGGTCATGGCCGATGGCTTCCCGGAGCGCATGAGCCCGGACTTCAAGTCGGCTACCGAAGTGATGTTCGAGAACAACCGCTACGGCCAGAAGAACGGCAAGGGTTTCTACTCCTACGAACAGGACAAGAAGGGCAAGCCCAGGAAGGTTGTCGATCCGACCACTTATGAGCTGATCGCCCCGATTGTTGGCGAGCGCAAGGAATTTGACGCGGACGACATCATTGCCCGTCTCATGATCCCCATGGTCAATGAAGTGGCACGCTGCCTTGAAGAAGGCATTGTGGCGTCGCCCGCCGAAGCCGACATGGCCCTCATCATGGGCATCGGTTTCCCCCCGTTCCGCGGCGGCGCCTGCCGTTATGTGGACCAGGCCGGTGTGGCGAACTATGTGGCGCTCTGCGACAAGTATGCATTCCTGGGCAAGGCCTATGAAGCGCCGCAGCTGCTGAAAGACATGGCCGCTGCCAACAAGAAATTCTTTGGTTAATGGCCCCGGAATCTGGAGAATAAACGATGAGTCTCAATCCGCGTGATATCGTGATTGTCGATGGCGTGCGTTCCGCCATGGGCCGTTCCAAGAGTGGCATGTTCCGTAATGTGCGTGCCGACAGCCTTTCGGCCGAGTTGGTCAAGGCGTTGTTCCTGCGCAACCCTGGCATTGATCCGGTGGAAGTCGAAGACCTGATCTGGGGCTGTGTGAACCAGACTCTGGAGCAGGGCATGAATATCGGCCGCAATATCGCCATGCTGGCGCAATTGCCCCGTACCGTGCCCGGCCAGACCGTGAACCGCCTGTGCGGCTCCTCCATGCAGGCGTTGCACACGGCTGCCGCCCAGATCGCTACCGGTCAGGGTGATGTGTTCGTGATCGGTGGTGTCGAGCATATGGGCCATGTGCAGATGACACACGGTGTCGATCTGAACCCGGCTGCTTCCAAGTACTACGCCAAAGCCTCCAACATGATGGGCCTGACGGCGGAAATGCTGGGCACCATGAACGGCATTACCCGCGAAATGCAGGACCAGTTCGGCCTGCGCTCGCACAAGAAAGCCTGGGAAGCCACGCTGGCTGGCCGCTTCAAGAATGAAGTCGTCGGCGTTGAAGGTCATGACGCCAATGGTTTCAAGGTGCTGTGCGAAATCGACGAAGTGATCCGTCAGGACGCCTCGCTGGAGCAGTTTGCCGCACTCAAGCCTGCGTTCAACCCCAAGGGTGGTACCGTTACCGCTGGCACGTCCTCGGCGCTGTCCGATGGCGCTTCCGCCATGCTGATCATGAGCGCCGAGCGTGCAAAGGCCCTGGGCCTGAAGCCGCGCGCCAAGATCCGTTCGATGGCGGTGGCTGGCTGTGAAGCTGCCATCATGGGCTGGGGCCCGGTGCCCGCCACGCAGAAGGCGCTGAAGCGTGCCGGCCTGAGCATCGGCGACATCCAGACCATCGAACTGAACGAGGCCTTTGCTGCACAGGGTCTGTCCGTGCTGAAGGGTCTGGACATCTCCCCCGAAAAGGCTGATGAAATCGTCAACCTGAACGGTGGCGCCATCGCCCTCGGCCACCCGTTGGGCTGCTCCGGTGCGCGTATCACCACCACCCTCTTGAACGTGATGGAGTGGAAGGATACCCAACTGGGTCTGGCGACCATGTGTATCGGTCTCGGCCAGGGCATCGCCACCGTTATCGAACGTTTGTAAAAACAGTATTGGGGCCATCCTTGGGTGGTCACCGAACTTCACCCTTGCCCGCTGGGCAGGCTTCCGTCCCCGCCAATCCTGTGGGATGGCAGGGGGTGGGGGAAAAACCGCAGCCACAAGCTGCGGTTTTCTTTTTTGGGCTCCTTCCTGAAGAGGGAGGAAGGCCAAAGCGGTAGACAATTTTCCCGGCCCGGTTAAGATGGGCGAGCCTTGGAGAGTGTCTCTTGCCTCTATTCACATATGACCGTAGCCCATGCGAACGCTAAACCGCCTTTCCTTTATCTTCCCGGTCTACAACGAGATTGAAACCCTGCCGCATCTGCGGGCTGCCGTCGATGAGTGGATGGCGGGGCGTCCGCAGTTGAACGTTGAACTGGTCATGGTCAACGACGGCTCGCGTGATGGCTCCATTGACTACCTGCGCCAGTGGGCTGCCGCCGACGAGCGCGTGCGGATCATTTCCTTCAGCCGCAACTTCGGGCACCAGGCGGCGGTGACCGCCGGGCTTGAGCATGCGCGTGGCGATGCGGTGGTTATCATGGATGCCGACCTGCAGGACCCACTCTCGGCGGTCGATCTCATGATCGCCAAATATGCAGAAGGCTTCGAAGTGGTTTACGGCGAGCGCCTGTCCCGCGAGGGCGAGTCTGCTTTCAAGAAATTTACGGCCTGGGCCTTTTACCGCCTGCTGAAAAAATTCTTCCTCAAGGATATTCCGCTCGACACGGGTGACTTTCGCCTGATTTCCCGCGACTGCGTGCTGGCCATCAATGCCTTGCCGGAAAAAAGCCGTTTTGTGCGTGGCCTGTTTTCCTGGGTGGGTTTCAGCCAGACCTCAGTACGCTATGAGCGCGATGCACGCCAGTTTGGCGAAACGAAATACCCCTTCAGGAAAATGGTGGCTTTTGCCTGGACCGGCATCACTTCGTTTTCCATATTGCCCATTCGCATGGTGACGGTGATGGGCTTTGTGGCCGCCTTGTGCAGTCTGGTGTATCTGGTTTATGCCATTTACCAGCATTTTTCCGGGCACACGGTTCAAGGCTGGACCACCATCGTCATCCTGCAAACCTTTATGGGTGGCAGCATTCTCTTTGCCATTGGCATCGTCGGTGAGTACATCGGCAAGATTTACGAAGAGGTGAAGGCGCGGCCGGTCTATATCAAGGAGTTCGAGATAGACAGGAAGATTGAAAAACGACCCTCGCAAGATTCATGAGATTTCTGCGCTTTCTCGCCACAGGTGGGCTCAGTACGCTGCTGGACGTGCTGTTTTTCTGGGTGCTCAAGCATTTTCTGCCCTTGAATGTCGCCTTTGCCACCTCCTATTCCTTGTGCGTGATCATCCGCTATGTTGTTGATGCCAAGCTGACCTTTGTCACCAAGCGCATGCACCTGCGCCAGTTTCTCCTGTATTTTCTGGCGAATCTGGCGGTGATGTATTTGGGCCTGCGTACCTTTGATTTTGTCCACGGCTACCACTTTGTTGTCGACATCATGGGTGTGCATGTCGATACGGATGTGGTCTGCAAGATATTGTCCATCCCGGTGACCGTGCTGAGCGGCTTTGTGATCATGCATTTTGTGGTATTCCGCGAGGACGGCAAGTCGTCATGAAAAATACAGTTGCCATGAAATGCATGCTGGCTCTACTGGTGCTGGCACTTGTCGGCTTCAACCTGTTTGCCCGCATCAGCCAGCAGACCCTGTGTGACTTCGATGAGGCACGCCATGTGGCTTCGGCGCTGGAGATGCTGCGCAACCATAATTATGTGGTGACCTATTACGGTGGTTCACCGGACTACTGGAATGCCAAGCCGCCGCTGTCGGAGTGGGGTTCGGCGCTGGGCCATGAACTGGTATCGACACCCTTGCTGGGGGTGCGCCTGTTCTCGTTGGTCGCGGCCATGCTTTGCTGTCTGGTGGTATTTTTATATACGCGGCGTATTGCCGGGTTTGGCGCGGGCTTGCTGGCGGCGGCCTTGCTGATCACGGCGCGCCCGCTGATCGTGAATCATGGTGCCCGCAGTGCAGACGCCGACATGCTGTTTATCGGCTTGGTCAGCCTGGGTATGTTGGGTTTTGATGCTGCGAACCGGCGCGGCATAGCCCTGGGTTATATCGCTCTTGGTTTCGCCTTTCTCGCCAAGAGCTTTCATGTGGCCCCTTATGGACTGGTCGCCGTGGTCTTTACGGTCATGCTGTATCGGCAGCAGCGCCTGGGTTTGCGTGATGTGCTGCTGTTGCCATTCTGCGGGTTTATTCCCGTGCTGCCCTGGGCCCTGGCCCGGTATCTGGCGGACGGCTGGCACTTTTTTCACGTCATGCTGTTTTATGATGTAGTCGAGCGCTCGACCGAGGTGATCGAAGGACATCAGGCCAGCCATTGGCTCTACCTCAACCGGCTATTTCTGGCTTTTGGCCTGTTGATACTGCTGCCCTTGTCCTTGCTGTTGTCGCGTTGCCGCTACCGTCTGCAAGAGCCGCGCGTGCAACTCCTGCTGCTGTGGGCCTTGTTGCCGCTGGGCATTTATTCGCTGGCGCAATCCAAATTGCCCTGGTACATCTTTCCCTGTTTTCCTGCCCTTGCCGTACTGATCGCCGTGGCGCTGCAAACCTGGCGGTCCTTGCTGCCCAAGGCTGGAGGCATGGCACTGGCCGTGGTCGTGGTGCTGACACTGGGCCAGAACGAAGCCATTATCGCCAGCCACATTATTCATAACCAGATTGGTGATGATCCCGTGGCCATTACCATGATGGCGCTTTCGGCGGCAGCCCCGCATGAGCGTGTGCTGGTCTACCTGCAAGATGACATGCAGCCGCCGGAGCAGGGGCTCTACGCCACGTCGCTCCTGATGGGCAATATTGATTTGCAGCAGGGTGGAGCGGCTAGTTTTGCTGCGGCCGCTGGCCGTGTTGAAGATCATGTGTTGATAGGCCCGGATGGCAGGCTTCTTGGGCAGCCGACCGCAGTACATTGACGACTCATCAATAGTGGCGCCAATTCGCCGGCAGCCACTATCAATACTCCGGCCTTAAAGCTCGATCTGCGTACCCAACTCCACCACCCGGTTCGCCGGAATCTGGAAGAAGTCGGTGGCTGCCGCTGCATTGCGCGACATGGCGACAAACAGTTTTTCCCGCCACATGGCCATGCCTGGCCCAACCGAAGCCACGATGCGTTCGCGTGACAGGAAGAAGCTGGTGTCCATCATGTCGAACACCAGCTTGTATTTCGCGCAGTGTTCCAGCAGGGCAGGAATGTCCGGCTGTTCCTTGAAGCCGTAGCTGCCGGTGATCAAATAGAACGAGTGGGATATTTTTTCCACATGCACGCGGTGCTCGGCATCGACAAAGGGAATGTCGCGGGTAACCAGGGTGAGCAGCACATTGCGCTCATGCAGGATCTTGTTGTGCTTGAGGTTGTGCAACAAGGCGTGGGGCACGTACTTGTGGCTGCCAGTCATGAACACCGCCGTGCCTGGCACTGTCTGCACGCTGCCGCCGCCAATGCTGTTGATAAAGAGATTCAGCGGCATGGTTTCGGAACTGAGGCGGTTGAACAGCATCACGCGGCCACGCTTCCAGGTGGACATCAAGGTAAAAACCATCAGGCCAATGGTGAGCGGGAACCAGCCACCCTGAAACAGCTTGAGCAGGTTGGCGCTGAAGAAGGTCACATCGACCACGAAGAAGGTGGTAATTGCCAGCGCCGTGACCGGCCGGCTCCAGCCCCACAGCGTGCGGAATACCGGGATGGCCAGCAGTGTGGTGGTAACCATGGTCCCGGTGACGGCAATGCCATAGGCCGCCGCCAGGTTGGCCGAGGACTTGAAGGAAAAGACCAGGGCGATAATGGCCAGCAGCAGGGCCCAGTTGATACCCGGAATATAAATCTGCCCGATCTCGTCGCTGGAGGTGTGCTGGATTTCCATGCGCGGCGCATAGCCCAGTTGCATGGCCTGCCGGGTCATGGAAAACACACCGGAAATCACCGCCTGCGAAGCGATAACCGTGGCCATGGTCGAGAGGATAACCAGAGGAATAAGGCCCCAGCGCGGCGCCATCAGGTAAAACGGATTGCCCAGTGTGCTGGGGTCGCTGAGCACCAGCGCGCCCTGGCCGGCGTAGTTGAGCAGCAGGGACGGGAAGACCAGGTAAATCCAGGCGACGGTGATGGGCTTGCGGCCAAAATGCCCCATGTCGGCATAGAGCGCCTCTGCGCCGGTCACGGTCAGCACAACGGCGCCCAGCGTGACAAAGGCCTTCCATTTGAAGGCGAGCAGGAAGTGCAGGGCATAGAGCGGATTGACAGCGTACAAGACCTCGCTGTGGCGGCCAATATTTGCCACCCCCATGATGGCCAGCACCGCAAACCACACCAGCATCACCGGCCCGAACAATATGCCGACCGAGGTGGTGCCCTTGCGCTGGATCAGGAACAGGGAAAACAGCACGCCAATGGTGATGGGAATGATGTAGGGGTCCAGCCCCGGCGTCACGATCTTCATGCCTTCAATAGCGGACAGCACGGAGATGGCCGGCGTGATCACTCCGTCGCCATAGAACAGTGCCGCCCCGAAGATACCGGCGGTCAGCAGCAAACGGCGGCGGTGTGTGTCGCCGGTGGCCGTGCGCAGCGCCAGGGCAAGCAGGGCCATGATGCCGCCTTCGCCGTTGTTGTCGGCGCGCATGATAAAGGCCACATACTTGATAAAGACGATGCAGGTGAGTGACCAGAAAATCAGGGACAGTATGCCCAGCACCGAGTTGCTGGTCAGAGGAACGCCCACGCTGGGGTCAAAGCACTGCTGGAACGCGTAGAGCGGGCTGGTACCAATATCGCCAAATACCACACCCAGTGCACCCAGGGTCAGGCCTGGACTGAAAGAGCCCCGCGCGGCGCCAGCCGTATTGGCACTCTGCATAAATAAACATCCCCTGCTGGTGGGGTCGCTGGCTGTCGCCCCTCTGGCGGCCAAGGCCATAAGGGCGAATACGGCCGTAAGACGACCTTGAGAGGCCGCGATTTTAGCACCGTAGCCCTAAACCCGTACCATCAATGGGTACATTAAAAAGGCACAAATCCCTTTGCGTTTTAGGGGCGACTTGTTTACCCTTACGCGCCTCGCAACCATCAGACCTTGGCGGTTGCGAGCATCTGGTGAGGTGTCCGAGCGGCTGAAGGAGCACGCCTGGAAAGTGTGTATACGGCAACGTATCGAGGGTTCGAATCCCTCCCTCACCGCCAATTTATAAGATTAAGCCCCTGATATTAGGGGCTTTTTTGTATCGGTATTTTTTGATACCCATGTTAGTACCCATGTAGGGCGTATCTCGGTTGTGCGATAGAGCTGGCCCCGGGAATTCGAACAGTCTGATAAGTGGAATTGTGGCCTGAATGGGGCATCATAACCCCGTGTTATCAGGAGCAAAACATGAGCAGACGACCGCGCCGGAATCAC
>Ga0302193_10001709_pt1 | contig 18600 bp, 15 predicted proteins | sample II_Bog_E3_3_FD_200228 | JGI IMG/M metagenome (GOLD analysis project Ga0302193, IMG submission 200228) | Peat permafrost microbial communities from Stordalen Mire near Abisko, Sweden - II_Bog_E3_3 | ecosystem: Environmental > Terrestrial > Soil > Wetlands > Peat | place: Sweden: Abisko...
GAGATGGGATTTTCCGGCCTGCTGGTGCCGGAGGAGTTCGGCGGCAGCGGTCTCGGCTGCGTCGAGGCCGGCGTGGTGATGGAGGAGATCGGCCGCACCCTCATGCCGTCGCCGTTTCTTTCGACCGCGGTCCTGGCGCCGTCCGCTTTGTCGCGCGGCGGCAGCGCCGCTCAGAAGGCGGAATATCTGCCGAGGATATCGGACGGTTCGCTGCTCGCCACGCTCGCCATTGACGAGGGCGCAAAGCATCGTCCGTTGAAGACGAAGATGCAGGCGCTGCGTTCCGGCAACGGGTTTAAACTGAGCGGGGACAAGGCGTTCGTGCTCGACGGTCATGTCGCCGGGCTCCTGATCGTGGCGGCCCGCACCGCGGGCGCCCCCGGCGAGCGCGACGGGCTGACGCTGTTCCTGGTCAATCCGAAGACAAAAGGCATCGCGACCGAGCGCACCGCGATGGTCGATTCGCACAATGCGGCGCGCATAACCTTCGAAAACGTCGAGGTCGACGCCGACGGCGTGCTCGGCGAGGTCGACCAGGGTTTTGCCCTGCTGGAGGGCGTGCTCAATATCGGCCGCGGCGCGGTGGCCTCCGAAATGGTCGGGCTGTCCGAAGAAGTCTTCAGCCGCACCGTCAACTACCTTAGGGAGCGCAAGCAGTTCGGCAAACTGATCGGCGAATTCCAGGCGCTGCAGCATCGCGCCGCCCAGCTCTATATCGACATCGAGATCACCCGCGCCGCGGTCCTGAAGGCGCTGCAGACGCTGGACGGCGATTTCGCCAATGCGGGTTCCGCGGTGGCGGTGGCCAAGGCGCGCGCCGGATCCACCGCGACGCTGGCGGTGCAGGAAGGCGTGCAGATGCACGGCGGCATGGGCGTGACCGACCAGTTCGACATCGGCTTCTTCATGAAGCGCGCCCGGGTCTGCCAGGAACTGTTCGGCGACAGCAATTTCCACGCCGACCAGCTGGCGCGGATGAAGAGTTATTGAGGGTTCCCGGCGGTCATTCCGGGGCGCGCGAAGCGCGAACCCGGAATGACGGCCTTTCGGCCGTCACCGGATCGGCGGGGCGTACTGGATGCCGCCGGCGCTCCAGAGCTGGTTCAGGCCGCGGGGAATCCCGAGCTTCGAGCCGGCGCCGACATTGCGCTCGTAGATCTCGCCGTAATTGCCGACGCGGCGGATGATGCGCACGGCCCAGTCTTTGGTCAGGCCGAGATCCTCGCCGTAGCTGCCTTCGGTGCCGACCAACCGCATCACGTCGGGCTTCTTCGACTTCAGCGCCTCGTCGATGTTCTGCGAGGTGACGCCGAGTTCCTCGGCGTTGATCATCGCGTACAGGGTCCACTTCACGATCATCATCCAGTCGTCGTCGCGCTGCCGCACCACCGGCGCCAGCGGCTCCTTGGAGATGATGTCGGGCAGGATGACGTGGTCGCCGGGTTTGGCCAGGTTCAGCCGCAGCGCATAGAGCTGCGAGGCGTCGGCGGTGAAGGTGTCGCACTGGCCGGAATCATAGGCCTTGATGACTTCCTCCAGCTTGCCGAACTTCTTCTCTTCGTACTTCATGTTGTTGGCGCGGAAATAGTCGGCGAGGTTGAGCTGCGTGGTGGTTTCCGCCTGCACGCAGATCTTGCTGCCGTTCAGCTCCAGCGCTGAATCGATGTTGCGCCCGCGCGGCACCATGAATCCCTCGCCGTCGTAATAGGCCACGGCCGGGAAATAGAGGTCGTAATTGGTCTCGCGCGCCAGGCTCCAGGTCGAGTTGCGCGAGAGAATGTCGACTTTGCGGTTCTGCAATTCCTTGAAGCGTTCGCTGGCCTCGAGCGGCACGAATTTGGCCTTGGCCGGATCGTCGAAGATGGCGGCAGCCACCGCGCGGCAGAAATCGACGTCGAAGCCGGTCCAGTTGCCCTTGTCGTCCGGAATCGAGAAGCCGGGCAGGCCCTTGTTGACGCCGCACAGCACTTCGCCGCGCCGGATCGTGCGTTTCAGGGTGCGCGTATCGTACCGCTCATAGGTGATGGCGGCAGCCGCGACCGCGACTGCGACCGCCAGCCCGATCAGGAGGCCGCCTCGGAATGTCCGCATGATTTTGACTCTCGCAATGATGGGAAAGAAAAATGGATCGGCGACGAGGCCAGTCGCGCGCTTTACAATTCCGGCTTCTGTCGTACGACCACCTTGGTGCCGACGGGGACGCGGTCGTAGAGATCGGCGACGTCGGCGTTGACCAGCCGGAAGCAGCCGGACGAGACCTTGGTGCCGATCGTATCGGGCCTATTGGTGCCGTGGATGCGATAGACGGTGGTTCCGAGATACATCGCCCGCGCGCCGAGCGGATTGCCCGGTCCGCCCGCCATGAAGCGCGGCAGGTAGGGCTGCCGCTCGATCATCTCCGGCGGTGGCGTCCAGTCCGGCCATTCCGCCTTGCGCGAGATGTTCAGCAGTCCCTGCCACTGGAAGCCGTCGCGGCCGACGCCGATGCCGTAGCGGATCGCACGGCCGCCGGGCTGGATCAGATAGAGGTGGCGCTCGGCGGTCGAGATGATAATCGTGCCCGGTGCCTCCGTGGTGCGGTAGTACACCATCTGCTTCTGGAATTCCGGATCCAGTTCCACCGAATCGTCGGCCAGAAGCCCCGGCTGGTCGCCGACGTCGGGTTGCTGGGCAAAGCCGTGCGAAGCCGACAGCGTCAGGCCTGCAGCGGCGATCGTCATCAGGATCAGGTGCCGAAATCTTGTCATTCAAGACACTCCTTCTCGGCGCGCATCCCCTCGCGCTCGCCAAATCATCGCAACCATCAAATCTCAGCCACGGCGCGATGGCAAGCAATCCGGTTATGCCGCTGAAATAGTTTCGGTTTTTTGGCTCTGCGGTTGTGTCCCAAAAGCACCACTCAGGCCGCGAGCCAGAGCCGCAAGCCATAGGCGATGACGGCTACCGAGCCGACCCCGCCGAGCCAGAGTGCCGCGAACCACAGCAGGCGCTGCGCCAGCGGCCGTTGAGCGTTTCCGGGCATCAATGATAACCGCCCCGCACCTTGCCGCGGAATACCCAATAGGCCCATCCGGTGTAGCCGAGGATCAGCGGGATCAGCACAGCGACGCCGGCCAGCATGAAGAGCTGGCTGTTGGCGGGCGACGCCGCCTGCCAGATGGTGATGCTCTGCGGCACGATATAGGGATACATGCTGATGCCGAGCCCGGCATACGACAGAGCGAACAACGCCAGCGACAGGAAGAACGGCTGGTAGTCGTGTTTGCCGGCAAGGCTGCGCAGCAGCAGCGCGGCGACGGCGGCCACCGCGATCGGCACCGGCGCGGTCAGGATGACGTTGGGCCAGGCGAACCAGCGCAGGGTATACTGGACGTGGAGGAACGGCGTGGCGACGCTGACCGCGCCGATCGCGCCCAGCATCGCCAACAGCAACGCCCAGCTCAGGCGATAGGCCTCCTCACGCAGCTTGCCCTCGGTCTTCATGATCAGCCATGTGGCCCCGAGCAGCGCGTAGCCGACGACCAGGGCGATGCCGGTGAGGATGCTGAACGGTGTCAGCCAGTCCCACCAGGCGCCGGCATAATGCCGTCCCTCGACATGCACGCCCTGCAGGATCGCGCCGAGCGCGATGCCCTGCGCCAGCGCCGCCAGCCACGATCCGCCGGCGAAGGCGATGTCCCAGCGGTTGCGCTCGCTCTGCGTGGTCCGCCAGCGGAATTCGAAGGCGACGCCGCGGAAGATCAGGCCGATCAGCATCGCCACCATGGGTACATACAGCGCGGGCATCAGCACCGCATAGGCCAGCGGAAACGCCGCCATCAGGCCGCCGCCGCCGAGCACCAGCCAGGTTTCGTTGCCGTCCCAGACCGGGGCGACGCTGTTCATGATGACGTCGCGGTCGGCCTTCTCCGGAAACAGCGGAAACAGGATGCCGAGGCCGAGGTCGAATCCGTCCATCACCACATAGACGAACACCGCGAACGCGATGATGAACGCCCAGAGGGTGGCGAGGTCGACGGCGCCGGTCATCGCGCGGCTCCTTCCGTGGCCGCGCCGGCGGCGGGCGTGATGCCGGCGGCGCGGGCCGGCCGGTGCGCGCGCGGTCCTTGCTCGCCGTGATGCGGCGGCTGGGCCATCAACCGGAACAGATAGGTCAGGCCGGCCGCATAGACGATGAAATAGACGATGACGAAGGCGATCAGCGACGAGCCGACCGCGGGGGCGGCGAGCGGCGAGGCGGCATCGGCGGTGCGCAGCAGGCCATAGACCAGGAATGGCTGGCGGCCGACCTCGGTGGTGAACCAGCCCGCCAGCACCGCGATGAAGCCCGCCGGCCCCATCGCCAGCGCAAAGATATGCAACAACCTGAATTCGTAGAGCCTGCCGCGCCAGCGCGCCCAAAGGCTGAAGAGGCCGAGCCCCAGCATCAGGAATCCGATGCCGACCATGATCCGAAACGTCCAGAAAATGATCGGCACCGGCGGCCAGTTTTCCCGCGGCACGGTGTCGAGGCCTGCCAGCGGCGCGTCCAGCGAGTGTTTCAGAATCAGCGAAGACAGTTTTGGCACTTCGATGGCGTATTTGACCTCGCCGGCGGCTTGATCGGGCAGGCCAAATAGCACCAGCGGAGCACCGTCCGGGTGGCTCTGATAGTGGCCCTCCATCGCCATCACCTTGGCGGGCTGGTGCTCGAGCGTGTTCAGGCCGTGCTGGTCGCCGGCGAGAATCTGGATCGGCGCCACCAGTGTCGCCATCCACATTGCCATCGAGAACATCACCCGCGCCCCCGGACGGCGCCGGTCGCGCAGCAGATGCAACGCGCCCACCGCGCCGACCACCAGCGCGGTCGTCAGATACGCCGCCAGCACCATATGCACGAGGCGGTAGGGAAAGGACGGGTTGAAGATCACCTGGCGCCAATCGGCGGCGACGAACTGCCCGTCGGCGTTGACGGCATAGCCGGCAGGCGTCTGCATCCAGGAATTGGCGGACAGGATCCAGAATGCCGAGATCAGCGTGCCGATCGCGACCATCAGGGTGGCGAGGAAATGCAGCCGGTGGCCGACCCGCTCCAGGCCGAACAACATGACGCCGAGGAAGCCGGCTTCGAGAAAGAACGCGGTCAGCACCTCGTAGGCCATCAGCGGGCCAATCACCGGCCCGGCCTTGTCGGAAAATCCCGACCAGTTGGTGCCGAACTGGTAGGACATCACGATGCCCGAGACCACGCCCATGCCGAAGGCGATGGCGAAGATCTTCAGCCAGTAATTGAACAAATTGAGGAAGACCTCGCGCCCGGTCCACAGCCACAGCGCTTCCAGCACCGCGAGATAGCTCGCCAATCCGATCGAGAAGGCGGGAAACACGATGTGGAACGACATCGTGAACGCGAACTGCGCCCGGGCCAAACCTACGGCATCGAAGCCTTCGAACATCAGCACCATCCGCGTCCTATGTCGACGGGGTTTCTATCACGCAGGACGTGACGATGGTACCGCCAGTTGGTGCGCGCCGCTCAACTGCTGGTGTTCAACAGCCGCGCGATGGTGCGGTCGATCTGCTCGTACTGGCCTTCGCCATCGTGCTGGAAGACGATCTTTCCGCTCTGATCGACGATGTATTGCGAGGGCCAATACTGGTTGCGCCAGGCGTTCCAGGTCTGTGAGTCGTTGTCCTGCGCCACCGGGTAGGTGATGCCATGGCGTTTCAGCGCGGCCTGAACGTTGGCCGCGGATCGCTCGAACGGGAATTCCGGGGTGTGGACGCCGACCACGACCAGACCGCGGTCCCTGTACTTCGCATAGAGTTCGACCACGTGGGGCACGGTGTTGACGCAATTGACGCAGCCATAGGTCCAGAAGTTCACCAGCACCACCTTGCCGCGCAGGTCCGCGATCGAGAGCGGCGCGCAATTGAACCAGTTGCTGATGCCGGCGAAGTTCGGTGCGGTGCTTTGCAGGGCCGCGACCGCGACCGGAGCGGCCTCGCCTGCGATGCCGGGGCTGGCGGCGCCGATCAGGCACAGCGCGGCAATGCAGGCGGAGGTGGCGAGCGATCGTGGCGTCATGGGAGTCTCCTTTTTCATGATGGGTCAGGCGCTGGCGCGCCGGGGTCAAAGGCCGATCTGGCCCTGCGGGTAGAACGCGGTCAGCCACGCCACGATCAGCGTGTCGTACTGGAAATAGGACAGCACCGCGAAGGCGATCACGATGACGCCGAAGCCCTGCTGCAGCCGTGGGGAGATTCGCGCGATGGCGCGAACGGGGGTGGTGACGGCCTGGCCGCCATAGGCGATCGCCAGCATCGGGATCGCGGCACCTGTTGTGTAGACCACCAGCAGCAAGCTCGCCCAGGCTGTGTCCTTCGAAGTCGCGACCACGGTCAGGATCGAGCCGAGCACCGGCCCGGCGCAGGGCGTCCACACCAGGCCGAGCGTGGTGCCCAGTACAAAGCCGCCGACCGCGCCATGGCGCGTCACGGTGCTGCCGGGAAAATTTCCCGTCCATCCATGAATCCGGATCGAAAACCATTCGAACGGCGTCGGCCACACCATCAACAATCCGAACCCGAGCAGCAGGATGATCGCGCCGGTGCGCAGATGATTGGGATCGAAATCGAAAATTCGGGTGATCGCGCCCAGCAACAGCGCGGCGGCGGAAAACGAAACGACAAAACCGAGCGCGATCATCGCCGGCCGCAGTTTACCGCCCTGGCCTACCGACGCGCCGAGCAGGATCGGCAGCATCGGCAGCGTGCAGGGCGCCGCCACGGTGACGATACCGGCGAGCAGAGCGAGGACGAGGTTGAGCATCTCGCGAATTCCATCGAACGTTTCGCAAGGCACTGGGCCTGCGGTCACGCGGGGAGCGTTCAATGGTCCTTCGCGATGCCGGGGCGCTGCGTTACTCCGCCTTCGTCACGTGTTCGTGAGGCTTTCGCCGCCGCTGCCCCTCAGACGCAGCGCGGCCCGGAGGGGGGGCATCCCGTCCGGGCCACTGGAGGTCGTTGGAGGTCAAGAACTGGTGTGGTCTTCGTCGCTGGCTATGTTTGTACCGGGTAAGTTTTTCCGCCTGATGTCGTCGATTGTTTCATTTGTTTCGTCGCCGCCGAGGTCGAGATCACGCCGCCAGGCTGTCGACGCCGGCGCCCCTGAGCAGGTCAGCGAGCTGCTTGCGGGCATAGAACATCCGGGTTTTCACCGTGCTCTGCGGAATGCCGATGATCGCGCCGACCTCTTCCACCGACTTCTCATGGTAGTAGACGAGGTTGATGATCTCGCGGTGCGCCGGCGACAGTTTGGCGATGCAGGCGCGCAGGATGGCGCTGGTGGTGGCGCGGTCGAGCGAGGCCTCGGGCGTATCGGCCTGATCGGCGATCTCAAGCACGTCCTCCTGGTCGATGTCCTCGTGCCGGCGCTGGCGCAGTGCGGTCAGTGCCTTGAAGCGGGCGATCGACAGCAGCCAGGTGGAAACCTGGGAACGGCCTTCGAACTGGGTGGCGGTGCGCCAGACGTCGAGGAAGACCTGGCTGGTGAGGTCTTCGGCCATGCTGGCATCGCGCACGATGCGCAGGATGAAGCGATAAACCCGCACGTGATGGCGGGAGTAAAGGATGTGCATCGCGTTGCGGCCGCCATCGGCGATGCTTTCAAGCAGGATGCCGTCCGAAGTCGCCTGGGCCGCGATGATGCTGTCTCGGGCTGCGGCATTGATGGCAATGACGTTCTGCATGACTGACTCCCAGTGTCGCGGCTTCGGCGGCGCTTCGTTGGGAGAAATTGTTAATGAGGCAACGTTTCGGGACGTCTGCACGCCAAGTGGAAAATGGTTTCGTGGACCGGAGAATTGTTTCGTCGGACGCTCGGCGACGAAACAATCCAGCATGAAACATCAGTGATTTCAGAGTGATGGGTTTTTGACGGGGCCGACGCACCCCGACATGGCGGACCCGGGAAAGGGGCCGGTTCCGGGGAACGTGAGCCGATTCGGGCCGCGGTAATGGGCCCGGCCCGCGGCTTGCGCGCCAAGATGGCTATTTGCGCCCGCTGCAGGCCCAAAAGCAGTATTCGCGGCCCGGACGGTCGGTACGGAAGGATTCGATGAACCCGCCCTGTCTCTGGGTTACGTACACGGTCTTGCCGTCAGGGCCGCCGAAGGCGAGGTTGGTCGGCTCCTTGGCCCTGAGGGATATTTCCCGCTTCAGTTTTCCGGCCGGGGTCAGGACCGCGATGGTGCCCATCAAAATGCGCGCCACATAGAGATTGCCGGCGGTGTCGGTGCGCAGGCCGTCGATGTCGAAATCGGCGAATCGCGTCACCAGCCTCGGCGATATCAGCCGCGTGCCGTCGATCCGGTACGACCAGATTTCCCGCGTGTCGGACTCGCCCACATACAGCGTCCTGCCGTCGGGGCTGAGATCGATGCCGTTGGTGGTGCTCATTTTACGTTCGGCGGTCATCTTCTCGCCGGCGACGGTGCCGTCGGGCGATCGTGTCACGCGCCAGATCTGCCCGTCGTGTGCCTTCCAATGGGGGTCGCTGGCGTAGATGGTGCCATCGGCCGCGATGGTCATGTCGTTGGGCTGGTTGAAATCGTCGGAATGAAACCAGGTTTCGACCTGCTGTCCGTCCGGGCTCACCGTGAAGATATTGTGCTGCTTGTAGTCGGCGACGAACATCCGGCCGTCCCGGTCGAAGCGGATTGCAACGCCGATACTTCCCTCCGGCAACACCGCGAACAGCTCCGACTGCGACGCCCCGACCGCCAGTTTTCCAATCGTGCCTGCCTTGCCGAAGTTCACGACATACAGATTGCCCTGGTGGTCGACGGCCGGTCCTTCGATGCCAAAGGTGTATTCGCCCGCGGGAGTGATCTGCCGGCTTTGAAACAGCGCTTCCTGCGCGGTCCCGGGCGATACGGCCGCAGCCCACAGCAACCATGATCCGAACACCAGAGCGTGATGTTTCCGGCCATGAACCCATGGAATCTGCGCGGCGCGGTATGTCATATTGCCACCTCGGGTGCGGTATACCATCCGTTCGACGTTGATCGTCGCGATTAAGGGAGCTTTGTCATGAGGAATTTGAGTCCGGGGATCGCGACAGCACTCGCTCTCGTCGCCATGTTCGGTCCATCGGCCGCGTCGGCGGCGCCGGCGACCTCGACGGGGCCGACGGCGCTCGCGGTGGCCGCGGTGGTGGCGCGGTATTCAACGCTGCTGAACCCCGGTGAACGGAAAGTCATCGCCGGGCTGTTCGACGGCAACAGCAGGATCAGCTATCCCAAGAAGAAACTATCGGTCAGCGCCGATATCGTGACGTGCAGGATCAGCAACGTCGCCATCGCCGAGCGCAGCTGCGACATCAGCTTCTCGAAGGGCAAGCATGCCCTCAAGGGCCGCGAAGCCAATGAAGCCTACGCCACGCTCGCTTCGGCGGGCGTCACCGCGCAAGGCGCGGCCGGCTCGATGATCGAAAGCCTCTCGAAACTGAGCTGCACGCTCGATCTCGACGCGATCAAGCAGAACGCTGGCGGCGGGGCGGATTGTTCCTGGGAGGCCGGGCCGTAGCCGTGGCCTTGGTTTCACCTCTCTCCCACAAGGGGAGAGGGAGCGCGCCACCCGAGCCAAAACACCGAACCAATGCTTCGTTCTATTGGGACGAACAGGCTTTGGGGCGGTTGGATACGTAAGAAGGCCCCCGCTCACCCCTTCTCCCCGACCGGCGAAAACAGATAGCCGCCGCCGCGGATGGTGCGGATCACGGCCGGTTTGGTCGGATCGATCTCGATCTTGCGCCGGATTCGCATGATGCGCAGGTCGACGGCGCGGTCGAAGGCCTCGGCGTCGCGGGCGTTGGCGAGCTCCAGCAGGCGCTCGCGCGACAGCACCCGCTTCGGATTGGCCGCGAACACCTTCAGCAGGCTGAATTCGGAGGCGGTCAGCGGATGTTCGTTGCCCTCGTCGTCGCGCAGCGCCTGCGCCTCCAGATCGAGCCATTTGGTGCCGAACCGCACCAGCTGATCCTTGGCGGCTTTCGCCGTTGCAGTTTCCGGCGCGGGGACGGCGGCCCTGGCCGGGGCGCTGCGCCGCAGCACCGAGCGGATCCGCGCCATCAGCTCGCGCAATTCGCAGGGTTTGGCGATGTAATCGTCGGCGCCGAGTTCGAGACCGACCACCCGGTCGATCGGGCTCGCGGTCGCCGTCAGCATGATGACGGGAACGTTGATGCGGCTCTTGAGGTCGCGGATGATGGAAAGCCCGTCTTCCTCCGGCATGTTGAGATCGAGCACCACCAGATCGGGCACGCTGATCTCGATCGCGCCGCGCAGGCTCTTGCCGCCGTCGCACAGCGTCACGGTAAAGCCGTGCATCTTGAGGTAATCGCCGACCATCTCGCGGGCCGGTGCCTCGTCGTCGACGATGACAATGTGCTGGCTCTGGCTCATGGGGTCTCTGTCGCGGGCAGGGTGACCGTGAACGTCGAGCCCTGTCCCGGCCCGGCGCTGTCGGCCGTCACCTGGCCGCCATGCATGTCGATGATACGCTTGACGATCGACAGGCCAAGCCCGGTCGAGCTTTCGCCGGCGGTCGGCTTGGCGGAAAGCCGCTGGAACCGGCCGAACAGCCGCCCGAGATCCTCGGGCGAGAGGCCGGCGCCTTCGTCGGCGATGCGGATCACGGTGTTTTTGCCCTCATGCGTGACCAGCACCGTGATCTTGCCGCCGATCGGCGAGTATTTGATGGCATTGCTGACCAGATTGTCGATCGCCTCCCGCATCCGGTCGGCGTCGCACATGGTGACGAAGTTCGGCGGCGCCGACACATGGATGGTCTGCTGCTTGTTGGCGGCCAGCGGCTGGTTGGCGTCGGCGACCTCGCCGACCAGGCCCGCGACATCGACCGGCTCGCGACGGATCGAGATGTCGAAGGCATCCGCCATCGCGTCCGAGATCAGGTGGTCGACCATCGAGGTCAGCCGCCTTGTGGCGTCGCGGATGTGTTCGACCTGGGCGGTGACGCTCTCCTTGGAGGCTGAGGCGGTGATCAGCTCGGTCAGCATCTCGGTGCGGCCGAGGATGACGCCGAGCGGGTTCTTCAGGTCGTGGGCGACGGTGCCGAGGATTTCGTTCTTGAAGCCATTGGCGCGCTGCAGCCGCAGCCATTGCGACGACAGCCGGCGGTTGGCCTGCATCAGCGCGCGGGTGCGCTGGGCGACGCGGTCTTCCAGCTGGGTGTTGGCCTCGTGCAGCTGCTGATAGAGGATCACGTTGTCGAACGCGATCGAAAGCCGGCTGCCGAAGATCTCCACCAGCGCCCGGTCGGTCTCGGACAGCTGGCGCTCGGCCTGCAGCAGCACGACGACTTCGCGCCCCGAGCCGGTGCGCAGATAGAGCACGCTGCGGTGGTCGAAGAATTCGTTTTTGCGGCGCAGGAACGCCGCCTCGACCATCTGCCGCAAATCCGGATCGAGCGCCCGGGAGCTGGTCGTTCCGATGAACCGGCTGTAGCAGCCGGAGCCGGCCAGCACCGAGAAGTCCGCGCCCGCACTGCTGCCGTCGTCGCGCAGCACCAGGATGCCGGCGCAATCGACGTTGAGCAGCGAGGCCAGCTGGGTCAGCACGCCTTCGGCGAGACGCTGCATCGATTTGAAATCATACAGGGTGGACGCGGCGTCGATGATGATCTCGAGCCCGCGCCGGGTCTGCACCATGCGCTCGAGCTGCTGGAAGCTGCGCAGCGCCGCGGTCAGCGAGGTGAACAGCTTGTCGGCGGTCAGCTCGGTCTTGGCCTTGTAGTCGTTGATGTCGTACTGGACGATGACGCGGCGTTCCGGCGCCTGGCCGGGCTGCCCGGTGCGCAGGATGATGCGCACGGTCTCGTTCTTGATCTCGTTGCGGATGTACTCGACGAGGTCGAGGCCCGCGGCGTCGGTCTCCATGATGACGTCGAGCAGCACGGCGGCGATATCGGGATGCGCGCGCATCAAAATGCGGCCCTCGGCCGCCGAATAGGCCGACAGGATTTCCAGCGTCTGGCCGTTGAGATTGTAGTCGCTTAGCGCAAACCGCGTGCCCTCGTGCACGGCCGGATCGTCGTCAATGACGGCGATCTTCCACTTGCGCGCGGTCGAGATTTCCGGGGCGGCCCCGGAATCCTCGATCAGGTGGAGGACATCGTCCTGTTCGGCCATTGCGGGGTTCCGTCGCTTTCCTGGTCTGCGGTGGCGGAGCCGCCCTTGGCGGCCCTCGGCATGATAATGCGAAATGTGGTGCCTTGTCCCAGTCTTGAATCCAGCATCATCCGGCCGCCGAGCTGCTGGGTGACCAGATTGTAGACGATATGCAGGCCGAGCCCGGTGCCGCCCTCGTTGCGGCGGGTGGTGAAGAACGGGTCGAACGCCTGCCGCTGCACGTCCGGGGTCATTCCGGCCCCATTATCGGCAAAAATGATCTCGACGTCTTCGGCGCCGCGCGGCCGTGCCGAGACCGTGATGGCGCCGGCGCGCCCGTCGGCGAAGGCGTGGGTGGCGGCGTTGAGGAACAGATTGGTCAGGATCTGCCCATAGGAGCCCGGGTAGCCGTCGATGACGAGGCCTTCCGGCACGTCGACCGAAAGCGTGATCGGCGATCGTTTCAGCACCGGCCGCAGGCTGGCGATGATCTGGTCGGTGGCCTCGCCGAGGTTGAACTGGCGGCGTTCCGCATGCGAACGGTCGACGGCGACCTGCTTGAAGGACTGGATCAGCTCGCCGGCGCGATGCAGGTTCGCCACCAGCTGGCCTGCGGCATCCCGCGCGTTGCGGACGAATTCCTCCAGCTGCGATCGCCGCAGCGGCGAATCCGACCGCAGCTCGGCCTCGAACATCTCGGCGCGGCGCGAAAGACTGGACGCCACCGTCAGGCTGATGCCGATCGGGTTGTTGACTTCATGGGCGACGCCGGCGACCAGGCCGCCGAGCGCCGCCAGCCGTTCGGCGTCGATCAGGTTCTGCTGGGCGGCGTTGAGCTCGAGCAGCGCGCCCTCGGCCTTCTCCTTGGAGGCGCGCAGCTCGTCCTCGGTCTCGCGCTTGGCGATGGCGTTTTCACGGAACACCTCGACCGCGCGCGCCATCGCGCCGACCTCGTCCCTGGCGCCGGTGCCCTGCACCTTGCGGCCGTAGTCGCCCGAGGTGATGGCGTGCATCGCCGCCATGATCTGCTGCAGCGGCAGCCGGATGCTGAGCGCGATCAGCACGCCCGCGCTGAGGATGATGCCGAGGAACATCACCGCGATCGACATTACCCTGCGGGAGATGTCGGCCAGCGTCCGGTCGAATGTCTCCTGCGCCCTCTGTTCGCGCCCGCGCATCTTGACCGACAGATCGTCGATGGCGCCGATGGTTTCGGCCTGGCTGGCGTCGATGGTGTTGCGCAACAGCTCGGTGCGGCTGGCAAGCTGCTCCGACAGTTTCGCCAGACCCTCGCGCAGGGCATTGGTGCGCGCCTGCAGCCGCTGCAGCGCCAGCCGCTGCAAATCGTTGTCGGCGAGGCCGGACATTTCGGGGATGGTCTTCTCGATGGTGTCGGTGTTGCGGCGGGCTTCTTCGGCCGAGGCGCTGGCCAGCGAAAGATAATAGGCGTTGGCGGCGACCAGCATCGCGGTGAAGGCCTCGCGGGATCTTCCGAGCGCAGGCCAGATCTCGGCGTCGCGGTGCCCGGTGGCGCCCTCGATGACCGAATAGAGCCCGGCCATGTCGCGGGCCGGGGTCAGCACCTGCTCCTCATAAGTCTTCGAAATGGTGGCCTGAACGCCGCGCAGCTCGCCAAAACCGTTGAGGAAGCGCTCGGTGACGCGCTCGAGTTCCTCCACCGACCCCGACAGCATCGGGTCGGTCGAGGCGCGCGTCGTAAGGGTGCCGAGCACGGCCTCGCGCAGCAGCAGGATCTCGGCGAACAGCTCGGGGCTCGGCTGGTTGATGTAGCGGTGGATCAGGTTATGCAGCCGGCCGGTTTCGCTCTCCAGCAGCGCCAGAACCTTGTCGGATTCCCGCACCTGCCGCACGTCGTCCCAGGCCGAACCGAGCACCTTGGCGCCGTTCCAGATCATCGCGGCCAGCACCACGACCACCGCCGAATTCAGCGCGGCGATCGACAGGATGCGCCAGCGGATCGGCACCGCGCGCAGCAGCCCGACCAGGACGGCGCGCCCCCGCGCGGCGAGGCCCGCCGGCCGTTCCGCAGCATCGTCCTGCCGTGGGACTGTTGCCAAGGCCAACTCACTCCACCTTGGTACGGGCGAGACCAATCGCGGCGCGAGAATCCCGAGCGGCCTTCGCCGTCGGGATCGCCGTCCAGGACAGCGCAACAGCAATGGTCATGGTCCGCGAAAGGTCGGCGCGGCTGTACACAGGCACTATCCCCTTATGATGATGTCGATGGCGGCAAGGAAAGGTTCAAGGTCTTTTGGCGGAAGCCGGTGCGATCGGGCCATTCTGCCAGCACCGCCCGCGTCGTCAATCCAGCGCTGCGTCGCGGCGCGGCCCGGATTGAAACCGGCGGCGCGGGGCCTTAAGAGGGGCACGTGACGCGCGCCAGCGGCGCTTTCCGCCGCGGCGGATCGGGATGGGTTTGGCTTTGAAACCGGCTCGCGGAGTTTCCGGATATTTGCGACTGGCCGCCGCCCTTGCGGTGCTCGCCTGGGCGTCGCCGGCGTTCGCGGTCACCGATATCATGTGGTGGCACGCGATGTCGGGCGAGCTGGGGCGGCAGCTGGAGAAACTGGCTTCCGACTTCAATGCCTCGCAATCCGAATTCCGTATCGTACCGAGCTACAAGGGCAACTATACCGAGACCGTGACGGCGGCGATCTTCGCGTTTCGTTCGCGCAGCCAGCCCGCCATCGTCCAGGTCAACGAGATCGCGACCGCGACCATGATGGCGGCGAGGGGCGCGATCTATCCGGTGTTCGAATTGATGCGAGACGAGGCCGAGCCGTTTTCGCCGACCGCCTATCTTCCGGCCGTGACCGGCTACTACGCCGACATCGCCGACAACATGCTGTCGTTCCCGTTCAACGTCTCGACCCCGATCCTGTATTACAACAAGGACCTGTTCCGCTCCGCCGGGCTCGATCCCGAGGTCGCGCCGAAGACCTGGCCCGAGGTCGGCGCGGCGGCGCAGCGGCTGCGCGCGGCGGGGGCGGCGTGCGGCTTCACTACGTCGTGGCCGTCCTGGATCAACGTCGAGAATTTTTCCGCCTATCACAATCTGCCGATCGCGACCAAGGCCAATGGCTTCGGCGGCCTCGACGCGGTGCTGAGCTTCAACAACCCGCTGGTGGTGCGGCATATCGCGCAACTGGCGGCGTGGCAGAGCACCGGGGTGTTCGACTATGGCGGCCGAGCTACCTCGGCGGAGCCGCGGTTTCAGAACGGCGAGTGCGGAATCTTCATCGGCTCCTCGGCGACGCGCGCCGACATCAAGGCCAATTCGAAATTCGAGGTCGGCTACGGCATGCTGCCGTACTGGCCGGACGTGGCCGGCGCGCCGCAGAACACCATCATCGGCGGGGCGACGTTGTGGGTGCTGCGGGACCGGCCGCCCGGGGAATACAAGGGCGTGGCAAAATTCTTCGGCTTCCTGTCGAAACCAGAAGTGCAGGCCGCCTGGCACCAGAACACTGGCTATCTGCCGATTACCCGCGCGGCTTTCGAGCTGACCCGCGCGCAAGGCTTCTACGACCGCAATCCCGGTACCGCGATCTCGATCGAGCAGATCACGCTGAAGTCGCCGACCGAAAACTCGCGCGGGCTGCGGCTCGGATCGTTCGTGCTGATCCGCGACGTGATCGACGACGAGTTGGAACAGGCGTTTTCCGGAAAAAAATCCGCGCAAGCCGCGCTGGATTCCGCGGTCAAGCGCGGCAACCGGCTGTTGCGCCAGTTCGAGCGCGCCAACCCGGACCGGTGAGACGCGGCCGCACCCCGTGCTATAGCAACGGGATTGGCGAACCCGACGGGACATCATGCATTCACTGCCGCGCGTCAACGATATCGAGGCATTCAAGGCATGGCGCGCCGACGCCTCGCGATGCCTGCCGGCGGCGCTCGACATCGCGCGCAGCCATGGACTGCCCGATCCGGATCCGCAGCTGTTTTCGACCGGCACCAACCTGGTCGTCGGCCTCGGGCATGACCTGATACTGAAGATTTTTCCACCGATGCTGCGCGGCCAGTTCATCTCGGAGCGGGCGTCGCTGTCGCAGCTCCACGGGCGCATCGGCGTTCCGGTCCCGCAAATCGTGCTCGAAGGCGAGCGCGACCAGTGGCCATATCTGGTGATCACGCGACTCGCGGGCATCATCGGCAACGAGGCCTGGCCCGACCTGCCGGAGGACCAGAAAGAGCGCGTGCTCGGCCAGATCGGCGAGACCATCGCGCAAGTGCAGCGGGTGCCGGTGGGCGAGTTGTCGCGGATCGAGCCGAGCTGGGATCTGCTCATGACCAGACAGATCGCGGGATGCCGCGCCCGGCATCAGCGCCTCGGGCTGCCGCTGCATTTTCTCGACGGGCTGGACGGGTTGCTTGCGGACGCGACACGGCTAGTTCCGGTGAACGCGCCTCCGGTCATCCTGACCGGCGAGTACATTCCGGAAAATTTCCTGCTGAGCCGCGACGGCGAGAACTGGCGATTGTCCGGGCTGTTCGATTTCGGCGACGTGATGACGGGATGGGGTGAATACGACCTGCTCGGCCCCAGCGCCTTCATGACGGCAGGAATGCCGCGCCGTGTCCGCAGCCTGTTCACAGGATTCGGATATTCCCGCTCGGATATCACCCCGACGCTGAAGCGGCGGCTGATGGCGCTGCTGCTGCTGCATCGCCACAGCGATCCCCTCCGGCACATCTGCATCGAGAACTGGCCGCAGAAGGCCGGCGATTTATTCGAGCTGCAGGAATTGCTCTGGCCGGATTGACCGGCTGCCGATGCGATCTCGGGTCTCGCCGAAGAAAACGGCGAGTGGATACGCCTGCATGTATTATAGGCAAAGCCACCGCTGTGTATGCAATGAGCGCTGGCGCCCTCTATCCGGATGGCATCGGATTCGGAAGTTATCTCATGCGCTTAAGGCGCCAGCCGGCTCCGTTAAGATCTGGCACGAACCTTGCGAAGTCCTTCCTAAAGCCGATTCCCTCGTGCGTTGGAGGCTTCCGAATGAAGCGTCGCGATTTCCTGAAATCCGTCACTGGCGTCGCCGCGGGCGCCATGGTGCCGGCGCCCGCGATCTGGTCGGCAGCCAAGGCCGACGCCCGCTCCGAGACCCTCCTGATCGTCTCCGAAGGCGGCCCCAACAATCTCGACATTCACGGTATCGGCACCAACGTGCCCGGCTATGAGGTGTCGTGGAATTGCTACGACCGCCTGATCAGCCACGAGATGAAGAGCGGTCCCGGCGGCGTGCCCTATTACGACCGCGACAAGTTCAAGCCGGAACTCGCCGAGGACATGAATGTCGGCGACATGTCGGTGACCTTCAAGCTGAAGAAGAACGCGAAATTCCACGACGGCGCTCCGGTCACGGCCAAAGACGTCAAATGGTCGCTCGACCGTGCCGTCAGCGTCGGCGGCTTCCCGACCTTCCAGATGAGCGCGGGCTCGCTGACCAAGCCGGAGCAGTTCGTCGTCGTCGACGACAACACCGTGCGGGTCGACTTTGCCACCAAGGACCGCCTGACGATTCCCGATCTCGCCGTCATCGTGCCCTGCGTGGTCAATTCCGAACTGGTGAAGAAAAACGCTAGCGAGAAGGACCCCTGGGGTCTCGAGTATACCAAACAGCAGACCGCGGGCTCCGGCGCCTACAAGGTGACAAAATGGACCGCCGGCACCGAAGTGATCATGGAGCGCAATGACGAGTGGGTCGGCGGCCCCTTGCCGAAGATCAAGCGCGTGATCTGGCGCATGGTGCCGCAGGCCGGCAACCGCCGGGCGCTCTTGGAACGCGGCGACGCCGACATTTCCTACGAGTTGCCGAACAAGGATTTCCAGGAGCTCAAGGCCGCCGGCAAGCTCAACATCGTGTCGCTGCCGTTCTCCAACGGCATCCAGTACATCGGCATGAATGTGACAAAGCCGCCGTTCGACAATCCGAAGGTGCGTCAGGCGATGGCCTATGCCATTCCCTACCAGAAGATCATGGACGCCGTGCTGTTTGGCCTCGCCAATCCGATGTTCGGCGCGCCGGCCGACAAGGCCACCGACGTCGCGTGGCCGCAGCCGACCAAGTATTTCACGGATATGGCGAAGGCCAAGGCGCTGCTGACCGAGGCCGGCTACCCCGACGGTTTCGAGACCACGCTGTCCTTCGACCTCAACTTCGCGGGGATCAACGAGCCGCTCTGCGTGCTGACGCAGGAAAGCCTCGCGCAGATCGGCATCAGGACCACCATCAACAAGGTGCCCGGTGCCAACTGGCGCACCGAATTGAACAAGAAGGAAATGCCGCTCTACACCAACGTGTTCTCGGGCTGGCTCGATTACCCCGAATACTTCTTCTACTGGTGCTATCACGGCAACAATTCGGTGTTCAACACCATGAGCTACAAGTCGCCGCAGATGGACC
>Ga0302193_10001732_pt1 | contig 18430 bp, 16 predicted proteins | sample II_Bog_E3_3_FD_200228 | JGI IMG/M metagenome (GOLD analysis project Ga0302193, IMG submission 200228) | Peat permafrost microbial communities from Stordalen Mire near Abisko, Sweden - II_Bog_E3_3 | ecosystem: Environmental > Terrestrial > Soil > Wetlands > Peat | place: Sweden: Abisko...
ATGGGTGGCTTCGGAGCTGGCAAGGGGGCCCCCGCTGGAATCGTCCAGTGGGGGTTTCCATTTTCTGCATCGCTTGTCCTGCATGAAATCCGGCACAGGGCCTCCCTGATGGTTCCGTCCGTCCCGCCCCGGCGGTCCCCGGCGCTCCGATTCACCAAGATCGTCCCATAGAACCCGGCGCCATTGGTTCGGATGAAAAATTACGCCCCCATTTCGGGGGCATTTTCGTGTCGAGCTGAGACTTAGGCGCCGCGCCGCATTTCAGATCGAACAGCCTTTGCCAAAAACGCGCTCCGCGTGATTCCCCGGCGCTTTGCGAAATCGTCCATTGAACGCAAGAGGCCCTCAGTGAAGGTCACATTGACCCGAACGGCTTTCCCTTCGTCCACGTCCACTGGAACCGCGATGTAGCAAACGGCACCCTGGCCGTCCTCGTGGGCGCGGGCCTCCTCAAGGGGTAAGGGATCCGGGATGGCATCCCCGAAATCCTGGGATACCTCCAAGTGCCCCTGGAGCGCTTCCTGCGCTAGTCCGGCAACCTCATCAAGGGTAGTCGCCTGAGTCACGCATCCCGGGACACCAGGGAAAAGGACGGTGAACTCCTCCCCATCCTCTTTGTGAATTGCTGCAATGTATGTTCGCATTTCGAAAAACCTCCCGGGCCTACTTGAGGCCCGCTTTTTTAAGGATGGAGTTTTGGGTTTTGATGTTCAGGTCCTTTTTGGGGTGGGGAACAGTCACGGTTCCGGGTCTTGTAGGGTGACGGAATTGGTGGTGACTTCCGGCTATCCGGACCTGCCGCCATCCATCCGCTTCGATGAGTTTGATGATTGAGCGACTGTCCATTCCTGGAATAATACACATCAATACACACATAACAAGAGAGGTCTGATTATTTTTTTTTGGGGGGGGGTGTGGATGTCCAATGTTTCTGCGGTCCTTTTCAAATCCCCACTCTGGGGATTTGCTTCCCGCTTTCCGCCCTGGGTTTTCTTCGCCCGGTTGTATATCCGCCTGTCCTCCACAGGACTGAGCCTCTGCCCTTGGGGTTCCAGGACACCCGGCTTTCATGAACCCGATGTAGATAGCCAAAGGAACCTCTCGGAGTGATGCCAAGTGCCCCCAGGTGAACTCTCCGGACGTGGGCAGGATGCAGGATGCAAGCAAAAGGCCCGTCACGTGGACGGGCCTAAGTTGCTGATTCTATTGGAGGCGACGATCGGAATCGAACCGATGAATGGCAGATTTGCAGTCTGCGGCCTTACCACTTGGCTACGTCGCCTTGTATTTGAGAAAGGATGATCCAAGGCATAACCCTAAATCAAGCAAAGTGATGAAAGAATTTAGCACTTCCACCGCCTCCAATCTCGACAAGCACCAAGAATACCTTGGTAACCTATCCACTGTCAATCCTTAGTGCTTTGACCCCAACCATTCGCCAAACCGCCCCCAGAAAGGGAATCCACCAGGCTCCTCAAAGCTCTGTGGAGTTCCATGAACGTCACTCAAGGTTTCCGAGGGAACCCCCGAGAGAACACCTGAGACCCTACCTGGATGAATAGCGTATGGGCCTGAGGCTCAAGGAAGTTCTATTCTACATGATCATCGGGATTGGTATAGCCATTCCAAGGGGTTCCCCTCAACCACCTGGGCAGGCGGTGGGCTGGCGATCTCCCTCAATCATTTGCGGCAATGGGCAACGCACGTCGGCAGGGCGGAAGAAGCCCAGATCTATTTTCAGGAAGATCTGGCCATGATGCGCGCCTTGGTTCAGGCGAAACCGCACCGTCCGGACCTGGTCCATGACCTCCTGATCTCATTGTCGACACAAGCCTCTTGGGCCAAGGGAATCGGCAGGGATCTGGAGGCTTTTGAACTCGACAAGGAGTCGTTGCCCCACCGGAGAGCCGAGGTGGAGCCGCGAAATCGGGATGCCTCGCCGGGCCTCGCAAGGTTCCTTTTCGCCCTCGGCAAGCTCGCCGCAAAACGGGGGCGGGCCGAGGAAGCCCTCGGTTGTTTTGAAGAGGGTTTGGCCATCGCCCGGGTCATGGTGGATGCGGACCCGGCGAATATAGAACTGCGCAAGGGGCTGGCGCTCGCGACCAGAACCTTCCGGTCTACATCGACAGCATCCTGGACATGGCCAATGCCATCACCTCAGGGTCAAGAAGACCCGAAACCCAGGTCCTCGTAGAACCGATCGCCGTACCCAGGGCCTGACCACCGCCCCGCCCCTGAAGACCCTGCCCATCGGCCCCGGCTGGCTTGCCGACCTTCGCGGTTCCGCGAAGGGGTAGCCATCCGGCAACTTCAGGTTACCGGATCGTTCAAAAAGAAAGCCAAACGGGCCCCATTCGGGGCCCTTTATCGACTGGAGCGGGTGAAGGGATTTGAACCCTCGACTTCAACCTTGGCAAGGTTGCACTCTACCACTGAGTTACACCCGCTTGAAAAAAACGGTCCCGACACAAAAAAAGGGCCTCTCCCGAGGCGCTTTGTCAAGTGGAGCGGGTGAAGGGATTTGAACCCTCGACTTCAACCTTGGCAAGGTTGCACTCTACCACTGAGTTACACCCGCTTGACTTAGAAAGTCTACCATGGCGGAAAGTGGCGTCAAGGCTCAATTTCGAACCAGGGGAGATCGTTGCGCCGGGCACTCATTTCGCCAGCTGACACTGCGGGCAGATCCCGAACACGTTCAACTGGTGCCGGGTGACCCGGAAACCCGAGCTTTTCTCCATGCCCAGGAGGCTGGCCTCGATGCCGCAGATGTCCACTTCGACCATGCGGCCGCATTGGTCACAGGATAGATGATGGTGATGATGGGCCGAACAGCAGCGGACGAACCGCATCACCTGATCCTGGCCCAGGATGCTTTCCGCCCAGCCCTCCCGGACGAATCGCTCCAGGTTCCGGTAGACCGTCGGGATGCCGGAACGATGCTGGGCCATGGCGCCCCAGATCTCGTCCACGGTCAGGGGCCGGTCAGAGGCCTGCAGCACCCGCAGGATGGCCTCCCGCTGGGGCGTCCGGCGCATGCCTGCGGCCCTGAGCGAGGGGGTCGGGTGAGGTTCCGGATGGGGCTTCGACATCTGCCAAGAATGGCAAGAATCCCTGCGGATGGAAATGATTCTCTTCTATTCGGGGACCATTCCCAGGCATCCTGTTCCCATGCTGCCCCAGGATCTCCTGTACGAGGACGGAACCGCCCACGACTCCCCTTTCCTGCCCCTGGCGTTCCGCATGGGAGCCGCCTTCGGCCTGATCGTCCTGCAACTGGCCTTGCCCCCCGACCCGCTCCGCACCCTGGACGGGGAAGGGTTCTACCTGGGCTGCCTGGCCCTCCTGTTCCTGGAAAGCGCCTGGGAAGCCCGCCGGTCCATCCGGCTGGGATCGACCCCGTTCGCCACCCCCTCGGCCGGATGGATCCGCTTCAACCTGATGCTGGACGCGGTGCTGATCACCCTGCTCATCGCCTTCCACGGGGTGGACCAGGCCCAGCTGGCCACCATCTATATTTTCCCGGTGCTGGCCTCGGCCTTCTACCTGAGCAACGTCGAGATCGTCGCGGTGGCCATCCTTTCCTCGGCCCTTCACCTGGCCAGCGTGCTGCTGTTCACCTCCGGCACCCTGCCCGCCTTCGGCCGCTCCAACATGTTCACCGGGCTGGACTCCGCCCAGCTGGCCTTCATCTCCGGCTTCGCCACCCTGCAGATCTTCGCCGCGGCCCTGGTGGTGGTGGTCATCCGCAAGCACGTGCAAAGCCTCGAACTGGATCTCAGCCGGTCGGAAACCGTGGTGGGCGAGCTTTCGACCCTCTACCAGCGGGTGTTCGAGTCCATGTTCTCGGGGCTCATCACGGTGGACCTGGCGGGACGGATCACTTCGGCCAACCTGGCCGCCCAGACGATTCTCACGCGGCCCCTGGCGCCGGGCACCCCCATCGACGACCAGGGTTTCGGGGCGCTGGCCGACCTGGGTACCCGCCTGAAGGAGGGCCGGTTCGAACTGGACGTCAGCACCCCGGACGGGGAAAACCGGATCGTGGGCGGCAACCTGGTGACCTTGCTGGATTCCGGCGGCAGCGCCTCCGGGCAGCTGCTGGTGTTCCAGGACCTGACCCAGCTGAAGGTGCTGGAGGAACGCACCCGGGTGAATGAGCGCCTGGCGGCGGTGGGCGAACTGTCCTCGGCCATGGCCCACGAAATGCGCAACCCCATGGCCTCGATCCTGGGCTGCGTGCAGATCCTGCGCCAGGGCGAACACCCCAGGGCCACCACGGACCGGGTGCTGACCATCCTCGGCCGGGAATCGGAGCGGGTCAGTTCCCTGGTCACCGAATTCCTCGACTTCACCCGGCCCAGGCCCGCCCGGATCCAGCCGATCCGCCTGCGGAACATAGTCGAGGACCTGAAGGCGAGCTGGGAGACCGACCTGCGCTGCTCCGGGATCCCCCTCACCACCGGGACGCCCCCGGACCTCTGGCTGCTGGGCGATCCCGGCTGGGTCCACCAGGTCTTCACCAACCTCCTGAGCAACGCCAGGAAGGCCCTCAAAGGCATCCCGGAACCCGGGATCCAGCTGGGCTACAAGGCCCGCCGGGCCGCCGTCACCATCACCGTGGCCGACTGCGGCTGCGGCATGTCCGAGGAGCGGCGGCGCCTGATCTTCATCCCGTTTTCCAGCGGGTTCGAGGAAGGCACCGGCCTGGGCATGAGCCTGGTGTTCCAGTTCGTCCAGCAGATGGGCTGGACGATCCAGGTGGAAAGCGCGCCGGGACGGGGAACCGCCGTTGCCCTCACCATTCCCGTTCATGCCGGAACCTTCTCCCCACCTGCAGTTCCTCAAGATCCGCTGGAGCTCTGAAACCTGAAACCCTTGCGGATTGCCAGGAAAGGTGGGACATTGCCATTACTTTTTGCCTGCGGGTCAAGAGCTTGGGCATAAGCCCTTAGGAATTGTCCATCTCATGACTCATCTGTATTCTCAGGATTCGATATGAATCGCAAACTTATCCGCCCCGACCTGACCGCCATCAAAGAGAAGATCGGCCGATCCGCGCCGGCCAAGGCCGTGGACGCCCCCACGGTCACGGCGATCCCCGCCGAGGCGGCCCTGGCCGCCGGAAACGCCAACACCAACGGGGCCATCGCTCCCCAGGGCACCGGCAGTCCCAGGCGCAAGATCGCCCCGCCGGAGCAGACCAACGCCGAGAGTTTCTATTACCTGAAGCAGATGCAGTCCAAGACGCCCATGGTGATCGTGCTCCAGGACGACGAGAAGCTGCGCGGCGTCATCGAGTGGTACGACAAGCACTGCCTCAAGATCAACCGGATCAAGGAACCCAACGTTGTGGTGCCCAAGCACAACATCAAATACATCTACAAACAGGACGAGGAACCCAGGATCCGCCGGAGCCGGGGCGGAAAGAAGGAGGAGTCCACTTCCCCGGACGTGGAACTACCGCTGTACGATTGACCGGACGGCCCGGCCCAGCCCACGCTCCGGTTGCGAGACCCGCCATGACCCGACGCCCCTGCCTAGCCATCACCCTTGGAGACCCCTGCGGGATCGGGCCTGAGCTCCTGCTCGCTTCCCTTGAGCAGCTCAGCCGGTGGGCCGAGGTCCTGGTGATCGGCGCCCAGGCCGGCGTGGACCTGCTGGGATCAAAGGAGACCCAGGGCGTGCCGAAGGTCCAATGGCGTTGGGGCGAGCCCACCCGGGACCGGCTGGCGGCCGGGAGCGGCGAGGGGATGGCCGTCAACGGACTCTGGACCAGCCCCCTGCCCGGGTTGGACGCCGCCCCCGTCTCCCTGGGCTACGCCACCTGGCTCGACCCCACCCCGGACGTCACCGCGGAGCAGCTCCAGCTGGGCGTGGGCTCCGCCGTTTCCGGGCGCTGCGCGGTGGAGGCGGTGCGGGCCGCGGCCGAACTGGTCCGGTCGGGCCAGGCCGACGCTCTGGTGACCCTGCCCCTGGCCAAGGCCGCCGCCCACCTGGCCGGCTACCCCATCCCCGGACACACCGAATTCCTCCAGTCCCTCTGCGGCTCCCCCATCTCCCGGATGGCCTTCGTCAGTCCCAGGCTTTCGGTGGTGCTGGACACCGTGCACCAGAGCCTGCGTTCGGTGGTGGAGGGCCTGTCCGCGGACCATGTGGCCGAGACCCTGATCTTCTCGGCGGACCGGTTCATGCAACTCACCGGCAAGTCCGGCCTGAGGGTCGCCCTGTGCGCCCTCAACCCCCATGCGGGCGAAGGCGGCGCTTTCGGCCACGAGGAGACCGTGCTGGACCAGGCGCTGCTCAAGGCGAGGGCCGCCTTCCAGGGCTTCGACGGCACTCCCGGCAGCGCTCCGTTCGCCCAGCTCCCCTCGCCGTTCGGGCTGGACCCGGCCCCCCGGGGCTGGTCCATCTTCTCCGGCCAGGAGGCCGCCACCGGCGCCCCGGGCGGGCTTCTGGCCGGGCCGGTGTTCACCGGGCCGCTGCCGTCGGACACCCTGTTCCAGCGGGCGGCAAGAGACGAATTCGACCTGGTGGTGGCGCTCTACCATGACCAGGGCCTGATCCCGGTGAAGGTGCTGGAACCGGACCGGGCGGTGAACCTCACCCTGGGGCTGCCCTACATCCGCACCTCCCCCGACCACGGCACCGCCTTCGACCGGGCCGGCCACTGGTCGGCGGACGCCACCAACTTCATGGAAGCCGCAGCCCTGGCCGTACGGCTGGCGGGGCGGGCCAAGGGGGAACCCTGGCACGCCTCGGCCGCACCCAGGGAAGCCCCGGTCCCCCTGCCACTCGCCTGAGCAGGGAGGCTCCCAGGTGAACACCCATGACCTACTGTTCGCCCTGTTCCTGCCGGTCCCGCCCTGGCTCGGATTCCTGATCTACCGCTACCGGGGCAAGGTGGGGATCAGCTACGGCTATTTCCTGGGCGGCATCCTCGCGGTGCTGGCCCTGCCCTGGCCCCAGCTGGGCCGGGACCTGCCCTCGCCCCACCTGGGCGGCGCCCTGCTCGGCTTCACCCTGTTCATCGCCGCCCACCGGGAGGGGGGCAAGGGGATCCGGCGCCTGGTCTACGGGGTGGGCGGGGCCACCCTCTTCGTCTGGCTCACCGGCAGCCGGATGGGCCTGGACATGCGCTCGGTCCTGGCCTTCTGGGCCATGGCCCTGCTGGAGGCGGGACTCTGGCTGCTGCTGTCCGACCTGGGCTACCGCCTGACCCAGGGCCGCTGGCTCGCGGTGCGCATGCCGGTCACCGGAGGGATCGCGGTGCTTGGCGCTACCGACATCTTCCGCAACCTGCCCCTGGGCGCCTCGCCCCTGTCCTGGTGGGCGTCGCTCCTGACCGGAGTGCTGCTCGGCCTGGTCGCCCTCCAGCAGCTCCTCTGGCTGCGCAAGCAGGGCATCTGGGTGGAGGGCCGGGGCGACGGCTTCCGGGTCGCCATGTCCGCCCTGGAAGGCGACAAACCCCCGGAAGGGCCCACCCTCGCCTACGCCATCGAGGCCCGCCAGGCCATGTTCCTGGTGAACGAGAAGGGCATGCTGCTGGAGACCAATACCGCCTTCAGCCGGCTGGTGGGCCTGCCCAGGAACCAGATCCGCGGCTACCTGCTCCAGGACCTGTTCCAGGGGCGCGAGACCCCGGCCTGGGACGATCTCAAGGAGAAGCTCCTGCGCGACTTCCAGGGCAGCATCCTGGCCACCCTGGTGCGCAAGGACTCCAGCTTCCAGAATGTCCGGCTGGAAGCGGTGGCCTTCGACCGCAACATGGCCCTGGCCTGGATCGCCGACCCGGCCGCGGGAACCCTGGCCCTGCGCGGCGGCCAGGATACCGCCCTGCAGACCCCGGTCCTGGGCATCCAGGAGGCCGGACGGTTGGCGGAGAACGCCCTGGGCACCATCCTGCCGGCGGTGGAGCAGATCCTGGAGGAAACCTGGAACGCCAGGACCAGGGACGCGGCCGAACGGATCATGCTGGCGGCCCAGCGGCTGGTGCCGGACCGGGGCCGGCACCCCGGCGCGCCCGCCTTCCCGCATCTGCAGTCGGTGCCCACCCTGGAAGGCCTGCTGCCGCGCCTGCAGAAGATGCTGCCGGCGGGGTTCACCGTGGCCCACCGCACCCCCGCGCTCACCCTGTTCATCGGCCCGGAGGCCATGCAGCGCATCGCCACCCAGCTGGTGCTCCACGGCCGCCAGGGCCTCGCCCAGGGCACCATCACCCTGGTCATGACCCCGGTGACCCTGGGCAACCGCTCCTGGGCCCTGGTCACCCTGGAACTCACCGGCCGGCCCGCCCCCTGGGAAGGGGATTTCCTGGGCCTCACCTGGCTCCAGGACACCGTACGGGAGTCCCTGGGCATCCTCGAGATGGAGCACGACGGCCGCGGATTCCTCTGGCCGAGGATCTTCCTGCCCTGTCAGAGCCGGGACGCGGATCCCGCCGCCCGCTGCCTGGCGGGCAGGAAGGTCTGGATCATCGACCAGGCCCCCCAGGTGCGGGACGCCCTGTGCTCCCTGGTCCGCTCCGCCGGCGGAGAACCGCTGGCCCAGGCCGGGCTGCGGCCGTTCCTGGAAAACGCGAGGGGCCACCGGCTGCCGGACATCCTGGTGCTCGAGCGCACCGGCCGGCTGGAACGGTTCCAGACCCGCCTGCGCCGGCTGGGGGGCGACGGCATCCCCGGGATCCTGCTGCTGGGCGATGGCCGGCCCTGGGCCCAGGGCGACGGATCCAACCGCGAGGGCGGCCCCAGTCGCGTTATCCTGCTGGAAAAGCCCTTTCCGGGCCAGAACTTCCTTCAATGCCTGCTGGCGCTACTCCACAAGGATTCCACCGGCATCCCGCAGCCCGCCCCCCCCACGGAGTAACCATGTCCACTGTCGCCCTTATCCTCGCCGCGGGCCTTGGCAAACGCATGCAATCGGACCTGCCCAAGGTGCTGCACCCGATCCTGGGCGACCCCTGCCTGCTCTGGGTGCTGCTCGCCCTCCCCGCCGAGGTCACGGCGGCGGTGGTGGTGGTGCATCACGGCAAGGAGCAGGTGGAAGCGGCGCTGGCGGCCTGGGCCGGCCAGGGCCTGCTGCCCTGTCCCACCACCACCGTGGACCAGGGCGAACCCATGGGCACCGGCCACGCGGTGCGCCAGGCCGCCCCGGAACTGGACCGGCTGGGCACCGACCGGGTGGTGATCCTGTACGGCGATGTGCCTCTCATTCGGGCTGAGACCGTGGCCCGGCTGGCCCTTTCCCAGGGAACCCTCCTGGCCATGGACCTGGAGGATCCCACCGGCTACGGTCGGGTGATCCAGCGGGCCGATGGGACCCTGGAGGCGGTGGTGGAGCACAAGGACGCCACCGGCGAGCAGCGCGCCATCCGGCGGGTCAACGGCGGCGCCTACGCCCTGCCCTGGGAGCCGCTCAAGCAGGCCCTGGGCCGGCTCACCAACGGCAACGCCCAGGGCGAGTACTACCTCACCGACGCGGTCATGGACGTGGCCGCCCGGATCCCGGTGGCGGTGGAGTCCTGCGACCCGCAGGAGATGATGGGCATGAATTCCCGCCGGGACCAGGCCTGCCTCCAGGCCTACGCCAGGGACCGGGTCAACGGCCAGTGGATGGACCTTGGCGTCACCTTCCTGGATCCGGCCTCGGCCCTGGTCGGACCGAGGGCCGTGCTGGGCCGGGATGTGCTCATGGCGCCGGGCGTGAGGCTGGTGGGCCGGGTGGAGGTCGGCCAAGGCACCCGGGTCGGCCAGGGCTCCGTGCTCACCGACTGCAGGATCGGCGAGCAGGTGGAAATCCGGCCCTATTGCGTCATTGACCGCTCGGACGTGGATGGCGGCTGCCAGCTGGGCCCGTTCGCCCACCTGCGCGAGGGCAGCCGGCTGGAGCAGGGCGTGCATGTGGGGAATTTCGTCGAGACCAAGAAGACCACCCTGCGCCGGGGGGCCAAGGCCAACCACCTGAGCTATCTGGGCGACGCCGAAGTGGGCGAGCGGACCAACATCGGGGCCGGTTTCATCACCTGTAACTATGACGGGTTCAATAAACACAGGACCGTCATCGGCCAGGACGTCTTCGTCGGCTCGGACACCCAGCTGGTGGCGCCGGTCACCCTGGGTGATGGGTCTATCATCGGCGCGGGCAGCACCATCACCGGCAACGTCCCCCCCGGCGCCCTGGCCCTCACCCGGGCCGCCCTGGTGCTCAAAGAGGGGGCTGCGGCGCGGCTGAGGCAAAAGCAGAAGGCGTTCAAGCCTGATTAGGCTAGAGTAAGACAAGGTTTTCCTGACATAGGAATCTCATGCTTCTTGCTCTGCTCGATCAACTCGGTGGCAAAGTCCTTGAAATCATCACAGAAACCGGCGACTTCGTAACCGTTTCCGGGCGGGGCTTCCTCGCCATCTTCAAGCGCCCGTTCGACGGCCGGAGCTTCCTGTACCAGCTGTCGGCGGTGGGGGTGAACTCCATCCCGGTGGTGGTGCTCACCTCCCTGGCGGTCAGCATGGTGTTCGCCGTGCAGCTTTCCTACGGGTTCAAGCAGTTCCAGGCGGAGGGCTTGGCGGCCCAGGTCGAAGGGCTGGCGATGGTGCGGGAACTGGCCCCGGTGATCACCGGGCTGATGATGGCCGGCCGGGTCGGCGCGGCCATGGCGGCCGAGCTGGGCACCATGCAGGTCACCGAGCAGATCGACGCCCTGGAGTGCCTGGCCACCGACCCGGTCCATTATCTGTTCGTGCCGCGGTTGCTGGCTTCGGCCGTGATGATGCCGCTTCTGACCGGGCTGGCGATCTTCTTTGGTTACCTGGGCGGCTACACCCTCCTGGTGGCGGTCCAGGGCCAGAGCGCCTATGTCTACGGCCAGGATTTCTACAAGCTCGTCTCCGGCCGGGATCTGACCATCGCCCTCACCAAGGGGCTGGTGTTCGGCCTGATCATCGCCCTGGTCGGCTGCTGGCGTGGCTACCGCACCCGAGGCGGGGCCGAGGGGGTGGGCAACGCCCCCACCAGCAGCGTGGTGACCAGCAGCCTCTGGATCCTCATCGCCGATTTCTTTCTGACCAAGCTTCTCCTTGTCTGAGTCCACCGTGCCTGTCATCGACGTCGTCAACCTCTCCAAATCCTTCGGCAAGAAAGTCGTCCTGGACGGCGTGAACCTCAGCGTCCAGGAGGGCGAGAGCCTGGTCGTGCTGGGCGGCAGCGGCAGCGGCAAGACCGTGCTGCTGCGCTGCATCCTGGGCCTGTTCCGGCCAGAGACCGGGCACGTGACCATCGAGGGCAAGATCATCCAGGACCTGGACCGGGTCCAGCTGGCCGAGGCCCGCAAGAACATCGGCATGTGCTTCCAGATGGCCGCCCTGTTCGATTCCATGAGCGTGGAGGAGAACGTGGGCTTCGCCCTCATGCGCCACACCGATATGACAAAGGAGGAGCGGGCCGCGCGGGTGGAGGAATGCCTGAACATGGTCGGCCTCAAGGACACCCAGAAACTGCGGCCCTCGGAGCTGTCCGGCGGCATGAAGCGCCGGGTGGGGTTCGCCCGGGCCATCGCCCTCAAACCCAAGATCCTGCTGTTCGACGAGCCCACCACGGGCCTGGATCCGGTGATGACCGACGTCATCGGCCGCATCATCCTCGATCTGAAGCACAAGCTGGGCGTCACCAGCATCACCATCACCCACGACCTGAAGAGCGCGTTCGAGATCGGTGACCGGATCGCCATGCTGTTCCGGGGCCGATGCCTGGCGGTCGAGGAGCCGGAAGCGTTCAAAGTCAACCCACACCCGGTGATCCAGCAGTTCCTCCGGGGCGACGCCGAGGGTCCGTTCCTCGAGGATCCCCCGCCGCCGCCCAGCGTGAAGCGGAGCCCGTCCCACCCCATTGCCACCGCCTAGAAGCCACGGAACCCACCATGAAACTCGAAACCAAAGTAGGCGCCTTTTTCATCCTGGCGGTCGGCATCCTCGGGGTCCTGATCCTGCGCATGGAGAAGCTGGACATCCTCGGCGGCCACTCCGAGAACAGGCTGATCACCGAATTCGACCAGGTGGCCGGCCTGAATCTGCAGAGCGCGATCCGGGTGGCGGGGGTGAAGGTGGGGGCGGTGACCGCCATCGGCCTGGACGGCAAGAAGGCCAAGGTCACCCTCAGCCTGCCCAACGAATTCGCGGTCTACAAGGACGCCTCCGCGTCGCTGAACTCCATCGGCATCCTCGGCGAGAAGTACATCGACCTGGATCCCGGCCACCCGGAGTCCGGGGTCCTGGCTGAGGACGCTACCATCCCCAGCAAGTCGGGGGTGGGCCTGGACGACCTCATGGCGAGCCTGGGCAGCATCAGCAAGGACGTCAAGAACATCACCTCCGCCTTCAGCGAATCCATCGGCGGCGAGCAGGGCCGGCAGAAACTGGACGAGATCGTCGACAACATCCGCCAGCTCACCGGTGAATTCCGGGCCATGGCCCAGGAGAACCACGGGACCATCAACAACACCATGGCCAACGTGCAGCAGATGAGCGCCGACCTGAAGGACAAGCTGCCCAAGATCGCCCAGCAGTTCGAGGACCTGGGCCGCAACCTGAACGACATGGTCAGCCAGGGCAAGCCCGAGCTGCAGGGGGTGCTCACCGACGTGCGCAAACTCACCGCCAGCCTCCAGGACACCGCCAACAACGTCAGCTCCATCACCGACAAGATGAACAAGGGCGAAGGCACCATCGGCAAGCTGCTCAACGACCCGACCACGGTGAACAAGATCAACACCGCGGTGGATAATGTCAACTCCATGCTGGGCGGCTTCAAGGCCATGGACCTGAACCTGGACATGGGTGGCGCCCAGTGGACCCGCCGGGGCAATTCCGCCGTGGGCATCGGCATCGATATCGTGCCCGCCCACGACCACTGGTATGCCCTGGGCTTCAACTCCACCCCCGACGGCAAGATCGGCATCTCCTCCGGCGTGACCACCACCAACCCCGGCGACACCGTCATCTCCAACACCACCACCGTCAACACCGACCAGACCTTCACCGTCTCCGCCCAATTCGCCAAGCGGCTGGCCGAGAACTATGTGTTCACCGCCGGCATCGTCGAAGGCAAGGGCGGCGTCGGGGCCGAGTACCGGGCCCTGAACGACCGGTTCCGGCTGGGAGCCCTGGGCTACGATTTCACCAAGCGGGACGACAAGCCCAAGCCCCGCTACCGGATCACCAGCAGCTACCAGTTCTACAAGGGCTTCTACGGCCAGGCCGGCATGCAGGACATCGCCAACCCCGATCTCAGGACCTTCTTCCTGGGCGGTGGCATCCGCTGGACCGACGAGGATCTCAAAAAGCTGGTGGGCCTGGCCAGCCTCGGAAAATAATCGCAGTATCATACCCGGAGCCGCTCCGGCCTCGTCTGTGCCCATGAACCCAACCCCCGCCCTGCCCACCGAGAACTACCGGACCTTTCTCCTGGTCCGGCGGGGCGTGCCCCTGCTGGGAGCGCTGCTGCTGCTGGCCCTGGCCGCGGTGGAGCCGGTCGGCCGGGGCTGGTACCTGCTGGGTGCGGTGGCCCTGCTGGCCGAAGTCAGGCCCACCTTCCGCACCGGCAAGGCCTACCTCGACACCCGCGGCTCGATCCTGCGCTGGGATGGCCGCTGGGCCCGGGCCTTGCGGCCCCTGGCCCGACTGCTGCGGATGGAAGAGGCCTGGATCCTTTCCTTCTGCGGCTGGAACAATTATCGGGTGCGGGGAGCCTTCCGGCAGCGCAAGGCCAGGCGCGCCCTGGTGCTCCTGCCCCACTGCATCCAAATGGCCCGCTGCAAGGCCGACGTGCTGCAGGACCTGGGCAAATGCTACGAATGCGGCCTATGCTCCGTGGGCGAGCTGCTCCCGCTGCAGTTGGCCAACGGCTGGGAGAGCCGGATCACCAACCGCAGCCACAAGGCCTACCGGGAGGCCCGGGAATACCGTCCGGACCTCATCGTCGCCGTGAGCTGCTCGGACCGCCTGCTCAAGGGCCTCACCAAGCTGCCCGAGGTTCCCTCCTACGTGATTCCCCTGGAGCTCCCCCACGGCATGTGCGTCGACACCGGGTTCAACGTCCCACACCTGATGGCGGCCATGGCCCTGCTGGTGGAGCCCAAGGGGCTGCACGACCAAGGGTCCGGGGACGGGCGGGTCGTCACCCTGCAACGGGAAGGGATAGCCTAGTGGCGGGATTCGGAATGCGCAAGGCCTGGGAACGGGTGCTGGGCCCCGACCTGATGGCCTACCTGCTGCACCTGCGGCCCCTGGAATGGCCGATCATGACCGCCCACTTCCTGCTGGGCGCGTTTCTGGCGGTGGGCCTGGGCCTGCCGCCCCGGGCGACCCTGCTGGGCTGGGTGGTGTTCGTGGCGCTGCTCAACGGCGGCACCCTGGCCATCAACAGCGCCTTCGACCAGGACGAAGGGGATATCGGCTACCTGAAGCAGCCGCCCAAGCCCCCCCGCTACCTGTTCCAGGTCTCCGCGGTGATGCTGGCGGCGGCGCTGGTCCTGGGCTTCCGGTTGCCGCCGCTGTTCGCCTGGTGCAATGCCGCCTGCGTGGTCATGGCGGTGCTCTATTCGGTGCCTCCGGTCCGGCTCAAGGCCAGGGCGGGGTGGGATCTGGTCATCAACTGCCTGGGCTTCGGCCTGCTCACGCCCCTGGCGGGGTGGGGCCTCACCGGCCGGCCTTTGGCCCCGGGGATGCTCAGCGTGGCCATCGGCTTCGCCCTCCTGTTCGGCGCGCTCTACCCGCCCACCCAGATCTACCAGATCGGCGAGGACCGGGCCCGGGGCGACCGCACCCTGGTCATCGTCCTGGGCGAAGCGCCCAGCCTCGCCCTGGCCACCGGTCTGGCCCTGGCCGCCCACCTCTGGTTCGTCCGGGGCGCCCTGCAACTGGGCCGCCATCCCCTGCCCATCCTCGTATCCCTGATCGCCTGGCTGGGGGTGCTGCTGCCCTGGTGGGCCCGTTGGCGCCGCTGGACCCCGGCCCAGCATGAAGCCGGCATGTACCGGGCCCTGGCGGCCTGGGCCATCACCGACGCCAGCCTGCTGGCCCTGCTCTGGCCGCGCTGAATGCTGGTCCCTGCCGTCATTCCGCCCTTTCCCTTGACCTGGGGCTTCACCACCCGGGAGGATCCGGAAAGCTCCCGTCCGCCCATGCGGTTGACCCAGGTCCATGGCTGTGAACTGGTGGAAGCCTCGGATCAGCTCCAGGTGGCCGATGGGCTATGGACCTTCAGCCCGGGGTTGACCATCGGGGTGATGGTGGCGGACTGCGTCCCGGTGCTCCTGGCCGGCCCGGTCCACGGCCAGCCCTGGGCGGCGGCCATCCATGCCGGTTGGCGCGGCACCGTGGCCGGCATCCTGCGCCGGGGGGTGGCGGTCTTCACCGGCCTGGGCGGGCACCCCGGGGACCTGGCCTGGGCCCTGGGGCCCGCCATCCAGAAATGCCATTTCGAGGTGGGCGAGGAGGTGCTGGAAGCCGCCCGGAAGGATTCCGCATTCCGGGAGGATCTGGCTGAACCGGGGCCCCGGGGCCGGCCCCACCTGGACCTGCATGGTCTGCTCCGGGCCCAGGCCGCGGAATTGGGGCTGGATCCGGCCCGGGACGGCTCGGTTCCGGTTTGCACGTACTGTTCCCCCGGGTTGCTGGATTCCTACCGCCGGGGCGACCGGCACCGGCGGCAGTGGGGGTGGGTCCGGATCAATAGCCCGGCTACGTAATTGCCCATGTTCCAGACCGGCTTTGGTTTCCGCTCCGCAGGGTCAGGCCAGCGGCCCTGCGGAGCGACCCTGACCAAAGGGAGGTCCTCCGATCCCGGGCGACCCATGCGTTGCCCGGGGGACCCGGATCGATCCGTAGCGGGGCTCCTGGATTCTTTCATCAAGTTGCCTATCTTCAGTCCAGGAGGTCCTTATGATTCAACCGAACGGTACGCCCATTTCCGCGCGGGAACTCACCCTCGAACGCGTGATTGACGCAAGTCCTGAAAAGCTGTTCCGCGCGTGGACGGAACCTGAATTATTGCAAAAGTGGTTCTGTCCCCGGCCTTGGACGGTATCCTCGGCCCAGCTTGACGTGCGCCCTGGTGGTACCAGCCTGGTCATCATGCGCAGCCCGGAAGGACAGGAATATCCCAACAAGGGTGTGTATCTGGATGTGGTCAAGAATGAGCGGTTGGTCTTTACCGACGCCTTCGTGCAGCCATGGGTGCCCTCGGAAAAGGCCTTTTTCGTTGTCACCATTACCTTTGAAGCTCAGGGTCCGAGGACCAGGTATTCGGCCAGGATCCAGCACTGGAACGTCACGGACCGGGAGGAACATGAGAAAATGGGCTTTCATGATGGCTGGGCCAAAGCCACGGATCAGTTGACCGAACTGGTCTCCTCGCTTTAGGTTCCGCCAATGCTGGTTCCGACCTGAACCGGTTGCCTAACCGATGCCCAGGCAGAGGTATTTCACCTCCAGGAAGTCGTCCAGGCCGAAGTGGGAGCCCTCCCGGCCCAGGCCGGACTCCTTCACCCCACCGAAGGGCGCCACGGCGGAAGAGATGAGCCCGGTGTTGACGCCGACGATGCCGTATTCCAGCGCCTCCGCCACCCGCCAGCTCCGGGCCAGGTCCCGGGTGTAGAAGTAGGAGGCCAGACCGGACGGCGTGTCATTGGCCAGTTGGATCGCCTCCGCCTCGGTGCGGAACCGGAACAGCGGCGCCAGCGGACCGAAGGTCTCCTCCCGGGCCACGGCCATGTCCTGGGTCACCTCGGCCAGAACCGTGGGCTGGAAGAAGGTGCCGCCGAGGGCGTGGCGCTGGCCGCCCAGGAGCACCCGGGCGCCCTTGGTCAAGGCGTCGGCGATGTGCTCCTCTACCTTGGCCACGGCCTCCAGGTCGATCAGCGGCCCCTGCTCCACCCCGGGGTCAGCCCCCGCCCCCACCCGCAGCTTCGCCACCGCCCGCACCAGCAGGGCCGCGAATTCGTCGTAGACCGTGTCCTGGACCAGGAAGCGGTTGGTGCAGACGCAGGTCTGGCCGGAGTTCCGGAACTTGGAAGCGACCGCCCCGGCCACCGCCGCTTCCAGGTCGGCGTCCTCGAACACGATGAAAGGGGCGTTCCCGCCCAGCTCCAGGGAAACCTTCTTCACCGTGGCCGCGCATTGTTCCAGCAGCTGCTTACCGATTTCGGTGGAGCCGGTGAAGGTGAACTTGCGCACCGCCGGGTTGCCGGTCAGCTCCCGGCCGATGGCCGAGGCCGCGCCGGTCACCACGTTGAATACCCCCGCCGGCAGGCCCGCCCGCTGGCCCAGTTCGGCCAGGGCCAGCGCCGAATAGGGCGTCGCCGATGCCGGTTTGAGGACCAGGGTGCAGCCCGCCGCCAGCGCGGGGCCAGCCTTCCGGGTGATCATGGCCGCGGGAAAATTCCAGGGGGTGATGGCCGCCACCACCCCGATCGGCTCCTTGAGCACGACGATCCGCTTGTCCCTCGCGAAAGCCGGGATGGTCTCGCCATAGATCCGCTTGCCCTCCTCGGCGAACCATTCGATAAAAGAAGCCGCATAGGCGATCTCCCCAAGGGATTCGGCCAGGGGCTTGCCCTGTTCGGCGGTCATCAGCAGGGCCAGATCCTCCTGGTTGGCCATGATCAGATCGAACCAGCGCCTCAGGATCACCGAACGCTCCATGGCCGTCTTGCGCTTCCAGTCCGGCATGGCCGCCTCGGCGGCGGCGATGGCCCGCCGGGTTTCGGCGCCCCCCATCCTGGGCACCGTGCCCAGGGTCGCTCCCGTGGCCGGGTCGGTCACCGGGATGGTCGCCCCGTCATCGGCGCCGGTCCACTGCCCGTTGATGAAGCCCAGCGTGCGCATCAGGGATGGGTCTTGGATCGGGAGCATGGCGTCCTCCTGCGGCTACCCACTAATTTGCATTGCACGCCGGATCCTGTCGATCTACGTTTAATGCTAGCCTTGAATGTTCCGCTCGATGCCCCGAAAGGACATCTTCCTTTGCCTGTCTCCACACCATGTACCCTGGCGATCCGGACCATGTTCCGCCGGTTGGCGTGTCTGGAGTCCGTCCTGGCGCGGTCCGCCGCGCCCGGGCCATCTTCCTGCACCGGGATGGGTTGATGGGCTTCAGGAACATCCTCAGGGCCGGCAGGATCCACGGTTGGAGATTACTCATCGCCTTGGCGGTGTGGCTTGCCGCCTGGACCGCCCACGCCGGGCCACAGACCGCCGGCATCCACCCGCTCCCCATCGGCCGGCATCTGGTCCGGCTTGGGCTTCCCCATCCTGCCGGCATCCCCCTGCCCCAGGCAACCAAGGAATCCGGCAAGGCTCCGATCCCAGCCACCATTCAGCCCCAAACGCCCGAAGGGGAATCCGCCGGGGACGGCAATGCCGGACCGGATCTGGCCCTGGGG
>Ga0302193_10001738_pt1 | contig 18390 bp, 17 predicted proteins | sample II_Bog_E3_3_FD_200228 | JGI IMG/M metagenome (GOLD analysis project Ga0302193, IMG submission 200228) | Peat permafrost microbial communities from Stordalen Mire near Abisko, Sweden - II_Bog_E3_3 | ecosystem: Environmental > Terrestrial > Soil > Wetlands > Peat | place: Sweden: Abisko...
TTAGACTAATCAAATCAATTTTAGTCCTAGTCGTCGATGATTTTGGGGTGCCGGCTCCCTTTCTCCGGTTCCGGGGGCCTGGTACGATTGCTGCATTGAATGTCCTCCGCACATCCATTCCCAGCCGGAGGGCGTTCCATGACATCCCACCAATCCGAGTACCAGGCCCTGCGCAGCCGGCACGTGCCCAGGGGTGTTTCCCACAGCACGCCGTCCTTCATCCGGGAGGCCCGGGGCGCGATCATGGTCGATTACGAAGGGCGGGAATTCATCGACTTCGGCGGCGGCATCGGGGTGCTGAACGTCGGCCATTCCCACCCCAAGGTGGTGGCGGCGATCCAGGACCAGGCGGAGAAGTTCATCCACACCTGTTTCAGCGTCGCCATGTACGAGTCATACATCGATCTCGCGGCCAGGCTCAATGGCTTGACCCCGGGCGACTTCCATAAGATGACCCTGTTCCTGAACAACGGCGCCGAGGCCGTGGAGAACGCGGTCAAGATCGCCCGCTACGCCACCGGGCGCCCGGCCATCATCGCCTTGGACGGGGCCTTCCACGGGCGGACCCTTCTCACCATGAGCCTCACCAGCAAGGTCAAGCCATACAAATACAAGTTCGGCCCGTTCGCGCCGGAGATCTACCACATGCCCAACGCGAACTGCTACCGCTGCCCGTTCGGCCTGAAGTATCCCTCATGCGCCACCGCCTGCGCGGATCACCTTGAGGACTTCTTCGTCAGCCACGTTGCGGCGGAGCAGACCGCGGCGGTCATCGCCGAGCCGATCCAGGGCGAGGGCGGGTTCGTCACCCCGCCGCCGGAGTACTTCGCCAAGCTTCAGGCCATCTGCCGGAAGTACGGGATCGTCCTGATCATCGACGAAGTGCAGAGCGGCATGGGCCGGACCGGGAAGATGTACGCCATCGAGCACTGGGGCATCGCCCCCGATCTCATCACCACCGCCAAGAGCCTTGCCGGCGGGCTGCCGCTCAGCGCGGTCACCGGCCGGGCCGAGCTGATGGATTCGGTCCATGCCGGCGGGCTGGGTGGCACCTTCAGTGGCAATCCCATTGCCTGCCGGGCGGCCCTGGCGGTGCTGGACATCCTGGTGGAGGAAGGGCTGCTGGCCAAGGCCGAGGCCCTGGGGGTGAAGGCCCGGGCCCGGATGGACGCGCTGCAGCAGAAGTTCGAGCTTATCGGCGACGTCCGGGGCAAGGGCCCCATGCTGGCCATGGAACTGGTCCAGGATCGGGAGCGCAAGACTCCGGCCGCAGAGGAGACCAAGGCCCTGGTCCAGCTCTGCCACGACCGGGGCCTGGTGCTGCTCAACTGCGGGCTTTATGGGAACGTCATCCGCACTCTCATGCCCCTGGTCATCACCGACGAGCAGTTGGACCGCGGTTTCGCCATCCTCGAAGCCTCCCTTGAGACCGTCAGCGTCAACCGCGCCGCCGGGATCCGGTAGCCGCGCCATGGAGATCTGGCGGGTCAACCTTCGCAGCGGCTCGCTGCAGCGCGGTCCGGTGCCCGAAGCCTGGGCTCGGCTCGGCGGGCGCGGGCTGCTGGCGCGCATCCTGCTGGACGAAGTGCCGCCCGCCTGTGAGCCTCTGGGCCCCGGCAACCGGCTGGTATTCTCCCCCGGGCTGCTGGTGGGCCATATGCTCTCCAGCTGCGACCGCATCTCCATCGGCGGCAAGAGCCCCCTGACCCGCGGCATCAAGGAGGCCAATGCCGGCGGCACCACCGGCCTGCAGATGGCCTGCATGGGGATCCGGGCCCTGATCCTGGAGGATCAGACCCCCTGGGCCCGGGAGCGCCAGACCGACTGGCGGGTGCTCCACCTCAGCCTGGCCGGCGCCCGGTTCGACCCGGCCGGGGACCTGGCCGGCCTGGGCGTGTTCGCGGCAGCGGAGCGGCTGCGCAAGCGCTACGGGGACCAGGTGGCGATTTCGCTCATCGGCCCGGGCGGGGAGATGCGGTTGGCGTCGGCCGGGATCCAGAACCTGGACAAGGACCGGGTGCCGTCCCGCATCGCCGCCCGGGGCGGACTGGGCGCAGTGATGGGCGCCAAGGGCCTCAAGGCGGTGGTGTTCGACGCGGCGGGCTCAGCTAAACCGCCCATCGCCGATCCGGCCGCCTTCAATGCTGCCCGGAAGGCATACACCCGCAACGTTCTGGAGCATTCCCAGAGCGCCCTCTACCGCGACTTCGGCACCGCGGCCATGGCCCTGATGACCAACGCCCTGGGCGCCCTGCCGACCCGTGCCTTTTCCAGCGGGCAGTTCGAGGACGCCGAGGCCCTCAGCGGCGAGCACCTGCGGGAGGTGATGCTGGCCCGGGGGGGGACAAGCACGCCCACCCACGCCTGCATGCCGGGCTGCACCATCCGTTGTTCCAACAACTACGGGGACGCCGAGGGGAACAGCCTGGTCACACCCCTGGAATACGAAACCATCGGCCTCATGGGCTCCAACCTGGGCATCGCCGAGCTGGACGTGGTGGCGCGGCTGAACTGGGAGGCCAACGACCTGGGGTTGGATTCCATCGACCTGGGCGCGGCGCTGGGGGTTGCCGCCGAGGCCGGGCTGCTGGCGTTCGGGGATGGCGTCCGGGCGCTGGAACTGCTGGGGGAGATCCGGAGGGGAACCCCGCTGGGGCTGATCCTCGGCCATGGCGCCGCCGTGGCCGGCCGGGTGCTGGGGGTGGCCCGGGTGCCGGTGGTGAAGGGGCAGGCCATGTCCGCCTACGAACCCCGGGCCATCAAGGGCACCGGGGTGACCTTCGCCACTTCGCCCCAGGGGGCCGACCACACCGCCGGAAACACGGTGCGGGCCAAGGTGGATCACCTCGATCCCAAGGTCCAGGCGGCCCTTTCCCGCACGGCCCAGATCAACATGGCCGGGTATGACACCCTGGGCGCATGCATCTTCGCCGGCTCGGGGTTCAGCGTCGCCCCGGAGGTCATCCCCGCCCTGCTCAACGCCCGCTACGGCTGGCAGGTGGGTCCCGACATCCTGCAGCTGCTGGGGCGGGAGACCCTTTCCCTGGAGCGGGAGTTCAACCGGCGGGCCGGATTCACCTCCGTGGACGACCGCATGCCCGAGTGGATGACCCGGGAGCCTTTGCCGCCCAACGGGTCGGTGTTCGATGTGGACGACGCGGACCTGGACGGGGTGTTCGATTGGTAGTGCGGGTGCATCTCCACACCTCGCTCCGGCGCCCGGGCCCGGCGGGCCCGTTGCGGCAGCTCGAGGCTGAACTGCCCGCCTCCAGTACCCTGGCCGACCTGCTGTGGCTACTGGAGCTTTCCCCCAGCCCTCCGGGGCTCCTGCTGGTGGTGAACGGCCGCAGCGCGGACCTGTCCCAGGCCCTGGCGGAAGGCGACGAGGTGCACCTGATGCCGGCCCTTTCGGGGGGATAGCCGCCCTGCCTATTCCGTCCGCAGCCGGTAGCCCACGCCGGGCTCGGTGATGAGGTGGATGGGCCGGGCCGGGTCGGGTTCCAGCTTCTGCCGCAGCTGGGCCATGTAGACCCTCAGGTAGTGGGGCTGGGCGCCCTGGACGCTGCCCCAGACCTCCTTGAGCAGCTGGTGGTGGGTCAGCACCATCCCGGCGTGCTTGACCAGGGTGGTGAGCAGCTTGTATTCATTGGGGGTCAGGTGCACCAATTGGCCGGCGACGGTCACCTCCCGGCGGATCTGGTCGATCCGCCAGTCGCCCAGCTCGAACACCGGCGTTTCGGTGACGGCCACGTCCCGGGCCACATGGCGGAGCGCCACCCGGATCCGGGCCAGCAGTTCGCCGCTGCCGAACGGCTTGGTGAGGTAATCGTCGGCGCCCTCGTCCAGCGCCTGGATCTTGTCCTTCTCCAGGCCCCGTGCGGAAACCACGATGATGGGGGCGGTGTACCACTCCCGCAGCCTGCGGGTGAGTTCCAGGCCGTCCAGGTCGGGCAAGCCCAGGTCCATGAGGATGAGGTCGGGGTGGTGGCTGGCGGCCATCAGCTCGCCCTCCTTGGCGTTCACCGCCTCCAGCAGGCGATAGCCATGGGGCGTCAGGGTCGCCCGCAGGTAACGCCTGAGTTGGGGTTCGTCTTCCACCAGCAGGATGAGGGGGCCTTCCGGGTTCATGGCTTTACTCTTCGGAAGGAGGAGGGGGAGGGGTGATGCCCAGGGGCAGGCTCACCATGAACTGGGCGCCTCCGGAGGGCCGGGTGCTGGCCTGGATCTTGCCACCATGGGCCTGGACCACACCCTTGCAGATGGCCAGCCCAAGACCGGCACCGGGCCGGGCCTCCCCTTGCTGGAACCGGACCAGTTTCTCGAAGATATGCTCCTCGTGCCCTTCGGGAATGCCGGGGCCGTGGTCCGTGACCGAGAGGGTGATGGACCGTTCGGTGGCCCAGGCCTTGATCTCGATGGGCGCGTCCGGGGGGGAGAACTTGCAGGCGTTTTCCACCAGGTTGATGATCACCTGGCCCAGCAGCACCGGATCGGCCTGGACCAGGGGCAGGTTGGCCGGCAGCTCCACCTTCACCGGCCGCTTGCCCAGCTGGGCCCCCAGGCAACCCAGGGCCGAGCCCACCACCTCTTCCAGGGGCACCCAGTCCTTGGCCAGATCCACCACGCCGGATTCCAGCCGGGTGACGTCCAGCAGGTTGGTGACCAGCCGCTGCAGCCGGTTGCCCTCCTCGTGGATGGTCTCCAGCAGCTCCTTGCGGGCCGCTGCCGGCAGCTCGCCCTGGTCGTCCAGCAGGGTCGAGGCGGCGCCGGTGATGCCGCCCAGGGGGGTGCGCAGGTCATGGGAGACCGAGGAGAGCAGGGCGTTGCGCAGCTGTTCCCGGTCCACCTGGCGCTGGGTCTCCCGGTTCCGTTCGGCCAGGATGACCCGTTCCAGGGCCACGGCGGTCTGGTTGGCGAACGCCTCCAGCAGGTGCCGCTGGTCGGGCTCCATCCGGGTGGGCGCCTCGGAAGGCTGGATGCCCATGACCCCGATCAGCTCGTGGGCCCCCTTCAGGGGCAGGTACAGGGCCTTGGCTCCGGGCAGGGTGTCGGTACCCATGCCGGCCGGTTCGTGATGGTCGTAGACCCATTGGGCCACGCCCAGTTCGTCCTGACCCACGGCGTTCTTGCCCTGGGTCGAGCTGGGGGCAAGCCGGCCCGCGGCACCGGGCAGGAAGATCGAAACCCGGCTCTGGAAGTGGGTGGCCACGTTGCGGATGGCGGATTCCGCCATGGCCGCCGAGCCGCTGGACCGGGTCAGTTCGGCGGAAAGGCGGAACAGGGCCCGGATCCGGTTTTCCCGGTTGCGGGCCAGGCGGGCCTGGGAGCGGATGCGTTCGGTGAGGTTGCCGATCACCAGGCCCACCAGCAACATCACGGCGAAGGTGCCCAGATGCCTGATATTGCCCACGGCAAAGGAGTACCGGGGCGGCACGAAGAAGAAGTCCATGGCCAGAACGCTGATGACCGACGAAACCAGGGAGGGCCACCGGCCGAACCGGCTGGCCACCACGAGGATGCCGAGCATGTAGACCATCACCACGTCGGCCAGCTCCAGGTGGCGTTGCAGCAGGAGACAGAGTCCGGTGAGCAGGGCCACGGTCACGGCGCCCCACAGGAAGTGGGTCAGGACCGGCATGTGGGTCCGGCGGACCCTGATCCCCTGGGCGGACGCGGCTGTGCCCGCCCCCGCGGCGGCGGATTTCTCCCGTTCCTCCCGGCCGGTGATGACCAGGATGTCGATATCGCCGCTCCGGCGAACCAGGTCCTCCAGCATCGAGCCGGTGTAGAACTCGACCCAGCGGGGATGGGCGGGCTTGCCGACGATGATCTTGGTGACGTTGTGGCCGGTGGCGAAGTCGATGATCTCTTCGGCGGTGGAAAGGTCGCCCTGGACCACCGAGGTCTCCGCCCCGAGCCGCTCGGCCAGCCGCAGGTTGTCCTCCAGCTGGGTCCGCTCCTCCTCGGAATAGCGGAAGTGCTTGCCGGTCTCCACGTAGGCGGCGATCCAGGGGGCGTTGAGGGATTCGGCCATGCGCCGGGTGGCCCGGATCAGGATGGCGGACCCGGGCTTGGAATTGATGCAGACCAGCAGGCGCTCCCCGGCGGCCCAGGTCTTGCCGACGATGCCCTTGCTGGCCATGTAGCGGCGCATGTCCGCGTCCACGTGCTCGGCGGTGCGGCGCAGGGCCAGTTCCCGCAGGGCGAGCAGGTTGCCCTTGCGGAAGAAGCGCTCCACCGCGTGCTGGGCCTGTTCGGGCACGTAGACCTTGCCCTCCTTCAGCCGTTCCAGCAACTCTTCGGGCGGAATGTCCACCAGCTCGATCTGGTCGGCCCGTTTGAGCAGGGTGTCCGGGATGTTCTCCCGGACCAGCACCCCGGTGATCTGGGCCACGGTGTCCTTGAGGCTTTCAAGGTGCTGGACGTTCACGGTGGTGAAGACGTCGATGCCGGCGTCCAGAAGGTCCATGACGTCCTGCCAGCGCTTCACGTGCAGGGATCCCTGGATGTTGGTGTGGGCCAGCTCGTCGATGAGGATGAGGGCGGGCTTGCGCTTGAGCGCCGCCTCCAGGTCGAACTCCTCCAGCTGGGCGCCCCGGTAGGGGAGGCGGCGCTTGGGCAGGAAATCGATCCCTTCGGTGAGGGCCATGGTGTCGTGGCGGCCATGGGTCTCCACCACCCCGGCCACCACGTCCACCCCTTCATCCTTGCGGATCTTGGCTTCCTGGAGCATGGCGAAGGTCTTGCCTACGCCCGGCGCCATGCCGAAGAAGATCTTCAGCCGGGCCCGCTTGGAGCGGGCCTCCTCCTCCTGTACGTTTTTCAACAGGGCGTCGGGATTTGGGCGTTTGGGTTCCACCCTCCCAGAGTAGCCCAGATCCGGATCCGGTGAAGGGTCCGGCTCCGGACCTTTCAGGGGCCAACTTCCAGCAGTTTCCAGGTTTCATCGGTTTGACCGTTGGGCCAGCCCCGGAGTCCCACCTTGGAGCCGGCCCTGGCGCTGCCGTCCACGACCTACAGGTTGAGGTCCCAATTGTCGGAGGGCCGCAAGGCCATGTCCGAGGCGCTGTTGCCGACCAGGGCGAAGGACCAGGTGGTGTGTGCCGTCACCTTGTCCTGGGTGACCAGGGTGAGGGACTTGCCGCCGGCGGCCGGAGACCGTTGGTGCGGGGGAACCGGGGATTGGAAGCATGGTGGCGAACCTCGGGGAAAGGATCAGAAGGGGCAGAGTTGCGAGTCGGTCAAACCTGCCGGGACCCTGGCTAGCTACATAATAATTATTTTATAAAATATGCCATTGGACTTTTCCCGGTTCCCGCCCCGGTCAACGGAAGGTTGATCACCCCCCATTCCATGGTGCCGGATCCAATCCCCGGAGCGTGAATGCCGGAATCAGGGCGCCCTGCACTCAACGCCACCGGCAGGGCATGTCGGGACCGGACGAAAGGGCCAAACGGAAGAGCAGCCGGTACGAAGCTCGCTTCGTACCGGCTGCTCCTGCCCAGTAGGCACCCAAGCTCAAAACCGACCACGACCCAAAGGCGCTAGCGGGATGCGGCGTCCAGGGCCAGGTTGAGTTTGAGCACGTTCACCCGGGGTTCGCCGAGGACGCCCCACTGCCGGGGTTCGGTGAAGCGGCTGACCTGGGCCAGGACCAGGGCCGGATCCAGCTTGCGGACCCGGGCCACCCGGGCCGCCTGATAACGGGCGGCCCGGGGGCTGATGTCCGGGTCCAGGCCGCTGCCGGAGGCGGTGACCAGGTCCACCGGGACCGGTTCGATGATGTTGCCGGGATCGGCGGCATGGAGGGCCTGCATCCTCACCTGCGCGGCCTTGGCCAGATCCGGGTTGGTCGGGGCCAGGTTGGAGCCGCCGGAGTTGTCGGCGTTGGTGGGGAAGCCGCCGGTGTCGGACAGGCGGCCCCAGAAGTAGCGGGGATCTTCGGTGTGCTGGGCGATCAGGGCGCTGCCCAGGATCTGCCCGTTCTGGATCAGGAGACTGCCGTGGGCCTGGCGCGGGAACAGCACGTTGGCGGCGCCGGTCACGGCCAGGGGGTAGGCGACGCCGACCAGGAGGGTAAGGCCGAAGAAGGTGACGAGGGCGGGCCGGAGGGGAAAGGACATGGGATACCTCAAACCAGGTGCAGGACGGTGAGCAGCAGGTCGATGAGCTTGATGCCGATGAACGGGACGATCAGGCCGCCGGCTCCGTAGATCAGCAGGTTGCGCCTGAGGATGGCCGCAGCGCCCAGGGGCCGGTATTTGACCCCGCGCAGCGCCAGCGGGATCAGCACCACGATGATCAGGGCGTTGAAGATCACCGCCGACAGGATGGCGCTCTCGGGGCTGTGCAGGCCCATGACGTTCAGCCGGGCCAGGGCCGGGTAGGTGGTGGCGAAGGCGGCCGGGATGATGGCGAAGTACTTGGCCACGTCGTTGGCGATGCTGAAGGTGGCCAGGGAGCCGCGGGTCATGAGCATCTGCTTGCCGATCCGGACGATCTCGATCAGCTTGGTGGGGTTGGAATCCAGATCCACCATGTTGCCGGCTTCCTTGGCGGCCTGGGTGCCGGAGTTCATGGCCACGGCCACGTCGGCCTGGGCCAGGGCGGGGGCGTCGTTGGTGCCGTCCCCGGTCATGGCCACCAGCCTGCCGCCGGCCTGGTAGTCGCGGATCAGCTTGAGTTTGGCTTCAGGGGTGGCCTGGGCCAGGAAGTCGTCCACCCCCGCCTCGGCGGCGATGGCGGCGGCGGTGAGCGGGTTGTCCCCGGTCACCATGACCGTGCGGATACCCATGCCGCGCAATTCGGCGAAGCGCTCCTTGATGCCGCCCTTGACGATGTCCTTGAGGTGGATGACCCCCAGGGCCCGGGCCCCTTCGGCCACCACCAAGGGCGTGCCGCCCTCCCTGGCGATGCGGTCCACTTCGATGCGCAGGGATTCGGGATAGGCGCCGCCCTGGGCCTGGACGTATTCCTCGATGGCCGAGGTGGCGCCCTTGCGGATTTCGCGGCCTTCCAGGCTGACGCCGCTCATGCGGGTCTGGGCCGTGAACGGGATGAACTTGGCGCCCAGGGCTTCGATATCCCGCTCCCGGAGGCCGTAGAGCTCCTTGGCCAGGACCACGATGCTGCGGCCCTCGGGGGTCTCGTCGGCCAGGCTGGAGATCTGGGCCGCGTCGGCCATGGTCGCCTGGTCCACGCCCTCGGCGGGGATGAACGCCACCGCCTGGCGATTGCCCAGGGTGATGGTCCCGGTCTTGTCCAGCAGCAGGACGTCCACATCCCCGGCGGCTTCCACCGCCCGGCCCGAGGTGGCGATGACGTTGGCCTGGACCATGCGGTCCATGCCGGCGATGCCGATGGCGGAAAGCAGGCCGCCGATGGTGGTGGGGATCAGGCAGACCAGCAGGGCCACCAGCACCGTGAGAGTGACCGGCGAACCATGGCCGGCGGCCTTGACGCTGAAGATCGAATAGGGGAGCAGGGTGGAAGTGGCCAGCAGGAAGATGATGGTCAGGGCCGCCAGCAGGATGTCCAGGGCGATCTCGTTGGGGGTCTTCTGGCGCTTGGCGCCTTCGACCATGGCGATCATCCGGTCCAGGAAGGTCTCGCCGGGATTGGTGGCGATCTTCATCACCAGCCAGTCGGAGAGCACCACGGTGCCGCCGGTGACGGCGGACCGGTCGCCGCCGGATTCCCGGATGACCGGGGCCGACTCGCCGGTGATGGCGCTTTCGTTGACGCTGGCCACCCCCTCGACCACGTCGCCGTCGCCGGGGATGGTCTCGCCCGCCTCGATCAGCACCAGGTCGCCGATGCGCAGCTGGGGCGCGTCCACCACCTCGACCGGATCGCCGTGCTTGGTGCCGCGGATGATCTTGGCCTTGACGTCCTTGCGGGATTTTCGCAGGGTGTCGGCCTGGGCCTTGCCCCGGCCCTCGGCCATGGCTTCGGCGAAGTTGGCGAAGATGAGGGTGAACCAGAGCCAGAGGGCGATGGCCAGGATGAAGCCGGGGCGGGCCTCGCCCTTGCCGGCCAGGGCCTGGAAGTAGAGCAGCGTGGTCAGGGCGCTGCAGATCCACACGGTGAACATCACCGGGTTACGCAGCTGGTGGATCGGATTGAGTTTGCGTAGGGCGGAAAAGAACGCCGGCTTCAGGATGGCGGGCTCGAACAGGGGGCCGGGCTGGATTTCGCCCGTAGTGGTGGATGTGCGCATCAGGTAACTCCTCAGAACCGGGTCAGAACCGCGCGAGCTGTTCTGCGATGGGCCCGAGGGCCAGGGCGGGCAGGAAGGTGAGGGCGCCGACGAGCAGCACCACCGCCACGAGCATGACGACGAAGAGGGGGGTGTGGGTGGGCAGGGTGCCCAGGCCCGGAGGCGTACGCTTCTTGGCGCCCAGGGAGCCGGCGATGGCCAGCACCGGCAGGATCACCCCGAACCGGCCGATGAGCATGGCCGCGGCCGTGATGTAGTTGTAGAAGGGGGTATTGACGCTGAGTCCGGCGAAGGCGCTGCCGTTGTTGTTGGCCACGCTGCTGAAGGCATAGAGGATCTGGGTGAAGCCATGGGCGCCGGGGTTGCTGATGGCCGCGGCCATGGCCGGCACCATCACCGCGATGGCGGTCCCCACCAGCACCACCACGGCCGGGATCAGGATTACCAGGGAGGCCATCTTCATTTCAAAGGACTCGATCTTCTTGCCCAGGTATTCCGGGGTCCGGCCGACCATGAGGCCGGAGACGAACACCGCGATGATGGCGAAGATGAGCATCCCGTAGAGACCGGAGCCGACGCCGCCGAACACCACTTCGCCCAGTTCCATCAGCCAGAGCGGCACCAGGCCGCCCAGGGGGGTGAAGGAATCGTGCATGGCGTTCACTGCGCCGCAGGAGGCCGATGTCGTGGCGGTGGCGAACAACGTGGTGCCGGCGATGCCGAAGCGCATCTCCTTGCCTTCCAGGTTGCCGCCGGGGTTTTCCTGGCCGGCCAGGGTGCTGGCGGACTGGGTGACCGGCAGGTTGTGGAAGGCCTGGTTGTTCTGGCTTTCGGCCCAGTGGCAGACTCCCAGAGCCAGCACGAAGATGATCGTCATGGCCGAGAGCAGGGCCCAGCCCTGGCGGCGGTCCCGCATCAGCTTGCCGAAGGCGTGGCAGAAGGCGGCCGGGATCAGCAGCATGGCCAGGATCTGGGTGAAGTTGGAGAGTGGGGTGGGATTCTCGAACGGGTGGGCCGCGTTGGCGTTGAAGAAACCGCCGCCGTTGGTGCCCAGCATCTTGATCGCCGCCTGGGAGGCCGCGGGGCCCACCGCCAGCACCTGCTGCAGCACGGTCTTGCCGTCAGCCCCGGTGATGGGGGAGAGCAGCTTGGCCACCGGATTGGCGCCAAAGGTCTGGACCACGCCCTGGGAGACCAGGAACAGCGCGAAGACCACCGCCAGGGGCAGCAGCACATAGAGGGTGCACCGGGTCACGTCGACCCAGAAGCTGCCCAGGTTGGTGGCCTTGCGCCGGCGGATGCCCCTGGCGAAGGCGGCCATGACGCCCATGGCGGTGGCCGCGGACAGGAAATTCTGGACCGTGAGGCCGGCCATCTGGGTGAAGTGGCTGAGGGTGGTCTCCCCGGAGTAGGCCTGCCAGTTGGTGTTGGTGACGAAGCTGACGGCGGTGTTCCAGGCCAGGGCGGTGGGCACCGCCGGGAGCCCCTGGGGGTTCATGGGCAGCACGGCCTGGAATTTCTGCAGCAGGAACACCACCAGGATGCCCATGAAGTTGAACAGCAGGACGGCGAAGGCATAGGCCTTCCAGTCCATGCGGTCGTTGCCGGTGATCCCGGCCAGACCGTAGAGGCCCCGCTCGATCGGGCCGACCACGCGGTCCAGGGGGGTGGTGTCCCGTTCCAGCACCTTGCCCAGGTATTCACCCAGGGGTTTGGCCAGCAGCATCAGGACCACGAGGAAGATTGCGAATTGGGCCAGGGCGTTCAGATTCACTGGAACCTCTCGGGCATCAGCAGTGCGATGGTGAGGTAGGCCAGTAGGCCCAGGCCCAATAGAGCCGCGACGATATGCATTCCGTTCAAGCTGGTGCCCTCCTGGGGCACAAAGCTACCCCTGACGGTAATGTACCCAAAGGCAGGTCAGGGGTCTGTATGAATAAGGGTTGAATGTATCAAGAAGTTGTTAAAGTTGACCGGCCAACCAGACTATCCTTCGAGCGGGATTTTCCATTCCATGGCCAGAGGGGGCGGGCTTGCGGTGAAACCCGCATACCCGCCCCCCTGTTGCCCCGTCAGTCCGGAATCAGGCCTGGTGGTAGATTTCCGCGCCGGTGGCCTCGAACTCCTTGGCCTTCTCTTCCATGCCCACGGCCAGGGCGTCCTCTTCGCTCACCCCGTGGGTCCTGGCGTATTCCCGCACGTCCTGGGTGATCTTCATGGAACAGAAGTGCGGACCGCACATGGAGCAGAAGTGGGCGGCCTTGGCCCCTTCCGCCGGCAGGGTCTCGTCGTGGAATTCCCGGGCGGTATCGGGATCCATGGCCAGGTTGAACTGGTCCTCCCAGCGGAATTCGAACCTCGCCTTGGACATGGCGTCATCCCAGAGGTGGGCGCCGGGGTGCCCCTTGGCCAGGTCCGCGGCGTGGGCGGCGATCTTGTAGGTGATGACGCCGTCCTTGACATCCTTCTTGTTGGGCAGCCCCAGGTGTTCCTTGGGGGTGACGTAGCAGAGCATGGCGGTGCCGTACCATCCGATCATGGCGGCGCCGATGGCCGAGGTGATGTGGTCGTAGCCGGGCGCCACATCGGTGGTGAGGGGGCCGAGGGTATAGAAGGGGGCCTCGCCGCAGACCTCCAGCTGACGGTCCATGTTCTCCTTGATCTTGTGCATGGCCACGTGGCCGGGGCCTTCGATGATGGTCTGCACGTCATGCTTCCAGGCGATCTTGGTCAGCTCGCCCAGGGTGTCCAGTTCGCCGAACTGGGCTTCGTCGTTGGCGTCGGCGGTGCAGCCCGGGCGCAGGCCGTCGCCCAGGGAGAAGGCCACGTCATAGGCCTTCATGATTTCGCAGATGTCTTCGAAATGGGTGTAGAGGAAGTTCTCCCGGTGATGGGCCAGGCACCATTTGGCCAGGATGGAGCCGCCCCGGCTGACGATCCCGGTGGTGCGCCGGGCGGTCAGGGGGACGTATTTGAGCAGCACGCCGGCATGGATGGTGAAGTAGTCGACTCCCTGCTCGGCCTGCTCGATGAGGGTGTCCCGGTACAGCTCCCAGGTGAGTTCCTCGGCCTTGCCGTCGACCTTTTCCAGGGCCTGGTAGATCGGCACGGTGCCGATGGGAACCGGGGAGTTGCGCAGGATCCACTCCCGGGTCTCGTGGATGTTGGCGCCGGTGGAGAGGTCCATGACCGTGTCGGCGCCCCAGCGGGTGGCCCAGGCCATCTTCTCCACCTCCTCCTCGATTCCGGAGGCCACGGCGGAGTTGCCGATATTGGCGTTGATCTTGACCAGGAAGTTCCGGCCGATGATCATCGGCTCGGTTTCCGGGTGGTTGATGTTGCAGGGGATCACCGCCCGGCCCCGGGCCACTTCGTCCCGGACGAACTCGGGGGTGATGTGGCTGCGGATGCCTGCCGCTTCCCGGCCCAGGTTCTCCCGGATGGCGATGAACTCCATTTCGGGGGTGATGGTCCCCTGGCGGGCGTAGTGCATCTGGGAGACGTTGCGGCCGGGCGCGGCCCGCAGGGGCAGCCGGTCGGCATGGAACCGGATCTTGTCCAGCTCGGGATCCCGTTCCCTCAGCTTTCGATACAGGCTGGTGGATGCGGGCAGCTCCTCCACGTCCTGGCGTTCCCGGATCCAGTCCAGGCGCATCGGCTTCAGGCCCCGGGCCAGGTCGATGGTGACCTGGGGATCGGTGTAGGGCCCCGAGGTATCATAGAGGACTACCGGTTCGTTGGCCGAGAGGGTGCCGTCGAAATCCCGGGTGGGGCTGAGCTTCACCGCGCGGATGGGAACCTTCAGGTCAGGCCGGGAACCGGTCACGTAGATCTTGTCCGAGGCGGGAAAGGGTTTCAGGCATTTCTCAAAAGTGGATTCCGTTTCGGCTTTTGGGAGGACTTCACTGGACATGGACACTCCGGCAACAAATCGGGGTTGGTTGAGTTTTTCACCCCGCGTGAAAGGGAGTTTAACGCGGAGGGAAGCGAGATTTCAGTGTTTCGGATCCGGGAATGGAGTGCAGAATGGAAACGGTTATCCGATCGGTTCACTCTCCCTCCACCCCCTGGGGCCTCCATGTCCAACAACGAAGCCGGCAGGCAACATGATAATTCGGCTATTCCGGATCAGTTGATCCAGATCGCCCATGAGCAGGAGGGCGGAGCGGAACGGATTATCTCCCAGATGGAAGTGGTCCAGAACAGCTTCGAGGAGATCCAGAACCTGACCCGGGAGTGCCAGGAAGTGCTGGCCCGGCTGGTACCCCCCTCGGAGGAGCGGCAGGCGCTCATCGACAAGATGGAGAGCATCGGCCTGCATGCGGACAACGGCGTCTACAACGTCCAGGGCGCCTATGATCTGTTCCAGTACCAGGATATCGTCCGGCAGAAACTGGAAAAGGTCGGGCACCGGCTGATCGAAGTGTCGGAATTCGTCCTTTCCAACCTCAATCCCACCCAGGCCGAGACCCGGAGTTCGGCCTCCGCCGGCCGGGATATCCTGGAACGGCGGGCCCAGGATGCGGATACCACCAAGACCGAAACGGACGCGGTGATCGCCGAGTTCTTTGCCAAGATCCGGACCGCCAGGACCCCATAGCAGGCCATGGCCGGCGGGTGGATCCTGGCGCATCGCGTGGAAGGCCTATCTTTATCCCAGGAGCGCGTATATGAGTTTGGCCATCAGGTGGGGATTGCTGTTCACGGTGGGGTGTTTCCTGGGAGCCCAGTCGCTTCAGGAAGACCCGGTCATGAAAGCCCGCCTCCAGAGATCCCAGGCCCAGGGCATTGACGAGGCGGACCTGCCGCCGGTTCCCCGCAGCGTCATGCTGCCTCCGCCCCTGCCGCCCCCTGAGATCCACGCCAAGGATTCCCCCCAGCCCCGGGTAGCCAAGGCGCGCCGCCGGGGCGCCAAGGCCGGCCGCGCCGGCAGGCGCACCAAGGGTGTCGCGCCGGTGGAGGCCGTGGCGTCCGCCAGGGCGCCCCGCGCCGCCCGTTCGGCCCGGCAGCCCAAACCCCTGGCCAAGGTGGCCCGGAAGTCGGCCAGGCGAGTGAAAAGGTGAGAATCGCGGTCCTCACCTCCGGCGGCGACGCACCCGGGATGAATGCCGCCATCCGGGCCGTGGTGAGGCAGGCGGACGCGCTGAGGATCGAAGTGTACGGCGTGTGGCGCGGGCTGCAGGGGCTGGTGGACCAGGAATGGCGCCCCCTCACCACCCGCAGCTGCTCCAATATCCTCCAGCGGGGCGGCACGATCCTGAACACCGCCCGTTGCCAGGCCTTCCTGCTGCCTTCGGTGCGGGCCCAGGCGGCCCGGGATCTCCGGGACGCGGGCGTGGACGGTCTGGTCGTCATCGGCGGCAACGGCAGCTTCACCGGCGCCGAACGGCTGAACCGGGAGACCGGCATTCCCTGCGCCGGCATCCCCGGCACCATCGACAACGATCTGCCGGGAACCGACCGGACCCTGGGGTTCGACACCGCGCTCAATACCGCCGTGCAGGCTATCGACCGGATCCGGGACACGGCCAGTTCCCATGAGAGGCTTTTCCTGGTTGAAGTGATGGGCCGAAGTTCCGGTATGCTCGCCCTGAACACCGCCATCGCCTGCGGGGCCGAAGCGGTGCTCTACCCCGAATCCGAACCGGGTGCCTACGAGTCCCTGGTGGCCCAGTTGCGGGCGGGCTGGGAGCGCGGCAAGCGCTCCAGCATCGTGGTGGTGGCCGAAGGAGACCAGGCCGGTGGCGCCTACCAGATCGGCGAGCGGTTGCGGAACGACTACGGCCTGGATCTGCGGGTGGTGGTCCTGGGACATATCCAGCGGGGTGGCAGCCCCACGGCCCTGGACCGGATCTGGGGCAGCCAGTGGGGATGCGAGGCCGTGAAACGGCTGGCCGCGGGGGAGACCGCCTTCTACCTGGGGGTCCGGGCCGGGGAGATGGTGTCCATCCCGCTGGCCCGGATCCATGACCAGCGGCCGGCGCCGCCCAAGGAGTTGGCGATTCTTGCTGGCATTCTGGCGAGGTAAGCTTGATTCTTTCTAAGCTGCCTCGGAGTTGTTGATGACCGCCACGCCCAAACCACATCGCAAACTCGCCCTCATCCTCTCGGTATCGCCTGCGGCGATACGCGAGACGCAACGCACTTGGGCATTGGAGAACGCTTAATATGATTCCCACGCCTAAGCAGCATCGCAAACTCGCCCTCATCTTCTCGGTATCGCCTGCGGCGATACGCGAGACGCAACGCACTTGGGCATTGGAGAACGCTTAAGATGATTCCCACGCCTAAGCAGCATCGCAAACTCGCCCTCATTATGGCCGGAGGCCGGGGCACCCGGTTCTGGCCGCGCTCCCGGGGCAAGCGGCCCAAGCAGTTCCTGACCATGGTGGGGGAGACCTCCATGCTGCACCAGACCGTGCAGCGCCTGGACGGGGCTTTCCGGCCCGAGGACATCTTCGTGCTCACCACCGAGGAATTGGCCGAGGAGACCCGGCGGATGCTCCCTGGGATTCCTCCCGGGAACGTGCTGGTGGAGCCCGAGGGCCGCAATACCGCCCCCTGCCTGGCCCTGGCCCTGGTCACCCTCGAGCAGCGGGTGCCCGACGGGGTAATGGTGGTGCTCAGTGCCGATTCCTGGATCGGCGACCGGGACCGGTTCCTGAAGGACATCGACATCGCGGTGACCCACGCCGCCGAGAAACGTGACCTGGTGACCTTCGGCATCCGTCCCACCTATCCGGAAACGGGCTACGGCTACATCGAGACCGAATGGAAGGGGGCCGTGCTGGGGGTGCGGGCCTTCCGGGAAAAGCCGAGCTACGAAAAGGCCGTGGAGTATCTGGAATCCGGCAGCCATTACTGGAATGCCGGGATGTTCGTCTGGACCCTGCAGGATTTCCGGGCCCAGCTGCTGGCCCACTGTCCGGAGATCCTGGTGCCGCTGGATGACTGGGTGAAGTCCGGGGCGAGCCCGGCGGGCCTGCCCCAGGCCTATGGCCGTCTGCCCAAGCTCTCCATCGACTACGCCTTGATGGAGAAATCCGAACGGGTGGCGGTGGTGCCGGCCCGGTTCCGCTGGTCGGACGTGGGATCCTGGCCCGCGGTGGTGGAGTTCCACGAAGCCGATGCCGCCGGCAATGTGGTGATCGGGGACGCGATCCTGCTGGAATCGCATAATTGCGCCATTTTTGGCGGCCAGCGCCTCATCGCCGGGACCGGCCTTTCGGACCTGATCGTGGTGGACGAGGCTGACGCCCTGCTGATTTGCCGCAAGGATCGGGCCCAGGATGTCAAACTGATCGTCGATAAACTCAAGTCATTGGGCCGGGAAGACCTGCTCTAAACCATACGTTCCCTTTGCGCCAAGGATCCGTCATGACCTCCAAACCCGCCAGCCTTCATGTGGACAAGCCCTGGGGCAGTTTCGACCAGTTCGTGTTGAACACCCCCTGCACCGTCAAGATCCTCACCTGCAACCCGGGCCAGAAGCTCAGCCTGCAGCGGCACCGCCAGCGCAACGAGCTCTGGGTCGCCCTGGACGCCGGAGTGGTGGTGGAACTGGACGGCCAGATCCTCACCCCCGACAAGGGCGCCGAGATCTGGCTTCCGGTGGGCAGCACCCATCGTTTGAGCTGCGCCGGAAGCGGGGCCAGCCCGGTGCGGGTCCTGGAGATCAGCCTGGGAACGTTTGATGAGAATGACATCGAACGCTTGGAAGATGTCTACGGCAGGAATTGATCGGTCCGGGCAAGGGGGCTATGGTGGAAGGTGAGGTGTTCCTCCTGGACCGCCCTCGGGCGCTGCAGGATCCAGGAACTTCCCGCCACCATTAGTCCCACCTCCTAGACCAGTCCTCATTATCGGGGACTCCCGCAAAAGAAATCCCACCAAAACTACCCCGCCAAAACATCCCACACGAAGCGCCCCTGCCTCGGGGCGTTTCACTTTATAGGGAAGATATTCGTGGACCCCGGTGGACCCAGCAAATTCAGTCATTTAGCGTGGGCCACTGCCGCTTGACCGACCCGGACTCCACCAAAATCCACCGAAATCCACCCCACTTTTTCCAGATTCTTTCCAGAAAATTTCTGGAATACTGGTCTGGAAGGTGAGCGCCCCATGGCCAGCATCAAGCCCGATTCCCGCCTGAACAACCGAACCGCAAGGGC
>Ga0302193_10001740_pt1 | contig 18387 bp, 15 predicted proteins | sample II_Bog_E3_3_FD_200228 | JGI IMG/M metagenome (GOLD analysis project Ga0302193, IMG submission 200228) | Peat permafrost microbial communities from Stordalen Mire near Abisko, Sweden - II_Bog_E3_3 | ecosystem: Environmental > Terrestrial > Soil > Wetlands > Peat | place: Sweden: Abisko...
CTTCGAGCCGACCGTCATCACCAATGTCACCACCGACATGCTGGTGGCCAAGGAAGAGACCTTTGGCCCCTTGGCGCCGCTGTTCCGCTTCGAGACCGAAGAGGAAGCCCTGCGCATGGCCAATGACACCGACTTCGGCTTGGCCGCCTATTTCTATTCCCGCGACATCGGGCGCATCACCCGCGTCTCGGAAGGTCTGGAATACGGCATGGTCGGCGTCAACGAAGGCCTGATCTCCAACGAGGTCGCACCTTTCGGCGGCATCAAGCAGTCCGGTATCGGCCGCGAAGGCTCCAAGTACGGCATCGAGGACTTCATCGAAGCCAAGTACGTCTGCCTCGGCGGTATCGACAAGTAAGCGAGTTCCCCAATGCCCCCTCGCCCATAGAACCGGGCGAGGGGACGATGACTACAGAACCTGGAGACAGTTTCATCATGTCCAATAGCAATTCCGCCCTTCAGTCCCGTCGCGTTGCCGCCATTCCCCGCGGCGTTTCGACCATGCTTCCGGTCTTCGCCGTCAAGGCCGAAAACTCGGAAATCTGGGACGCCGAAGGCAAGCGCTATATCGATTTCGCCAGCGGCATCGCCGTCTGCGGCACCGGCCATCGTCACCCCAAGGTCGTTGCCGCCGCCAAGGCTCAGCTGGACGCCTTCACCCATGTTTGCGTGCAGGTCACTCCCTACGAGAACTATGTCGAGCTGGCCGAGCGCGTGAATGATCTGGCCCCGATCTCCGGCGACAAGAAGACCATCTTCCTGACCACCGGCGCCGAAGCCGTCGAGAACGCCGTGAAGATCGCCCGCGCCGCCACCGGCCGCCCCGGCATCGTCGCTTTCTCGGGTGCCTTCCATGGCCGCACCATGATGACCATGGCCCTGACCGGCAAGGTCGCCCCCTACAAGACCGGCTTCGCTCCCCTGCCGGGCGAGGTCTATCACGTGCCCTTCCCCGACGCTTACCATGGCGTCTCGGAAGAGCAGTCCCTGCAGGCCCTGACCACCCTGTTCAAGGCTGACATCGACCCCAGCCGCGTCGCCGCCATCATCATCGAGCCGGTACAGGGCGAAGGCGGCTTCAACCCCGCACCCTTCGGCTTCATCAAGGAACTGCGCAAGCTCTGTGACGAGCATGGCATTCTGCTGATCGCCGACGAAATCCAGACCGGCTTCGGCCGTACCGGCAAGGTCTTCGCCAGCGCCCATTGGGGCGTCGAGCCCGATATGATCACCATGGCCAAGAGCCTTGGCGGCGGCTTCCCCATCTCGGGCGTCGTCGGCAAGGCCGCCATCATGGATGCTCCCGGCCCGGGCGGCCTGGGCGGCACCTATGCCGGCAGCCCGATCTCCTGCGCCGCTGGTCTGGCCGTGCTGGATGTGATCGAGGAAGAGAAGCTGTGTGAGCGCGCCGTCGTCATCGGCAAGATCATCACCGATCGCTTCAACAAGCTGGCCGAGACCAATCTGTTCTCCTGCATCGGCAACGTCCGCAACCTGGGCGCCATGGTCGGCGTGGAGCTGGTCACCGACCGCGCCAAGCATACCCCCGACGCCGACATCACCAAGGCTCTGGTGGGCAAGGTCGCCGAGCGCGGCCTGATCCTGCTGTCCTGCGGCGTCTATGGCAATGTCATCCGCTTCCTGCCGCCGCTGACCATCTCGGACGCCACCCTCAACGAGGGCCTGGACATCATCGAGAAGGCCCTGGGCGAACTGGCCGCCAAGTAAGTCGTTCAATCGGAGCCCCCTGTCCGGACATCGTCCGGCTGGGGGCTCCGTCATCAATGCGCGGCCTGCCGCGTATAAGGATCTGACCGGTTGTTTCCCCCGGCTCAGATCTCCGGTGGCGTCAGCTCCTTCTGTCCGAGTGGCCTCCGGAGTGTTTCCCTGTAGCTCCTTCCTCACCTTCATAGGCCGCCGGGCACGTCCCGGCGGCCTCTTCTTTGATCACAGTCACATTTTTGCCTTCTTATTGCCCAAGCCACGGCCACTTTGCTGCGACCGCAAAAAATCAGGGCAATTTTAGGGTTGTCGATTCATGTCAGCCATGCATAATCGGATATCGTATACGATATAACGTAGACGATCAGCCAGCCGGGAGACTCCGATGACCACGCCGCCCAGCAAGCCCATCAATGATATCGCCCTGCCGCAGATCAACCGGATCAGCGCCTCGGACCATGTCGCCACGGCTTTACGCAACGCCATCGTCGATGGCGTCATGCCGGCGGGCGAGCCCTTGAAGCAAGACGAGATCGCGGCGCGCTTTCAGGTCAGCAAAATTCCGGTGCGCGAAGCCCTCAAGCGGCTGGAGGCCGAGGGTCTGGTGACCTTCGTGCAAAATCGCGGCGCCGTGGTGGCCATCATGTCCACCGAGGAAATCGGCGAATATCTGGACATCCGCTGCGTGCTCGAAGCCAAAGCCGCCGAGCTGTCGGCCCCCCACATCACCCAGGGCACCCTGGAGCTGGCCCAGCGTTACCTGGATAAATTCAAGGAAGAGAACAGCCCGCGCGAATGGGCCAATCTCAACTGGTACTTCCATTCCACTCTGTACCGGGATTCCAACCGTCCGATCCTGATGGGCGAGCTGCGCACGCTCTACAACAAGCTGGAGCGTTACATCCGCACTCTCTTGGCCCTGCATCAGGGGGAAACGCCCAAGACCCATATCGAACATGCCGCCATCCTCGATGCCTTTTCCCGGCGCGACGCCAAGGCGGCTTCCGAACTCACCCGGGCCCATGTGCTCGACGGTGGGGCCACCCTCATCAAACATCTCAACAGTCACCGCCGCATTGGAGAATAGTGAATGAGCAAGAAGGTTCTGCTGGCCACCTGCGTCAGCCTGATGACTCTGGCCGGGGCCGCCCATGCCGATTATCTGGTGGGCATCGCCGGTCCGATGACCGGTCAGTACGCCTCGGCCGGCGATCAGATCCGCAAGGGCGCCGAGATGGCCGTCACCGATATCAACGCCAAAGGCGGCGTCCTGGGCCAGAAGCTGAAGCTGGAAGTGGGCGACGACGCCTGCGACCCCAAGCAGGCTGTGTCCGTGGCCAACACCATGGTCAACAAGAACATCGTCTTCATGCATGGCCACTGGTGTTCCAGCTCCACCATGCCGGCCTCGGATGTCTATAACGAAGCCCAGATCCTGATGGCCACCGTCTCGACCAACCCCAAGGTCACCCAGCGCGGCCTGAAGAACATCTTCCGCATCATGGGTAGCGACGACCAGCAGGGCATTGTCGGCGGCACCTATCTGGCCGAACACTTCAAAGGCAAGAAGATCGCCGTCATCGACGACAAGAGCGCCTATGGCAAGGGCCTGGCCGATGAGACCGAGAAGGCTCTGATCGCCAAGGGTGCTGCTCCGGCCATGCGCGAATCCATCACCGCCGGCGAGAAGGATTACTCCAGCCTGATCTCCAAGCTGAAGGCCGCCGGCATCGAAGTGCTCTCCTACGGCGGTTATCACACCGAAGTGGCCCTGATCCTGCGTCAGGCCCAGCAGGCCGGTCTGAAGCTGACCATCATGGGCGGCGATACCATGACCAACTCCGAACTGGTCACCGCCGCCGGTCCGGCTTCGGACAATGTGCTTTTCACCTTCTCGCCCGACGCCCGCAAGAACCCCGACGCCGCCCCGGTGGTCAAGGAATTCCGCGACGCCAAGGTCGAGCCGGAAGGCTATGTCCTTTACGCCTATGCCGCCATGCAGCTGTTCTCTCAGGCGGCCACCAAGGCCGGCAGCGTCAAGTACGCCGACCTGCAGAAGGCCGTCTCCACCGGCAGCTTCGACACTGTCATCGGCAAGCTGTCCTTCGATGACAAGGGCAACGACAAGGACCCCGGCTTCGTCGTCTATCAGTGGAAGAACGGCCAGTACGACTACGCGGCCAAATAACTGTCAGATCCAGGTGGCCGGGATTGTCCCGGCCGCCTTTTCTCCTGCATCCCAGGTGCAATCGTGACCAACAACAGCCCAGCCGCGCTCGATACTTTGCGCGGCAAAATCCGCGATGACCTTCGCGTCGATGAAACCGAGATCGTCAACAGCCTGTCGGAGAAGGCCCGCTTCAGCGCCGCCCAACAGGCCAGCATCCTTGACCGCGCCCGTCCGCTGGTCCAATCCGTGCGCGACCAACGCCTGAAAAGCGGTGGTATCGACGCCTTTCTGAATACCTATGACCTGTCGTCCCGCGAAGGCATTGTCTTGATGTGCATCGCCGAGGCGCTGCTGCGCATTCCCGACGCCGAGACCATGGACCGCCTGATCCACGACAAGATCGGCTCCACCGATTGGGCCAAGCAGATGGGCGCGTCCCACAGCCTGTTCGTCAATGCCTCGACCTGGGGCCTGATGCTGACGGGCCGCATTGTCAATTTGGCCCAGGAAGACGAAGGCTTCACCGCCACCATGAAGCGTCTGGTCGCCCGCGCCGGCGAGCCCTTCATCCGTCAGGCGGTGATCACCGCCATGCGTATCATGGGCAAGCAGTTCGTCATGGGACGGAACATCCGCGAAGGATTGGACCGCGCCAAGAGCGACGAGAAGCAGGGCTATCGCCATTCCTACGACATGCTGGGCGAATCCGCCCGCACCGCCCAGGATGCTCTGCATTACTTCGAGAGCTATTCCGACGCCATCGCGGCCATCGGCCAAGCCGCCGACGGCCGCCCGGCCCTGGAAGCTCCCTCCATCTCCATCAAGCTCTCGGCCCTGCATCCCCGCTATGAGGTGGCGCAGGAAGCCCGCGTTCATGCCGAGCTGTTCCCCTCGGTCAAGGCCCTGGCCCTGAAGGCTAAGGCCGTCAACATCGGCTTCACCATCGACGCCGAGGAAGTGGACCGCCTGGAGATGTCCCTCGATCTGGTCGCCGCCCTGGCCCACGACCCCGAACTGGCCGGTTGGGACGGTTTGGGGCTGGCCGTGCAGGCCTATTCAAAGCGGGCCCTGCCGGTGATCGAATGGCTGGCCGAGATGAGCCGTCACGCTGGCCGCCGTCTAATGGTCCGTCTGGTCAAGGGTGCCTATTGGGACGCCGAGATCAAGATGGCCCAAGAGCGCGGCCTGTCAGGCTATCCGGTCTTCACCCGCAAGGCCTCGACCGACGTTTCCTATCTGGCCTGCGCCAAGGCGATGTTCGCCAACATCGATGCGCTCTATCCGGCCTTTGCCACCCACAACGCCCATACGGTCGCGGCCATCGCCGAGTTGGCCGGTGACGCTAAAGACTGGGAATTCCAGCGCCTGCATGGCATGGGCGAGGACCTTTATGCCGAGGTGGTTCCCGCCTCGAAGTGGAACCGCCCCTGCCGCATCTATGCCCCCGTGGGCACCCACGAGGATCTGCTGGCTTATCTTGTGCGCCGCCTGTTGGAGAACGGAGCCAATACCTCCTTTGTCAACCGCATCGCCGACGCCGATCTGCCGCTGGAGGCTCTGGTGGGCGATCCCATCGAACTGACCATCGCCACCCAGAACAAGCCGCATCCGCGCATTCCTTTGCCCGACGACCTTTTCGGTGTGTCGCGCCGCAATTCCCAAGGACTCGATATGTACGACAAGCCCACCCTGGCCGGCCTGAAAGAGGCCATTGCCGCTTCCGCCGCCAGCCCGATCACCGCCCGTCCCATCATTGCCGGCCAGCCCCGCGATGGGAAAGACCATCCGATTCCCTCGCCCGCCGACAGCAATTTAGTCGTCGGCCATGTGGTCAATGCCAGCGCCCAGGACGTGGCCGAAGCCATGGCCTCGGCTCATGCCGCCCATCGCGGTTGGGACGCCACTCCCGCCGAGCAGCGAGCCAACCTGCTGGACAAGGCCGCCGATCTGTTCCAGCAGCGCCTGCCCGAGATGATCGCCCTGATCGTCCGCGAAGGTGGCCGCACCCAGGGCGATGCCTTGTCGGAAGTCCGCGAGGCCATCGACTTCCTGCGCTATTACGCCGCCCAATCCCGCGAGAAATTCGCTGCCCCGATCCTGCTGCCCGGCCCGACCGGCGAGCGCAACTCCCTCAGCCTGGGTGGGCGCGGCGTCTTCGTCTGCATCAGCCCCTGGAACTTCCCCGTAGCCATCTTCGTCGGCCAGATCGCCGCCGCCCTCGCCGCCGGCAATTGCGTCGCCGCCAAGCCCGCCGAACAGACCCCGCTCTGCGGTGCCCTGGCCGTGCAGTTGATGCACGAAGCTAGCATCCCTGGCGAAGTGCTGCACTTCCTGCCCGGCGATGGCCGTATCGGCGCCGCCCTGGTCCAAGACAGCCGCTGCGCTGGTGTCGCCTTCACCGGCTCGACCGAGGTGGCCAAGCTGATCGCTCAGTCCCTGGCCTCCAAGCCCGGCCCCATCGTTCCCCTGATCGCCGAGACCGGTGGCCAAAACGCCCTGATCGCCGATTCTTCCTCGCTGCCCGAGCAGGTAGTGCGCGATGTGCTGCTGTCAGCCTTTAATTCCGCCGGTCAGCGCTGCTCGGCCCTGCGCGTCCTGTTCATCCAGGCCGATATCGCCGACAAGGTGATCGGCATGTTGAAGGGCGCCATGCAGGAACTGGTGGTTGGCGACCCCGGTGCCCTGAGCACCGACGTCGGCCCGGTCATCGACGAGGAAGCTCGCCAATCCTTGCTGGCCCATGCTGCCAAGCTGGACAGCTATGCACGCCTGATCCATGTCTGCGACCTGGATTCCAGCGCCGGCAGCCACGGCACCTTCTTTGCCCCCCGCGCCTATGAAATTGACAGCCTGTCGCGCCTGGACCGCGAGGTCTTCGGCCCGATCCTGCATGTCATCCGTTGGAAGGCCGACGAATTGGATCAGGTCTGCGACGCCATTTCGGCCACCGGCTACGGCCTGACCTTAGGGATTCACAGCCGCATCGACGAGACGGTGAACCGCATCGTCAGCCGCGTGCATGTGGGCAATACCTATGTGAACCGCAACATCGTCGGTGCCGTGGTGGGCGTGCAGCCCTTCGGCGGCGAGGGATTGTCGGGGACCGGCCCCAAGGCCGGCGGCCCGCACTATCTGCTGCGATTCGCCTCAGAGCGCACTCTGTCCGTCGACACCACGGCCGCCGGCGGCAACGCCAGCCTGATGTCGCTGGATGACACTCCTTAGACCGTGGTGCAGAAAGTATGCATCACGTAAGTCCCTCAGCCTTAGCGCGGCCTCCGCCGCTTGGCCGCTCGCTCAATGCTCGCCAGAGTGATGCGCATTTTGCGCATCACTCCTTGAACACGCCTAAAAACAGGATTTCGACCCAATGGCTCAGGCAATCCAACAGCTGATCAACGGCCTCACCCTGGGGGCCGTCTACGGGCTGATCGCCATCGGCTACACCATGGTGTATGGCATTATCGGCATGATCAACTTCGCCCATGGCGACGTTTACATGGTCAGCGCCTTTATCGCCGTCACCAGCTTCACCCTGATGGCCGCCTTTGGCGTCAGCTCGGTGCCGGTGGCGCTGCTGGCGGTTCTGGTGGTGGCGATTCTCTTTACCTCGGTCTATGGCTGGGCCATCGAGAGAATCGCTTACCGCCCGCTTCGCGGCTCCAACCGTCTGGCCCCTTTGATCTCGGCCATCGGCATGTCGATCTTCCTGCAAAACATGGTGCAGGTCACGCAGGGAGCGCGGGTGAAACCCATCACCCCGATCCTGCCTGACGGCATCGATCTTTTCACCGAGGGCAATTTCACCGTTCGCCTGTTCCACACCCAGGTGCTGATCATCGTGGTGACGGTGGCCCTGATGGCCGGCTTCACCTATCTGATCACCCGCACCTCGTTCGGGAGGCAGCAGCGGGCCTGCGAGCAGGACCGCACGGTGACTCTGATCCTGGGATACAACGTCGACCGCATCATCTCTCTGACCTTCATGATCGGAGCCTCCCTGGCCGCCGTGGCTGGGGTGATGGTCACCGTCTATTACGGCGTCGTCGATTTCTTCATCGGCTTCGTCGTCGGCATCAAGGCCTTCACCGCCGCTGTGCTGGGCGGTGTCGGCTCCCTGCCCGGAGCCATGCTGGGCGGGCTGATCATCGGCATGATCGAAGCCTTTTGGGCATCCTATCTGTCGGCGGAATATAAGGACGTCGCCAGCTTCGCCATCCTGATCCTGGTGCTGATGTTCCGTCCCTCTGGCCTCCTGGGCCGTCCGGAAGTGGAGAAGGTCTGATGCAGGTCCAAGCCCATCACGCCCAGACTCCCACCGAACGTCTGAAAGACGCCGGAGCTGTCGCCTTCATCGCCTTGCTGTTGGGAATTCCCATGCTGGGTCTGACCACCATCGACCAGGGCGGAGCTTTGCGGGTGATCACCCGTTGGCCGTCCCTGGCCCTGTTCGTCGGCATCTGTTTCGGCGGACGGATCGTGCTGCAACTGGCCAAGGAAACCCTGGCCCGCCGCCGCGCCAACCGTCCGGCCAAGGCCAAAGCCTCGGAGATGAGCGCCAACCGCCTGCAGTCGATCATCGGCTGGGGCGGAGCCGGCGTCGCCGCCGCACTGCCGTTGTTCTTCTCGGATAACCGCTATGTGGTCGATACCGCCACCACTGTGCTGATCTATGTCATGCTCGGCTGGGGTCTGAACGTAGTGGTCGGTCTGGCCGGTCTGCTCGACCTTGGCTATGTCGCCTTCTACGCCGTCGGCGCCTATACCTATGGCTTGCTGTCCACCGAACTGGGCTGGGGCTTTTGGCAGGCCCTGCCGGTGGCGGGCGCCATTACCGCCGGCTTCGGACTGTTGCTGGGCTGGCCCACCCTTCGCCTGCGCGGCGATTATCTGGCCATCGTCACCTTGGGCTTCGGCGAAATCATCCGCCTGATCCTGGTGAACTGGACCAACTTCTCGGGCGGGCCCAACGGCATCAGCTCGATCCCCCGGCCCGGCCTGTTCGGCTTCACCTTCACCCCGCCGGGTTCGGGCACCAGCATCGCCGAGGCCTTTGGCTTCGCCTATGCCCCCACCCAGCGCATCATCTTCCTTTACTACGTCATCTTGGGCCTCGCCTTGCTGACCAATCTGTTCGTACGCTCCATGCGGAAATTGCCAACGGGACGGGCCTGGGAAGCGGTGCGCGAGGATGAAATCGCCTGCAAGGCCATGGGCATCAATGTCACCCGCATCAAGCTGTCAGCCTTCGCCATCGGCGCCATGCTGGGGGGCTTCGCCGGGGTCTTCTTCGCCGCCCGCCAGGGCTTCATCAGCCCGGAAAGCTTCACCTTCTCGGAATCCGCCATCATCCTGGCCATCGTCGTCCTGGGCGGCATGGGCAGCCAGATGGGCGTCGTGCTGGCCTCGCTGGTGCTGGTGCTGCTGCCGGAACTGGGCCGCGATTTCGCCGAATACCGCATGCTGCTGTTCGGAGCCGCCATGGTGCTGATCATGGTCTGGCGTCCGGGTGGCATTCTGTCCCACCGTGCCCCCACCCTGGTCTATGTCGCTCCGGGAGAGAAAGCATGAGCCCCGCACAGCCCCTTCTCTCGGTTGAGAATCTGACCATGCGCTTCGGCGGTCTGACCGCCATCGACGATCTGTCGGTGGACGTTCCGGCTAACAGCATCACCGCCATCATCGGCCCCAACGGAGCGGGGAAGACCACCTTCTTCAACTGCCTGACTGGGTTCTATAAGCCCACCACCGGCTCGGTGACCCTGAACCATCCCGAGCGGGGAGCCATCCGGCTGGGAGACCTGCCCAGTCATCAGGTGGCCCGCAAGGCCCAGGTGGTCCGCACCTTCCAGAATATCCGCCTGTTCGCCAATATGACGGTGCTGGAAAATCTGGTGGTGGCCCAGCATAACGCCCTGCAGAAGGCCTCGGTCTTCTCTCTGGCCGGTCTCTTGCGCCTGCCCAGCTATCGCAAGGCCGCCGACGAGGCGGTGGAGCGGGCGGTATCCTGGCTCAAGCGCCTGAAGCTGATGGATTACATCAACCATCCGGCGGGAGCCCTGCCCTATGGCACCCAGCGCCGCATCGAGATCGCCCGCGCCCTGTGTGTCGAGCCGATCCTCTTGTGCCTGGACGAACCCGCCGCCGGTCTCAACCCCAAGGAATCGGCCGAGCTCAACGAGCTGCTGACCTATCTCTGCCGGGACGAGGGCGTCGGAATCTTGCTGATCGAACATGACATGAGCGTGGTGATGAAGGTCTCGGACCATATCTGCGTGCTGAACTATGGGCGCAAGATCGCCGAGGGCGCCCCCGCCGAGATTCGCGTCAATCCCCATGTGGTCAAAGCCTATCTGGGCGAGGACGACATGGAAGACGACATCGCCCAGGGAGGAGTGGCCCGATGATGCTGCAACTCTCTGGCCTGAATGCCCATTACGGCCATGTCCATGCCTTGCGCGGCGTCGATCTTTCGGTGCAGGTGGGCGAGGTGGTCACCTTGATCGGAGCCAACGGCGCCGGCAAATCGACCCTGATGATGTCCCTGTTCGGCATGCCCCGCGCCTCGTCGGGCAAGATCATCTTCGAGGGTGAGGACATCACCAAGCTGCCCAGCCACGAGGTCTCTCACCGGGGCATCGCCCTGGTGCCGGAGGGGCGGCGCATCTATCCGCGCATGACGGTGCTGGAAAACCTGCAGATGGGCACGGCCCAGGCCGATCCGGCCAATTTCGCCGTCGACCTGAAGCGCATGGAGGAGCTGTTCCCCATCCTGGCCGACCGCCGCGACCAGCGGGCCGGAACGCTGTCGGGTGGCGAGCAGCAGATGCTGGCCATCGCCCGCGCCCTGATGAGCCGTCCCAAGCTGCTGCTGCTGGACGAGCCGTCGCTGGGGCTGGCTCCGCTCTATATCAAGAAAATCTTCCAGATCGTCCGCGAGCTGAAGCGGGACTTCGGAATGACCATCCTGCTGGTGGAGCAAAACGCCAACCACGCCCTAAAGGTAGCCGACCGCGCCTATGTCCTGCAGCACGGCGAGATCGTGCTATCGGGCACCGGCGCGGAACTCCTGGCCAGCCCCGAGGTGCGGGCGGCTTATTTGGATGGTGGGCATTAAAACAAACTGACCTCTCCGTTTCGCTTCTTTCCAGCGAGCGTTAAGCGAGCGGCCAAGGCGCGGAGGCGCCGCCCGGCGAGGGACTTACGTCAGGCCGGACGGCCTGACGGTATAATAATTGCCGGAGGCCTAAGCCTCCGGCAGCAACACCAGTATGTCGCTGACCTTGCAACGAGCCTTGCCGCTGGTCTTGGCCTGATACATGCGTTTGTCAGCCAGTTTGATCAGGCTCGCCCAGTCGTCGATGGCGTCGGCCTGACGCTCGGCAATGCCGATGCTAGCGGTCAAAGCCGCACCGTCCGGACGCGTCCCCAGCCAGTCGTTGAGGACGCGGCGGATGGCGATCTCGACCCCATCGGGAGAGACATTGGGGAACAGCACCACAAATTCCTCGCCGCGCCGGCGGTGACGAGACCACCGATGATCCCGGCACGCTGCCAGGCGATCACGGCAAGCAGGAACGATTGCAGGGCCTTCATGGCGAACCCTTCAAATGCAACCCCCGCACCGAGGTCATGGGGCTTGACCCATGACCTTCGGCTATTGCCTTAGGAATAGATTATCCGGGAATTCAAAAAAGAGAAGCGACAACCGCTGGTTAACCAAGACAATCTTCTTATGGCTTACCTAAAGTCATCTCCGGGCGAACCCGTTCCTCGGCGATGGGTTCGCCAGCTTGCAGGGACAGGGGCAGAATTCCGGCCCAAACCGGCCAGATCTCGTCCCCCTCGGCATCTCCGGGCGGGCCCTGACGGCATTTCACCGAGCCCTCTTCGATGGGCATGGCGATCAGCTTGGTGGCCACCAATTCCTTCTGAGTGGTGGGGCGCAGATGGGGCTGACGGCCCGGAGCCACCTTCTCCATCAGAGCGTCAAAGGCGCGGGTCTTTTCCTCCAGATCCTTGACCTCGGAGCCCTGGCCGAACAGCACCACCGAACGGAAATTCATAGTGTGCCAAAAGGCCGAGCGGGCCATCACCAAGCCATCCAACAGAGTGGCGGTGACGCAAAGGCTCCGACCACTGGCCAAGGCCTGGGACATGCGGCTGGCGTGGCTACCGTGGAAATAAAGGGTCTGTCCGATGCGCCAATGAATGGTCGGCAGCACCACCGGCCCCTCGTCATCGGCGAAGGCCACATGGCAGATCATCGCTTCGTCGAGGATGGCGTTGGCCTCGTCGCGGTCAAAGCTGATGCGGTCGGATTTGGTCTTCGGCGTGGTACGGGGGGTTTTCGTAAGCATGATGGCACTCGTCGTTGAACAGGCGGCAAGGATGGCGCTAAAGTGGCCCATCAAAAAGAGCCAGTTCAAAGATTTTATAGGATCCACTTTGCTGACCCTGCCCGCCCTAGACGCCACCTTGGCCGAGCCGCTCCACCGCCAGCTTTACCGCCATCTGCGCGGAGCCATCGTCGAGAAGCGCCTAGCTGCCGGCAGCCGACTGCCCTCCAGCCGCAGTCTGGCCCAGCAGTTGGGCATCTCGCGCAATACCGTGGTCGCGGCTTTGGAGCAATTGCAGGACGAAGGTTTTCTGGAAAGCCGCCATGGTTCGGGCACCCGCATCGCCCTGCCCTCGGGCGGGGTGGATATGCCGGAGCCCGGCCCCTCGCCACTCCAAAGCGGCAACCGCCCCTTGAGCAGGCTGGGGGAAAGCTTAAGCCGGATCGATGGCCCCAACCTGCACGGCTCATCGCTGCCGCTGGGGGTGGGCGTTCCCGCCCTGGACGCCTTCCCCGCCCGCGACTGGAGCCGCCTGCTGGCTCGGCGCTGGCGCAGGCCCGCCGGCGCTTTGATGGGGCAATCCCCAGCCGCCGGCTTCCCGGCCTTGCGCCAAGCTATCGCCCATCATTTGGGCGGAGCCCGCGGCGTGCGCTGCGAGGCAGATCAGATCATCATCGTTTCCGGAGCCCAGCAAGGCCTGGACCTGACAGTCCGGCTCTTACTGAACCCCGGCAATCTGGCCCTGGTGGAGGACCCCGGCTATGGCGGCTTGCGCGGCGTGCTGGCCGGCTGCGGCGCTATTGCCGCCCCGGTGCCGGTGGATCATCAAGGCTTTGACCCGGTCCTGGCCGAACGGCTGTGGCCCGAGGCCCGCTTGGCCTGCGTAACACCGTCGCATCAATTCCCCACCGGCGTCACCATGCCCGCCGAGCGCCGTCTTGCCCTGATCGACTGGGCCGCCCGCGTCGGCGGCTGGATCATCGAGGATGATTACGACAGCGATTTCCGCTATGGCGGCCGCCCGCTGGCCTCGCTTCAGGGATTGGACCCAGCCCAGCGGACCATCTATTGCGGCAGCTTCTCGAAAAGCATGTTTCCGGCCCTGCGCTTAGGCTTCCTGGTGGTGCCGCCGGATCTGCTGGAACCCATGCTGCGCCTGCGCCGCTTGGCCGACACCGCCCCTTCGATCCTGCCTCAGGCAGCCATGGCCGACTTTATGGCCGAGGGCCATTATGCCGCCCATCTGCGCCGCATGCGCCAGCTCTATGGCGAGCGTCGCGACGCCCTGCTGGTGGCGGCCAGGCAGCATTTCCAAGTCACCATCGGCGAGGCCGGCACTCATGCCATCGCTTGGCTGCCGCCCCACCTTGATGATCGGATCATCGCCGAAGAAGCTCATCGCCAGGGCATGGCGCCCCATGCCCTTAGCGGCAACCGCCATGCCCCCGGCCCGCCGGCTTTGATCTTGGGCTATGGCAATACCCCAGCCGAGCAGATGCCGGGGCTGTTACGCAAGCTGGCCGCCTTGGCGAAATGATGATCTCGGCCCGCTTGTGCCTTTCGATATAGAGCGTTTCGGGGTATGGTTCCCCCGGGGGGTTAACCGGCCTGCAAAGGTTCCGGCGGAAATGTCTTGGGCAGTGTGGAAACCCCTGTCCAGGTGGGCATTTCGGTGAGCAAGACAAGGTCCCTCGGCATCCGTGCCAAGCTGATTCTCATCTTCGTCGTCATTAAGGTCATTCCCTTGCTGCTGCTGGCGGCTTTCGCCTGGCGCGGGCAGGTTTGGCTGGCCGAGCATGTGTCGGACAATGTCCTGACCATGGCCCAAACCATGCGCGAAACCGTGGACGAAGTGGCCAACAGCACTACCGGCGCCGCCATCAAGGCCCTGGACGATTCCGCCCGCGAGACCCTGGAGCGCCTGACCACCGACACCGCCCGGGCGGTTGCCGCCTTCCTTTACGACCGCGACCACGACATCCGCTCGGCCGCCCTGGTGGAGCCGTCCGAGGACGGCTATCGCCGCTTCCTGACCGAACGCAAGCGCACCATCGAGACCAACCACCCTTGGGTTCCCTCGCCCGACGGCACGAAATGGGTGCCGGGCCCCGATGCCACGCCCCGCTATGACCAGCCGCCGGTGAAGCCCAGCGCCGAGGACAACGCCAAGAACTTCAACTACCGCCAGCCGGAAGAAGTCAGCATCATCGAGGACCGCCCGCTGTTCCTCGAGATGACCTTCGTCGGATTGGACGGCAAAGAGAAGGTCAAGGTCACCACCTCGCCCCGGGTTTCGCCCGAGCTGAAGGACGTCTCGCAGCGCTTCAACACCTACGTCCATGCCGAGGATTATTTCCAGAAGCTACAGTCCCTGAAGCCCGGCGAGATCTATGTCTCGGACGTCATCGGCGCCTATGTGCCGACCCGCATGATCGGCCCCTTCACGCCCAAAAGCGCCGAAGCCAAGAATTTGCCCTTCACCCCAGAGGCCAGCGCCTATGCCGGCACCGAAAACCCGGTGGGCAAACATTTCGAAGGGCTGGTGCGCTGGGCCACCCCTGTGGTGAAGAACGGCCAGATCGTCGGTTGGGTGACCTTGGCCCTGAACCACGACCATCTGATGGAATTCACCAACCATATCCTGCCGACGTCGGATCGCTATTCGCCGATCCCCGACGCCGCATCGGGCAATTACGCTTTCATCTGGGACTATAAGGGCCGCTCCATCGTCCATCCCCGGCATTATTTCATCACCGGCTATGATCCCGAAACCGGCGAGCCCGCCGTGCCCTGGCTGGATGCCGAGCTCTATGCCCAGTGGAAGGACAGCGGCAAGCCCATCCGCGAGTTCCTGGACAGTGTCCCCACTTTCAAAGAGCAAAGCCTGAAGAAGAAGGGCTCGGTGGAGTTGGTGAAAGCCGGCACCGTCGGGCTGGATTGTCGCTATCTCAACCATGCCCCACAGTGCTCTGGCTGGATGGATTTGACCCAGAATGGCGGCTCGGGCTCCTTCGAGATTTTCTGGAGCGGCCTATGGAAGCTGACCACCGCCGCCACCATTCCCTATTACACCGGCCCCTATGCTGCCTCGCGGCGCGGCTTCGGCTTCGTGACCATCGGCGCCAATGTGGACGACTTCCACCGCGCTGCCACCGACGCCAAGCAATCCGCCGACAAGCTGGTGGCCCAGCGCGGCGCAAAGCTGCAAAGCCTGCTCGATGACGTCCTGGGCCTGATCAAGCGCCAGGTCGCCACCATGGCCCGCCAGCTGACCGTCTCGACCCTGCTGATGAGCGTGCTGGTCATCGGCATCGCCATCTGGATGGCCTCGTTCCTGACCCGGCGCATCACCACCATCATCTCGGGCATCCGCCGCTTCGAAGCCGGCGAGCTGGATCAGCGCCTGCCGGTCAAGGGCGGCGACGAGATGGCCAATCTGGCCGGCTCCTTCAACGAGATGGCTGATCGGGTCCAAGAGTCCATCGAACGCCTGACCGAGGCCCGCCGCAAGGCCGAGGAAGCCAGCCGCATGAAGAGCGAATTCCTGGCCAGCATGAGCCACGAGCTGCGCACTCCCCTAAACGGCATCATCGGCTTTGCCGAGCTGCTGCGCGATGAGGCGGAGTCTGAGGAATCCCGCGAAAACGCCGACATCATCGAGCGCAGCAGCCGTCATCTGCTGGATCTGGTCAATTCGATCCTGGACATCGCCAAAATCGAGGCCGGCGAAATGGTGCTGAACATCCAGCAGGTCAATCTCTCGGCTCTGGGCGGAGAGGTGGCCTCGGTGCATCAGCCGGTGGCCGTGGCCAAGGGGCTGGAGTTCGAGATCACCCTGATGGACAATGTGCCGCCCACCGTCGCCGCCGACCCCACCCGCCTGCGCCAGGTGCTGCACAATCTTTTGAACAACGCCGTGAAGTTCACCGAAACCGGCAAGGTCAGCCTGACCGTGGAAGGCCGCGACGGCGAGGTGGAGTTCAGGCTCCAAGACACCGGCCCCGGCATCCCCGAGGACCTACAGGAAGCCGTCTTCGAGAAGTTCCGCCAAGTGGATGATTTCCTGACCCGCAGCCACGGCGGCACCGGCTTAGGCCTTGCCCTGGCCCGCCATCTGGCGCAACTGATGGGCGGACGGTTAAGCCTGGAATCCCGCCCCGGCGAAGGCTGCATCTTCCGCTTCATCCTGCCGACCAAAGGAACCACGCCATGACGGACGCCCTGCGGGCCCTGGTGGTCGATGACAATGAGGTAAACCGCATCCTGGCTTGCCGCCTGCTGGCCAAGCGCGGCTGGAGCGTGGCCGAGGCCGAGGACGGCGCCCAGGCCCTGACCTGGATGCAGGCCAATCAGGCCGATTTGGTGCTGCTGGATATCAGCATGCCCCATGTCAGCGGCGAGGAAGTCTGCCGCCGCGCCCGGGCCGAGGGCTTTTCCCATGACGCCAAGCTGGTGGCCTATACCGCCCACGCCATGCCCGAGGAACGCTCCAAGTTCCTGGCCTGCGGCTTCGACTCCGTACTGGTCAAGCCGGTGTCCCGCGCCACCATGATCGCCCTGTTGCAGGATTTAGGGTTTCCCGAGCCGGAAGGAACGTCGTCATGAAGTTTGGTCTGCGTTTCGTCTCAGCCCTGGCCGCCCTGTTCCTGCTTGCTGCCCCGGCCGGGGCCGCCGACAAGCTTTCAGCCGATCAGGTCCGCGAGCTGACCTTGCGCGCCGCCAAGCTGCTGGAGAGCCAAGGCGTCGAGGCCGCCCGCCAAGCCTTCCATGCCGAGGGCGAATATCGCTCGGGCGAGGTCTATGTCAATGTCATCGACGAGAACGGCAGCTGGGTGGTCTATCCGCCCAACCCGCGCAACGAGGGCAAATCGGTCCTCAACGTCAAGGATGCCGACGGCAAACTGCCGGTCCAGGCCATCATCGCTCTGGCCAAGGACAAGGGCGAAGGCTGGGTGGAATACCGCTGGCTGAACCCCGCCTCGAACCAGATCGAACCCAAGCTCACCTTCGTCAAGGCGGTGCCCAGCCTGCATCTGGTCACCTATGCAGGGGTTTATAAGTAAAAACTTATCCTCCACCCACCAGCCCCACCTTCTTCCCCCCAGCCGCTGGGCCGAGGACATGACCTGGGCCACCACCGCGTAAGGAGCCTCGCTTGAGGCCGACAGATGCAGCTCGGGCTGGGGCTGTCGGGTCGAGGCTTGGCGCAAGGCCTCGTCCAGGGCGGCGCCGTCGGCCAAGGGCTGGCCGTTCCAGCGGATCAGTCCAGAATCCGCCACCTCGACCGTTACCACCTCGGGCCTAAGAACCACCGGCGGCGGGCCATCCGAAGATGGTCGGATGGCCAAAGCTGTTCAGATGATCCATGCTCATCCAATAGGCCCAGTTACCGACCTTATTGCCCAAGGCGGCATTGGCGTCGCCGCCCGAGAAATTCTGGTTGGTGCCGTAAAGCTTGAAGGCTTCGTTGAAGGCCTTGATGTCCAGATGCGCCTCGGTCTTTTCCGGCATGCGGGTGGTCAGGGTCATGACCCCGCCTTCGGAATTGCCGGGATAGAGGGCCGAAAACGGCCCGTAAAGCATGTCCACCCGCTCGATCTCTCTGACCGAGACCATCCCCCAGCGCGGTGGGTAGGAATACATATTGCCCAACAGATTCGACAGCAGAAGATCATCGGCATAAAGCAAGGAATCGGCGGGATTCAGGCCCGATGTGCGGGTCATGATGATGCCGGCGCGGTCGCCGACGAAGCGTTCGCGGACCGCCGTGCCGGGAATATATTTCACCGTCTCTTGCGAGGTCATGGCGTTGATGTCGTCGAAGATCTTTTCCGCCGTGATGCTGTTTTTATCGTTGGGCAGATTGTCGGGAAGCGGCGACTTTTTGTCCGTCACCACCACCTGCGGCACAGGCGGCACGGCATCGTCGGCAAAGGCCGGCAGAAGGGGAAGGCAGGCAACGCAAATGGCCATAGAGGCGAGCAGCCGGCTACGGCGGCTCCGCAATGGGGTATGCATGGACAGGATACTCCGATCCGATCAGTCAGATTGAAAGCGGCCCGCTAAAAAAGAAACGCCGCCCGGATCAGATCGGGCGGCGCTCCAAGGTTAGGCCGGGAAATATCCCCGGCCCGAGGGGTCGGATTAAAGCTTCAG
>Ga0302193_10001751_pt1 | contig 18344 bp, 15 predicted proteins | sample II_Bog_E3_3_FD_200228 | JGI IMG/M metagenome (GOLD analysis project Ga0302193, IMG submission 200228) | Peat permafrost microbial communities from Stordalen Mire near Abisko, Sweden - II_Bog_E3_3 | ecosystem: Environmental > Terrestrial > Soil > Wetlands > Peat | place: Sweden: Abisko...
TCGTGGACCGCTGGATCGAGATGGCCACCGAACTATCCAACCTCCGCATGGCCAACAAGCACACCTGATTCCAGCAGAGAACTTGGCACTGTCCAGTGTCAAGAAGAAACAGCTTTATTCCCACCGATGCCCAGGGATACCCATTACCATCAAAATGTATGCTGTCTTCGTCATATAGCATACTCAATAATTTCAGGCGGGCTTGATCGACAACCTTACACTTCTTGCTTAAGTAATCAGTGGTTGCGTGCGTTATCCTCGATGTAAACTGCGAACGAGCGTCATCACTGAGATGGTCAAAATAGAATGAGCCACCCGCTGCATGACCCAATGTCTTCAGGTTGTTAATCACGGAAATAGATATTTCTTGTGCTTCGATCCGCGAACGCGTACTGCTTGTCTCGTAGGTCTTATACTCATCGCCCACAGATCGAAGAGCCGACAAAGACGCGTCTGCGTTCCCCTCGGACTCGGGGGGCACGAACGTAATGGCACGCTTACACCCAGTCGACGCAAGCCCGAGCACGCAGCCCACCAGTACGCTAGTGCATAAAGCCGTCTTGGTCCGCCAGAAGCGGCGGGCATTCAACAGGACCATAAAATCTCCTTAACCGGGGACGATCCGAGTATAATAGCCCCCCCGCGTCTACAAGGCAATCTTGTGAAAAAAGCGCTTATGGAGCCGACAGACCCCAGGAAGGCTGCGGAGTGGGCGGAATCTGGGCCGGGTAGCCGTGGAACGCCTTCCAGGCATCGATCAGCGGGAAGATCTCGTCGGCCACAAACTGCATCGCCTTGTTGTTCACCACGCCCACCAGGTCGTTGATGGACCAGCCTTCGATGCCGCCGACCCACGGCCGCCCGAACTTGGTACAAGGGCAGATCACGACGGGGTTCAGCTTGGCCGTGCTGTCAGTGAACCACCAGACGGCGGCGCCGGAGGAAGCGACTCCGCCAGCGACTCTTCGAAAGCCCTGCCGCAAAACTCCTACGCACCGAAAAGCGAGCGCGGATTGTCCGATTTCGATGTTCGGCACCGGCTGGTGCTGAGCCCGGTCTATGATCTGCCATTTGGCAGAAGGGGAAAGTACTTGACCAACGGCTGGGGGGCACGCCTCGCGGGTGGATGGCAGGTTTCCAGCATCGTTCAGTGGCAGACTGGCCGGCCCTTCACCATCTATTACGGGACGGATAACAGTCAGACCGGTGAGAATGCGGACCGTCCGAACCTGGTAAGCAACCCAAACCAGAATGCGCCGCACTCTGTGTCGCAGTGGTTCAACACGTCGGCTTTCTCTGCTGCCCCACTGGGCTCATTCGGGAATGAGGGCCGCAATGCCGTTGAGGGTCCCGGATACGTCAACGCCGATGCCTCGATTGCGAGGGAATTCCCCGTCGGCGATCGCTTTAGCCTGCACTTGCGGGCGGATAGTTTCAATCTCGCCAATCACCCCAATTTCTACGACCCAAATCCAGGAACCGACACCTACGGTTCCGGGTCATTCGGAAAGCTCTCACAGGCTTACGACCAACGCGAAGAGCAGTTCTCTTTGAAGCTGATCTTCTAACCGAATCCTCAGGAGGATAAGAATGAAACTCATTACGCGCATTTCTTTGATGGTCTTGTTGCTTGCCGGGGTTGTCGCTGGCAATCTTCGCGCACAGGAAGTCAACGGCGGCCCGCGGACCTCACAAGCCTATTACAAGATCACGCTTGGGCACCAGGCAGAGTGGCTCAGCCTGTACTCGCACTACCACTACCCTATTTTGAAGTCGCTTGAGGAAAAGGGGCTGATCAAGAGCATTACGCTGTACAAGCGTGATCGTCATCATCTCGTTCCCGCGTGGGATTACGAGTTGCAGATCGTGTGGCGTGACAAATTTGCTCAGGTCACGGGCGAATCTCCAGAGCAGCTCCACAAGATCTTTCCAGACTGGGACGACTACCAGAAGAACGAAGCCCGCCGCTGGGAAATAACCGCAGAACATTGGGATGAGGATCTCTCGCCTGTTCCAGTGCAATAGCGCTACAAGGAATGCTCAGGCGTCGTGTTCGATCTTGTAGGAGGCAGGGTCGCCCCTGCCCTCCTACCACTCCGCCAGGCAGACCATCTTTAGTCCTCAAAAGTCGCCTTTGCGACTGGAATCTCATGGCCTGCTCCAAAGGACGTTCGCCCTCCCAATCGACGCTTTCCATTGGCGATCCAAAGACAACAGCGGACCGCTCCCGCTTTTCAGGGAAGATGGGCACATGCGAACGGAATTCTCATCAAGCAACACCTGGAGATGCCGTGATTCCGTTTGGACCACATCAAGGGATTTTCGGGTTGTGCCAAGACAGGGCAATTCACGGATCGGATCGTCCAATTGAGCAGGCGCTTTGCAAGCCGCCGATCCCGGGCTCGATCAAGGGCTGGAGAATCCAGAGATCGCTTCACTCTCCATCCCAGTTCCTGAGCCGGCAAACAGAAACTCCCACGAAGGGTCGAGGTAAAGCCAGCGCTGGGTGCTGAACCAGCTTGTTGGCAGTGCAGGAACATGCAACAGGGTATGACCGCCGGTACACATCAATTCAGTTCCGTTCCAGGCCAGGAAGGTTCTCGACGGCTGTCCCACTTCAGCCGGGTTCGTCACCGTCCTGAGGCATACCGGGCATCGCTGGCGCTGATCCTGGAGCACCCACCTGAAACCAAACAGGCAAAGCGAGAAGGAACAGATCAGCTGGATATACATCGCACGAGCCGGGGCGAAACCGGAGTGCCCATAGGCCAGATCGAGCGATGCAAAATAGACAATCGGCAGGAGCAGCGAGATCTTGGCGCTCAAAAAACTCCAGCGGCATAGCTGCCTGGACCACGAATGTTTATGCGAACACACGCTGTAGTCTCCGAGCGACACCGACGTAATCGCGGGCAATGAGAGCAAGGCAAGGAGGATTGCAAATTGATAGATGCCCCAGGATCCCGGCCTCCAGGTCTCGATGGAAAAGCCCAGCAGATCGTCCTCGGAATAGCCCGGTCCGTACGCGGTAATGCGCACGCATTGGGCCCACATCGCAGCTTTTCCCGCGGAGGTCAGACGGCCAACAACGTATCCCGCCCCGCCCGAAGCGATTTCGGAATCGGGTTGGAGCAGCCACGCGCCTACGTTTCCGGGCAGTCCCCAGGAATCTTCTGGCGCAACTCCAACGATCCTTGCATCCTGTGAACCGACGCGTATCACGCTGCCAACCACATGAGGATTCGCACCGAAATCTCGCTTCCATGCGTCTTCGCTCAGGATCACGCCCAGCATATTGCCGTCGTCTTTGAGATCCGGAACCGCAAACTGTACAGGCAAGCCGAGCAAAGCAAACAGGTTGGAACTGGCGCGCGCCACTCTCCACCCGGCCTTTTCATGCGCCCCGGCCGATACAGCCCCCTGCCCGACGGACTCCTCTGTGACTCGGTAGAACGCGAACCCGTCGAAATACTGCTGCTTGCGACCCTTCCACGCTCGATACTGTCCTGGTGAGATCGTCGCAGGCGCGCCGTCGTCGGAGTATTCATACTGGATCAGCACCAGGCCCGGACTGACGTGACGCGGAGAGAGACTGCGCTCCGCCCGGACGCCGGGAAGCAGGTGCGCCATGACATAGCTTGCCGCCAATAGGGCTGCGAGCAACAGGATGCACTGCGCGGGAGAGCCTCGCAGCGCTGGGCCAGGCATATCTCTTTGCCGCCAATGCCGAGCCAGGGAACCCGCATCTTGAAACGCGCCCAGGCAGAACGCAGTGACCTCACGTTCCGCTGCCCACGTGATGCAACGGGATGGGGCACAGGCCCTCTGCACATGCCACAGTTCCGCATCCCACTCTCGCAGCCATTCCGCACGCTGCCTTGCTGGCACCAGTAAGGAAGCGCCACGCAGAAGGGCGAGATGAAAGAGGCGAAAAGCCCACTGTGACTTAGGCGTCATACAGACTTTGCCTCCTCTGAGGGAATCAGCCGTTCCAACAGCGGATAGCGTTTGCGCGATGCTTGAAGGGTCGTTTTTCCAGCCAAAGTGAGCTTGTAGTACTTTCTTGCCGGCCGCTGCTCCGCATCGGCGATGGACTGGCGCTCCCATTGCGAGCGGATGAGCCCATCACGTTCCAGCCGGCGCATCGCCGGGTAGACGGTTCCGCTGGGGAGGCCGGTCATCTCCATAATGCTGAAGCCGTAGACAAAGCCGGCGTCCAGCGCCTGAAGAATGATCGCCGCGGTGTGCGAAAGTTTCGCCTCTGGAGCCATGGCGCATTCTACCTATGTAGCAATCTACTTGACAAGTCTATATGCTGATTGCTACATAGGGTGTGCAGGTGAACGATGCTTGAACTGCGTAATGTGTCGAAACGATTCTCTGGCATTCCCGCGGTGGACGATGTGAGCTTCTCGGCCCGGCCCGGCGAGGTGACCGGTTACCTGGGCCCGAACGGCTCCGGAAAATCCACCACCATGAAGATGATCACGGGGCTCATCGAGAGGTCAGCGGGCCACATTCTTTTCGAGGGGAAACCGATTGAGGGCGACCTGATTGCCTACAAGCGGCACATGGGCTATGTGCCTGAGGAACCGTATCTTTACACCCATCTTTCCGGTGCTGAATACCTGACCATGGTGGCGCAGCTTCGCGATCTGCCGGCCAGGCAATCCGGGGCGCGCGTCGACGGCATGCTGCGCCTGTTCTCGCTCCACGACGACCGCCACGCTTCCATCTCCGGATACTCCAAGGGGATGCGCCAGAAGGTGCTGCTCATCGCGGCGCTCATGCACAATCCCCAGCTCATCCTGCTCGACGAGCCCTTCTCCGGGCTCGATGTTGCCTCTTCGCTGGTTCTGCGCAGCCTGATTCAAGAGCTGGCAGCACGCGGCAAAGTGGTTCTGTTCAGTTCCCACGAACTCGACACGGTGGAACGGATCTGTTCAAGGGTTGTGATTCTCCACCACGGCAAGCTCGTCGCGGATGATTCGATCGAACGGCTCCGCTCGCTGATGGAATTGCCTACGCTGGAACAAATCTTCTCGCAGCTGGCCGTCGAACAGGACACGGAATCGATGGCGCGGCAGATTGCGGATCTGATCCATGCATAAGTTTATCCACAAGCTGATCGACCGTCTGCCGCTCGACTTTCGCATCCTCTACCGCCAGTTTCTTCTGCGTGTGGTTGACCTTGAAGCCCTCTCGATTCAAGCCGACGTCGTGGGTTTTCTCGGCCAGTTTGCCGGCGTGCTCATCATGCTAAGCCTGATCCACTCGCTCGTCACCTACATCGGCTTCTGGGTTTTCTCAGCCCCCGCGGAACATCTGGCCTTCTGCTGGCACATGGAACACTATCTGATTTCCACCACCATGCTGGTGATCGGACTCATTACGGTCGTTAGTTGGGATGCCACATTCCCTGACAGGCGCGATGTCATGGTGCTTTCCCCTTTGCCAGTCGCTCCGCATACCATTCTCTTGGCCAAGATGGCTGCCTCGGCTGCGGTGTCAGGCCTCGCTATCCTTGCATTGAACGTAGCCTCCGGCGTAATTCTGCCGCTGTTGCTGGGGGTTCAGCCCGGCCCGGCGTGGGGTTTCATCCAATCCCTGGCAGCTTACTGGTTCACCGTTGTGGCCGCCAGCGCTTTTCTTTACTGCTCAGTCCTCACCATCCAGGGATTCACGTCGCTCGTGCTTCCGCGTCGCATCTTCTTGCGGCTTTCCGCTTTTCTGCAACTCGCTGCCTTCGGCCTCTTCCTGGGCGTCTACTTCGCGCAGCCTCTGCTCACCGACCCCGTTTCCCTGGCCGATCCTCGCAACCATTGGGTCCTCGCTTCCTCGCCCTCCTACTGGTTCTTCGCCCTCTTCAATCAGTTGAATGGCTCCTGGCCTGCTCAGTTCTCGTGGCTCGCTTCCCGCGCCTGGATCGCCTTGGGGCTAGCCGTTACCGGAGCAGCCTCGTCCCTTCTCCTCTGCTACATCCACACCATGAAAAAGACCGTCGAGGAGCCCGACCTGGTGCCGGGAGCGGGCGGCCTCCATTGCCTGTCCTCTTTCGGTAACTCGCTCCAAACTGCGGTCGCTCTTTTCAGCATCCGCTCGCTCACGCGCAGCCGGCAGCATCGCGTCGCATTTGCGTTCTATCTGGCTTTCGTCTTTGGCCTGGCACTCTCATTGCTGCGCGGTGAAATGGCGGCCGCCGCGTATTCTCCGGTGTCGATGGACCTGCTCATCTCCACTTTCCTGATGATGTTCTTCGCTGTCGCCGGGCTCCGCAATGTGTTCTCGTTGCCCATTTCTCTTACCGCCAACTGGGTATTGCGCACCACCCAACTTCGTCCATCGGAAGACTACGTAGCCGCAACCAGGCGCTCGCTGCTTCTGCTCGCCGTCGTGCCGGTCTGGCTCCTGTCGTTTGCTCTCTCGCTCCGCTTCAGGCCGATCCCACACGTTGCGGTTCACCTCGCAGTTCTGGCGCTCCTCGGGTGCATTCTCGCCGAACTCTGCCTCATCGGCTTTTATAAAGTCCCTTTCACCTGCTCTTACCTGCCGGGAAAAGCAAATATCCAACTGATCTTCTGGGGTTTCATCATCGTCATGATCGCTTTCGTCGTTCCCGCAGCGCAGTTCGAGCTAAGCGCCCTCACCGTTCCGCTCAAAGCCGCCTTCATGCTGAGCGCCCTCGGTGCTTTGTTCTGGGCGCTTTGGATCTTCAATCGTCATCGCGCTAAATCAGCGGTCATTTACTTCGAGGAAATCCCCGACCAGGTCATTACCACCCTGGGACTCAGCGCCTGATACCACCTCGAGTCTGCCCTTCCCATTGCCGGGATATAGATCTCGGATGCAGTTCGCGAACATCACACCGGAGGCCGTCCCCATGCTTGAGTTGCAACACCTCTACCGGAGTTTCCGTGGCATTCCTGCCATTGAGGATGTGAGTTTCCAGGTGGCGCCCGGCGAGATTGTGGGCTTTCTGGGCCCCAACGGCGCGGGCAAATCCACCACCGTGAAAATCATCACCGGCATGTTGCGGCCGAACGACGGGCGCGTGCTCTTCGCAGGCCAGGACATTGCCAAAGATATGGTCGCCTTTCGCGCCGCTTTGGGTTACGTCCCCGAAGAAGCTCATCTCTACGACTACCTGTCGGGCCTCGAATACCTGCAACTGGTTGGCCGCCTTCGCGGGCTCGGCGAAGCACTGATCGAAGCCAAGGCAACCCGCCTGCTCAAACTCCTGAATCTCGAGTCCTGGCAGTATTCGCCCATCTCCACCTACTCCAAGGGAATGCGCCAGCGCGTGCTCATTGCCGCGGCCCTGCTGCACGATCCCAAGCTGCTCATCTTCGATGAACCGCTCTCCGGCCTCGATGTCGTCTCCGGGCGTCTATTCAAAGACCTTCTGGAATTGCTCGCGGCGCAAGGCAAAGCCGTCCTCTACATTTCACATGTCCTTGAAGTCGTTGAGCAGGTCTGCAACCGCGTGATCGTCATCGCCAAGGGCAGGGTGCTTGCCGATGCTCGACCCGCCGATCTTGTGAAGTTGATGAGCCTCCCCAATCTGGAAAGCGTTTTTGCGCAACTGGTGGAGCAGCAAGACACGCGCACCCTTGCGCAGGAGATGGTCGAGGTGATGCAAATTGGCCGTTCGTGAAGAATTCCAGCGCCTGTTCATGATGTCCGAGCCGGAAGCGCTCTCGCTCAACGCGCAAGCCGCGCTCGGCCCCGTGCTGGCGCCTCAGCGCACCCAGTTCTCGCTGCTCGTGCGCCACTTTCTGGAGCGCTTCTTCAACCACGAAACTGCCTCGCCTGACGGCGACGCCAAGGCGCGCCTGATCCTGATCGCCGTGGCCACCGGCATTCCCGGATTCATGGTGGCGTTGTATCTATGGCCGGTCTACCACCCATTTATCGAATGGCCGCCGGGCCGTGCCTTGAATGCGGCACCGCCCCCTTATTGGATCCAGGTAAACCATCATTTCTTTTTTGTTCTCTATTCCTTCGTCGCCATGGGCATCATTACCGTCTTCGAATGGGATATGTTCTTCCCCGATCTGCTCGATGTGTTTGTGTTGACTACCTTGCCCATTCAGAATCGAAAACTCTTTCAGGCGCGAGTCGCAGCCATCGCTATTCTCATTGTGGGCTTTCTGCTCGATGCCAACATGCTCGCGCCTCTGGTTCTTCCCGCATCCTTCGATCCGCCGAACCTCCCGCGTCTTCTTGCGGGCCACATGCTGGCGGTTCTGGGCAGTGGCTTGTTCTCCGCAGCCTTCATCCTGGCCATGCAGGGCACGCTTCTTTCCGTTCTGGGCGAGCGGTTGTTTCGCCGCATCTCGCTAATCCTGCAGGGGCTTTCCATCACTGTGCTGCTGATGCTGCTGTTCCTGTTTCCCATCCTTTCCGGCGCGGTTCCTGTCTTTCTCCAATCCGGGAGCCCGTTCGTGTTCTACTGTCCGCCTTTCTGGTTCCTCGGCATCTACCAGCGCCTGCTCGAAGGACCCTCAGCCTTGCCAATCTACGCTCAACTCGCCCGAACCGGATGTGAGGCGCTACTCGTCATCGTCGCGCTCGCAATGCTTGCCTATCCGTTGGCCTATCTGCGCAGGGTGCGCCAACTTGTGGTCGGTCCTGGCACGCCCGACACACGCATGTGGGTGATGCGTCCGCTGCACGGCCTGCTCCATGCCACGCTGCTTCGACCTCCGGTATGCCGCGCTGTCTTCCACTTCATCAGCCAGACGCTGCTGCGCGTGCAGCGATATCGTATCTACCTCGTTCTCTATGGAGGAGTCGGTCTCTCGGTCGTCGTCGCCAGCGTCCTTCGCCTGACGGTCGCGCACGGCCAGGTCCACATCGAGATCTCAGCCGACGGCATCCGCGCGGCCATTGCCATCGTCGCCTTCTGGACCGTGGCCGGACTCCGCATGGCCTTTGTCTCTCCCGGCAACCGGCAGGGAAGCTGGGTCTTTCGCATCGTTCACGGCAGGCCTCCGCATTTCAACACCGCCATGCATCAGTTGCTGGCCGCCAAACTCTGGGTACTCCTCTGGGCCGCCGTTGTCACCTTCGGCGCTTGGCTGGTTTTTCGCGTCTTCGCTCTGGCGGAACTCCTCACCTGGCCCGCGACCGCAAGCCTGCTGCTCATCGCCGGCGGCCTGTGCCTGCTTCTTACCGACGCATTCTTTCTCAACGTCAAAACAGTCGCCTTGACCGGCGATCCGGCGAGAGAGCAGCCCAACCTCGCCATGACGGTGCTGAAGTACTTTACGTTCTTTCCCGTTATGCTTTGGTTTTCGGTCTCCTCTGAACCATGGATTGAGGCAAGCATTCAGCACTTTGTACTGGCCGCCGCGGCCATCGCCGGAGCGCACTTGGCGCTTCGAGTCATCCATAGCCGGATCATCCGGGAACACTGCGACATGCCGGGGCTCGAAGATGACGAGGAAGACTTCCCCATGAAGCTCGGTCTCCGCTACTGAGGCGGCCAGACGGGGCATGTGAACGGGGACAATATCTGAAGACGGAGCAGGTTTGACGCAAGAGTCGCCACGGTTAGAGACTCCCTGCATCGACGTTCGCCAGAATGGGAATGCGTCAAAGTTCCCTGAAGCCAATTCCCTCGCGTCGCCTGGAGGTCATCTGCCCCCGTCATTCTTGCTCATTGTAGGAAAATGAGTTTGTGAATTCACATCGTCCCTAGAACCGGGCGCCAAAGCTATGCGACACTTGCGCGAACAAGCGCTGCAACTGGCCCACAAACCTGCTGCTCCAAAGCGCCAGGGCGCGATGAGTTCTGACATGTCTTCGCGCCCCAAATCCTGCGCCACAAGGGTGCCGGTAGAGATCGATTGACCAATGGGCGTTTGCCGGGACGGATCCTGAGAATCACGGTCTACGTTTCAGCACTGGCAAAGCCATGACCGAGCGCCCCGATGTTGGGGAAACCTTCTTCGCTAGAGTTTAGGCAGGGGTCCCTTCCCAGCCATGAAAGGGATATCCGCGGTTCAGGCCGATCAGTCGGCTTTTCCACTAGAGTCAGGGAGTAGTTTTCCCCGGCGGGTAGCCGCGGATCTCCTCCGCATCCACCCGAAGACAGCACTTCCCCTCGCACGCAGCCACGGTATTCCCGCAATAAGGTTGGGCAAGCACTGGCGCATTCGCACCTGCGATTTGAGAGCCTGGGCTGAATCGCAGATTCAACCATGCGTCGAGTCCAGTGGGTCCCTGGTGTAGCGATGGGAAGCAGTCGCCATTCCATCTCATACCAGGAGGGTCACATTGAGCGCATCCACCGCGTCAAGGGGCCTGACCAGTGGACGTATCGCTGGTGGGAAACCTCAAAGCATGGGAATCGCATCCATCGGCGCAAGATCATCGGCACAGTTGAAACATACCCGACCATTCAACGCATGTGACTCAATGGCAGTTTCACCTGCACTTCTGATTCTGCCGCTGAACCGCTACATGAAGGAAGCGTTGGGAGAGAAGGATCTGTTCTCTCCAGCCAAAATGAGAATGAGCTTCCACGCCCAGGAACGCTTTCAACACTCAACTGTGTACCGTGACGTTCCGCAATCCACTTTGCGAGCGAAAGTCCCAGACCGGAGCCGGGGGGAACTGGTCCATCGGTTGGTATGCGGTAAAAGCGATCGAAGATTCGATCCTTGTGCACTGGGTCGATTCCAATTCCGGTGTCCTGAACAGAAAGAACGGCTCGTCTTCCCGAAACGGTTGCACGCAGCGTTACTGATCCTCCGGGAGGCGTGTACTTGGTGGCGTTCTCAAGCAAAATCGAGAGCAGCCGGGTGATACCCTGGGAGTCGCCCAGCAGAACCAGATTGCCGCCAGACGTCTCCACATGGAAGTCGAGCATCGCCCGGTTCATCGCACTCTTCCAGGCCCTCGCTGTCTGGCCGAAGAGGACGTCAAGCTGGATTGGAGCAAGGACAATGGTTTCTGCTCCACCGTCGGCTCGAGCCAGGGAAAGAAGGTTATCCACCAGACCGGTCATGCGCTCCGTCTCTTCAAGCAGGCGCCCGAGAATGGCACGATACTCCTCACTATCCCGGGGACGATAGAGAGCGACCTCGATCTCAGTGCGCAACAGCGAGATCGGGGTGCGCAACTCATGGGAGGCGTTTCCGGTGAAGGTGCGGATGCTGGCAAAGGCCTTGTCGATGCGCTCCAGCATCTGGTTGAGAGTGCGGGAGAGATCGGAGATCTCGTCGTTGGCGTTGGGCACGGGCAGACGAATGCCGAGATTGCGATCGTTGATGCGGCGCGCTTTCGCAGCCAATGCGGCCACGGGACGGAGCGCCTTGCGGCTCATGAAGTGCCCGCCCAGCGCGGCCAGCAAGATGACGATGGGGGTGAGGAACAAGAGGTTGGTGCGGAAGATAGTCAACAGAGCCATTGACTTGTTCAGCGCGATGCCGGTCTGCACGGAGTAGCGCTTTCCCAGAACAGCGATCGGATAGGCGAGCAACCTGACATAGTGCGCCCCCTGGCGAAACTCCGTGATTGCGCCTTGACTGGGAAGACGATCGGGCGCAGGCAGCGCGGGATTCTCAAGCAGCAGACGCTTGGAGCGATAGATCCAGTTGCCCTGCTCGTCGCGCACCTGGAGATACTTGCCGTCGTCCTTGAAGTTATAGATTGCGGCGAAGTCGCTGCCCAGTTGCTGGAGACTGCGGCCTGGATCCTCATGGCTCAACACGCGCTGCACATCGTCCGCGCGCTCCTGCAGGTCGTGATACTCGGTAGCATCCACGCTGCGCTGCAGCATCCACAGGCTGGCCAGGCAGAGCAGCACGGCGGCCGAGGCGAACATGGCAAAGTACCAGAGCGTGAGGCGAACGCGAATAGGAAGAGACGTCATGAGGACTTTCTGCCGGGCGCATCCGCGGCTTGGCCGAACACGTATCCAGCGCCGCGCACGGTGCGGATCGTCCTGGTGCGGTGGGGCCCGTCAATCTTGGTGCGCAGCGAATTCACGAGCACGTCGAGAGCGCTGGGACCAACAGTGTGGTCCGGGCCCCATACGCACTCGGTCAGCGTTTGACGCGACACGCACTGGCCGATCTTCCGCGCCAGACATGCCAGCAACTGGAACTCGGTGCGCGTCAGATCGATGGCGCTGTTGGCGCGCGTGACTGTGTGTCGAATCAAATCGACGACAACGTCTCCCGCCTCGATGGTTCCTTCTCCATCGCCTCGATGCGAGCGTGTGATTGCCTGCAACCGTGCGATCAATTCAGGAAACGAAAACGGCTTGGTCAGGTAGTCGTCGGCGCCGAGGTCAAGGCCGCGGATAATCTCTTCTTCCGCGTCGCGGGCGGTCAACATCAGTACGGGAGTGGTGCGCGCTTGCGCCCGCAAGGCGCGTATCAGTTCATACCCATCCAGGAGCGGCAAACCGACATCCAGCACAATGGAGTCGAATTCATAGGCCGTGGCTGTTTTCAAGCCTGTCTCTCCATCCGCAGCGGTCATCACGGTATAGCCGTGCTCGTAGAGCCCTTTGCGCAGCAACTCCAACATGCGCGGTTCGTCTTCGACGATAAGAATTCGCATTTGTTCCGTAGTTCTCAGCGTAAGCGCGAACCGTGCAGGAAACGCACAGCAGCAATGCGGAATTCATCACACATTCATAAATAGGCAGGGATTCGCATCCGAACCTTAGTACAAATTCACTGGATCGTTAACAGGGCTTTAACGCGGCGGCCTAAGGTTGGACATAGTGCCGGCCAGATACATGCCTGATTTGCGAGGCACATGGTCTGGCTGCTCGAGGAGACCATATGAGACGCTTGCCGTTGTTCTTGTTTCTTCTGCTGCTGTTCATCCCTTTCGCCGGACGTGCCCAGGCGACCAAGGGAACCATGACTGGGCGTGTGTCAGACACCGCCGGTGCTGTCCTGCAAGGCGCCCACATTCAACTGCTTCAAAGTGCAAGTTCACTGACCTCCGACAAGCAGGGCGAGTTCGTAATTCCCAACATTGCGCCCGGCTCCTATGAAGTGAGGATTACGTTTGTCGGCTTTGCGCCATTCTCAAAGGTTGTCACCGTAATTGCGGGACAGACGGTTCGTCTGGATGCCGTGATGCAGGTAGCCTCCGCAGCGCAGGACATTCTGGTGACGGCGACGGCTGTTCACGGCGATGCGGAGGCGATCAACCGCATCGATAGTTCCGAAAACATCCTCAATGTGCTGACCAACGATCAGATCATGAGCCTACCGAATGCCGATGTGGCGGATGCGCTGGGGCGCCTGATGGGCGTGACGCTGGAGCGCGACGAGGGCGAAGGCAAATACGTTCAGATTCGCGGCACCGAGCCCCGTTTGAGCAACACGACGATTGACGGCGTGGTGGCTCCGTCGCCCGAAGCGACCGTCAACCAGATCAAGCTGGATACCATTCCTGCGGACCTGGTGGAATCCGTGGAGATCAACAAGACATTGTCGGCGAATCAGGATGGCGACGCCATTGGCGGTTCAGTCAACCTGGTCACCAAAACCGCCGGCGAAGAGCCCACCATCACCGCATTTGGAAACGGCGGATACACGCAGATATTTGACGGGCGCCATGCCAGCCAGTACGGCATTACCGCTGGCCGCCGCTATTTGCCCGGCAAGAAGCTGGGCATCCTGGGCAACTTCACTTATGACTACAACGGCCGCGGCATTGACGACATAGAGCCATCGCCCGATGCGGGAACGATAGTCCCCAGCTACGACAGCATCGACCTGCGCCAATACCGCTACGACCGCACACGCTGGGGAGCCGCGGGCAGCGTGGACTATAAGCTGTCAGAAGGCTCTCTCCTCTTTGCCAAGGTCTTCTACTCCGACTTCAAGGACTACGGCGACAAGTGGGTTTACACGCTCAACAACGGAGATGTGCCGAAGTACTCGACCTCAAAGCGCGCGCCCGATTACGGCCTCGGGCTGCTGACCGTGGGCGGCAACCATCTGTTCACCAACTCCTGGTTCAAGTGGGAACTGGCCTCCTCGCGGGCGCGTCAGCTTGCGGCGGCCGGCAACCCTGGAGCGAAATTCAAGATTGTGAAGGCTCACAAGGGCGACGACTTCTGGGGCAACGACTGCAACTACGATCCGGGCGCGAACCCGAGCCAGTATCGTCCGCAGTGGCAGGCGGCCTGCACGGCCGCTGGGTCGGAGACCTTCAACCCGAACAACTATCAGTTGTCCGAGCTTGATTTGACCAGCGGCCAGACCACGCAGTTGAACCTGCAGGGTTCGGCAGCCGGCGCCTTCAACTATCATCTTGGCGGCCACTTCTCGACGCTGGAATTCGGCGCCAAGGTTCGCAATCAGCACAAGGGACAGTTCGCCTACTCGCCAACCTACGACAACGAGCCAAGCGGCATGCTGATGAGCCAGTTTCTCAGCCCCCTCCACAATAACAACTATTACGACGGAAGTTACAAGATGGGGCCGCTCACCGACTATGACTCAATCGTAGCCTATGCGAACGCCAACCCCTCACTGTTCCCGCTCGACGAAGACGCCACGCGCATCGGTTCAGACGCCAGCAACTTCAACCTGGAACAGCGGATCACCGCTGGCTACCTGATGAACACGAGTGAATTCGGCAAGATGCATCTTCAGGCCGGACTGCGGTTTGAAGAGACCAACATCAAGACCACCGGCTACCAGGTGGTGACCAATCCGGACGGATCGTGGGGCGGAACCGCCCCGGTGAACGGCTCCAAATCATACCTGGATGTTCTTCCCAGCGTGCAGGCGCGCTTTGCCATCACCAATAACTCCGACGTGCGCGCTTCCTATGGGCGCGGAATCGCGCGTCCCGACCCGCAGGATTTGATTCCGTATATCACGCTGGATACATCCCAGTCGCCGAGCCTGATCGGCATTGGAAACCCCGCTCTGCTGTCAGAACACGCCAACAGCTACGACCTGCTGTATGAGCACTATCTGAATCCGCTTGGCCTGCTCCAGGCAGGCTTCTTTTATAAGTCGCTGACCGATCCCCTGATTCAGGAGTCGCGCATTCTGACTTCAGGAACTTATGCCGGATTCAAGCAGACACAGCCAACCAACGCGGGCAGCGCGTGGGTATACGGAATCGAGCTTGCCTACCAGCAGCGGCTTTCGTTTTTGCCGGGCGCGCTCTCCGGACTCGGCTTCTCGGGCAACTACACTTACAGCGATTCACAGGCCAAGAACGTGGATCCCCTGCGGACCGACAGTCCGGCCCTGCTGCGCCAGACGCCGAACACCTGGAACGTGGGCCCAAGTTACGACCGTCGCAACCTATCTGTCCACATGGGCTTTGAGTACAACGGGGCCAGCATTTACTCCTACCAGTACGAGAACCTTAGCCTGAACGACGATGGAACCACCTCATCCACTCCTCCGGTGGGAGGTATCAAGGGACCGGTCGGTGATAACTATCTGTACGCTCACCTCCAAGTTGACGCCCAGGCAAGCTATCGGCTCCCCAAGGGCTTCGAGGTGTATGCGCAGGGGCTGAATCTGACCAACGAGGTCTTCGGATTTTACTTCGGCAGCCCGCAGTATGTGGTGCAGCGCGAGTATTATCACCCCACCTACGGCGGCGGAATTCGCTGGACCTCACACCACGAGAAGTAATCCTGAGTGCACTCTGCTATACGCAGCAATACCGCCAGCCTCGCTCCAGTTATCGAGGCTGGCGGCTGGAATGCTCTTGCACAACGAAAGCCAGGAGAATCTTTGAAGGCCAACGGTAAGTATTTACGCAGATTCAGACAGACGGCAGGCCGCATTCTAACTCTTGCACTGGCGGCAGGCGCGCTCTCAGTCTCGGGGACGGCACAGGCCTTACCGCCGGCGCTGCAACTCTCAAGAACCATCGTGCTGTCCGGAGTGTCCGGCAAGTTCGATCACCTCGCCATCGATGCGGCCGGCCACCGGCTGTTCATTGCAGCCACGGGCAATCATTCTGTCGAAGTCATCGATCTGAAGACAGACAAGGTGGAGCAGAGCATCGCCGGTATGGGCAAGCCGCACGGCCTGGCGTGGGTTGCGGCGACCGGCAGCTTGTATGTTGCGGATGGCTCACTGGGCGAACTGCGGGTATATCACGGCAGTCCGCTGACGCTGGCCGGAAAGATCAAGCTCTCAGACGACGCCGACGATATGGTCTATGACGCGGCCGACCGGCTGCTTTTTGTGGGCCACGGAGGCATCGATGCTGCCAATCCAGCCAACGTTGCAGTGGTGAGCACAGAGCCTTTCGGCCTGGTTGCCAACCTGCCCGTGGCGACTCATCCGGAAGCGCTGGAAATCGATCCTCAAAGTCGCCGCGTCTTCGCCAACATTGCCGACTCGAATGAAGTCGCCGTGATCGACATTGCCAGCAAGGCAATCACCGCGCGGTGGAAGCTGACGAAAGCGGCCGAGAATGTGCCGTTGGCCTTTGATGGCGAGCATCAACTGCTGTATGTGGCCTGCCGGAGGCCGGGAACGCTGATTGCTCTGGATGCGGCGAGCGGCAAGGAAGTAGCCGGTCTGCCCGCAGCGGCCGGAGCCGACGACCTGTTCTACGATCCAGCGCTGAAGCGCGTATACGTGATCAGCGGCCCGGGCGAAGTGGATGCCTACCAGGTGGACGAGGCCAAGACGCTGCACACTCTCGGGGTGCTGCATACGGCTGCCGGAGCCAAGACGGCGTTATTTTTTGCCGCGCAGAATCTGCTCTATGTAGGCGTGCCGGGCGTGGACGGACATGCGGCGCAGATTCGCGTGTACCGGACAGTGAACGCGGGAGAGAGGCAATGAGCAGAGGCATGGCGAGCGGGGTTGTTTCTTTGGTGGCGTGCTTTCTGTTGAGCGCGGGCTGCGCCGTGGTTGCGCAAACGCCGCTGTCGGCTTCGGCGCACAAAGTGGCGCAAGGCGACGACGAGCTGCAGTTCGTGGTGATCGTGAGCCGCCACGGCGTGCGCTCGCCCACCGGCAAGACGGAGCAACTGAACAAGTACTCACGCCAGCCATGGCCCGCGTGGAGCGTTCCCGCGGGCTACCTGACAGAACACGGCGCGCTGCTGATGAAACTGTTCGGCGCGTACGACCGGGAAGAGTTGGCGGCGGAGGGACTGCTTGCGCCCAGCGGTTGCGCCGATGCTGCGCATATACGGATCTTTGCCGACTCTGACCAGCGCACGCGCGAAACCGGCAAGGCGCTGGCGGCGGGACTGGCGCCAGGCTGCACGGTCGAGGTGAATGCGCTTCCCGAGGGAACGCCCGACCCGCTGTTTCATTCGTTGGGCGCCGGCGTGGGGCATCCGGATAAGCTGCTGGCCACCGCGACAATCTCCGGCCGTATCGGCGCAAATCCGCAAGGGCTGGCGGAAGCCTACCGCCCGCAACTGAATGCTCTGGAAGAGGTGCTGCGCGAATGCATGCCGGGCGAGCATTGCACCAGCAAGGGCACTGGCGCGCCGCAATCGCTGTTCGATATTCCTGCCTCGATTGCGCCGGGACAAGGCGATCACTTGGTGGAGTTGCATTCGCCGCTGGGCCCGTCTTCCACCATTGCGGAAAACCTGTTGCTGGAATATACCGAGGGCATGGATGCCGCCCATGTGGGTTGGGGCCGCGTGGACCTGAACAAGCTGCGCGAAGTTTTGCAACTGCATACCGCCGAGGAAGACATTGCCCAGCGCACTGGCTATATTGCCCGCGCCCAGGCTTCCAACCTGCTGGCGCACATTCTTGATTCGATGCAGCAGGCGGTGGACGGGCATGCGGTGGCGGGCGCGCTCACGCGGCCCAGCGACCGTTTGCTGATCCTTGTCGGGCACGACACCAACCTGGCCAACATCGGCGGGGCGCTCGGTTTGTCGTGGCTTGAGGATGGGCGCCGCGACGATACGCCTCCGGGTGGCGCACTGGTCTTTGAGTTGTGGAAGAAGCGTGGCCCCGCGGAGTATTCGGTGCGCACGCTTTACACGGCACAGACACTGGATCAGATGCGCAGTGCCACGCCGTTGAGCTTGACCGCGCCGCCGGAACGCGTGCCCGTCTTTATGCCCGGATGCGGACGGGCCGATGGCTCTTGCAGCTGGGAGTCATTTGAGCAAGCCGTGCAGGCAGGAACCGACTCAGCTTTCGTAAAGTAATCCAGTCAGTACGCTCTTCAGTTCGTTGATCCGGAGTGACAAACCGGGCATTTGCATCAACGTATTGAAGTTGTACTGACCCACTACTGTCCGGGGAAAATCTGAAGCTATTATTGTAAAGCTATTATTTCGTATTAGATAGACTTACTCATCGCCGGGAACGATTTGAAATCGCTGCGGCTCTTCCGGCAGT